>Ga0190343_1000015_pt1 | contig 104540 bp, 56 predicted proteins | sample 48721312_MG_FD_161664 | JGI IMG/M metagenome (GOLD analysis project Ga0190343, IMG submission 161664) | Hydrothermal vent microbial mat bacterial communities from Southern Trench, Guaymas Basin, Mexico - 4872-13-1-2_MG | ecosystem: Environmental > Aquatic > Marine > Hydrothermal vents >... | reverse complement strand
AGGTGTCGAACAAGACGACACTCAGGCTGTTCACTGGTACAACAAAGCCGCCGAGCAAAACGATGCGATGGCACAAACCAAGTTAGGCGATATGTACGAAAACGGCCAAGGTGTCGAACAAGACGACACTCAGGCTGTTCACTGGTACAACAAAGCCGCCGAGCAAAACGATGCGATGGCACAAACCAAGTTAGGCGATATGTACGAAAACGGCCAAGGTGTCGAACAAGACGACGCTCAGGCCGTCCAATGGTACAACAAAGCCGCCGAGCAAGAAGATGCGACGGCGCAAATCAACTTAGGCTGGATGTACGAAAACGGCCGAGGTGTCGAACAAGACGACAAAAAGGCCGTCCACTGGTACCGCAAAGCCGCTTCGCTCGGCGACGCGACGGCGCAAACCAACTTAGGCGGTATGTATGAAAAAGGCCAAGGAGTCGAACAAGACGACACTCAGGCTGTTCACTGGTATCGCAAAGCCGCCGAGCAAGAAAATGCCACGGCGCAAACCAAGTTAGGCAGTATGTACGAAAAAGGCCGAGGTGTCGAACAAGATAATAAAGAGGCCGTCCACTGGTACAGCAAAGCCGCTTCGCTCGGCGATGCGACAGCGCAAACCAAGCTAGGCGGTATGTACGCCAACGGCCGAGGTGTCGAGCAAGACGACACTCAGGCCGTCCAATGGTACAACAAAGCCGCCGAGCAAGAAGATGCGACGGCGCAAATCAACTTAGGCTGGATGTACGAAAACGGCCGAGGTGTCGAACAAGACGACACTCAGGCTGTTCACTGGTACAACAAAGCGGCTTCGCTCGGCGACGCGACAGCGCAAACCAACTTAGGCGGTATGTATGAAAAAGGCCGAGGAGTCGAACAAGACGACAGTCAGGCTGTTCACTGGTACAACAAAGCCGCCGAGCAAAACGATGCGATGGCACAAACCAAGTTAGGCGGTATGTACGAAAACGGCCGAGGTGTCGAACAAGACGACACTCAGGCTGTTCACTGGTACAACAAAGCGGCTTCGCTCGGCGACGCGACGGCGCAAACCAACTTAGGCGGTATGTATGAAAAAGGCCAAGGAGTCGAACAAGACGACAGTCAGGCTGTCCACTGGTACAGCAAAGCTGCCGAGCAAGGAAATGCGACAGCACAAACCAACTTAGGCGATATGTACGAAAACGGCCGAGGTGTCGAACAAGACGACACTCAGGCTGTTCACTGGTACAACAAAGCGGCTTCGCTCGGCGACGCGACGGCACAAACCAAGTTAGGCAGTATGTACGAAAACGGCCGAGGTGTCGAACAAGACGACAAAAAGGCCGTCCACTGGTACAGCAAAGCCGCTTCGCTCGGCGACGCGACTGCACAAACCAAGTTAGGCGATATGTACGAAAACGGCCAAGGTGTCGAACAAGACGACGCTCAGGCTGTCCACTGGTATCGCAAAGCCGCCGAGCAAGGAAATGCGACAGCGCAAACCAAGTTAGGCAGTATGTACGCCAACGGCAGAGGAGTCGAACAAAACGACACTCAGGCTGTCCACTGGTACAGCAAAGCCGCTGAGCAAGACGAGGCGACGGCACAAACCAAGTTAGGCGGTATGTACGCCAACGGCCGAGGTGTCGAGCAAGACGACAAAAAGGCCGTCCACTGGTACAGCAAAGCCGCTTCGCTCGGCGACGCGACGGCGCAAACCAAGCTAGGCGGTATGTACGCCAACGGCCGAGGTGTCGAGCAAGACGACAAAAAGGCCGTCCACTGGTACAGCAAAGCCGCTTCGCTCGGCGATGCGACGGCGCAAACCAACTTAGGCGAGATGTACGAAAACGGCCGAGGCGTCGAACAAGATAATAAAGAGGCCGTCCACTGGTACAGCAAAGCCGCTTCGCTCGGCGACGCGACGGCGCAAACCAACTTAGGCGAGATGTACGAAAACGGCCGAGGCGTCGAACAAGATTATAAAGAAGCCGTTCACTGGTTTCGCAAAGCGGCTGAGCAAGGCGATGCTACTGCACAAATCAAGTTAGGCAGTATGTATGCCAACGGCAGAGGACTCGGACGAAACGACACTCAGGCCGTCCACTGGTATAGCAAAGCGGCTGAGCAAGAAAATGCGACGGCGCAAACCAAGTTAGGCGATATGTACGAAAACGGCCAAGGTGTCGAACAAGATAATAAAGAGGCCGTCCACTGGTACAGCAAAGCCGCTTCGCTCGGCGACGCGACGGCGCAAACCAACTTAGGCGGCATGTACGCCAACGGCCGAGGACTCGAGCAAGACGACAAAACAGCCGTCCACTGGTATAGCAAAGCGGCCGAGCAAGAAAATGCGACGGCGCAAATCAACTTAGGCTGGATGTACGAAAACGGCCGAGGTGTCGAACAAGATAATAAAGAGGCCGTCCACTGGTATCGCAAAGCCGCCGAGCAAGAAAATGCCACGGCGCAAACCAACTTAGGCGGTATGTACGCCAACGGCCGAGGTGTCGAACAAGACGACACTCAGGCTGTCCACTGGTACAGCAAAGCCGCTGAGCAAGACGAGGCGACGGCACAAACCAAGTTAGGCGGTATGTACGCCAACGGCCGAGGTGTCGAGCAAGACGACAAAAAGGCCGTCCACTGGTACAGCAAAGCCGCTTCGCTCGGCGACGCGACGGCGCAAACCAAGCTAGGCGGTATGTACGAAAACGGCCGAGGAGTCGAACAAGACGACGCTCAAGCCGTCCACTGGTACCGCAAAGCCGCTTCGCTCGGCGATGCGACGGCGCAAACCAACTTAGGCGAGATGTACGAAAAAGGCCGAGGAGTCGAACAAGATAATAAAGAGGCCGTCCACTGGTACAGCAAAGCCGCTTCGCTCGGCGACGCGACGGCGCAAACCAACTTAGGCGATATGTACGAAAACGGCAGAGGAGTCGAACAAGATAATAAAGAGGCCGTCCACTGGTATCGCAAAGCCGCCGAGCAAGGAAATGCGACTGCACAAACCAACTTAGGCGATATGTACGAAAACGGCCGAGGTGTCGAACAAGACGACAAAAAGGCCGTCTACTGGTTTAACAAAGCGGCTTCGCTCGGAAATGCGACAGCACAAACCAACTTAGGCGATATGTACGCCAACGGCCGAGGTGTCGAACAAGACGACGCTCAGGCCGTCCACTGGTACCGCAAAGCCGCCGAGCAAGACGATGCGATGGCACAAACCAACTTAGGCGATATGTACGAAAACGGCCAAGGAGTCGAACAAGACGACACTCAGGCTGTCCACTGGTACAGCAAAGCCGCCGATCAAGGAAATGCGACAGCGCAAACCAACTTAGGCGATATGTACGCCAACGGCCGAGGAGTCGAACAAGACGACGCTCAGGGTGTCCACTGGTACAGCAAAGCCGCCGAACAAGGAAATGCGACAGCGCAAACCAACTTAGGCGATATGTACGCCAACGGCCGAGGTGTCGAACAAGACGACGCTCAGGCCGTCCACTGGTACAACAAAGCCGCTTCGCTCGGCGAGGCGACGGCGCAAATCAACTTAGGCTGGATGTACGAAAAAGGCCGAGGAGTCGAACAAGATGACAAAACAGCCGTTCACTGGTTTCGCAAAGCCGCCGAGCAAGAATATGCTTCTGCACAAAGCAACTTAGGCCAGATGTACGCCAACGGCCGAGGTGTCGAGCAAGACGACAAAAAGGCCATCCACTGGTTTAACAAAGCGGCTTCGCTCGGAAATGCAGCGGCACAAAACAACTTAGGCTGGATGTACGAAAACGGCCGAGGACTCGAACCAGACGACAAAAAGGCCGTCCACTGGTACCGCAAAGCCGCCGAACAAGGATATGCCTCGGCGCAAAACAACTTAGGGATGAAGTACGAAAAAGGCCGAGGAGTAGAGCAAGATAACAAACAGGCCGTCCACTGGTATCGCAAAGCCGCAGAACAAGGAAATGCTTGGTCACAAAACAACTTAGGCCGGATGTACGCCAACGGCCGAGGTGTCGAACAAGACGACAAAAAGGCCGTCCACTGGTATCGCAAAGCCGCCGAACACTATCGCAAAGCCGCCGAGCAAGGAAATGCGACGGCACAAAATAACTTAGGGTGGATATACTACAAAGGCAAAGGCGTAGAACGCAACTATACTCAAGCCGTTTACTGGTGTCGCAAAGCCGCCGAGCAAGGAAACGCTTGGGGACAAGACAGCTTAGGACAAATGTACCAACAAGGCAACGGCGTAGAACAAGACGACACCCAAGCCACATTTTGGTATCACAAAGCCGCCGAACAAGGAAACGCTTGGGGACAAGACAGCTTGGGGAAAATGTACCAACAAGGCAAAGGCGTAGAACAAGACGACACCCAAGCCACATTTTGGTATCGCAAAGCCGCCGAACAAGGAAACGCGTTTGGGCAATACCACTTAGGACAAATGTACCAACAAGGCAAAGGCGTAGAACAAGACGACACCCAAGCCACATTTTGGTATCGCAAAGCCGCCGAACAAGGAAACGCTTTTGGGCAATACCACTTAGGACAAATGTACCAACAAGGCAAAGGCGTAGAACAAGACGACACCCAAGCCACATTTTGGTATCGCAAAGCCGCCGACGAATTTCGGCAAGCCGCCGAGCGAGAAGAAGCCAACGGCCAATTCGACTTAGGAAAAATGTACGAAAACGGTCATGGCATCGCACAAGACGAAACCAAAGCCAGCCACTGGTACCACAAAGCAGCCGAACAAGGACATCCATAAGCAAAACAACAGACTGGAGTCCAAACTTTAGTTTGGGCGTCCGGAGTCCAAACTTTAGTTTGGCAAGCCCCAGTTAAAACGGGCTTACTCCTAGGGCCATAACTTAAATTGAAAACCTTCAAACGATTTTATGGCCCCCAAACCAGACCGTTCAAATAACCCTAAAACCTACAAACGGGTATTTTCCTTAACTTAATAGCATTGATTCAACGGCCCCCAGTGCTTAAATGGATTAACAACATGAAAAAAACACCGAAACCCACTCAGAGTTCCAATGCCATTAAGTTAAGAAATAAACGAGAAAGAGCCAAAGCTAAAGTCCCCTAAAGGGGACTGGTAAATTCCTGATTTTTTCATAAGCACACGATATGGCATTGAGTCTTCAGTGCCCTTTAGGGCACTTCAGCTATTAGACGACGGCTTTAGCCGTTGGCGGGGGGATTATTTCTTTCTAATTCCTTAACTTAATGGCATTGACTCAGAGTTCCCGGCAACGAAATTTAATCGAACCGCCCGTCGCGCTCGATTTGACCAATTCGTTCGCCGACTCAAAACTATCTGAAAACGAGAGCGGCTTCATCAAAAGACGACTGATTGAAGGCCGAGGACAGTTTGGAAAATGGCTACAATGGCTAGTCAGGCATGCCCAACAACAAGCAACGACTCCCCTAGATATGCCTGAATCACTCAAACAACTCGAAGAAAAAGAAGGCCGTGAAATCAGAAGTTTTGATTCGATTGCAAAAATCCTGTCACGAGAGTTTCCAGAACTGCTCCAATTCATCTTGGATGAATACCAAATCGAAGCCGAAAAAACCCAAGTCATGATTGGGAAAGAGTTTATCGCCGTCAAACGGATTGCCGATGTCATCTTTTCCGCCACCGACAAAAAGGGTCGTGAAGTCATCATCCATTTGGAGTTTGAAACTCAGTATAAATCAGATGACTATATGGATCAACGGAAATTGGAATATCGACATCTGATGGAAATGGACGAAGACTTCCAAGGGAAAGTCGTTCTTAGCAACGTTTTCTATCTCAGAGGTTCTCCGGCTGATAAGGAAATGATTGAAGATCGAACCGTCAAACTCCCGACTTCCGATCCCAGATACTCAAGTGAATTCAAATACAAAGCCTATCACCTGAGTCTGATGACGATTGAAACGATGATCAAGCGAAAACTGCCCTTTTTGCTCCCGTTTTTCGTCAAGTCCGAGCTAAAAAGCCTTGACGAAGCTTCGACAAGCTCCGCAAAGGATCATATACAGCACCTTCGTCAACAAATTGATGCTCATGAAGTGGAACTCACCGAAATGATTGAGGCGCTCACCGACGCTCAATTGGAAAGTTTGCGAACCACCGTTGAATATCTATGGGGAAAATCTTATAGTAATAAGGTCTTCAACAAATCGACTTTACTAACGCTTATGAGAGAACAACTGAATTTCCGACAAAATGACCGAAGTTTGGGCCGAAGAGAAGGCCGAAGAGAAGAAAGAGCAGAAAGAACAGCACAAGAAATGAGCGTGTTCCAACGGATGTTACAGGAAGGAAAAATCAACCGAGAACAACTGGAAGATTTTATCAACTACATGAAAGAAGAGGATGAGAAAAAACAGCACTCCTCGCCCAATCTCAATGAACAATGATCAATTCGATGCCAAAGTGGTTGCGAAAAACTTTGGCATCCATATTGTCAAAACATTGATATGATTGTTCAACCAATCGACTTGACTGACGCTTATCAGAGAACAACTGAATTTCCGGTAAACAGACAGACAGGAGTCCAAACTTTAGTTCATTATTTTTCAACACGGAGTTCACAGTGAACCACAGAGTCACACAGAGCCACCTCTTAACGGAAATCTCTGTGAAACTCCGTGTAGCTTAATCATAAAAGTACCTTGCTAAATTTGATAAAAAACCGTCAACGTTTTGTTCGCCACTCATTCCATTGAATTCTACTAAATTATGTTATTACGACTGTTATTATGATTTCTTTAAGGATTACTATGCCAGCAAAAGACAAGTACCACGATTGCGCTCGCGCTTATCAAAGACGGTTGGACGATCACAAATGACCCTTTTACGCTCAAATGGGGTAAAAGGGAAATGTATATCGATTTGGGGGCCGAAAAAATCTTAGCGGCTGAAAAATCAAATTGTCAAATAGCTGTCGAGGTCAAAAGCTTTATCGGCCCCTCCCCGGTTAAAGATATATATCAGAGATGCTTTAGCTCAATTCGTGTGGTATTCTGATAGACTGACAAAAATTGAACCTGACCGTACATTATATCTGGCTATTCGCAACGCGGTTTTTCATAATCTATTTGAAGAAGACATTGGTCAAATATTACTGAAAAATCAACGTATTCGTTGTTTTTTAGCCTAAAATGGAGGTTATTGTAAAATGGATACTTTAGACACTTATCGCCAAATTATCCAAAACGTTCTCTCACAACATCTCCATACCAAATATGCCAATGCGGACATACAAAACCAAGCCATTTTTTACCTGAAAACAGATAGTTATTGTGTCATATCGACTGGCTGGGCCGATGTCAAACGCATTCATAGTTGTCTTCTCCACATTGATATTATTGATGGTTTAGTGTGGATACAACAAGATGGTACTGAAGATGGCATTGCTGAGGAATTAGAGGCAACTGGCATTCCCAAATCAGCCATCGTGTTGGGCTTTCACGAACCAGAGGTACGACAATACACTGACTATGCAGTGGCATGATTCTGGTCTACCAAAATCTCTTTCAAACCTTAAATGAAGGGCAAGCAGCATAACTAACATGCCTACTTCAAAGCAAGCCTTAAAACGCTCATCGCGTTATAAATCAGTACATAGGTATTTAATATGACAGAAGCAACCACACTAGCGACAGAAAGCACCGAACAGATTAAACCGGGCGAATGGCGTTATGAAGACTACCTCAACTTACCCGATGATGGCCGTCGTTATGAAATGATTGAAGGCCTCCTTTACATCAGTAAAGTCCCCGATTTTGATCATCAATACACCGTGATGGAAATTGCTTTTCATTTCAAATCATTTGTCAATCAACATCAACTCGGTTATGTGCTAACGGCCCCGTTTGAAATTCATCTGGCCGACAAAACGCGCCCAGTTCAACCCGATGTGCTTGTTATAGGTGCCAAACGAGGATTGGTACGAGGCGCAAAATACTTTAATGGCCCTGTGGAAGTCTTATCGCCTAGCACTCGCCGCGTTGATCAATATACCAAATTCCGTGCTTATGAAAAAGCGACTGTTCCAGAATATTGGATTGTTGATCCAAAAGCACGCTTAGTCCAACTTTATACGCTTGAACATCAAGAATATGTGCTACTCGGTGATTTTATGGGTGATGAGCTAATTGAATCAAAAGTGTTGGCGGGTTTTAAAATCATAGCGGATTCAGTTTTTAATCAATCCTGAAAATACGCCTTAAAAAACATGACAGGTTTCAAATTTTCAACACTGAGACACGGAGCTACACAGAGCTTCACAGAGATTTCAAGTTAAGTAAGTACAACGAATTACGCGGATAAACGAATTGAGTACAACGAATTACGCAGATAAACGAATTTAGTACGAAACGCAGTGAAGGAACGCCAAACGCAGTGGCGGAACGCCTATATTGCTCCTAAACGAATTAAAAACGCGGATAAACGCTTGACTTTTATCAATCCTTATCGATAATCTGCTCGCTATCGTTATTAACAAAGTACCCGGAAAATGGGAGTGCGCCCAAATAGATTAGACTCTGTGTAACTCTGTGAGACTCTGTGAACTCTGTGTTGAAAACGGTGTTGAAAACGGTGTTGAAACTCTTGGAAAGGGACAGCATTCTTTTAAATTCACGTCAGTAGGCAAAACAGCAAGCATGACTTAACAAAACATTCGCCTTAAAAATCCCATTGTGAGGCTTTTGGGCTGTGGCTAGATTGACTCTATGATTTCATCAACTCATAACCCATTTTTCCCAGCGATAAGTCTTTTTACCGGTGCTGGTGGACTGGATATTGGCTTGGAGAAAGTTGGGTTTGAAGTCGTTTCCACCATTGAAATAGACCCAGTTTGCTGTGAAACGCTGTCCAAAAATCAGGCAAAAAAAATGATAATTCATCAAAGTGGGCCACGTTGTCACCTGCAAGGTACCCGTATTATCAATAAAGACATCAAAAAAAGTCCTCCACAAGAACTCGCGCCAACCGATACCAAAGTAAATTGCCTATTTGGTGGGCCGCCCTGTCAGACATTTTCCAGTGCTGGCAAAATGCAAAGCGTTTTTGATGAACGCGGTACCCTGTTTCAAGAATTTGTGAGGATGGTAGATTATTGGAAACCCACCACGTTTTTAGTTGAAAATGTACGCGGTTTAGTCACTGCCAGAGGTTTCGATGGCAAACCCGGCAGCGTTATCAAAAATATCATAACGGCTTTTGAAAACCTCGGCTACTCTTGTCGTGCAGGACTCTTGAATGCGGCCGATTATGGTGCTTATCAACGTCGAGTGCGTTGTTTTATTATCGGGGTTCGGCATGGTATCTCCCCGGTTTTTCCAGAAGTCGCTCATGCGGCTATTCAAGTTAACCAGAATGAAAACAAGGCCTTATTTCCAGAACTAGAGAAAAAACCGTGGCAATCATTAGGTACCTTTTTGGACACGTCTGCCGACAACAATAAAGCCAATTGGGTGCTTCCAACCCCGACACTTTTTGAACAACTTAAAAATATTCCTGAAGGTTCAGGCTTAAAAAGCCAAGGCGTGATTGAAAACACACGCCCAGGAGGACATTGGGGATATAGACAAGGCACCTTTATAACCGATCAAACAAAGCCGGCGAGAACCGTAACGGGTTCCACCGCCCAAGATTGGATTAGACTCAATGATGGCACGTTGCGGCGACTGACTTTTTTAGAAGTCAAACGTTTGCAAGGATTTCCAGAACCCTGGACATTCTGTGGTTCCAAAGCCCAACAATTTAAACAAGTTGGAAATGCTGTCCCAGCGATTTTTGGTAAAGTGCTTGGACAAACACTGATTAAGTATTTAGAAACCTATAACTCCAACCTTAAACCACAAAAAATACGGCTTCCAGAACGATTTGAACAATACATCAATTATACTAAAAAAGAAGCTGCGAGAAATGGCATGGTTAGGAAAAGTTAGTTTGGAAGTCCGGAGTCCAAACTTTAGCTGGAGTCCAAACTTTAGTTTGGCAGAGTAGTAATACGCGGCGCCTGTTATTTACCTCTATTTGTAGGGTTATTTGGACGCGTTGAGGGCCATAAAGTGTTTTGGATGTTTCCAAATTAAGTTATGGCCCCCTGTCGTGCTTCATTATTGACACTTTTTGTAGGGGTTTTGTTAGTTAACTTAATGGCAGTGACGCAGAGCGTCGGGGAAGGCGTTCCCACGCCTCAATGCCATATCGTACCGCTTTTGGGTGAGGGCAACCATAAAGGATTGCCCCTACATTACATAACGGTTTGTAGGGGCAATCCCACGTGCAAAGCCCTTAACTTAATGGCATTGTCCCACGCCTACGCCTTGTCCTTATACCTAAATTTTATATCCGTTTATTTCGCGTATCCGTTGTACTATTCGTGGAAATGGAATGCACACGTCCAAAGTTTGGGAGGCTCAAGTCCAAAAAAGGATGAAAATCACGGCCCACGCTTTGCATCGCGCTGGCGCGTGGGAACGAGAAAAAATGCTCATTAAAAGCGGCTATTTTTGATAAAATTCACTCAATTTCATTTTTAGGACAATCAATAGTGACATCCAGTGACAACAATGTAACTACTGACGCAACCACTGACGCTGAAAGCCAGATAAAGGCAGAAAAGAGCGTTGCAAATCTTCAAAAACGTATTGAAAAAGCAATCAAAGAAGGAAACCTCAAAAAAGCACGTAGTCTCCAGAAACTCATGAGGCGCTCATCCAGTGCTAAAATGCTTGGTGCCAACCAAGAAATCACGCCAGACAGTCAAAATTAAAAAACCGGGAGAAATTGAATTCTCTTTTCAATAAACCTCACAGGTTTTTGAAACTTGTCAGGTTTTTTCTGAGACTTATCAACCCTGATATAAAACGAGAAGTCTCTTTACAGGTACGGAATGAAAATAGAACAACTTGAAGTCAAAAACTTTAAAGGTTTTGCTCATAAACTGCTTGAATTTTCACCACAATTCAATATGTTAGTGGGAGACAATAGCACGGGCAAAACCGCTGTGTTGGATGCGTTGGCAGTGGGTATTGGGACATTATTGCTTGGCTTTGATGATATTGTGTCTCGCACGATCAAAAATCATGAAATTCATCATATTGATCGTGAATTAGGGCAAATAACCACTTTTGAACCACAATATCCAGTTATCGTGCGTTGTAGTGGCAAAATCAATGAAACCAAAACGCTGACATGGGAGCGTAGTATTTCAAAAAAAGGCGGTAAAACTTCAAATAAAGGAGCCAAATCTCTTATTCAGTATGCCGAGCATTGTCAAGAACAAGTGAGACAAGGTGAAACCATTATCTTGCCGTTAATCAGCTATTACAGCACTGGGCGACTCTGGCTACAAAAAAAGGAAAAATCAGTAGAAGTACTCAGCCCAGGTTCCAGAATGTTAGGCTATGTTGATTGTTTAGAACCCGCCTCTGGTGAAAAAATGCTGATGCGCTGGTTAAAAACCATGGAAATGGCCGCCATACAAAGACAAGTACCAATGAAAGTCTTAGAAGGCTTAAGAACGGCCGTTAAAAATTGCTTAGAAGGATGTCAAGCCGTTTATTATGATATTCAGCAAGACGGGCTGGTTGCTACATTAGCCGATAAGCACAGCCGCCCGGCTCACCTATTAAGCGATGGACAACGCACTATCTTAGCCATGACGGCCGATATAGCTTATCGAGCGGCGGTACTGAATCCCCATCTAGGCGACAAAGCAATATTAGAAACGCCTGGCATTATTCTCATTGACGAACTTGACTTACACCTACACCCTAACTGGCAACGGAAAATCATCAACCGTTTAAGAACAACCTTTCCGTTGATTCAATTTATTGCAACGACACATTCACCCACCATCGTGCAATCTTTGCAACCGGTGAAGTCATCAATTTGAATGATTATGACAGTAATCAGTTATCAATGATCAGGAGTCCAAACTTTAGTTTGGCAAGGAGTCCAAACTTTAGTTTGGCAGCGTAGTGATACGCGGCTCCTGTTATTTACCTCTATTTGTAGGGTTATTTGGACGCGTTGAGGGCCATAAAGTGTTTTGGAAGTTTCCAAATTAAGTTATGGCCCCCCTCCAGGGGCGTTGCCCCTGGCTTTAATAATACGCCCCTTCAGGGCTAATAGAGGTTTTAAAGCCCCAACGGGGCGACATTAATATAGCCTGGGGCACCGCCCCAGGCTTAATGGCTAGGGAAAGCAACAAGGCATCAACCCCAAAGGGGAAATTAACAATTAATGATTAATGATTAATGATTAATGATTAATGATTAATGATTAATGATTAATTATTAAACAAGGCCTCAATCCCGAAGTGGGTTGAATCTAGATAATACTATTAATATAATATAAAAAAGTCATCTCGTTAGAGTTTTCAACAATTATAATCATAAAAATTAAACCATGACTCAACAAAACCTTCGCATAAACAATCCCAGCGTAACACTTTACGCGTTCCATCTCCGCACTGACATGGCAACGGGGATGGTAGCCGATGCGACTCATTTATGGGAAAAGTTGGCCCAATTGAGCAACTATTTTTCCATACCAGAATTACAACAACTGCCAGAAAAACTGATTTGCTATCAAAATGGCAACTATCACCCAGACGGTGAACTAGGGCAACGGACTAATTATCTTGAACTGATACAATATAAACCTGCCGAATTGCGATTTTCTCCGGTGACTCAAGATGAGTTAACGCTCAGTGGTTCAGCTTATCCGTTAAGGCTACACGATACTTATGCCGCTGATTTTACCGTTTGTTATCAAAATCAAGCAGTGGATGTCAATCAACTGCACCGATTGAATCCCGAAGGTTGCCTAATGCCCAGCCATATCCAAGCCTCAATCGGACAAACGTTGTTGCTGTATGCCGAGCCGTTAAAGTTAAAGAATGCACTTGCCGCTAAAATGTTTGCCGATGAATGTGTGAAGGCACTGCTGCAAGTAGCCAAGCCTCCCTTCCTGAGCAATCAGGGTATATTGTTTGGCAGCCCGATTTTTGAGTATGAAGCCATTCCCAAGTTTGATGCGCCGCCGCACCCTAATGAACTAACACACATTCTGGTATGGTTGAGAAAACATCAGCAAACATTAGAACTCGCCGGGAAGGCTAATCGTTGGTTAATCAATTTATTCAACTGTCGCAACAAGATTTTGTTTGCCTATCACCAAGCTTATCAAAGCAATGATTCGGCACGTCAAATCTACAATGCACTTGATAATAAAAGTCAACAAATGCATCAGTTGCCAAAAGCACAAGAAAAACGTTTAGAAGTGTTAGAGACTGTACTCAATAACACCTCAGACGATACCTTTGCATACGCGCAACACCTCCGTAATTTGGACGATCACCGCACCACCATTCAAACGAACACGACGAATTATGCGAAATGGTTAGAGTATATTCGTGAGATAAGCCTACCAACCGATGACTTGACATTTTTAGACGATTTCCACAACAAGACTTCCCAACATCATCAGCAACAAATAGCTATTTACTTTGACTATCTCAAGCCAGGGCATCAGCTATTTGAACAACTGACGACAACGATTTTAGGTTTGGTGCATATTGGGGAACAGAAACAACAAATGATTCGTGCGCGGAAATTTGAGTTTTTGATTACCTTCATTGGGGCAGCGGTTGGAACTGGTGCGATTTCCGCAACGGTGATACCCGAACCCCCTAATTTAGTTGAATTGGTTTCACAGTTTTTTGACATCGCTCAACTGCCCCTATTTGAAACGCCCCAATGGCTCAACAATTTCGCACTACCAGAAAATCTTTTAAAGGTGATGTTTCATATCATTATCGGTGGTATGACAGCACTGGTTTTCACCCCCTTGATTTCATTTATTTCAAGATTGTTTACACCAAAATAATGTCGGCTTGTAGTAGTCGCTTTAGCGACTAACAAGAATAATAAATAGCGTCAACCCCAAAGGGGTTGAAGCCTATTTAATAATTAATTGTTAATCATTAATTATTAATTCCCCCTTCAGGGTTGAGATATTTTTGATATTGTTAGGATTTATCCGTTTATTTCGCGTATCCGTTGTACTACACATAACAATCCGTTTCGGAAAGCAAAGCTTCTCTTCGATTCGCGTCTCCTAAGTACTACACTTAATTAACAATCCGTTTATTTCGCGTCTCCTAAGTAGTACTACACTTAAGAATCCGTTTATTTCGCGTATCCGTTGTACTACCATGATTAATAACCCCTAATCATTTTGGTTCACTAATCATTTTAGTTAAATTATCGTCGCTCAAAACGGAAGGATTAGTTTGTTGAAAGTTCTGCACAGCACCTTGATTCCAAATCAAAGTATTAAGATTCAAATCTTCAACAATATCTTTAGCAAAATGCATATATTCCAAATACTCGTAGACATATCCAAAATCATCCAATAACGACTTAAAAATACCTGGTGCCTCAAATAAATCCTTACGGATAGAGATTCCCAAATACAATTTACCCTTGAAAAAGGACAAACACACAGTTTGTCCTAACTGACGGCGAAATGTCAAAATACGGCGCATAAAACTAGGCGATAAAACATTACGAGCCATGACTTGGTTATCACTATAAACAACAAATTCGCGCTCAAACTCCGGATAGCCCAAATGGACTAATTTTCCAATTGTCCGGGTTATCCGATCGTTTTCCGGTAAGATAACGGTGAAACCGTTAAAATCCTTATTAAAATCAAAAAAATAGCCCATCAAAAATAGTATGATACGTCGTTGACGTTTCCATGTTACCCTCTTCATCGCAACAATATTCGCTTATCTCCTTATACTGTGCATGGACTTCAGAAAATTTCACCGCAGTGGAGCCTAACAAGCCTTCGACATAATCTTCACCACTCCATCTATCAATTTCGCCACTCCGGTAAATAACGGTGCTACCCCATCTATCAGATTCCCAACCCCAGTTGTTAAAAAAACCTCTCCGTCTCACTCTCGGCAGTAACCAATATTCTGGCAACCGGCTAGAGGTAAATTCATACAATGTGATTTTATTCTCTGGAGAGTAGATCAAATTGTCATCCATAAAAGTAACGATACGACTAACTATTTCTTTTTTAAAGTTAGTTTTATAAGGAGAAACCAACTTCTTATAAAAATAAACCAAGCCGATAGTCACTAAGATCATACCGAAGATTGATAAAAACCAAGCTTCCGGTATTGCAAACAACATCATAATGAGTGCTACCATTAGTACAATGTAGCCGCCAATAAGAAGCTTAACCTTTCTAACAATCGCTTTACGTTGCTCTTCAAGCGTTTCCAATTTGGATTTTAAATTGGCGTCGTAAAAATTTTGGATTTTTTCTGGTATTAGCATATTGTTTCAGAATAGCCACAGGAGTCCAAACTTTAGTTTGGCAGGAATCCAAACCTTCTACAAACTTAGGCGATAAATCGCCTACTACAAACTTTAAACTTAGGCGATAAATCGCCTACTACAAACTTTAAACTTAGGCGATAAATCACCTACTACAAACGGAAAGGCGGAAAGGCGATAAATCGCCTACTACAAACTACAAACTACAAACTACAAACTTTAAAGCCCATACTCTTCTCCAATACCCCGTTGCCGTTCCAATTCCGTTTCGTCACCCAGTTTTTCAATCATATCCGGCCAAATCAACGGATGGGCGTAATTTTGGGTTGTTGTCGCCAACAAGTCGGCCACTTCTTGCAAAGCTTGATTTTCTGGCACGGCGATGTAGGCATAGAGTCCACGCATCGGTTCTGAGTCCTCGCCCAAATACAATTCATAGTCTTCACCACTTTGAACTTGGCATTTGCAGCCTAAACCTTTTAAGGCTTCCTTGAGGCTAAGCAATTGTTCTTTGCCAGGGTGGACACCATCAAGAAAATAACTGGTATAGCCACCCACTTTGATCGTCTGAATGGACGGGTAAATGACATATTCATTGTCTGGCTCGGCTTCCTCATCATCACCCTCTTTGGGTTCATTGAGTTTAACCGGATCAAAAACCACGGTGTCGCCATAGTATTGTATGTTGTCTGGGGCGGCAATTTCCACAATTCGGGCCGTTACTGGCCCAGTTCGCACCGCATAATATGTTACCGATTCGCCATCGGCTTCTCTAAACTGAATGCGGCAGGTTCCCATCTCCTGATCAATAGGGCCCTCCGTTGGGATGTTTTTAAATCCCACTCGCTCGGCCGAATGTCGCACTTTGTCCCACTCTTCTAGCAAAGTGGCAACCACCATGCGATCCCAGTCATAATTACCGCTTTCTTCAGTCATCTCAACCAACTTGTCAAGATGTTGCAAGGCTGCTTCCAAATGGCCCGTTTTACGCTCCAGTTCGGCCAGCAACATTCGACTATTGATGGCATTTGGTTGTTGTTCTAGCAGCGATGATAAATGTGGTTTAGCAAGCTCAAATTTCTCCTCCTTGTTATACTGTAATGCCAGTAACCAGTGACAATTGAGATGGACTTCTTGGTCAAGATCACGTTTCAACATGGCAGAAGCCCAGTTTTGTAACGCCTCATGTTGCCCTTGAGCCAAAAATAAAAAACCATATTCAAGTACCGTGTTGGGAGAATTGGGATAACTTTCAAGGTATTGACTTAAAACCTCTCTCCCATACTGATGTTCCCCCATTGCGTCATAAGCCCTGGCGGTGATCAAGGCAAGTACTTCGTTTTCTGGCCAATGTTGTCGGGCATGTTCCAACAGGGCAATATCTGATTCTGGGTTTTCTCCTAACGCTTCTAAAACCTGTTCAGGCGTTTCAACAGACAAGTTATCAGTGGATTTGGCGACAGCACTGGCTATCTGAGAGCGTATTTTTTCCAACTCTTCGGGCGCATCCAAAGGCTTTCGCAAGCGCGGGATTAAGGCTTCGGCCCTGTCACAGCAACGGCTGGCCGTGTTGGGATATCCCCGTTTTAAGGCCAATTCCGCTTGCCATAACATCATTGTAAAAGCATCCCGTATGACACCGTTGTTGGATAAGGTATCGCTCATCTGTTGGAATTTGGCATTCAATTGCCAATCATTGGTGTAGCTATTTTGCTCAACCAGCAAATGCACCCCCTTCGCCCAACTCCAATAATGACTGGGAGTAGGCGCAATTTTGGCAAACTCAGGTAATGCCTTTAGTGCTTCTTCATAACGGCCTAACAGGGCATGAAGATGCGCTTCCTTTAGAGTTTTACTCAACAAATAACTCTCGCCACCCCCCAAATTATGAGTTTCTTGATTGAAGGTGTAGGCTTCTTCATAGCGTTCCAAGTTGATTAACGCCGTCACCCAACTCCGACTCAGACTTGAGCCATCTTTACCCGCTAACAGCAAGGCCTGACGCTGTTGTTCCAAAAACTGGTAGGCTTCTTCATAGCGTTCAGCATCCGCCAGAGCGGCCGCATATTCTGAGGAAATACAACTAAAACAAGGCCAAGTCGCATCAATTTTTGCCAACGTTTCCTTCGCTACCGCTAAACGTTCTTCAACGTAGCCGGGGCCATCCATTTGGTCATAACAATTGGTGAGGTTTTGGACAACACAAATACTTTGTGGACAGTCGCGGCTATCGTCACGGTGGGCAAATTCGACCAAACTGACGGCCTCTGGTAACATCCCGCTCACTTCATGACGATGTGCCACTCGACTTTGTAAGTTCCAATGGCGGACAAATATTTCAATCCAAGGATTTTTGACCGCTCTAGCCAGTGCTAAGGCTTCAGGAACGAGTGCATCCAGTTGTGCGTGATTTTCATTAACGGTATAGGAAGGCAATACGCGCATCAGATGTGCCATGCGGTGATGGCCTTGATGTACCAATTCGTCCTGAACCTCTTCAACCCATTTCCAAATATCCATATCAACTCCTTTTTCAGTGATCAGTTATCAGTTATCAGTTATCAGTTTTCAGTTATCAGCGATCAGTTATCAAAAACTACAAGGATTCGTTATAAGAAAGGATTAATCATAATTGGACTTCCGCCAAACTAAAGTTTGGACGACTGCCAAACTAAAGTTTGGACTCCTGTTTGGACGGCTGTTGCCGTTCCAATTCCGTTTCGTCACCTATTTTTTCAACTAGATCCGGCCAAATCAAGGGATGGGCGTATTTTTTGGTTGTTATTGCCAACAAGTCGGCCACTTCTTGCAAAGCTTGAGTCTCTGGCACGGCGATGTAGGCATAGAGTCCACGCATCGGTTCTGAGTCCTCGCTCAAATACAATTCATCGTCTTCACCACTTTGAACTTGGCATTTGCAGCCTAAAAATTCTAACGCGTTTTTGAGGCGACGCAATTGTTTTTTGCCAGGGTGGACACCCTCAAGAATATAGCTGGTATAGCCACCCGTTTTGGTCACCTGAATTGAGGCGAAAAGAGGATATTGATTGTCTTGCTCGGCCTCCTCATTATCGTCTTTTTTAGGTTCATTGAGTTTCGCCGGCTCAAAAACAACGGTGTCGTAACAATGTTGACTGTGGCTTGGGGCGGCAATTTCCACAATTCTGGCCGTTACTGGCCCCGTTCGCATGGCATCATAAATAACCGGTTCGCCATCGGCTTCTCTAAACTGAATGCGGCAGGTTCCCATCTCTTGCTCAACAGGGCCATCCCTTGGGATGTCTTTAAATCCCAATCGCTCGGCCGACTGTCGCGCTTTGTCCCACTCTTCTAGCAGGGTGGCAACCACCATGCGATCCCAGTCAGAATTTCCGCTTTCTTCATTCTCAACTAACCAGTCGAGATGTTGTAAGGCAGCCTCCAGATTACCCGTCTGGCGTTCCATTTTGACAAGCTTCTTTCGGGTTCCTCTGAATAGTTCATTCTGTTCTGTTTCTAAGAGCGCGTAGAGGTGTGGTTTGGCAAGCTCAAACTCGCCGTCCTTTTCATACTGTGAGGCGAGTATGAAATGGCAGGAATCGTGTACTTCTTCACTCAGGTTACGTTTTAACAGGCCCCCAGCAAAGTTTTGCAGGGCTTCACGTTGCCCATCTTCAAGCAGTAAGGCGCCATACATAGAGACTGCCCAAGGCGAGTTTGGATAAGTTTCAATGTATTGGCTGAGTATCTCTAGACCGTGCTGAACTTCTCCCAAGTTCTCGTAAGCTTCAGCGGCGAACATGAGTAAAACTTCATGTTCAGGCCAAATTTGTCGTGCTTTGTCAAGGACTTCTAAGTCGAACTCCGGTTCCTCCCCAAGTAGTTTTATAACTTGATCGGGTTCTTCCAAATAGAGAATAAAACATTATCCGAAATCCTACCGCCCGCTTGCCCACCATCCTACAAGGATTCGTTATAAGAAAGGATTCCTTCAGTAGGGTGGGTAAACGGGCCGCACTGAATCAAACATTATCCGAAATCCTACCGCCCGCTTGCCCACCATCCATCTCCCTTTCTATAAGCAACACGTTTAAACCATAAATAATATTAAAATCAACAGCCTAGATAAATACCCTTAAATTAAGAGCATGTCGTCTCGTAGGGCGAGTAAGCGGCAATGCCATACCGTACGGAAAAGGCCCGTTTGTAGTAGGCTTGTAATCGCCTCACGCAAACAACGAGTCGTCCAAACGTAAGGAAGGTAGCCGTCGCAGGTTTGGCAGAGTAGTGATACGCATGCCCTGTTATTAACCTATTTTTTTTAGGTTTTTGGACTCAAGATTTTGAGGGCCATAAAATACTTTGGATGCTTTCAAATTAAGTTATGGCCCTCTGTCGCGCTTCATTAGTTATACTTTTTGTAGGTGTTTTGTTGCTTAAATTAATGGCATTGATGCCGGCATGCCAAACTAAAGTTTGGACGACTGCCAAACTAAAGTTTGGATTCCTGTTTGGATTCCTGTCTACCACGTACACGTACCTTTAGCCTGATTCCGTTTGCAACTTCGTTTAGCAACGTCTATTTAAAGCCCATATTCTTGTTCAATACCCCGTTGCCGTTCCAATTCCTCTTTGTCACCCCGTTTTTCAACCATATCCGGCCAAATCAGTGGATGGGCATAATTTTGGGTCGTTGTCGCCAACAAGTCGGCCACTTCTTGCAAGGCTTGATTTTCTGGTACCGCGATGTAGGCATAGACTCCAAGCAACGGTTCTGAGTCGTCGTCCAAATGCAATTGATAACGTTTTCCGCTTTGGACTTGGCATTCGCAGCCTAAACCTTTCAAGGCGTTTTTGAGCCCAAGCCAATTTTCGTTGCCGGGGTGGACACCATCAAGAATATAGCTGGTATAGCCACCCGTTTTGGTCTCCTGAATTGACGCGTAAAGAGGATATTGATTGTCTGGCGAGGCCTCCTCATCGCCCTCTTTAGGTTCATTGAGTTTCACCGGCTCAAAAACCACGGTGTCGTCATAATGTTGACTGTGGCTTGGTGAAGCAATTTCCACAATTCTGGCCGTTACCGGCCCCGTTCGCATCGCATAATATGTTACAGATTCGCCATCGGCTTCTCTAAACTGAATGCGGCAGAGGCCCATTTCTTGTTCAATGGAGCCTTCCGTTGGAATATCTTCAAATCCCACTCGCTCAGCTGAATGTCGCACTTTGTCCCACTCTTCTAGCAGGGTAGCAACCACCATGCGATCCCAATCATAATTACCCGTTTTTTCACTCATCTCAACTAACAAATCGAGATGTTGTAGGGCCGCTTCCAGATTACCCGTCTGGCGTTCCATTTTGGCAAGCTTCTTTCGGGCCGTGATATCATCAGGTTCTGTTTCTAACAGCGCGTAGAGGTGTGGTTTAGCAAGCTCAAATTCGCCGTCCTTTTCAGACTGTGAGGCGAGTAATATATGGCATGAGTAGTGTACTTGTTCACTCAGATTGCGTTTTAACTGGGCACTCGCAAAGTTTTGCAAAGCCTCACGTTGCCCATGATTAAACAGTAATAAGCCATACTGAGACACGGCCCCTGGCGAGTCTGGATAAGTTTCAAGGAATTCGCTGAGTATCTCTAAGCCGTACTGAGATTCTGCCAACTTCTCGTAGGCTTCCGCGGTGAAAATGACGAGTTCTTCAGATTCAGGCCAACGTTTTCGTGCTTCTTCAAGGCTATCTAAGTTTATTTCAGGATCATCCCCAAGTTGTTCTAGAACTTGATAGGGTTCTTCTAAAGTGGTCAATAAGCCCCGTTTATCTGACCAACTCGGTTCATTTTCACGACGTTGTTGGGCTTTCGCGATGTCAGCACGCATCTCTTCCAGCAATTGGGGCGCATCCAAAGGTTGTCGCAAACGCGGTATCAGGGCTTGTGCCCTATCACAGCAACGAGTGGCCGTGTTAGGATGGCCTCGCTTAAGGGCCAGTTCGGCCTGCCACAAGATCATCGTGAAGGCTTCCCGTATCACGCCGTTATGGGACAATTGATCGCTCATTTGCTGGAATTTTGCATTCAGGTGCCAGTCATTGGAAATGATTCCCGCGTCAACCAACAATCGCGTTGCTTCGGCCCAATGTAAACAATGTTGGAGGCTCTTAATAATTTTCTCAAACTCGGGCAAGGCCGGTTTTGCATCGTCATAACGCCCTAAATACGCGCTAATACGCGCCTTATCAAGGTCTTTTTCTATCTGAGAAGATTCGCCGCCACCATTATGAGAATAGGATTCTTGGTTGAAAGCATATGCTTCTTCATAGCGTTGCAAGTTAATGAGTGTTTCTACCCAAGCATCACGGATGGAAAAACGCTTGTTATGCTTGTTTGCCAGTAACAACGCTTGAGTTTGCTGCTCTAAAAAGCTGAGTGCTTCTTCATATCGCTTACCATCTAGCAAGGCTGACGCGTATTCTCCTGAAATACAAGTAAAACAAGCCCAACTGGTATCAATTTTATCCAAAGTTTCCTTTGCCACCGCTAACCGTTCTTCAACATAGCCGGGGCCATCTGCGAGTCCATAACAAATGTCAATATCTTGGACAACGCAAACACTTTGTGGACAATCACGAGTTTCTTCGCGGTGAGCAAATTCTAACAAATTCACGGCTTCTGGTAACATATCCGTGACTTCATAGCGATGTACGGCACGGCTCTGTAAGTTCCAATGGCGGATAAAGACTTCAATCCAAGGATTTTTGATGGCTCTCGCCAACGCCAACGCTTCGGGCACCATCGCATCCACTTGGCTATGATTTTCCTCAACGGTATGGTGAGGCAGCATACGCATAAGGTGAGCGAGGCGATAATTGCCTTGATGTATCAATTCTTTATCGACATCAAGGCTCCATTTCCAAATATCCATATCAACTCTTCTTCAGTTATCAGTGTTCAGTTATCAGTTATCAAAAACGACAAGGATTAGCTCCGCTGAACTTCGTTTCGTTATAAAAAAGGATTAATCATGCGAATTAAGGGTTAAATTGAATCTTATCAATTCAACTGAAGTGGAAAAATAAACGCGCTTTGACGCGCTTTGACGCAAGAGACATCCACATAAGCGCGGCGCTTGCAAGCGTCACTTGCGTGCGTTAATTCTTAGCATTATAACTCTGTGATACTCTGTGGCACTCTGTGAACTCTGAAAAAATGGGTTGGGGGCCATAAAACATTTTGAAGGTTTTCAAATCAAATCATGGCCCACAAAATAGACGCAAAAGACATCCACCTGGGCGCGGCGCTTGCAAGCGTCACTAGCGCATGCAAGCGTTAATTCTTAATTCAACCCTTAATCCGCATTACAAACCCTTGGAACGAGAGTCATTAAATGAGTTGTAAAACGGCTTCTGAAAAAGTTGCCAAAGCTTCTGATAAATCTGTGCCCAGCTCTTCATCATGATGACGGCCCATCATTAGGGTAAAAGAACGCAATAAGTTGGCTATCTGTTGTTGCGCTTCTCCCTCTGTTACCAATAATCGCTGAATGAGTGGAGAATCCAGATTGATATAGAAGTAAGCAGCGGTTTCTCCTTGGATCTTCTTGGTGTATATCCGTGCCAAACTGAGTACGCCCGTGCTAATGCGATGATCCAATTCCTCGGATTCTATACGCTTTTTCAGTTGATAGTCTCTGTCAGGAATCAAAACCATTGGCAAATGGCTTGGTTGAAAACGCGATGGGATGACTTGTTGGCCGGGTTGCGCTAGTAACGATTGTAGCTTTTCTTGCTCTTCACTGCTGATTTTTTCTCTTTTAAAAACAACCGCATTGCCACTCTTGGTGCCCAATTTAACAACTAGGCCGCCGAAAAGTTCAGTGTAACGCTGACTGAAGGGTAAGGCCGCATAACGAATCCCAGAGACAACCGGTGTCATTAGGGCCCGAAAAATCACTTCTTCATAGTCGCCTTCTTCTCCTATCGACACATAGATTTTGTTCTGACTGCGCCCCTTAATAGCGGGAACCGTTAAATCGCCTTCGGAAGTGGGCACTTTTAAGTCGTCCGCCACCATTTTAAATAAACGATTATCGCATAAAGCGGCCCCTAATAAAGCCTCATTGTGGCGTTTCAAGATACTTCGCCATGTGTTGATTTCTTCACTGGCAATTTTCGCGAGTCCGTCAATCAAGGCTTCGTTAATTTGCCGTTGGATTTTTTCGTAAATATCATCTTTTTGGACTTCTTCACGGCTGGCGGTGGGCGTTAACTCGTCTGATTCAATCACGCCACCAACAAATCCAGCCCAAATAGGGAGTAACTCGCGTACATCTGAACTGATAAACATGTTCCGCACAAACACCGTGATATTGCGGTTGTCAGAGGTACCATAAGTGGAAGTGTCTTGAACCCAAAGTAGTCCTTTTGCTTCGCTTTCCTCGGTTGGATGAACCGGTATTGTGCATAATGGTTTAAAATAATTCTCGAAACGTTGCGCAAACTCAAGGCGACGTTTTTTCAATTGAATGGGAGAAATCGCCGATTGATCGAGTCGCCAAGGCGGTGGCTCATCATTCACCGGCACTTCTCGATTGTTATTGAGATATATCGGTACCGGCAATAAGCCACAATAACGCTGGAGTAGTTTTTCGACAAGAAACGCCTCCGCCAGTTCTTGAAAAGGTTTTGATAAATGCAAAACGACACGCATTCCAATCGGGATAGGCGGGGCTTCGTTAATGGAATAACGCTCGGCGCCTTTGCTGACAAAATGCCAGCCCTTTTCAGGTTCCTGATAAGACGTTGTCCAGACTTCGAGTCGATCTGAGACGACATAAGCGGATAAAAACCCTAAACCAAAATAGCCGATCATAATTTCCTCGGCTTGTTGATCGCGTAGAAATCTGGTATAGCCTGAGCCGACAGTCGCCAAATAGTCTACGATCTCGTCGCGGGTTAAACCGGCACCGTTATCTTCAATCGTCAATGTGTTTTTGGCTTGATTGGTGATAACATGAACCGATGGCTCAAAGGGCGCTTGACTTTCGAGTCGGCGGCGCATACAGGAATCGTGGGCATTTTGCACCAATTCGCGGATGGCAACGGTGGGCGTGGAATAGAGGTTTTTACTCAAAACTTCCATCAAACCGCCGAGATTGACTTGTGTTGTGAACAGTGTTGTTGTCATAAAACTCCCAAAGATTGAAAAATGTAAAATGTAAAATGAAAACTGAAAACTGAAAACTGAAAACTGAAAACTGAAAACTGAAAAATGAAAACTGAAAACTGAAAACTGAAAACTGAAAACTGAAAAATGTCAATAAATGAGATAACTCTATAATTTTACATAAATTTAAAGGATTTTGCCCCTCGTTATTTTCACTAATAAGTAATTACCAATTACCAATTACCAATTACCAATTACTAATTACCATTTAGCAATTATTATTTGCTAAAAACCTCCGAGGCTTGGAAAACCTCGGAGCTTTAAACGAATAAATATTAACATAACCAAGGAACAAACAGGCGTCCAAACTAAAAACGTCCTTTTGTAGGGTGGTAGAACGCAGTGAAACCCACCCGACATAATCTTAACTTAATGGCATTGAGACGGAAACCGCCTTTAATTCTTTCCAAAAAATATTTGTACCGGACAGATTATGTGGAGGAAAAAACACTTTCATGTTCGGGGGTGGTAAAATATTTTATTTCGTCAATTCGTTTACTGTGAAAATACCCATAACATCTAGTACAACGGATACGCGTTCCGAAACGGATTTTCATATTCGGGGGTGGCTAAATAAACTTACTTAGCCATGACAATTTATTTCGTCAATTCGTTGTGCTAATTCGCTGCACTAATTCGCTACACTAATTCGTTGTACTAATTCGTTGTACTAACCCGCTGTACTAATTCGTTGCACTAATTCCTTGTACTCAGGTAACTCCCAAATAGAGTCATCCAGATAAGTTTGCTCCAAAAAACCTCCAAGGTTTTTAAACGCTTTATACGGAATGTCGTTGAAAAAGGTGAAAATGAAAATTGACCCGTTTGGTTATTTTTATTGACTTTCAATCCGAAAACGAAGCCGATAAAAAATCCGTTTATTTCGCGTATCCGTTGTACTATCAGTATACGGTTTAAACCGGTAATAATTTTTATGGACACCTATAATAATATACCAGTATTCACTTTATCCTTCAGCTATTTCCCTTCGGGGTTAGCAAAAGCAATTTATAATTCGGTTATTGGTATGTTAATTTTTTGGAGTTACCTCATCGCCAATAAATATCAACTGTAAGGAAAACCAATGGTAAGTAACATTAACAACAATGACTTAGCCAAAAACCAATCCGCCGCCCCAGCCGCTGAACCAAAAAACACGACTGACAACAACAATGCCTCCCTCAAATTGCTAGTCACCAAACTGGACGGGCTTACGGAACAATTGAACAATCTGCAAGCAGAATTCCAAGGCAAATTAAAGTATGATCAGCACAAAGAAAAAATCATCGACAATTTGCACAGTGAATTGCAGGAATACAAAAACGACTTGATTAAAAAACTGCAGCAACCCATGATTATGGACGTCATTCATGCCATCGATGACTTCAATAAACTGACTAGCCATTACAAACAAAAGGAGCCAGCGGATATCGATCCCCAAAAACTCATCAAGCTGATGGCAAGTATTCCTGAAGATTTAGAACATCTGCTGTATCGACAAGGTGTCGAATCTTTTAGCAGTTCAGAACCCACTTTTAATCCGAGTCGTCAAAGAGCGGTTAAAACCTTGCCCACCTCTGAGCCATCCAAAGATAAAACCATTGCCCAAACTCTGCGTAATGGCTACGAGTGGGAAGGAAAAGTCTTGCGCCCAGAAATGGTTGAAGTTTATGTTTACCAACCTGACACAACACACCCCGAAATTCCCGCATAGAAAGGGACTTGCCCGTTTATCCGTTTGTCCGTTTGTAGTAGGCGATTTATCGCCTCACGCGCAGTCCGTTTGTAGTAGGCGAACTCAAATATTAAACTTAAAAAATCCGTTTATTCCAAAAATCCGTTGTACTTTCAGTATACTGATACGCGGGTTCCTGTTATTTACCTATTTTTTTGCAGGTTTTTGGACTATCGATTTTGAGGGCCATAAAATATTTTGGATGCTTTCAAATTAAGTTATGGCCCCCAGTCGCGCTTACAGTTCATACTTGGCTGTCGTCCAAGTTTGACAGCCGCGGAGTCCTACTGAAGTTTGGCAAAGTAGTGATACGCGGGCTCCGGTTATTGACCTATATTTTTGAGGGTTATTTGGACTATCGATTTTGAGGGCCATAAAATATTTTGGATGCTTTCAAATTAAGTTATGGCCCCCAGTCGCGCTTCATTGTTATACTTTTTGTAGGTGTTTTGTTGCTTAACTTTAAAAAATCCGTTTATTCCTAAAAGAAGTTGTACTTTCAGTGGAAAAATAAAAATGAGCAATCAATTCAAAAAAATATTTGGCATTGACTTAGGTACAACCTATTCAGGCATCGCTTATGTTGACGAACATGGCAAGCCAGTCATTGTCCAAAATGCCGAAAACCAGCGTATTACACCTTCTGTCGTTTTTTTTGATGGCGACAACATCATCGTCGGAGAAGTGGCTAAAGAAAATGCCAAGCTTTACCCGAATGACGTGGTGGCTTTTATCAAACGTTCTATGGGCGATCCAAACTTTCTGTATGAATATCAAGCTAAAACTTATCGCCCAGAAGAAATTTCTAGTTATATATTGCGTAAGCTTGTCAACGATGCCAAACAACATTTAGGCGAAGAAATCACCGACGTTGTGATAACTTGCCCCGCCTATTTTGGTATCAATGAACGTGAGGCGACTCGGTTAGCGGGAGAAATCGCCGGCTTAAATGTTCGCCAAATCATCAATGAGCCAACGGCAGCCGCGATTGCTTATGGCACGGTGGAAACCGAACAAGAAAAAGTTGTCCTCGTGTATGACTTAGGCGGTGGCACGTTTGACATTAGCATGATTCATATCAAACCCGATGCCATTGATGTTATTTGTACCGGTGGCAATCATAATCTCGGCGGCAAAGATTGGGATGATAGAATCGTCCAATACTTGGTTGAACAGTTTCAGGCGCAAACGGGCAGTACAGATGATATTTTAGAAGACGCTGATACTTGGCAAGACTTACAATTATCGGCCGAAAAAGCTAAAAAAACCCTTTCTCAACGAGAAAAAGCACCCATCATGGTGACTTACGGGGGTGAACGCGCTAAGGTTGAATTGACTCGTGATAAATTTGAGGAAATCACGCAAGATTTGGTAGAAAGGACAATTAGCTTGACGCATGACATGTTGGGCGAAGCTCAGAAAAAAGGTTATAAGGCGTTTGATGAGCTTCTGTTAGTCGGTGGCTCCACCCATAAGCCGCAAATCATGGCGCGTGTCGAAAAAGAATTTCCAGCCGTTAAACCCAAAGTTTTTGATCCTGACGAAGCCGTTGCCAAAGGCGCCGCCCTCTTTGGTTGGAAATTGTCTCTCAATGATGAACTGGTTAAGCGCGTTAGCGAGCGCACCGGAAAAACTGAAGAAGAAGTTCAACAAGAACACGTTGAAATTCCTGACGAGATTGCTCAAGAAGTCGCTTTTGACACCGGATTCACGCTGGCTGCTGTTAAACGCTCCAAAGTGACTATTAGAAATGTAGTCAGCAAGAGTTTCGGTGTGGTTGCGTTGAATCCCGATCACAAGGAAGTTGTGGTGAACCTCATTTTAAAAAATACCACGGTGCCAACCGATGTGACAGAGAGATTTGGTACGCATGAAGCTAACCAAGAAACGGTTGAGATCAGAATCATGGAAAATGAAGTGTCTGACAAAAACCTTGAACCGGAACAAGCGATAGAAATAGGTACCGCTATTCTGGATTTACCGCCTAACCTGCCCGCTCAATCGCCGATTAATATTACTTTTAGGCTCAATGAAGAAGGGCGGTTAGAAATGACAGCCGTTGAAGTGACGGAAGCCAGAAAAGTCTCCGTCACAATTGAAACCTCTTCGGTGATTCAAGGCGAAGCACTAGAAGAAGCGAAGGCGCGAAGTCAAAACCTCATCATTTCTTAAATTCACCCTCACAGTTGTTCAGGAAGGCAGTCGTCCAAACTAACGTTTGGACGTCCAAGCTAAAGCTTGGATTCCTGACAGGGCGATATAAAAAATCTTCAGAAACATACTCAGCAGAAACGCTATATTGGCCTACTTAAAATTGATTATACGCGTAAGGATTTTCAATTTCGTCGCCATCTATGTAAAAACCCGACAACCTTATTTACGGTTCTACCGTCTAATGCCGTTTTGAAGGTGACATAGCCATAATCATGTTTAGGGACTTTGGGAAGTAAAAATAGGAGCACCAGTATAATAATAAGAATTACGATGACGGGGTTATAAAGTTTCATAAAAAAATGGCTCCCTTGTTATACTGAAAGTATAACGGATTTTGGGAATAAACGGATTTTTTAAGTTTAACAATTGAGTTGAAAATCTGCTAACATGCCAATTCAATCCCTTATTTCTGTTCTCACTGGAAATATCACAGGTTTGGGGATATTTTGCTGACGATTAAATTTAAGAAAATGGCCCAAAAACCATCAATCACAAATCAGGGATGCCTTGTATTATAAGCGAGAGCATAAAACATTCAATATGTCAATGCGTAAGTTCTAAAATATTATTGGGTGGCAATAGATTTCTCACGGAGTAGAATTTGTGCGTTTGTCATTTCGACTTAAGGAGAAATTGTGCAAATTCAGTTTATGGCGGTGCTTAGTATAGTTATCAAATAATTTATTAATAATGCGAATTAATGGTTTAATTTCATTAAAAATCAATTAGTTATAAAAATTTACTTTTAAAAGTGATTGACTAAGGTTTCTCAATATTTCTCAAGCTTTCTAAAGCTTTCTAAAGCTTTCTAAAGCTTTCTAAAGCTTTCTAAAGCTTTCTCAATATTTCTCAATATTTCTCAATATTTTTAAAGATTTCTCAAGCTTTCTCCTGTCGTCGAAACAGAAACCGAAACGAAATGACATCTTTGTTCATTCTTCATTTTTTCAGATCGATATTCGCATTAATAGTGTGAGGGTAAAAAGAGGCTAAGGCGATGGGAAAGCTTTTTTATCAATTTGGCTAAGTAACCACAGCAAAGGTTCTGTTGCCCCATAAGCCTGAAAAGCCTTATTTTCGCTATCAGGTAAATGCCCTAATGCGCTGCACGTAAAAAATCGGTAATTAGTCAATTTAGATTCAAGGTTGCGGATAAAATTACCGAGCCCCCACTCAATAAAGTTGTCTTTACAAAGCTTATCAATCGCATCTGCTATCGTAGCAATGCTACTATCTAACTTCATCAATTCCATCGCGCCAGCTTCACCAATCCGCTCAGATAAATCAAACGCATCCACCTTGTTAATGACAATAGCACACGGTTTATTGATAGTTTGATCACGCCTGACTTTATAACTTTTTTCCAAATTGATGATCATCGTGTCAAAAGCATCATCAAGCATCATATCACTCGGCTTAATAGCCTTGTCATAATGCTCCAGACTTCTCTCATAATCAGCCATCAGTTCTGGAATCGAAAAAGGATCAATGATGAAAATCAGGCCGTGAAAATAATTGAAAAACTTGTGTCTTACCAATAGTTCACTACTTTTAACCGATTCGCCAGCAGCATCATAGAAATACATAATTTTTTCAGGTGTCCACCGCTTACTGCTCACAAAAAAGTTGAAAGCCGTTGGTGTCAATTCTGCCGTTTTTGCTGGTACAATGCCCTTACTAAAGTTTTGCGACACTCTATGATAAATAACTTCATTTTGCCTATCTAAAAAACGAATGTTCCAAGCATTTTGGGGAGCAACCTCTTCAATAAAACTTTTGACGGCCGAAAACAGAAAACACGTTTTACCGACAGAAGGCCCACCTACGATAGGAATACAAATCGGTGTAGCTTCCCCAGTTTTAATTTCATGTTGACAATTCGGGCAAAAAGCCGGTAATTTGCTTCTACCATTAAAGAAAGTAGTCGGTAACTTGTTTCCGCACTGGCATTTGCGTTTCAAGATACCATAGCTACTTGGAATAAGGCGGCTATGAATGTCTCCACAACTTGGACAACGATAATGGGGTAAATCGGCTTTAAAATGACAGATAGGACAAGCGAGAAAAACACGCCGCGAAAGTCGATAGACTTTATCAGTTCCCCATAAAAGACTGAAAGAAAGATAGATAGTCAGAAAAAAACTCGCCAGAATGGTAATATGAATGGCGCTCAACGCCATAAAAAAGACTGTTCCAAAGATAATAACCGAGAGAGCAGCAAAGGCGGTGCCCACCGCGACAAATGCCCAAAAGAACCAAGGCTCACGAGACCAAAAATAGTCAGTCTTAGTCCAGTAACTTTTAGCTGAAGCAACATTTCTATACCAACTTTCAGCGAGAGTGTTGCCAAGCTCTTTGTAGCCTTTGCCAAAGAAATAACTTTTAATTGCGGGTTGTTTTTCCATAATTAATATCCAAAGGGCGCATTTCTATTTTCCCGCTTTACCCCGAAGGGTGTGAATAGCAGTAAAACAACTTGGGGTAAAAGGGCTTACCACCTATCAGTTTATCAAAAAGGACTTTTTGACAAACAAAAATCCAGGGGCGTTGCCCCTGGCTTTAATAATACTTACCGAAGGGGCTAATAGAGGTTAACAGGAAGTTTTTTTTCAATCCACTTAGGATGGCTTGACGTTATTTTTAAACGATATGCCATAGTTATAAATAGCGTGTCCACTACCTATTAAAACACCTACTACAATGGCTACAATTGACACCGGAACAATGACATAAACTATTAAAAATAACCAAATAACAACTATCAGAAAAGCCGCAATGAATTGTGGCATTATTGAACCTCATTACTTACCTTTACCTAAAATGCCTTTAAAAAAACCTATTGTAGATGTTGTCTGCTTGTCCTCGACTTCTTTTTGAAGGGCTTTAAAATTCTTAAACCAGTCGCCTGTTTTTTGTGGCAAGGCCGCACCTATCTCTTTCAGATAAGATTTTGGCAAATTTACCAACATATCAACGACATCACCCCAAAAGAACCGGTGGAATGAGACCCGTTGTGAATCTTTGGGCATGAAAACCAGATAATAAATCATAAAATTCATAAAAACTTCACGCCCAACTTTTCTATTCTTCTTCAATACCCAAGTCAAATGGGTTACATAGCTCAATATCAGCTCTCTCTCAAAACCAATCTCATCAACAACTCGAAGGGCATTCAAGAGGATGCCATGTTCCTCTGTAGACGGCTTAAAGTTAAACAAACTAGGCAAAATCCATTCCAAATATTCCTGATACAGGTAAATATCTATCCCGACAAACTGAGGTTGTTCCGACTCAAAGAGTTGTGATAAAGAAATTTCTGGTGTTGTCGATTCAATCTTCATCGCCCACATTGCCAAATGAGTTATATCCGGCGATGTACTTATGTTTCTTGCCTTCTTTAATTTTGATAAGTGCCGTATTTTCCGTTCCACTTTAGAATCGGGCGACGAAAGCGGCACTGTCTGTTCAACCTGCTGTATCACCTTCGTCAAAACCACATCCTCTGTTATGAGAGAAGCGTAAGACAAAAGTTTGGTACACTGTTTTGTCACTTGCTCCGCTGAAAGGTATTTTAAATACGCTTTGACAGCCAAAGAAAAATACTGATTGGAAAAGTCCTTATTGTTTGAAAAAATCGCCTTATGATAAGACCAAAAAAAATAAGGCTTATTTTTGGCAGCCCCCAATAATCGAATAAACTCGTTATAAACAAATGCCTCTTGATGGAGTTCAACCAGACGAATGCGAACGGCATCGACCTCGTTTTCTGGCACGATTGACGTAAAACACTCCGATATCATCTCGACGAAATTATCTTGCTCGCCAGCATGCGTCAGAACCAAGTTAACTAATTGAGCGAAAAATTCGTTATTCTGAGTCGCTATGGCTAAGGCATCACAGAAGCACTTTTTAGACTGAAACAACGAGTCAAAACACCCCAGCAAAAACTCTCTCAAATTCAAAGATGCAATGCTTTGTTCCCAAGTTAAGTCGGCAACTATCAGATTAGTCACCATGACTTGAAAATAAATATCAGCTTGTTTAGGAGTCTGAGTATTCGCAAGAACCGTTTTTGCCATTTTATCGAGCTGTTCTATTGAACGAGCGACAAATTCCCGACAATACGCACCGTTCTCAAGTGACCTTATGGTGTCATTGAACTTGAGCGCAAGTTGAACCGTTATTTCACCATAAACGACAAGATGATCTAAGGCATTAAAGAAAAAGTTATAAGCCGTTTCGAGATGTTGGTTATTTTCAGTTTGCCGTGCTACCTTGAATAGAAAACGAGTCACAACGTCCGCCGTTTTAATATCGACTTGATCCGCAATAGCATCAATAATTTGAGCGATGCTCTCAGACAAGTGACTTAAAATTTGAGCCGGCGCGTAAGTATTAGCAAAATCAAGGGCCGCGATTATCGAGTTGTTGTCAAGATCTTCAATACGAGAACAGCTTATGCGAAATAAGTGATAGGCTGTTTCAATATTTTTGTCAATTTGATGATAATCCAATAAATCAAGAAATCTGTGAAATGCAAAGAGATTCTCTTTGGAGAAAAAATAGCTCACCTTAATAAACTGATTCAAGCCATAGCGGCTTTCGATTTGACTGCTATTATTCCCAATAAAATCAAAAATATAAAAAGAAAAATTGCGCTGCATGTCCGAAAAAGCAAAGCGTGTTCCATACGGCGGCGTTGAACAGATGAGCAAATTTCTTTCTTCAGGATCGTGGGTATAAGTTGTGAACTTCAACGTGTGAGCTAATTTGAGCGGGAATGCCATTTGCAGGGCCGCAATCCAATACCCAATATTTTCATAATGATCGCAGAGTACCAAGCGACGCATCTGAGATTGCTCATAATCAATGAGTGTCGTCAACATTTTTTGCAGCGCCGCTCCGCGCTTTTCCAGCTTTATAAATTGAGCAACATTCTCAAAACTCAGGTTTTGATTGAGATGCCGCTGCAAATCACTGACTTCAAGCGCCGACAGGGACGGTGGCGTTTCATTGACGCCGGCCTCCTTTTCAGTAAGCCCCTGCCTAAATACGGATGCACCCCACAACTGAATCGGATAAAAAGGCCAATAATCCCCATCAAGGATAAGGGCATGACAAAAATAATTACCATACCGCCCGGAATAATCTTGTCCGCTGTACTTGGTTTGACAGACACCATAACGTCCGCTGCTCAGTTGAAAGAAAGTAAATGCGATAGGAAAATGAATCTCAATTTCCTCAGCAGTGGGTTGAGAGGGTAAATTGTGGGGTGGGACATAGACACCGTAGCGTTCAATTTCGCTACGCTCACTATTGGTGAGGCCTTCAGACATAGAATAAGTCTGAAAGCCCTTGCCTTGTGATAATCCCTTTTCGCCGGAAGTATAAAAGAGTTGGAGTATTTTCATAAGCTTTGGTAATGGGTAATAAGGGGCAAGGGGCAAGGGGCAATGGGAATAAGGCCAAGGAATAGGGGCAAGGGGCTAGGATTGAAGGCAATGCCGTTAAATATACTTAGCACGGGAATAATTTTCGAGGCAAAAGTTTTGCTTTGAAAAACTTTTGCTGAGAAAGGACTTTTTGCACACCGCGTAGCGATTGGGTGTGTTTTTTAAAAGTGATCGACAGTTTTTCAGAGAAATAATTTAAAAACAGCCAACTGAAAGCTCAAGTCCCCTAAAGGGGACTAAATAATTATCTGAATATCTATAGCACAGCTTCGAGCCGAAGTTTCAACAGATCTCGCTTCGCTTGAGACGAAATTTGTGACCATCTACAGTTCGCATTATACACCAAAACCACAAAATGAAAAAAAAATCAAGTTCACGCAAAAGTTTTGGAAAAACACTTTTGCGTGAAATATTGACAGACAATAATTATTTGTAATAGAATGCACGTCGGAACTTAGGGAAGTTCAAGAAGGCAGGTATTAGCGGTTCAGTTTATACGGGTTTTACCTAGACTTATAATTAAGATAAGATTAGCTTCAAAATCAATACTTGGCAAAAGTTTCTCCGAAACTTTTGCCGACGTAAGTGTATATTATACATAGAGTCACAGATAATTATCTGTAACGTGGGGAGCTTACCCCTATTTCACATAAATAATTCGACTATTTTTGGGTAGTTTTGGCGTTTTTTAAGTAAGAGTCTAAAATACCGGCTCGAAACATAAAATTTGAGTATTTTAACAGATACTATAGTTTGTAAGAATAATATTTTGTTGCTAACAAACTGAAGATTCATGCCATGAATCCTCAGTTTGTAGCCTGATTTTTCTGAAAAACTATATCCCTTTTTGGGATAGTATCTGTTGCCGCTTTGTGGGCATATCATTTTCACGCTTAGCCCTTACCTTTCTCATTCCCCATTTCTCATTTACCTGCCCCCTGACCTTTTTACCTTATCCCTTATCCCTTTTCCTTACTTAGGCTTGTATCACATCCCGCCCGTCTTTCAAAGCCTCTGTCCAAGAATTGATGAGGCTCGCACATTTGCGTAGATATTTAGCATAGTTCTCGCTCCATTCCTCTAAGCCTTGCATGAGACTATCATTGGCGGGATCGCCTACCATCAATCTGACCTTTGTTAGCACTTGTTGTAACAGAACAATATCTAGGGCATCCCAAGCGCTATTCATGTCCAGCAGTTGTAAATGAGCCAAGCAACGTTTTAAGGAGTCAGCGGCGCGTAAGGAAAACATAGCGTTTTTATACTTGAGCAACGCATCAAGTTCTTCTATAGACATGATTTGTTTTTCATCCAATTCAAGTTTAACACGATCTAATGTAGCTCTCGGTTCTAAAGTCAATTCGATGATGGAAGCGCGATCTAAAACACGCGGCGACAACGATAAAGTTGTATGGTCATTATTGATAGTGGCGACAAAACGGATGGCTGGGGAAACGAAGACTTTGCTGCCCGTCGCTGTCACGCCACGGATACTTTTACCACCGAGTTCAATCATACGCAGTTTGTCTTGATCATCTGGATATTGTGAGCGCACTAAAATATCGGCAAACCAATATTCGGGTTGACTGAGGTTAAATTCTTCAAAAATAACCATAAAGGTGCGTTTGTCATTCTTTCGCCAAGCCGTCTCGGCCTTGCATAAAAACTTCGTAAAATCAGTAGGTTCAAACTCATTGCTGATAGGATTGACATACCCTAATAAATCTTCACGACCACGCCAAGTAGAACCCACCGGCACAATCAGTTTGCGATCCTGATCGTCAATCAACTCAGTCGCTAAAGTGCTTTTACCAACCCCCGGATGGCCGGTGAGGATGAGAATATTTTTAGTCAGCGAGACGACCATCACAGCATCTAAAATTTCCTTGCTATAAGCGGTTTTTATTTTTTCTTTGGCACTGTCTTTTTCTATCAGTGGGCAAGTCGCTGTTCCATTTTTAGCAGCCGGTTTCGTGGGGGTTGTTACCACACTGGGAGAAGTTTTTTTAATGTCTAAGTTTTTTAGACTATCAACAAAAGGGCTTCTCGTTAAAACCGACGGTGTACTTCGACTGGTATAGGTACGCACCATATTTTGCTGTATCCGCAGCGCATCTTCCCGGGCCATTTCAAACCATTCATGCAAATGGGCATGAAAATTTTCAAACCGCTCGGCATCTTTAGCGTTATGCCAATTGGGGTGAGGACTACGGGCTTGCTCGGCCGCTTTTTCAAACATATTTTCCACTGCCACGCGGTTGACTTCTTTGAGATAAACCCCACCAATAATGCTCTTGTAGTACACGGTTAAGATATAGGGTTGCTGAAAGCGCGTCCAACCGTCGGGATAGGGTTCTATTCGCCACAAGGTCTTAAATTCATTGATTTTTTGTGGAGAAACACTACGCACACGATAGGCCCCGAAAACGTAGTCTTTGGGTCTGGTATTAATATCACTAATCCCACGGGGTTCTTGAAAACGTTTACCCCAAAACAGTAAAATTTGATTATTCAATGCTTCTGGGTACGGTTCAAGCAACCACCCTATGCCCAAATCATCGATCAGGCAATAGGGATTGGCTTGTTCAAAAATGTGGATGTGATAACAACGCGGATCGCCTTGTTGACAATAGTCAGTACGAAATTGTTGTTTTGCAGAACAATTCCAAGTTTCGGCATTTTTACAAATGCTCCCATCCCACCCTCGACGGTGAGAGTTAATCGTACAACCTAAAGCGTTACCAATGGTAATAAAACTCATAATATGATGCCTTTTTATCTGTTATAGAGTGTGTGTGTCAATGAAGAAATCCATCAGTTTGATATCCCAACCGAGCTACGCAAAACGTGTGCTTGTTGATAGTATTAACAAGCTTTTTTTATAACACGTTTTAAGCTTACCAAAAAAGTGACATAGATTGTGTAGGGGTTTAGTTGAGGTTTGAGGTCTCGCGGGTTTTTGATATGGCAGAAAATCCGTGTCAAATCCACACCCATCTTAACAATTTGTGGCGCTTCAATAAATGAGTTTTCGCTTATGTTGACTTTTGGGGTAGAATATAAGCAACCGCTAATATACAATAGGCCCTCTTTTTTTTAAGGCCGAAATTATCACGATGGTTTTGCACAAGCGGCCAGAGACTTACTTGCCACGAGAGGACTCGCATGGCGAAAACAGACCAAGCTTTTGGATACTTGTTGCGGCTCCCTTTTATCCTTCACTCTTCCCCTTTCCCTCAATTTCGAGATCGGGGGGTGATTGAGGGGTGAATATTAGCAATCACTAATATATAATAAAGTTTTTCATCTAACTATTTTGGGGGTTGAAAACCTCCGAGTCAGGCATACTCTGAAAGAAGCGCCCTGAATTTTCGGCAACAGATATAGGACTTACGCATTGACAAAATAAATTAATTTCGTATTCAGTTAGTTATGTATCAAAGGCCAAGGCCTTTACCGCTTCAGTTATTTAGATAAAATTAATTGGTTAGTAGCCTGAGTGCGTAAGTCCTAAGTTACTCAGAAAAAAAGGTTGAAATTTTAACGATTGTTTGATATTAGGGTTTTAGACTTGTCACGAGGGGACTCTTATGTCGGTAGACTTGTTGCGAGCCCCCGTTTACCCCTATCCTCTCTCGATGTCTTGTGGTAAATGTTATTTTGGGGTTGAATATAATCAATCGCTAATATATAATATATACCTTCATTTTATTTTGTTTAAATTTTAACGATTGCTTTTGGTTGTATTTGAGACTGACTTTGGGAGGGTTTTGCTAAAAAAGCGAATTTTGACTGAAAAATGAAAGAGGCATAAAAAATCACTCTCTTAGAAGATTGTTTTATAACTCATTGATTTTTCAGTCGATGCAAAAAAAAATTTAACGCTAAAAAAAAACGTTTGCCGAAAAGACTCAATTCAACCCAACCGTCGCATTAAAAACCGTCGCCTGATTCTAGCCAGACAACTATTGACAAATAGGTTTATTTATTCTCTTGCTTAAAAGCCTGTTTTTTGATATAAATAACTTTTAAAGTTCAAAAATGCGAGAACCAAGCATTCAACAGTCTTCTACAATAGCGGTAGAAGCTGTGCGAGATCACCGATCTGTGTTCTCTTATTGAGTTTTTTGAATAAAAACTCTTAATCAGAAGATTTGTCCACAAATCTGAGAACGGCAAGTGTTGATATTTTGACACGTTATAAATCCACTTTAATTGAGAGGAAAATACATGGCTGATTTATTTTCAGACGCTTGGATGAAAGGCTTCATGGAAGAATGGAATAAAGAGCCTGAGCTGGCAGACGCACTCGCTAAGATCAATTTTAGCACCAATATTAGTTATGGGTTTGCTGGCGAGGACCAACCGAAAGGCATTTTGGTTATTGAAAATGGCAAGGTCACGTCGGCTGGTGCGTACAATGGCGAAGAAATGAATTGGGATTTACGCGCCTCAGAAGATAACTGGAACAAATGGCTTCAGAAAGGCCTTGGCATGGCCAGCTTGGGGGCGGCCTATGTGGGCGGCAAGCTTAAATTCAAAACGGGCGACTACGCGGCCATGATTAAAGACCCACGCATGGCAGGGCCTTTTGTGAAAAGTTTCACTGTGATGGGGCGCGTCAAAGTCTAGCGAGGGGATGTTGACGAAAGAAATCCCCCCCGGGGGATTTCTGGGTAGTCGAGTCAACACCTAGTCTAGCGGCAGTGAGTCGTCGGTGCATTTGCTAGAACTCTATTTATTAGTCAAACCTAATCAAAGTGACTTATTTCCGTTAAGTATTTCCGTTAAGTTTTAGAGTGTTATATTTTAACACTTTACTTTTTAAATTTTATCACATAAAATAATTAGAGTCATCTGCTTGGATGACACCATGACGGTGTCGTGGATATGAGGGGCTCTGCAAATCAGAGCTTGCAAATTCACCTCAAGATTAGGTTAATCTTGGTGTGTGTTTTATTAGTCCTTGAGTCTAGGGGCCTCTGACAAGCATCCCTCATTAAGTCGCTTTTTTACAAGTGGCCGATCGGTTGAGACAGCCCAACCAGAACTCTAGTTGCAACTCCTAATAGTTATCAACAGAGAGTGAAACATCTTGATTCTTGATCTATTTAGTTACCTTTTTGGCGAGAGGTAGGTAAGTATGACTAATAAAAAAGAAGCTGTTAGTACCGGTGATACTCACTGACCGACAGGAGGGGCTATTAACTTAAAAAACCTGTTGTATCGTACACAAAACTATTGATAACTATTGACATATCAATACAGTGTGGGTCTAGTCCAAAAAATATTGATAACTATTGATATTGGCTGGGCGTTATCTAAAAAGAACAGGTTGCTTGCAACTGACAGTCAATCAGCTTAACGAAAGCAGGAACTCTATTTTTCTTGCTATTTTTCTTGCATGCAACGATTGAGGCATAACAAATCCCTTATTTTACTCACTTAAACCTTGATAACAGGAGATAACATGTTGAAACAACTCACTCGGATAGCAACCGTCGTCGGGATGCTCTTGTACATGGGCGCTGCCACTGCGGCTGACATATTTTCAGACGCTTGGATGAAAGACTTTAAGAAGGCATGGAATGACGAGTCTGAAATCACCGGGCCACTCGCCGAAATTAAATTTAACTCCACCATTTGCTACGGGATAAAGGATGAGGATAACCCCAAAGGCTGTGTTGTGGTCGAAAACGGCAACGTGACAAAGGCCGGCGCGTATAGCGATGAAGAAGCGAATTGGGATTTACGCGCCACGGCTGAGGAGTGGCAGAACTGGATGACAAATGGCATAGGCAAGGCCGACTTGATGTTGCCCGGCTGGGCTGGTGGTCTGAAATTTGAAAAAGGCGAGTACATGGAGATGATGAGTTCCCCAAGTATGTGGGGGCCTTTTGTGAAAAGTTTTGCGGTCATGGGAAAAGTCAAGTAGCGGTCACTCGCGCCGGTATGAGTACTTGTGATACCTGCTGAGGTTGTTGCGAAACTTGAGCGCCCCTCACCCTAACCCTCTCCCCACCGGGGAGAGGTTTCTAATAATTAATGATTAATGATTAATGATTAATTGTTAATAATTAATTACTAACGTGAGTTCGACTTTAAATATCAATGAGTTATTAAATTATTATTTCTCTAAATTATTTATTGATAATGACTTAATTATCAATCAGTTAAAAAAAAACCATAAGCTGTACTGGTTCATTCCAGTTGATGGCCCACAAATATTCTGTTTTAACGTATTAATGCTAAGGATCAGCAAATAAATAACTTCCGCCGTCTAAAAGCTCAAGTACCCTAAAGGGCACTGAACACAGTGACGGGGGAAGTTAATTTTTCTTCGATCCTAAGGGTTTAATATAACAAAATGTCTTTTTAATCAAGTAATTGTCATCAAATAATTGATTAACATATTGAAAAGTCGAACTCACGTTATTAATTTGTCCAACTTGTGGGTAATAGTGAGGGTACGCTCGCAACTTTTAAAAGGGGCTGTTGTGGCTTAAGGGCATGACAAGCCCCTTTAAAACTTATGAAGGTTAGCGTATAGTCATCAATTTGTTAATAAATTATAACCTCCGCTAACAATCGATAATGGTATATAGAGAATATTGCCGTCCATAAGACGAGTTTAAAAGTTGACAAACTAGCCTTTTTATGATAAGAAGTCATAGCAGAACATTCATAGTTCTAAAGCGGCAAGTATGTGGTTCAGTATGCAATGTTATGCGGGTTTTACCTGAGACTGACAATCCGATGAGTTGATGAGAACCAAGTCAATTCGGATGGTATAAAGCGACCGCTCGATAATTATCTTTATATTTAGTAGATTCGCCCTCTCTTAATTTATTAAGAGTGCTATTTAAAATATTTGTTAACATAAATGAATCGGTAAGAAAGAGCATGTTGAAACAAATTATCAGACTAGCCGCTATCGGGGTGTGGTGTTGTAGCACGGGCATAACTTATGCGGCTGAAAGTTTAACTTATGAAGTACGTGCTCATGATCTAAGCCCACCCGTGACTTTAAGTGGTACCGTGATACCTAAAAAAGAGGTCACCTTTAAGGCACAATTGCAGGGAGAGGTAGAGTATCTTGCTGGCGAAGAAGGTGACGATTTTTCCGAAGACACGGTTTTGGTGGCTTTGGACGATAGGGAATTGCGGGCGAAAAAGCGTGCCGCTTTTGCCAATTTGAAAAATGCCGAGGCCGCATGGCACCGTGCCCGCCGGCAATTTTCGCATGAACTATGGTCACCTGAGTCATCTGAGAAAGCACCCAGCGGTATGGGCCTACCACATTTATTTGACCAATTTATTACCACACCACTGAGTGATTTGCTTGGACAAAGCAACACTGGACTTGATCGTCGCACCCGGCTACATAGTCATGGAACCCGAATTGAACAGGCTGAAAGTGCCATCTGGCAAGCTCGCTCGCAGATTGACCAAATTGATGCCAAACTAGATGATACGGAAAGTCGAGCCCCATTTGATGGGGTAATCATTGACAAAATGGTTGAAGTGGGTGATACCGTGACGATGGGTCAACCATTATTGCAGTTTGCTCAAATAGGGCATTTGCAAATTGAAGTCGATGTGCCGGCCCGTTTAGTCCGCGGTTTGAAGGTAGATAAACGAGTGTCCGCTAAATTGGATGTGCTGGACGAGCGTATTGTCGTGCAGGTGGCACAAATTTTTCCAATCGCTGATCCGCAACGTCATACCGTCAAAGTTAAGTTTGATATATCCGCCCATACACGTAGCGATATTGGTATCGGCCCAGGTCAATACGCCCAAGTCGATGTACCGGATGTCAAAGCCGGTGGGCGAAAATTACTCCTGATTCCCAAGGCCGCTGTGGTTCAGCGGGGCAGTTTGCCGGCCGTCTGCGTCTTAAACAACAATTTAAGACACGAAGTGCGTCTGGTGCGAGTTGGCAGTGAAATTAATCCAGCAGTCATCCACGATCTCGATCCGAGTTTCGGTGATTACGTGAGTGTCCTCAGTGGGTTGGAGGTAGGCGATAGGGTTGTGATCAATAGGGCCTCTTCAAAAACGCCTTGTGGATAGCTGGACCTCTCCCGCGCTCTTATCAATTACGCGATAGTTTCGTATATTCGTCTTCCAAAAATCGAGTAGCACCGCGTCAGTCATCAGTCGAGTTCTGAGAACTTCGGAGAGGTTTTTTGCCGCTAAGATAAGCGTCATGTAATAAAATCAATGACTTACAGATTTCTCCGAGGTTTTCAGTGTTCGGAAAAAGGTAACATGGGAACAACTCCAGTCATTTTGCTGCTCCGTAGTTTGTGATCTAATCGACTTCTCGGTTCACAGTACACAGCCCAGAGGAAAAGGCTTGGTTTTCTTGCCAATCCTCGCCGCTTAAGATTTTTACGGTGGCGAGCCAACCCATAGTCCCCCAGGACTCATAAGTACTCCACGAGCTTAATATCCTTGCAGAGCCTGCCGTATGATTTTAATAGAATACTCAAACGGCAAGGATGTCAAGTGTTTTGTGTCCTTTTTGACACAAAAGCGTCTATTTTTTACCACGAGTAATTAACTCTCTCTAGGGCAGCCGCGATTCTCACAATATAGTCGGCCCAAAAATATTGATAACTATTGATATTGGCTGGATTTTCAAAACGAAAACCTCCCGCGCCAAAGGGACTCAGACACCAACGCGGAAGGCCTTGTAATTAGAATGTCAAGCGTGAGAACGAGAACGATCAACGAGAACGATCACTGAACGAGCGTTTATTACTCATTTATCTTTCAATCTCTTACTTAAAAACGCCAAAACTACCAAAGTAGAATTATTTATGTGAAATAGGGGTAAGCTCCTTAACAAAACAGATAATTATCTGTGACTCTATGTATAATAAACACTTAACCAGGCAAAAGTTTCTCCGAAACTTTTGCCTAGTTAAGATTTTGAAGCTAATCTTATGTTAATTATAAGCCTAGACCATCCACTCATACAGGCCTTCTTGAACTTCCCTAAGTTCCTACATGCATTATATTACAAATAATTAGTGTCTGTCAATCTATTTTTCACGCAAAAGTTTTTCATGAAAAACTTGATTTTTTTTCATTTTGTGGTTTTTGTGTATAATGCGAACTGTACAACCATTCCCAATTTCAATTTCCTTCAAACATGACAGATCAATACTCTCCTACCGAGAATCCGCCCCCCCCTTCCTTGGGATTAGCGGGAAAAATGGCGCAAGCTTTTATTCACTCCCCTCTATCGCCACTGTTCTTCTTCGCTATGTTATTCATGGGAATACTGGGCTTAATCTTTACGCCCCGTCAGGAAGATCCGCAAATTTCAGTGCCCATGGTGGATCTATTTGTTCAATATCCCGGGGCATCAGCGCAACAAGTTGCCAGATTAGCCATTGAACCTCTGCAACGGATTATGAGTGAAATTCCCGATGTGGAACATGTGTACTCGGCCGCGGAACGAGGACAGGGCATAGTGACTGTGCAATTTGAAGTGGGTGAAGAGTTGGAACTCTCCATTTTTAAAGTCCATGACAAATTGCAGTCAAATATAGAGAAAATTCCGCCCGGTGTTATGCAGCCACTGGTGAAGCCAAAAGGCATTGATGATGTGCCGGTGGCCACTTTAACCTTATGGTCCGATAATTTGGATGATGGGGCTTTACGCACACTGGCTTTGGAAGTGATGCAAAGCCTCAAGGGCATTCACAACACCGGGCAAAGTTTTGTGGTGGGTGGACGCGCAGAACAAGTGCTTGTTGAAGTCAAACCGGAAAGATTGTCCGGTTTTGGCCTCTCGATAGGAGAAGTGGCTCAAACCATACAAACCGCTAATAGCGAGACCCGGGCTGGGCTTGTGGAAGCCGGTAATACACATTTTATTGTGTACACCGGCAAATTTTTAAGCAATGCCGAAGAGGTCAAAAAGTTAGTGGTGGGTACTTTTCATGATGCGCCCGTGTATGTGCGCGATGTGGCGGAAGTCACACAAGGCCCGGAGAAAGAACCCTACCAAATCGTCAACTATTTTTCTGGCCCGGCTTACGAAAAACATGATACCTTCTGGCTCTCTCAAGAGGTCACCGTGCCAGAAGTCAATGGTGCCCCCGCCGTTACCATTGCCGTTTCCAAAAAAATTGGCACCAATGGGGTCGATGTGGCTAAGGACATTTTGGCACACATCGATACACTCAGAAAAACTTATGTCATTCCAGACAATGTGCATGTGGAAGTCACCCGCAATTACGGACAAACAGCGAATGATAAAGTCAATGGTTTAATTAAAAAATTATTCATTGCGACGGGGGCGGTGACGCTATTAGTCTTCTTCTCACTCGGATGGCGGCCTTCTCTTGTGGTGACATTGGTGATTCCGGTGGTGATTTTAATCACCGTGTTTTCGGCGTGGGTTTTGGGTTATACCATTGATCGCGTGAGTTTGTTTGCCTTGATTTTCTCCATCGGTATTTTGGTCGATGATGCGATTGTCGTCATAGAAAATATCTACCGCCACTGGTTGCTCGAAGGCGAAACAGACACGCCAACGGCTGTCGATGCGGTGCGCGAAGTAGGCAACCCGACTATTTTAGCGACATTCACGGTGGTAGCAGCCTTATTACCGATGGGATTTGTATCCGGCATGATGGGGCCCTATATGGAACCTATTCCCGCTTTGGGTTCAGTGGCAATGATATTTTCTTTATTTGCCGCGTTTGTATTTACGCCTTGGTTAGCCATGCGCTTCAAACCGTCATTAGCGGCACTAGAAAAAGCCGAAATCAAGGAACACAGAACGAATGAAAGAATAGAGTGGTTTTTTCGCAAAATTTTACCGCCCCTGTTTACCAGCCGCATCCTTGGGTGGGGATTTTTGATCCTTTTGTTCTTCTCATTTTTTGCCGCTTGCTCAATGTTTTATTTTCAATCGGTTGAAGTCAAAATGTTGCCGCTGGACAACAAGCCAGAATTCAATGTCTTTATTGACATGCCTGAAGGCACCGCTTTACCACCGACTGTTAATTTGACTTATCAACTGGTCGAGAAACTGCGCGATCCGGATAAATTTCCTGAAGTCATTGCCTTGCAAAGTTATGTTGGCACATCGCAGCCTTTCGACTTTAATGGGATGGTGCGTCACTACTATTTGCGCGATAAACCTTGGCATGCCGATATTCATCTGCAACTTGAGAAGAAAACCTGTGGCATGGCCTTCTGGAAGATAGAGACGCTTCAGTGCTATTTTGAGCCTCATCGTAGTAGTCACGAAATTGCCGTCGCCGCAAGGCGAGAGTTAAAAGAACTGCTTAAAGAATTAGACAGTCCGGCCAAAGTCACCGTGGTAGAAATGCCACCCGGCCCACCGGTGTTGCAATCCATCGTTGCGGAAGTCTACGGCTCCGATGATAAGACGCGCCGTGAAGTGGCCCAAAAAATGACGGATATTTTTTCTCAGGCCAAAATCTTGGATGATGTCGATAATTACATGCCTGGGCCGCATAAGGTTTGGCACTTTGAAGTGGATACCGATAAAGCCGTGCGGCGTGGCATTTCCGTCGATACCGTCAACCGTAATTTAATGATGGCATTGGGTGGCTTTAAGCTAGGTGATATCAAACAAGGCCATGAGCTTGAACCGACTTACATTGTGATTCAAGTCCCGCTGACTGAGCGTTCACAATTGAGCCGTTTGTATGATTTGCCGATTCCGGCGCAAGGCGGTGGTATTGTTCCTCTCGCTGAATTAGGCCGCTTCGTCGAAGCGGAGCAAGATACCATTTATTACCAAAAAGACTTGCGCCCGGTTGAGTATGTGGTGGGTGATCCGGTTGGCATTTATCATGAAGAAACCAATGAATACAGCCTGAGCGCACCCATTTATGGCATGCTCGAAATTGAAAGCCTGTTAAAGGAGTACGAAACACCCGATGGGATCAATCTGGTAGAAGCCGGTTGTCGGGACTTATACGTGATCTCGTTTTGTGATCGATATATTGGGCCACCCTCAGCCATTGGACAATCGGGTTTTGAATGGACGGGCGAATGGACAGTCACGTATGAAACCTTCCGCGATATGGGACTGGCTTTTGGTGCTGCGATGGTGTTAATTTACATTTTAGTTGTCTGGTTATTTGGCAACTTTATCGTACCGGCCATCATTATGGTGCCCATTCCACTAACGTTGCTAGGTATTATTCCCGGTCATTGGTGGCTAGATGCCGAGTTTACGGCCACTTCAATGATAGGCTGGATTGCGCTGGCCGGCATCATTGTGCGTAATTCCATTTTGTTGGTGGATTACTCCATCAATCAAATTGAAGAAGGGATACCTATACAAGATGCCGTGATTTTTGCCTGTAAAACTCGTACTCGCCCCATTTTGATTACGGCCTTTGCCTTAGTGGCCGGCTCATTTGTCATTTTATTTGACCCCATCTTTCAGGGCATGGCGATTTCTTTGTTATTTGGCGTACTTATTTCTACATTGCTGACGCTGGTAGTCATTCCGTTGGGTTGTATCAGTATTGGGCCTCGTGCGTTGTGTACGAAAAGCACCGGATCTTATGAATGTCCAGCCCCCACGGCGACGGAAGAAGAAGCCCCACCGCCCCCCGGTATGCCGTTAGGGTGGCGTATCTGGATGGCAGTCATGGGGATTATTTTTGCGATTGTCGGGATTATTCAGAAAATTATTGGGGCAGTGAAGATGGTGTTTTATATCATACGTGCCATCTTTGTCCTGATATTCAGCGCCATCGGCGGTTTGTGGCGAAAAATAACGGCGGAAATTCCGCCGAAGGAAGGCCAGAAGACACCCCGTCAGCCACCGCCAACAGCTGCGCCTAGCGAACCAAAGGCCGAAGCGGCAACGCCAGCGGTAAGCAGTGCAACTCCAGAGACGACGGCACCCAGTGCTCAAAAGCCGGTGACACAGGAAACGACAGCGCCTAGCGAACAGACACCACCTGCGGCCGCGCCGTCGGCAGCGGAAAAACCCGTTGAGGCGAAAACGACCGAAACGCCGGCACCTCGCACGGAAACACCACCGAGTGCCGCTGCGTCTTCGGAACCGAGCGCCGAAAAACGACTCCCTGTTGAGGAAGCCGGCCGGGATGAGAGAGCCGTTGTTGAGCCGAAAGCGACACCTGAACCGAGCGAAACGACCGGCACAGAAGCGCCCTCTGATGGCCCTGAGGCAAAGCCAACCGCGCCAAAAACTTCAAGAAAGAAAATGACCCCTCGGCGTGGTATCCAACTCAAATCGGATTTGGTGACGCAATATAAACAGGAAAGAGGTGACAACGGTGAGGATGATAAACCCAATGGAGATAAACCCACTGGTAAGTAAATCCTAAGTATCCATCACCCTGGGGTGGTGAAAAAACAAACATTTAATGATTAATGATTAATGATTAATGATTAATGATTAATGATTAATGATTAATGATTAATGATTAATGATTAATGAGTTTAATATTGTTTTTATTATTTATTGACTGAAGAGGAACAAAAGTGGGATCAACTTATCGAACCCTCGGAACTTTATTTTCACCACCCCACCCTAACCCTCAGTCTGCTTTAGCTTTGGTTGATTAATCAGCCAAAGCTAAAGCTTTGGACTCCTTCTGCCAAAGCTTAAGTTTTGGATTCCTTCTGCCAAAGCTAAAGTTTTGGATTCCATTAGCCAAAGCTAAAGCTTTGGACTCCAGTCAAAGCTAAAGTTTTGGATTTCAGTCAAAGCTAAGGATCGAAGAAAAATTAATTAATTTCCCCAAAATAGGTACAGTGCCCTTTAGGGTACTTTAGCTTTTAGACAACTGCTTTAGCTGTTGGCGGAAGTCATTTTTTAGCCGATCCTAAAGTTTTGGATTTCAGTCAAAGCTAAGGATCGAAGAAAAATTAATTTCCCCAAAATAGGTACAGTGCCCTTTAGGGTACTTCAGCTTTTAGATGGCGGAAGTCATTTTTTAGCCGATCCTAAAGTTTTGGATTTCAGTCAACGCTAAAGTTTTGGATTCCAGCCAAAGCTGAAGCTTTGGACTCCAGTCAACGCTAAAGCTTTGGACTCCATTTGCCAAGGATTTTTTAGCATGTTCAATTCCAGCGTCTTACATCGTATAAGTTTGCGTTTTTTATGGTTCTGTCTCTTAATGTTGTTAACTGTCTCGGCCTATTCACAAACGAAATTGACTCAGGAGATTAACAAGGCCTTAAAGAAAAGTTGCTTAGATAAGCGTCAAACTTCTGTCAGTGTGGTAGCCTTGCCGAGCGGCAAAGACATCTATGCCAAAAATACCCACGAGCCCTTATTGCCGGCCTCGGTGATGAAACTCGTCACCACGGCCGCAGCCTTATACTATTTAGGGCCCGAATATCGCTTTAAAACCGAATTTTTGTACAGCGGGGCGCGAAAAGGTAGCGTTATCCGAGGTGATTTAATCATCCGCGGTGGCGCTGATCCAAGACTTTCTACCGAAAACCTCTGGTATATCGCCACCCAAATTAAGGCCAGTGGCATTAACGAAATCACCGGCAATTTGGTGATAGATACACATTTTTTCGATGAGTCTGATCGGGCACCAGAATGGAAAGAGAAACGTAGCCAGCGGGCTTATGATGCCAAACTGAGCGCATTAGCCTTGAATTTCAATAGCATTGCTATACATCTTCAACCCGGTTCACAAATAAAAAAACGGCCGAATACTTGGTTGGATCCGGCCCTTCCTTATATGCATTTGCGTAATACTGCCAAGACAACCAAGCGGGGCCGAACTACGGTGGGCGCAAGCAGAAGCGAAAAGGTGGCGGGAAAGGTAGAAATACGGGTGGGTGGAAAACTGCCCATCAGTGCTAAAGAAAAGGTGATTTACATCAATGTCAATAAGCCAACGCGCTATGCGGCCGAAACTTTCCGTACGCTTTTACAAGGGGCCGGCGTCAAGATAAAGGGTGAAACAAAAATCATCTCCACTCCCATCATTGCCAACCCACTGCGTGAACACTTTTCACCGCCTTTATCATTTATTTTAAAGGAGTTAAATACTTACTCCAACAATTTGACGGCCGAACAAATTGTCAAAACCATCGCCGCCGAGCGTTTTGGGACACCCGGCTCACATGCCGAAGGCTTGAGATTGATAGAAGATTTTTTACGCATAAGCGGTGTCAATACTGAAGGCGTTCAGATAAAAGATGGTTCCGGCTTATCAAGAAAAAACCGTATGACAACCCGTGCTATAACCGGTTTACTCACAACAACATATTCACGTTTTGACATTGGGCCTGATTTTATCGCCGCACTGCCTACCCTAGGCAAAAATGGCATGCATTCACAACGTTTAAAAAATTCCCCAGCGCGTAAAAAAACTCGGGGTAAAACAGGTACTTTGAAAGGTGTTAGTACCTTGGCGGGTTATGTGGCAAGTAAAAATGGGAAAATTTTTGCTTACGCGCTGTTTTTGAACAATAACCGATGTGGACATTGGAATGCTGATCGGATAGAAGATCGTATAGTCACCGCCATTTATAATTATGGCGAAGGCGCTTTTAAAAACTCAGAATCGGTTCAAGGCAAGCCTTGAACGGAAACTGCTCTCAATCGCAACGACACAAGCGGGGATAAAGGAATTACTATAGTACAACGAATTACTTACTATAGTACAACGAATTACGCGGATAAACGAATTATGATGAGTACAACGAATTACTATAGTACAACGAATTACGCGGATAAACGAATTATGATGAGTACAACGAATTACGCGGATAAACGAATTATGATGAGTACAACGAATTACGGGCCGATAAACGAATTACTCACTCTAGTACAACGAATTACGCGGTGGATAATCGAATTAGACAACTCGTTCCTTATTCGCTTATCCGCGTCGTGGTTGTACTCGGCCCAACCAATGAGTTGAACTCAGCCCAACCGTTGTTTAATTCGTTTATCCGCGTAATTCGTTGTACTTACTCGGCCCAACCAATGAGATGTACTTGGCCCAACCGTTGTTTAATTCGTTTATCCGCGTAATTCGTTGTACTCGTTTATTCACGTAATTCGTTGTAGTCATAGATGTCTTGCATCCATTGTTCGGCTTCGAGTGTCCAGTTTATTTCAGCCATAATTTAATTTTCAGTTGCATTTCTTCATTGCTAATCGTGCGCATAGCCTTTGAATCTGCCAGTCCGCGTTCCACCATTCTCGCTAGGGCTAATTTCGTAATAATTTCGTCATAAGAACTATCTTCGGGTTGCTCTTGGATAATATTGACCATCTGTGCTTTGGCAGACAGTGTTTTTGTAGAAAGCATCATTTTCTCCTTTGAAGGGCTAACAGATTAATGAAAAATGAAAAATGAAAAATGAAAAATGATTAAATCAATAAGAAGTAGATAATTTGGCTAGGAATTTTCTGAAAAGTTCATGTTGTTATTTTCACAGATTATCGTTACATTCCGTCTAACAATTTTATCTTATCATGTTCATTTAATCAGTGTCTATCCAGAAACACATTTTCTGCCACCTATCATTTTTACATAACTGATAGGTTGTTTTTTGAGTTGACATGAACTGGTTTTATGTGTTCCTTATTCGCTTATCTGCGCTTGTGTCGTTGTACTCGGCCCACCCAATGAGATGTACTCGGCCCAACAGATGTTTAATCCGTTTATCGGCCCGTCATCCGTTGTACTCGTTTATCCACGCAATGAGTTGTACTCGGCCCACCCAATGAGATGTACTCGGCCCAACAGTTAATTCGTTTATCCGCGTAATTCGTTGTACTCGCTTATCCGCGTAATTAGTTGTACTTACTCGGCCCAACCATTGTTTAATTCGTTTATCCGCGTAATTCGTTGTACTCGCTTATCCGCGTAATTCGTTGTACTCGCTTATCCGCGTAATTAGTTGTACTTACTCGGCCCAACCAATAAGATGTACTCGGCCCAACCGTTTAATTCGTTTATCCGCGTAATTCGTTGTACTCGTTTATCTCGTTTTTTATGAAATAATAACAACCCTTCGATGTTTGCCAAACATATCTCGCTTCGCTCGTTACTACGTTTCGGTAACTCCGCTTAAGCGAGCTCAACCTCGGCGATTTTAAGATAAGTGATAACTGTTTACTAATAAATGTTCACTGAAAATTTCTAAATGGTAACTTGTAACTGATAACTGATAACTGATCACTGATAACTGATCACTGATAAGTCATGCACATCTCGGCCCTAAAAAAATTATTTAATTCGACGATTATTTTATTCCTCACCGGAATACTCCTAACGTATTCGACGACTGTTCGCTCGGCCTCGGCCGAGCAATTGGACACCACCGAACTCACTCACTTTATTGTCCTAATTCGGGACACTGGGATGATGAAGAAAAGATTTTATCCGCAAAAGATGATTGTGGAGACGTTGCCCAAACTCCTGTTTGAAGGGGCGGCCGTGTTAAGGGACAAAAAACCTTTAAACCCGTCTTTACCTGTGTATCATCCTGAGCGCGATCATCTCTCTGTAGTGTTTGTCGGCATACATCAAGATACTGAATCCCAAACTCAGTGCAAAAACGCGCCGGCCCTTTCGGCGTTGCCCAAACATCTTTTTCAGTGGCAACTGGTTGAGCAAGGACAAAATCAAGCCGCTTTCAAAAACTCTTTACGCCAGTGGATTAATAAAAGTTGTCGCGCCCAAGGCATTGTTTCTTCGAGTGTTTTAGCGGAAACGATGATTTTACTGCCGAAGAAGATTATGGTACCTTAAAATGTGAATGGCCTATTATGGCCGGCGTTTGTAGAGATGGGGATAACCATTATGAAGCCAGAAATACTTAAGGAAGTGCCAAGCTATGTTCCACAAAATCGTGGCAAAAATTATGTGTACCAAACACCTGATATTTTAAAAACGCTTGTGAAACCACAGGTTCAAAAAATGCTGAGGGAAGGAAAGTCCAACTTCGTGGTGGATATAGAAAGGTATGGGTTCGTCACGAAAAACCATCCAGAATCCAAAGCAAAAGCCGATGTCCGAGTGTTTGTCTGTAGTCCGGCGGAGTGGGAGAAATGAATGACTTTGACAGATACTATCTAAAGTAGGGATAGTATCCTTTTCATCATCCCGTCCGAAAGGTTGTTTATCCGTGTAATTCGTTGTTGTAATTCGTTGTACTGGCCCACATGAAGTACAGCGAAACGCAGTGGCGGAACGCCTATGACGGGGATAACCTAATTAGACAAGAGGTGTATTAAGTACAACGACACAAGCGCGGATAAACCAATTACTCTAGTACAACGAATTACGCGGATAAACCAATTGGATAATCGAATTAGACAATTCGTTCCTTATTCGCTTATCCGCGCTTGTGTCGTTGTACTCGGCCCAACCAATGAGATGTACTCAGCCCAACAATTCGTTTATCCGCGTAATTCGTTGTACTCAGCCCAATTCGTTGTACTCAGCATAATTCGTTGTACTCAGCGTAATTCTGCCCAACCAATGAAATATACTCGGCCCAACAGACAAACAAGGAAAACAACTATGACTCAATACACCTCCAATTGTTTTGACTGTCTTTCTAAGATAGTGCAACTGTTCTTGTGTTTTGTGGTGTCGTCGTCACTCAATGTGGCTTATGCTGCAGTCACCCAACTCTCTGAAAACGACATTGGTTTCGCCAAAGTGTCGGGGAAAGTTGGGGTGGTTGAAAAAACGGCCGGTTGCTTGATTGTTTTTTCTCCACAACACAAGAAGTCCGTCAAGGATGTGTTTTGTCGATATGAACTGGGTAAACCACGTCAATTTTATGTGGATGATGACAAAGGCCGAATAACAGTCATAGGAAAAAATACGGCAAACATTAGTGATGCAGTGCTACCAAAAGCGAAGAATCAGAATGACTTTGTGAAGGCCATAACGGATTTTTTTAAAAGCAAAACGGGATACCAATTACCGGTCGATATGAATGCCATAGCGACATTCATGTCAAACCGTCAATTTCCTAACGGGAATTTGGCGAATAAAAAACCAGCTAAGATTTATATCTTAGAGCAGGATTATTTGGCCGAAAACACGGATGACAAAACCTTTGCTTTCTTGGTGCATAATTTAATACAGCGTCGTGGAACGCTAGAGCGCACTGAAACAGAGATAGAAGCGCTTAAAAATAACCACGAAGCTTTCAAAGCGTTAACTAACCTTGAGGTTAGAAAACTTCTCACACTGGAACTTGATAGCATTGTCAGTAAGGATGATCGCCTAAATATTCTCAAGAATGAGGATGTTAAAGCGATTTTATTGGATAAAAAAGTTCAAGAATTGCTCAAAAACGATAACGTTATAAACGTATTGGGCAATAAGTCTGTTCCAACAGTCCTTGCCAATCCGGCCGTTCAACGTATTTTGAGCAACGAAGACGCTATAGCTAAGTTATCTGACAAGAATACCGTCGCGTTTTTAAATCAAGAAGGGGTTCCAGAACTACTTAATAGTTCTACTTTTCAAACATTTTTACAACAAAACCAAAGTGACTTGGAAGACAATCTGTTGTTGTTGATACTCAAATTTTCCATTTTTGTTGGTAGTCAATTAGAAGTCGTAGCTATTTTAATAGCCGCTTTGGTGATACTGTTTTTTCAGTGGCGGTTATCTAGGAAAACACGTCAATCCCTTTCCAATCTGGAAAAGGGTGAGCATGGCAATCAGAAAATTATCCAAAGCCTTTCCACGGTAGAAAACCAGATAAATGCTCATTCTGAAATGAGGCAGGCTCTTGATCGTATAGAAGACATGCTTGAGAAAAAATCCGGCATAAAGGCCGTTAAAGCGTTTATTCAAGTGCTATCACGTTGCGGCCTTCCCGATCTGAAAGACATTGAATTGACAAAATTGCCAGAATGGGCAGAAACTCAGTTTGATAGCCAAACGTTGGTCGTGTTGCCACCCTCTAACTCTAGCTTGACGGTGACGGCTCTGCGTGACAAACAGGAAACGGTTGAGAATCTTCTTAAAGAACAACACTCGGCTGGTGAAAAGGCGGTGGTTGAGAAAACCATTGAAAAACACCCAGCCGGTGAAAAGAAACGGGGGCCGGTTGAGAAAACCATTGAAAAACACCCGGCTAGTGAAAAGAAACAGGGGCCTGTCGATAAAACCATTGAAATCCTAAATGAGTTGGATGTTCTTGTTCATAAAGACTTCCAATCTGATGCTGAGATGTGGAAATATTTCCTTGAGACAGCCGCCGATAAAAAATGGCTAGATAATTTACTGGCTGCCTTACAACACGCTTTCTCCATGAAAGAGGAATTAGAAAAAACCAAGCGCGAACGCGAACAATTGCAAACGGTACTTTCACAACGTTTTCATCTCACCCAACCTGAAGACAAGGCCTTTTCAGAATGGACAGAGGCACTTCTCAACCAACAAGGCACTTGGATTTGGTTGCAACCCAAGTCCATAGAAGGATTTTTTTCTAGCAGTGTTATCAGTCAGATTAAAGAAAATATTAGTCAGGTATGTGAAGACATGCAAAACATACCCGACGTTTCTGAACAACCATTATTACGCCTTGAAGAAGAAATCTCAAAGGATTGGAATAATCTGCTCAACAACCCGTTCCAATCTCTTGACGACATGTCTAAGCAATTAGCGACATTGACTGATAAATGGCTAAACACCTTACTGATGTTTTTTAAACACTATCTCTCGACGAAAGTCGAACGAGATAAATTGCAACAGCAGCTTTTAGAACGTTTTCTCCTCTCCAAGCCCCAAGATAAGAAAACTTCAATTTGGATTGATGAACTCCTACAGCAACCGGGCAGATTGGTTTTATTACAACCTCATTTCATAAACGAACTGTTATCGTCTCAAAAAGACGCTATCCATCAAATGAGCAAACAGATGGCGAGAAGAAGTAAAGACGATCCGGTTTTACCACTGTTGCGCGTCAATGAAATCTCAATCGGTTGGAAGACATTTTTGGGAATGTCATTCCAGTCTAATGAGGAATTATGGGCGCATTTACATAAAGCCAGTGATGGCTGGCTAGGGACTTTACTTTCTGTTTTAGAACAGTATCATTTTCAGAAAGCAGAACAAAATCGCTTGCAAGCGGTTCTGTCAGAGCGATTTAGTCCTTCCCAAGAAGAACCCATTGACTTTTCGTTAGAAGGGTTTAGGACACAAAAAGGCATTTGGCGTTGGTTGCAACTTTCCTTTATAGCGGAACTGCTGGCTTGTCAACACTGTGTCGCTCAATTGAAAATGGCAAAAGAAACCTTTCATGACCGTCAAAACCTCCTTAAAAACAACGTAGTCACTATCGAAGATATATTAGGGCTGTTGTACATGGATGAAGTGATGACCGGTTGTAAGGCTTTAGTCAGCAAACAATTCCCATCCAATGACAAAATGCGGACTCAATTACTTGCTATGGGTAGCTGGATACATCGGTTACTTAGAGCCGATGATTTGTTGCAAGCCTACTTTGCCAAACAACCACAGTTTCGGCTTTTATCCCGTCATCTAGCGAATGCAGCGGGTGCATTGGAAGCCATGTTCATAGAAAGGGGTATAAAAGTATTAAAGCCGACATTACTTGAACCAATGCCAACAAAATACCAAATATTCGTGGTAGACTCTTCTCCTCCTACTGGCGCAAATCCAGTACTCAGAGCCTTAGACTTTGTTCAACAACCGGTGAGCGAGAGACTCAATCCGAAGTCTCCTAACCATTGTTCTGAGTTTGTGGTGGATATACAAACCTACGGGTTTATTGACTCTAGCAATAAAAAACCGCTCTCAAAGATACAGGTAACTTTGACTAATCTCTCTGAGTGGAAATGAGTTATCAGAAGTAAGTACAACGAATTACGCGGATAAACGAATTACTATAGTATAGTACATATTAATTTCGCCCAAAGCCAGGGGCGGTGCCCCTGGCTATATTAATCTCGCCCCGTTGGGGCTTGCCAGGGGCAACGCCCCTGGAGTCCTATCGATATTAGACGGGCGAAAGATTCCTCACATCCTTAAGGAATGACTTTCAGCGCAATTTGTGCCGGTGCGAAGTATAGATGTACTCGGCCCAACCAATGAGATGTACTCGGCCCAACCGTTTAATTCGTTTATCCGCGTAATTAGTTGTACTCGTTTATCCGCGTAATTCGTTGTACTCGGCCCAACAGTTGTTTAATTCGTTTATCCGCGTAATTCGTTGTACTCGTTTATTCACGTAATTAGATGTACTCGGCACAACCAATGAGTTGTACTCGGCACAACCAATGAGATATACTCGGCCCAACCGTTTAATTCGTTTATCCGCGTAATTAGTTGTACTCGTTTATCCACGTAATTCGTTGTACTCGGCCCAACCGTTGTTTAATTCGTTTATCCGCGTAATTCGTTGTACTCGATTATCTACGCAATGAGATATACTCGGCCCAACCAATGAGATGCACTCGGCCCGACAAATGTTTAATCCGTTTATCCACGTCATCCGTTGTACTCGGCCCGTCATCCGTTGTACTCGTTCATCCGCTTCGCTCGTTACTACGTTTCGGTAACTCCGCTTAAGCGAGATCAACCTCGGCGGTTTTCAGATAACTGATAACTGATAACTGATAACTGATAACTGTTCACTGAAAAGTCATGCACATCTCGACCCTAAAAAACCGATTTAATTATACGATTATTTTATTCCTCACCGGAATACTCCTAACGTATTCGACGAGTGTTCGCTCGGCCGAGGCCGATAAAAAATTGGACATCACCGAACGGACTCATTTTATTGTCCTAATTCGGGACACCGGGATGATGAAGAAAAAATTTTATCCGCTAAAGATGATTGTGGACACGTTGCCTAAACTGTTGTTTGAAGGGGCGGCCGTGTTAAAGGGCAATACACCCTTAAAGCCGACTTTACCGGTATATCATCCTGAGCACGATCATCTCTCCGTCGTGTTTGTTGCCATACATAAAGATGTGCGTTCAACGGCCTGTAAAAACGATCCGGCCCTTTCGGCGTTGCCCAAACATCTTTTTCAGTGGCAACCGGTTAAGCAAGGACAAAATCAAGCCGCCTTCACGCGCTCTTTGCGCCAATGGATTAAGAAAAGTTGTCGCGCCCAAGGTTATGTCTCGTCCAACGTGTTGGCGGAAATGATGAGTTTGTCTTACGTTGAAAAGAAAATGGCTAACGAGAATTCTGGTAAGTTATTTTCCAAAACCATTCTCATTTTTCTGGGTAATGATGCCTATTATGGCGGCGCCAACCCAAGTAGAGAACTTGGTTCGTTAAAACAAATTCAGAAGGTTAGAGATATAAAAGAGGCCGCTCAGAAAATTGATGATCTCAATAAGGCCTTTCATATCGTCACGCCCCCCGATTGGGTATTTACAATCCATCCCAAAACCCGTCAATTCCAGCGCGGCAATATTGATCACGGTAATACCTTAAGATATAGAGTCGCTGAAATCCAAACACTAGATAACCAGAATAAATTCCTTGACTACCATCAAACCATCAAATTAGATCGAGTCGCGATGTCCAATGACAAGCTCAAATTGGTGCAACCGGGTGGCGCAGAGATTATATTAGGCATTCGGCACTCAAAGCGATTGCAGCCGGACAAACTTGAGTTAGCTTTTGCCGATAAAAACGGCAATGATTGGCAAATCGGTCAACACGCGTTGCCGCGTTCAACCGTTATTGATATTCGCGCATGCAAAAAATCTAAAAAATGTCAAGTACAAAATGATGGCACGCTTCATGTTCCCCTGCTCGGTGTTGTAATGAATGATCCTCACCTTCGGGCCGATGATCCGGCCCTTACGCCCGGGCAAATCCGTTTTAAAATCAGATTTCGTTATAACGCCGAAGGTGTCTATACGCATCACTACGTCGATACAAAGTTAAAAACGATTGATATTCAACCGGTTAAACCGTTAGTCATTTCAGAAAGCCTTTTTAGTGCTCGGATTTTTCCGCAAGTCGTCTTGGATAATAAAACCCTTGCTGCCCAATACGATCCCTCTAAAGATTCACCACAAGGGTTAACACAAGATGTCGCACGCGCTCGCCTTGAGGCCGAGAAAACGGCCAATGAGAATAAAGCCATTATCGGTGTTATTGTTTCAGTACTGATACTGTTGATCATTGCTTGGCTACTGCTTTATAAATTCAAATACCACCGTCGCTTCAAACCGAAATTGGAGTGGGAACCGGCAAAAAAAATTGATATTAATTTTAATCAACAGCCGGGCGCGATTATTAAAGTAGGTGTATTGACTGTCAGAAACGAAGGAGAGGTTCCGTGGTTTGGTAAATTGTTTGGGAATAAGGACTATCCTGACTATAAGGTCGAATTTTTCTTAAATTACAGTAACGATCAGTTGAGAAAGTGCGGAGTCATACTGTCTGAAAAGAAAGCAGCACCCTTTTATTTCACGGAAAAGAAAACAGATACGGCCTCCCATTCTTCAGAAGACAAGAAGATATCCGAAAAAGCCTTCTACGGTGCCTTGAAACAAGTTCAACAAATCGATCCCAAAAGTTTATTTGGTTCTTCACGGGAACGCAATACAGAGACTACTCCGCTTGTGCCTCAGATTGAACATCGGGTAAGTCACGAGACACCTATTTATGTCTTTTTTGCCACCGATGTCATTGAAGATTTCAAGCATTCTGAGCAAAAAATCGTAGAAGGGCAGATTACCGTGACTTTTGGGGGAAAAGGCAAAAATGTTCAGATAGCCGTGGAAATGTTGCATGACAATAAACCGGTTGCACGTAAAGAGATTGAGTTCAATCTCGAAGTGATGCCAGAGCAACCCAAGCCACCACGAGTCACTTACCAACCCAATGCCGAAAAGCTTTACTTTCAGAAAGACAAATCTATCCGCATTGGCACACTCCGTTTTGAAAGCCAAGCGGAACACTATTTTGCTAAGCCCTTTAAGGGCCGTTTCAACATACAAAGTTATAAGAATAATCTGTCTTTAGAAAACAACCCTGTGGCGCTTCTTCCCAAAGGCGAAGAAGTTGAGGTGCGGCCCCGTCAAACCTCAGAAGTCGATGTGGTTGTCTTCTGTGATGGTGAGAGCATATTGAATCCAGAGCCGCGCCAAGACTACACCTTTAACTTGACGGGTCAGTTTGCCCATGGTTCAGAGCAGGTGCCTCATACATTTACCCTGCTCCGCGATCCCACTCGGGCCGACATCGCGTTGGAGATTGTCCAATTTAAGAACACCTATAGTCTCTATTGGCAACAAAAGGATGGAGAACAAAAGGATGGAGAACAGAGAGCGTTTGAAAAATATCCGAGTTTTCGATTGAGAGTCGAGGGGAGAGAAGAAGCCGAAGGCCATTCGCTTGACAACGGCATCTTAAACTTGGCGCCTAATCTCGTTAAATTTGATAAAGGTACCCCGGCCGTCACGATTTTTGAAATACATCTGGGCAACACCGGCAAATCGGGACAAGGTTGGGTCAAACTCCATCTGACGATGGAACTGAAATTTCAACCCCAGGTACGGATGGCCATAAAACTTCACCAAGGGTACCAGATTGAAAATTCACTCCATCTCATCACGAGCGATCACCAAGGAGAATTTAACGGCGATGAAATGATTACCGTCAAAGAAGGCGAACCGGACGAAAAACTCGTGGTTCAAATCAATGCTGGGCAAACCATTCAAGATATTGTCGGTGGGCGAATTGACACTGACTCTGGTAGCATTAACGCTTTTCTTGATATAGAAATTCAGGATGACGACGGACAAAAACGTTCACACGAACTCACCATTGTCGCGCCAATTGGAGTCGAAAAACTCCCCCATCCCAATTGGCTCTGTATTGACTTTGGCACCTCCGCCATTGTCGCGGCGGTTGGCACCCAAGATAAGCCCTACTTTTTACCGCTTCAGAAATTAGTCAAAGAACATGATCCGGCCCTCAACCTTGAGGACTATGATCCAAACAACACCGAACGGGGCACCGATTTTCTGCCCAGTCAAATCGTTTGCGATGCCGATTTACGCCAAAGTGAAACCCAAGACGACAAGATAAGAAAAGGTTATCCAAGATACCAACCGGCTTCCTTGAAACCGGGCGATCCCGATTTTATCGGCTTACCCGCCACAACGCCGCGACTCCGCGAATATCCGGGGCGCGTGATTTTTTCACTCAAAAGCTGGCTGGCGCAACCGTCAGAAACTATCTCATTGCCGGAAAGGGTTAAATTTTACCAATTGGATAACCTAGGCAATATCGTGACGGAAAAAGATGAAGAAGATAATCACAAACCGGTAGAGATTGAGCGGCCTCAGTTGCCATTGAAAGACTTAGTGGAATCTGGGTTTGCGGCCTTAGCCGAAGGCTATATCATCGCCCTTGATGTGTTTGAAAAAGGCGGGCAACTCATCTTGTCTCACCCAAACACGTTTACCGCCTTTCACAAGAAAAAATTACACGACATTGCTTGGAAAGCACTCAATCAACGTTTAGGCATTGCCTTACCGGAGCGCCTTCAACTCATTAGCGAATCGGATGCTGTCGCTTATCACTATTGTCGGCAACGGATGTTAGAGGCGCGGCATTGTAGTAGTGATAAGGAACTGCAACGCATTTTGGAGAAACTGCGTAACAATAACGGGTGGGAATGCCTATTAGTCTACGATTTTGGGGCCGGCACACTGGATTTATCTTTAGTACATATCCGTTGGAATCAAGAAGGTACCTATCCCGAACAGTGGCAAGTCGAAAATCGCTTAGGCGTGCCGATTGCCGGCAATCATCTTGACAGTTTACTGGCGCGACTGATAGATGGCTTGCTCAGAGACGAATCCGTTCTGAACCCGGAAGTGTTTGAATATCAATATCCGGTTGTCGATAAACAACTGAAAGGAGACAGTAATGAACAACTTGATCATCGCCAAGCCGTATACAAATTGTGGCAAAATATCCGCGAAGTCAAACACAGTGCTGACTGGCAGGAAGGCAAGCCATTTCGCGTCCTAGTTGGAAGTAAAGGTGGTACGGAGGTTGTTAGATACAAAGAAAATGCGTTTCTCCCTAGCCCTGAAACCGCGCCAGAAGTCAGTTCGGAATCCCGTTCGGAATCACAAGAGCGTTCTGAGGTTGAAAAACCCGTCTTAGAAACGGATGGCGACCAAATCTACCTCAAGATTCCCGCGGTAACGGTACATAACTATCCACCGTTGCAAGCGTTTATTGAGTTCGTCGCAGATACCGTCGTCAATGAATTGTTAGGCAGTGCGGAAATAGCCGCGCAACAAGTCAATACCGTGGTGGTTTCCGGAAGAGGCGCACTTTGGCAAGGCTTACGTGAGCGCGTCTGGAACAAATTCCCGGAACGCTGCGAAAAGCCTAAGTTGGACAAAGAACAAGTCAAAAATGCCGTTGTCAGTGGCGCGATTGCTTGGCAAGAATTAAGCGAAATTAACGCGATTGAGCCAAAGATAAAACCACGCTTAGCCATTTTGCGTGAACAAGATAATTTCTTAACACCGGAAGAAGACTGGGAAAAAGAGCCTATTGACTTGCGAGCCACTAGCACTTTCCGTCTGGTTCAGATTTCTCACCAGAATCCTGATCCAAAAAAAGACTTCAACTCGTTGCACCGTCATTTTTACATTTTATTGGATCAGATACGTCGTGAGACGATGTGGAAAGCTGATCCTTGGTTATTTGTCAGCAAACAAGAACAACAGGGGCAAACCGTTATCAAACTGCAAAATAAACAAGGGCAAGGTTTTGACTTTGCCACAGTTGGCTCAGTCGGCACGGTTTCATCCACGCCACCGTGGCCGATTGGTAATATTTTATTGGAACCCGATAATCAGTGATCAGTTATCACTGATCAGTTATCAGTTATCAGTTATCAGACACTAAGTTTGTAGTAGGCGCTTTAGCGCCTAAGTTTGTAGTAGGCGCTTTAGCGCCTAAGTTTGGCCCCCAATTAAGGCGATAAATCGCCTACTACAAACACTACAAACACTACAAACACTACAAACCCGTTATAATTTTTATGTTAACCAAACTACAACTAAAAAACTTTAAGAGTTTTAAAGACTCCGAACTGATATTAGGCCCATTAACTTTATTGGTGGGAACCAATGCTTCGGGCAAAACTAATATTCGAGATGCGTTGCGTTTTTTGCAAGGCCTTGCGCGTGGCTATACCCTAACTGAAGTTATCAGTGAAAAACGTGGTGATGGTGGAGAATTGCAATGGGTTGGCATTCGTGGTGGAACAAGAGAACTGATTTATCAACAAAATCCCCGTTTTTCATTAGACATCTGTGCTGAATTAAATGGGCAAAGACTCGGTTATGACATAGAAATTCAAATTGAGCCGCAAAAAACGCCTAGATTATTTAATGAAATGGCACGCCTGGATGAAAAAATCGTTTTTGATGCCAACACAAGGGCCGGGCAATCAGCTTTACACTGTTCTCGTCTCGTGTCACAAGCCCTTGACAACGGGGCAGAATTTTCACAAATAGCTGAATTATTTCACTTTTTTCGCGCAATGCGATTTTTAGACTTAAACCCAGAGGCGATGCGTTTACGTTCCTTAACCAATCAAACTACCTTAGGTGATCAGGGAGAAAATCTCGCCTCCGTCTTAAAAGCCATTTGTGTCGATTCAGCCAAAAAGCAAACGCTGATTGAATGGATACAAGCCTTAACGCCAATGGATGCCATCGATTTTGAATTTTATACGCATCCTTATACCGATGAAGTGCTACTTCTCTTAGTCGAAGGAAATGGGCAAAAAACTTCAATCTACAGTGCCTCTGATGGTATACTACGCTTTCTTGCCATGCTGGCGGCCTTATTCACGCCAGCGCCAGCACCGCTGTACTTTATTGAAGAAATAGAAAATGGTATTCACCCAACCCGCTTACATTTACTCATAGCATTACTAGAAAAAAAAAGCCGCTGAAGGTATTAAAATCATAGCCACTACCCATTCACCGCAATTATTAAGTTTAGTTCATGCCGAAACCCTTAAACATGCGGCGCTTATTTATCGGCTTGAAGATCAACCTGATAGTCGTATTAAACGGATTTTAGAAATTCCAGAGGCGGTGCGGGTGATTGAAAAACAAAATCTTTCCGTATTACATGCCTCTGGTTGGTTTGAAGACATGATGGAATTGTTATACTGAAATTGACGGTTAAAATGTGGGCCAGGTTTTGAAATGATAAGTCTTGGTTTTGTTAATGGCCCTCAATTCAAAGCCATTTATTAGACATGCGGATTAAGGAAAAAGGCGATAAATCGCCTACTACAAACTACAAACTACAAACTACAAACTACAAACTATGCGAATCAACAAAATACAACTCAAAAACTTTAAAGGATTTGATGAGAAAGAATTTCATTTTAATCCGCAATTTAATGTGCTGATTGGTGATAATGGTGCCGGCAAAACGGCGATTTTGGATGCGCTTGCTGTGAGTGTCGGCTCGTATTTGTTAGGGATTGGAGAGGCGCAAGCCAGATCAATTTATCAAGAGGATATCAGGCGCAAAGATTCCGGAGATTCGTTAGAGCCTCAATTGCCGGTTATCGTTAGTAGCGAAGGTGAAATTGATGACCGAAAAATAAAATGGCAACGCAGTAAAACAAATTTCAAGGGTAGAACCACTGTCAAAGAGGCAAAGGAATTAATAGAGATTGCCAAATTTCACCGTCAACAAGTCAGTGATGGAAAGCCGGTTATTTTACCGGTCATTTCTTATCATCGCGCCGGCAGACTCTGGAAAGAACGGCGACAAACAGTTAACGCTCACCCAAAAGCTTCTCGCATGAGTGGCTATTTTAATAGTTTAAAACCGGCTTCGAGCAGTAAAATCTTTTCAGAATGGTTTAAAACGATGGAAATTGCCTCTATCCAGAAAGACACCACTCGCATTGAGGTTGTCAAAAACGCCATTATTAATTGTATCCCAGATTTAGAGGCGATTTTTTTTGATGTCATAGAAGAAACTTTAGTGACTGTCAAAATGGAGGCGGATAAACGACACAGCTTTCATTATGACTTATTAAGCGATGGTTTTAAAAATATGATCGGCATGGTTGCTGACATTGCCTATCGTTGCGTCACGCTGAATCCTCATATGAACGAACAAGCCTTGGCAAAAACTTATGGTGTTGTTTTAATTGATGAAATTGACCTGCTTATGCATAAAAAATGGAAAAAACGAGTGGTCAATGACTTAAAAAAGACTTTTCCCCAGATACAATTTATCGTCTCCACCCATTCGCCTTTTATTGTAGAATCTCTACAAAGCGATGAAGTGCTCAATCTTGACTGATCAAAATCTTGTGGTTGCCCCCATCTTGTGGTTGCCCCCATCTTGTGGTTGCCCCCATCTTGTGGTTGCCCTTTCGATTTCGGCAAAATACCTGAAAATTTATGATTCATTATTTATTATTGATGCCATGATATTTAACCTCACATCATGGAATACACATAATCCCCATTGCCGGTTCAACGTAAACCATAGATTGACAAACTGATATCGTCAAAAAACGATTAAGGAAAATACGATGATGATTGCAAATACACAAGTTTTGCTCAACGGTTGGGTGAATGCTTTGTCTCTTGCCATAGCATTTTGCCTGTTGGTGGTTGGTGTTGCCTCTGCTCAGCAGAACGGTGCTAATACTAATCCGGCGCCGGTGGAGAACACCCCAAGCCGCCATAAAATTGCCTTTGCCAAAATCACTGGCACGGTTGGTGAGTCTGAGAAAACGGCCAGTTGCGTGATTGTTTGGTTAGCCAGCGAACCCAGCACTAAACCTATTTACTGTAGATATGAACTTGAGAAAAACGCAAAGTTTCTTCGAGATGATGATAATGGTATTAATCCAGATAAAGTCGTCAATTTGTATTCTTCTCAGGATCAGAACGACTTTGAACAGAGAATCCAAGCTTGGTTTAAAAACAAACTCCAGTTGAACCTAGCTCAGAATGAGCTACAACTTATTGCTAAGTTGATGATGTCAAGCACTACGTTTTCTCCGAATAGCCTCTTTGCAATTCAACCGCCGGCACGTTATGACGACTTCGTCTTACCTGACAGTTTACCTGCGAGTGATAAGACGAACGCTAAAGACAAGAAACTTGAAGAGTACAAAACATTTGCTGCCGAAGTACATCGTTTCATTCCAGAAAAGATGGCTGAGATAGCAGAAAATATACCAAATAATCCGGTGCCTACTACGGAGAGCACTCCAAACTTTCAAATTGCCTTTGCCAAAGTCTTAGACATGGTTGATAAGCCTGAGAAAACGGCCAGTTGCGTGATTGTTTTGTTAGCCAGCGAACCCAGCACTAAACCTATTTACTGTAGATATGAACTTGAGAAAGACACAAACTTTCTTCGAGATGATGATAATGGTATTAATCCAGATAAAGTCGTCAATTTGTATTCTTCTCAGGATCAGAATGACTTTGAACAGAGAATCCAAGCCTGGTTTAAAAACAAACTCCAGTTGAACTTAGCTCCTAATGAGCGACAACTTATTGCCAAGTTGATGTCAAGCAGTACGTTTTCTCCGAATAGCCTCTTTGTAATTCAACCGCCGGCACGTTATGAGTTCGTCTTACCTTACACTTTACCAGCGAGTGATAAGACGAACGCTAAAGAGAAGAGAGTTGAAGAGTACAAAACCTTTGTTGCCTCAGTACATGGTTTTATTCCGAAAAAGATGGCTGAGATAGCAGAAGATAATCCTAATCCAGCAATTACAAAGAACACCCTAAGCCTTAAAGTTGCCTTTGCCAAAGTCTTAGGCACGGTTCGTGAGTCTGGGGAAACCGCCAGTTGCGTTATTGTTTCGTCAACCGGCGCTCCTAGCGATAAAAATGTCTATTGTAGGTATAAATATCCGATAGAAGGCCTATTTTTTGATTCGGAAGACGGGCTAAATCTGTCGGTTGTCAAGTCGGATTCGGTTCCTAATATCCAGAAACACTTCATTGATTGGTTTACAACCAAATATCCTCAGTATCATTACCTCATGATTAATGATGTGAACGAGATTTTGGCGTTTATGTCAAATGAGGCGCAAGAATTTCCTAAAGATAAAACGGTATTTGGTAAAAAGCCTGAAACGATCCTGTTGACAAAATTTGAGAGTTTAACTACGCCGCCTAGTCATCGGAATGACTTAAAAAATGCTCATCAAAACCAGTTTGCTTGGCTAGTACATCAAGCAATTGGAGGGATGATTGTTCCCAACTTGGATGAAACTCCGGCTAAAACGCCGCCGACTGATAACAAACTCGTAACATTAGAAAATGTCATTATTTGGTTAGGGCTTGGTATCGTTGTTATTGTCATATTGGCTCTATTATGGTTATTATTCTTCTTGGCTAAGAAAAATATCCATTTAGTGACTGAACTTTGCAATAATATTTTCTCGGCACCTGACAAGAAAAGTTCTCAACGGCAAAAACAGGAAATCGACTCGGCGGCGTTGCGGCAAGATTTTGAGAAGCTCCGTGAAGAAGTGAAAAATGCGCGCTTAGAGCACAGAAAACTTGTTCAACAAATCACGCACAAACCGGAGTCCAAACTTTAGTTTGATCAAAGTAGTACAACGGATACAGTACAACGGATACTCGAAATAAACGGATAAAAAAACCTAAAAAAATTCCTAATTTTACAAAATTTATTAATTCCTAAAATCCGTTTATTTAGCTCCGCTGACCTACGGTTCGCGTATCCGTTGTACTTGGGCAGCTTAACTTAATGGCATTGAGGCCAGCGTCCAAACTTGAAAAAATCAGTTTAGTCCAAAAATACGTACTTTCAGTACAATTTCAAAACAAATTTCTTCAACAAACCGTTAAGGAGAATACGATGAAGACTGCAAATACACAAATTTTGCTCAAAGATTGGGTGAATGCTTTGTTCCAAGCAATCGCATTTTGCCTATTGTTATTGGGTTCTGTCGGGGTGGGTGTTGCCTATGCTCAGGAACAGGGACTAGCACAGAGTGCGGGAACGGGCACTCCAAGCCATGAAATTGCCTTTGCCAAAGTCTCAGACACGGTTGATAAGCCTGAGAAAACGGCCGGTTGCGTGATTGTTTGGTTAGCCAGCAAACCCGACACCAAACATATCTACTGTAGATATGAACTTGGGAAAAACGCAAAATTTCTTCGAGATAATGATATTGGCATCAATCTGTCTGATGTAAAGTTGTATCCTTCTCAGAATCAGACAAAATTTGAAGAGAAAATCCAAGCCTGGTTTAAAAAGAAACTCAAGTTGGAGAACCTGGCTCCGAATGAGCTACAACTTATTGCGGAGTTGATGTCAAGCACTGAGGAAACGTTTTCTCCGAATAGCCTATTTCCAATTCAACCGCCTACACGTTATGACTTCGTCTTACCTAACAGTTCACTTGCGAGTAATGAGAGGAAAGCTGGAGACAAGAAACTTGACTACAAAACCTTTGCAGCCGAAGTACATCGTTCTATTCCAAAAAAGATGGCTGAGATAGCTAACAAGGAAGCAAGTACTGCTAAACAGGTAGCTGCTAGTCAAGTCACGGCTGCTGATGATAAAACAGAAGCAGACAAAGTGGATAAGAAAGCGGCTGGCGAGGTTGATGAAGAAGCGGCTGATAATAAAGAGGCTAAGGAGACTGATGACAAAGCGAATGCTGACACCACACTGACTGACAACAAACTCAGCGAGCTTGAAGATACCATTGCTCAGTTATGGTTTGGCATTATTCTCGTTCCCGTTGTTATATTGGCTCTGTTAGGGTTTTTCTTGGCTAAGAAAAATACTCATTTAGTGACTGAACTTCGCAATGATATTTCCTCGGCACTTGACGAGAAAATTTATCAACTGCAAAAGCAACAGCAAATTGAGTATAAAACAACGTCACAGCAACATTTCGACAAGCTCCGTGACGAACTGAAAAATGTGCGCTTAGAGCCACTTGTTCAACAACTAACGCCGGAAAAACCGGAAGAACCGGCTATTTCCGCTCGCCCATCCAAACCAGAGTCAGAACCCACGCCGCCGCCAAGGCAATCAGAAGTCAAGGCGCAACTGGCGTCATCCAAACGAAATCAAGAACTAGAACAGGAGAAAAATCGACTAGAACACGACTTGAAGACTGCACAGAACCAACTGTCTTCAGAGCAAGAACAACGCGAACAGACCGATAAAACCCTAAAAGAAACCCTGGACAAACTGAATACGGCCACCAACAAACATCAACTAGCCCACAATGCCTTAGAAGGCATAAGAACACAGCTTAACCAAGTCCTTGAAAACTCTCAACAAATGCCAGAATACGCTGAGGCAGAGAAAACATTGGACGGCCTGAAAACGGTCATCACACAATACACGGGCGAGAAGGATAAACGTGAAAAAGCCGACAAGGTATTAAAAGACATCCGCACTGAGCTAAACAAGGTTGTTAAAGCTAAATTAGCCGAAGACGAAGACGCTGAAAAAACCTTGGAATCCATCCAAACGGGTGTGAACACTGTCATTCGTACTTTGAGAACGAAAGACAAGGAACTGAAAACGCTCACTCAACATGAACAGGCCTTGCAGCAAGACGTTTTAACTGCTCTCATCCGTGAGCCGCTGGATGATTCAAAAGAATGGACCGAAAAACGACTTGAAGAATTACGGACAGAAATCAATCAGTCCCTAGAAAAAACGAAGACAGAACGGGAGTCGCTCTCCCAACAATACGAAACAGAAAAGACGACACGTCAACTGCGAGATGTGGCCCTAGAAGAGGCCCAAACCGAACTGAAAACGCTCACTGAAAATCAACAAACATTGCAAAACGTGCTGCATGGCCGTTTTCGCCTCGTTAAACCAGAAAACATCGACTTCTCCCATTGGACAACGGCCCTAATAGAACAACAAGGAACTTGGCGTTGGGCACAACTGACACTGGTAGGAGAACTGTTGGCTTGCGAAACATCCGTCAAACAAATTAAAGAACAAGGCGACAAAAAAGCCCACGACATCCTAGCGACTTTAGAGCTAGACAAGCCTTTGGAACAGTGGAACACGTTAGTCGGCCACCTCTTTGAGTCCGATACGCAATTATGGAAAGCTTTACGGGATACAGATGGCGGCAAATGGCTCAACCGCTTATTGAGAGCCTCGGATTTGTTACAAGCCTACTTTAAACAGGAACAACAATTTGGTTTGTTATCTCAACACCTGTCCAATGTCTCTGGCATCTTACAGGCGGTGTGTGCCGAAATGGATGTACAATTGATAAAACCCCAATTGCTTGAAAAAGTCCCAGACGACATCCCAGAAAATAATTATCGCTACACCCCTTATAAGCTTTTCAAAACGCTTGTGAAACCACAGGTACTAGAAAAACTCAAGACAGTGCCTAAGTTTGTAGTGGATATCGAAACTTATGGCTTTGTCACGGCTGATAACCCTAAACCCGATGTGCGAGTGTTTGTCAGCAGTCCTGCGGAATGGGAATGAATAGACTGAATAGTACAACGGATACGCGAAATAAACGGATGAGTATCATGCACCTTTTGCGTCACTTGCGTGCGTTAATTTATAACTCTGTGAAACTCTGTGTAACTCCGTGTCTCTGTGCTGAATAATTTGAATTATGGGCCATGATTTAATTTAAAAACCTTCAAAACGTTTTATGGCCCCCAAATCAGAACATAACTACATGAAGATTAATGATTAATGATTAATGATTAATGATTAATGATTAATGATTAATGGTTAGCCCCAACGGGGCGACATTAATAAAGCCTGGGGCATCGCCCCAGGCAAGCACCCAATGCCATTAAGTTAAGGGCTTTGCACGTGGGATTGCCCCTACAAACCGTCATGTCGTGTAGGGGCAATCCTTTATGGTTGCCCTCACCGAAAAGCGGTACGATATGGCATTGAGGCAAGCACCGCCCCAGGCATTATGGTTAAACTCATAAAACCCTTATTTTCGGACAACTCGATAATTGACGAAACGATGATCAAGCCCACATTTTTGCGGCAATAGCGTTGCTATTTTGGCAAAATGTTTGCAAAACCTCTTCTGTTTATTAGGTTCAACCTAATTTTATGGAAAACGATAGGAATTATAACCATGAAGAATCCAATCACAGCAACTTATGAAAATGGGGTTTTTCGCCCTATGATACCAGTCGATTTACCTGAACGGGTTCAAGTACGAATTATCGTGCAACCACTTTACGCGTCAAAAGTGTTGTCTGTTAAAGATCAGGCCTTCACCCTCAAGCCACCACGCACTGGTTCAATGCCACCAAGTTAAGGGCTTTGCACGTGGGATTGCCCCTACAAACCGTTATGTAATGTAGGGGCAATCCTTTATGGTTGCCCTCACCCAAAAGGGGTTTGCGCGTGGAATTGCCCCTACAAACCGTTATGTCTTAATGGCATTGACGCACTGGCTGGGATGAACAATTTGCACGTATGGGTGAATATGGTGATGACAAATTATTAGATAATCCAACACCTTGATCCGACAGAAGGCTATGAAATCAAAAAAACGCGCCAAGTCCGGAGTCCAAGATTTATCTTGGACGTCTAAATCGTCTGGAGTCCAAGATTTATCCTGGACGTCTATTTATTCACTATTGGCTTTTTTGAAATTATCTGAAAAACTATAGCATAGCAAGGCCTAAAAGTGGGCCATCTACTGAAACCGCTGCAACAAAAACCACGCTGGCGGCCGCGCCTAACAAACTCAATAGTTTTCCAAATCTGGAGGACTCTAAAAAAATAGGCGTTACTTTCAATGCGAATTAAGGGTTGAATTAATTATGATGAAATTTTTCAAGTTCACAGAGTACCACAGAGTCTCACAGAGTTATAAAGCTTTCACATTTCTCTGTGAAACTCTGTGTAACTCCGTGTCTCTGTGTTGAATAATTTGAATTATGGGCCATGACTTAATTTAAAAACATTCAAAACGTTTTATGGCCCCCAAATCAGAACATAACTACATGAAATAAAATCGTCTAAAAAATCGGCTTTGAGCCACTACGGGCAGAAGACTCTATCAAATTTCGCCTTTTTCTGTCATTTTTTCTCGCAAAGCTTCAAGCTCAGCCAGCGGCAAGCCAGTTGCACTGGAAAGAACTAAGCTACTTATCGTGGCATCATGCCTCCAAAGGTCTCGAGCTATCTTGCGACCGTAGGCTTTTAATCGCTCGTTTTCTCTCTGTCTTTCCATGCGTTCGTCCATCATTTTTGTGTGAAGTTCAGGGGAAGTGTTCTCTGTTTTAAGACGCTCAAAGAGCATTTTTATTTCCGGGGTGCGGAATTTGTGTAAATACACCCACCCTTTCAAGGTTTCGTGAATGGCCTGTATCCATTCTCGGCGTTCTTCTGGCATACCGGTGTCCGCATCTGGAGCCTTGGTAAAAATATAAAACAACCGATGTTTGAGAGGAAAAAATTTTTCCTCAACGATTTCATTGTCATCGAGCTTCTTTACCTCGGTATCGTGGACAAGGATGTTACTGCCGGGAACAGGTGAAAGCCGGTCGGTGAAGAAAACCAGCGTATATACCGTTTTCGGGAAATGGTAGTCTTGTGAACTCTTGATGGTTTCCGTAATCGCTATCAGATGATAGTAGTAGAACCGCTCAAAGTTCTGAGAATAGTTTGCATGTTGTGCCTCGACAATCGTGCGGTTCTTTTCGTCTTCGGCAAACAAGTCAAACTTGACTTTCACGTTTCCTACAGGCTTGTGAAATTCCTTTTCTGTTTCGACTTCCTTGATTTGGAGATTGACACCTGTAAAGGCTTTTACCATTCTTTTGAAAACCTCCACACTACTGAACCCTTCTTGAAAAGCCGGTCTGCTTTCCAAAGAATGGACAGTGATTTTTTCGCGTTCAACACTCATGGTTAACCTCCTAATAAAAAATTTTTTTTATTAGATAACCTTTTTTATTCTAAATCGTTCGGAGTCCAAGATTTATCTTGGACTTTCAAAATCTGGAGGACTCTAAAAAAAATATGCGTTACTTTCAATGCGAATTTCTCTGTGAAACTCTGTGTAACTCCGTGTCTCTGTGTTGAATAATTTGAATTATGGGCCATGACTTAATTTAAAAACATTCAAAACGTTTTATGGCCCCCAAATCAGAACATAACTACATGAAGATTAATGATTAATGATTAATGATTAATGATTAATGATTAATGATTAGCCCCAACGGGGCGGCATTAATAAAGCCTGGGGCATCGCCCCAGGCTTCAATGGATTTTTCAGCTTTGGGCTGGAGGACTCTAAAAAAATATGCGTTACTTTCAATCGACACTTCAAAAAAGCCTACTGATGGCATTACTAACAGGGTGGCTATTATCGGCTTCCAGCATGGCAAGGGCCGAAAGTGGGCCATCTACTGAAATCGCTGCAACAAAAACCACGCCAGTTGAAACCACGCTGGCGGCAGCGTCTAACAAACTCATCGAATTACCCAAAATCGTCATTGTTCTGTTAGGGCTAAGCATTCTTATCGTTCCCATTTTAATCTTTGCGCTGTTATGGTTATTACTAAGCAAGAGACAACATACCGACGTAATGCATGAAATTCGCACCGGTATTTCTATCATTGACGACAGATTAATTTATGGGCAAAAACAACAAAAACATCAACAGCTAGAAACGTGGCAAGAGTTCGGAGAGTTTTTAGACAATCAAATGACAAAACAACAAGAACAATTACAGGCAATAACACAACAACTCACCCTTGCCCAAAACCCGTTTCAAGTGAATTTAAACCGACAAGAGGCTCAACAACAAGCCTCGACTAGCGTACCACCGCCAACGACTCCGTTGCAACCAAAACAAGAACTGGCCCCAAAAGAAACCCAACAACAACTGGAGACACTCACCGAAAATCAACAAACACTGCAAAACGTGCTACATGGGCGCTTTCGCCTCGTTAAACCAGAAAGCACCGACTTCTCCCATTGGACAACGGCCCTAATAGAACAACAAGGCACTTGGCGCTGGGCACAACCGGCCTTATTAGCAGAACTCTTAGCTTGCGAAACATCCCTCAAGCAAATTAAAGAACAAGGCGACAAAAAAGCCCGCAACATTCTAACGCTTTTAGAGCTAGACAACCTGTTAAAACACTGGAACACGTTAGTCGCCCACTTTTTTGACTCCGATACAGAATTGTGGCAACATTTGTATCGTCTGGACAACGGCAAATGGCTGAATCGGTTGCTGAGAGCCTCGGATTTGTTACAAACCTACTTTAAACAGGAACAACCATTCCATCTATTATCTCAGCACCTGTCCAATGTCGCCGGCATCTTACAGGCCATTTTTTCCGAAATGGGTGTACAATTAATAAAGCCCCAATTACTTGAAAAAGTCCCAGACGACGTACCTGAAAAGTATTATAACTACCAACCTCACCCCATCCTCAAACAACTTGTGAAATCACAAGTACTAGAAAAACTCAAGACAGTGCCTAAGTTTGTAGTGGATATCGACACTTATGGCTTTATCACGGCTGACAACCCCAAACCCGATGTGCGAGTGTTTGTCGGTAGTCCTGCGGAATGGGAATGAATAGACTGAATAGTACAACGGATACGCGAAATAAACGGATGAGTCTAACGGATTTTGTTGAAGACTTATCAACACGCCAACCCCAAAGGGGAAAATAATAATTAATGATTAACAATTAATGATTAATTATTAATTAGAGGCTTCAACCCCGAAAGGGGTTGAATGTGAATAGCCACAGGTGCAACCTGTGGAAAATGTGCCCCGACGCGCCAACCCCGAAAGGGGTTGAATGTGAATAGCCACAGGTGCAACCTGGGGGAGGCCGTGCGAGGGCCCCAACCCCAAAGGGGAAAATAATAATTAATGATTAACAATTAATGATTAATTATTAATTATGCGAATTATGCGAATTAAGGGTTAAATTCAATCCGTTTATCCACGTCATCCGTTGTTCTAAGCATGAAGTACTGAACGATGCGCCTTGCTGAATGAAAATAAAAAGTGGGCCAGGCTGTCGAATTAATAGGTATAAACTTAACACAATCAGTCGAACTCAATCCGTTTATCGGCCCATCATCCTAAGTTCTAAGCATGAAGCATTGCATTATATAACAGGAGAAAAACCCAATGCGTACAATCATCCTTATCGCCATATTTCAAGCACTCATTCTGAGTGCCATATTTATAATTAGCCCAATCTATGCCAGTCTCGGCAAACCACCATCATCCACCGAACCGATAGCAGAACGGCCATCATCGGACGATTCCAACCCGCCGATACTCGCCACCAATCCAACATCCGCCGATGCCACGCTCGACTACTCAAGAACGGCCCAAAACACGCCGACTAATATAACCTTCTTAGAGGACATAGAACAACAAGTCCTCATCTTGACTAATGTCGAGCGCCGCAAACGAAAGTTACGCGTATTACAACATGATACCACGCTACAACTCACCGCTCGTGCCCATAGTGCCGACATGTTGGATCGAGACTTCTTCGATCATGCCAGCCCAGAAGGCCGAACCTCGTTCGACAGAATTGCCATCATCCATCGCACACTCATTGGCACTACCAGCGAAAATCTGTGGCAAAGCAAAGGCAAAGGATACGATATCAGCGACGCCAAAAAACTCGCCAAAATCGCCGTAGATAGTTTGATGAATAGCCCCGGACATCGTGAAAATATACTCCGTAAAGACTACAGCCACCTTGGTGTCGGTGCCGCGATTAAGGATGGTACTGTTAAAATCACCCAAAACTTTGCCTCAATCCAAGCCCGGTTTCAACAAGCGTTGCCGCTTGAAATAACAAAGGGAGATAATCTCTCTTTAGCGACAATCCCCGGCTTGCGAAAATCCGCCCCGGTAAAATATGGATTCTGGCTATCTGACAAAGGCGTACTCGCGGCCGATCCGTTACCCATGAACCAGACACAAGTTGCCATTGAACCGGGCGACTATCGGCTGCGTTTCTATTTTATAAGCTCTCGGAAAAGGACAAGCGTCAACTATACTATTTATAATGGGCCCCAAATCATAGTAAAGTGAACTACAAGGATTCGTTAACTACAAGAATTCGTTAACTACAAGAATTCGTTAACTACAAGAATTCGTTAACTACAAGGATTCGTTATAATAAAGGATTTTGATTGAGCATTATTCATAATTTCATCAACCCAAACCTGGCTTTAAACTAATCCGTTATTATAACGAATCCCTGTAGTTAACGAATCCCTGTAGTTAGTTAATCCTTTATTATAACGAATCCCTGTAGTTAGCTAATCCGTTATTATAACGAATCCCTGTAGTTTCCACCAAAAGGACAACAAAATGCTCGACCCTAAAAAAACACTCAACGAAGCCAAAATCCTGATACAAACAGGCAACCCTGAGAAAATCACGCGTGCCGAAGAATTACTTCAGCAAATCCAACAAGAACACCCGGGCTACGCCACACAAGCCAGCCGCTTAATGGCTAACATAAACAAAGACATTTCTTCCTCACAACCCATCTCTCGCAAAGCCCAAGAATTATCCCAGACATGGGCTGGCATTAATTCCATTGAAGACGGAAAACTCTATAAATTTCTGGCGAAATTATTTGATTTAAAATTGCGACAAGAAACCGCCATAACTAACCTACGTCGGCAAGTCGTAAAACAACTCTCTAAATGGATTGGGCAAATTAACGATAACGAATGGCTAAATAGCTTAATTGAACCCATCAAACAACATCCCGAATTTAACCATCAGTTAGATGACGCACTAAACACTTTGCGGCAAACTCAATTGTCCGACAAATACAAAGCTATCGCCACCAAAGTCAATGACGCGCTAACAAACTGGGCAGTTGAGGAAGCGAGCCAATCGCTTTCCACCCTGCCGCCAAGCCTACCCGTCACTCTGCAAAACCAAGTGACTCAATTACAACAAAACATTAACGACGTTGAAAATGACATTCAGCGTCTGGAAACGCTGCTCACTGAAATATCAACTCCACCTTTCACAGACTGGGCACAGCTACAAAAACAGATTAAGCAACGTCAAAAATTACAAACGTTCCAAGTCAAGTCCAATTATGTAACACCCGCCGATTGGCAAGCCAAAATTGAGGCAAAATTACAGGAATTCTCAACTCACATTCAAGAATTCCTTAAAAATAAAGCACAAACCTGCCATAGTCTCGCCGCAGTGCATGAATTTTACCGTGAATTCAATCGGTTGGATTTAAACGACGTTGATTTAGAAATCAAATGGTTTGAACACGCCCAAAACGCGTTTCAAACAGAAAACGACAACGAATTGAAAAAGGCCGCCTCTCCACAAGAATTAGAACAAATTCATCAACGCCTCTCGGCTGAAAAAGCCTCACTACCGGCTTGGCTCGCCGACTGGTTACAAAACCGTGCCGACGCCGTATCGGCCCTTATCAAACAATGGCCGACAATAAAAACCGGGGCAGACTTTGTCAGCGACGTTAACAGTTCAGTCGCACTGCCCGACGCATTCCAGCAACAACTTGGGGAATACCAACAGTTGTGGCAAAACTTGCAAAAGATTGAACAACAGATTGATCTCAAAAACGCGCCAACGGACAATGATTTTAAGAAGGCGACAAAGGATTTAGAATTCTTATCAACCAATCGTCCTGAACACCAATTCCTCCAAAAATTACTCGCCCTGGCGGAAACCAATCGCCAGCACTCTCGTTTTGATACGGCACTAGAACAATGGGATATCGACCACTTTTTAGAAATCTGTCGCGCAGCGACACCCAGCGAAACGGTGCTGCCCTATTTACAACTCGCTGAATCTGAAACAGAATCAGGCCTACTTGAAACGCTGAAAAAACTTGATGAGGCCCCTAAATTTTCTAATAGCCAACAAGCGACCGTGTGGTGGCAAGATTGGCACACTGCTATCAGCCAATTGCCTGAAAAGCGTGAATGGCCTGATCAATTTTCACAACAGTTAGAAAAAATCGCCACCGAGCGCAAACGCGCCTGGTTTGAAATACTAGACGCGCTACTCTGCGATCCCCAAAGCACGGCCCCTGTTTACGATGAAACCGCCAACACCTTAGAAAACTGGCGAAACTCGGCGGATGCCAATTTTATTAAATATTACAACAACTTGAAACGTCTCGCTTGGCAAAAGCACGCGACAGAATGTATGGCAGCCAAGAATTGGCAAGGGGCGCAAGACGCGTTAGCGCAGTTTAAAAACGCTGGCGGCGACAACAAAACCTTGGAACGATTAAACGTTCTGCTGAATGTCAGGCAAGCCGAAGCCGAAAGTCTTAACAAACTGGCTGACGTACTTTGGGAACAATGGCATCTCATCAACACTTATCTTCCATATGAAATTGGAGGTTTTTTATATAACACCATTCGATTCAGTTGGCAAAACAACGACACTGTGCGCTTGTCCACCCTAAGACAATTAGCGCGTGGACTTTCTCCAGAGCAACGCACAGCACCGTTGTTAACATTATGGCTAGATTGGCTAGAGATAGAACAAGCGTTAGCGGCGCCAGAAATCTCGCAAAAGACATTATCCAAATTCGTCAAACTGGTTTTTACTGATAACGGGCATGCCATACCTGACGAATTGCGCCCACCCTTAAAGCGACTGCTCTCGCACTGGCAAACGCCCCCCATTGATAAAGAGGAACGACAGAATAAGCGAGGGAAGATTTTATACGCATGGTTTTATAACGCCTGTCACCGTGTGCAACCGCCATTGATTCTCGAAGCCGTCGAACCCCTGACTCAATTGACTCAGCAAAGTGAACAAACCGCAGCGCGTACCAAGAATGATCTTGCCCAACTGACAAACATTTCAGACACCGACATAACCGACGCACAAACAACGCTCCAATCTGAAGTCGCACTCTGGCAACGCTTAGCAGATTACTCTAAACTATTGCCATTTCCACCGGCACATCAACCGCGTGCCCCCAACTCGTTGGATGAAACGAATGCCTTAGTCGAAAAGTTAGCACAAGTCAAGCAACAATTAGTTGAATTAGAAGACGCCGATTTGCGCGAAGCGCAACATAATCGTCAATTGATTAATATACAAGGCTTTATTAAAAAAGAACTACACGCCTTTGTTGTCTGCGATACGTGGTTAAGCCGCGCTAATGCTTTAGAACCGTTGACACGTCTGGCATTTTCCCTAAGCCAATTTAAAAAAGCAACGTGTTGCTTTGGCAGCGATGGCAGTGACAATGACGGCTGCGATGAACTCGATCCGTTGAATAAACGCGACTTGCTTGTCACAATGGGAAAATATTCGCTAGAGTTAATCCAAAGGTTTGAACACGCCAATGTCGTAGAGCGTGGGATGTGGCAACGTGTCAGTGAAGAATGTTGGACTTTAGTCTGTCAGGAAGGGGGTGTATTATTACCAGTGCCCGATAAACCGGATTTGCAGGAATTGCGCGATTTACTCCCGACACTCAATGATGAAGAACAAAAGTTCCGACAAGCATTAACTAAATTGGCTAACGAAGCGTCTCAGACTCATGTACCTGCTGGCGCTGAAATCAATGTCAACAAAGACAAATACCAAGCCTTTTTTGCCGCATTCCCAGAACACCCACCGCGCACACGTCGAAGCTATCGGCTTTTTGACAAAGAAATCCGTAAAGAACCTATGGCGACTTTACTAACACAACAACACAGTCAATCCAAATTACCCGATTGGGTCAATAAAGCGATTGGCAATGAATAACTACTACAAGGATTGTATATAATAAAGGATTTTAATTAATGGCTCTTTCAGGCTTTAAGCTTCAATTTTATCGAATTCGTTCATTGCGATAAAATTATAACTACAAGGATTGTATATAATAAGGGATTTTTTTAATTCTAAACACAAATAAATCCTTGCTTATATGCAATCCTTGTATAAATCCTTGCTTATATGCAATCCTTGTATAAATCCTTGCTTATATGCAATCCTTGTAGTAGTTAATAGGCATTGAAATCAAACTAGGATGCCATCATGTTATTACGATTATTAGTTTTAGTTATATTCCTTGTCCAAATGCCTTATGTATTTGGAAACGATGGACTTGATGTGGTTTTTATAATTGACCAATCAGCGAGTATGTCGGGTTCAGCATTACACCCGACAGCGAATGATAGGCACGAACACCGAATTTCCATCGTCAAAAATGTTGTCCATCGCCTTGCTGAACACGTTGAAGATACATCTCTGGTACACCGAATTTCAATCGTTGAATTTGGTAGCCGAGTCAATGTGCCCATTTCAAACTTGGAACTGAGCTACGATCCCAGCGCCCCAGCGGGGACAATGGCACGAAATGCCCTTTGGGAGATTCAGGCGTTTTTTAAATCGAGGGAGATGAACAATACCAACACGCCCAAAGGCATAAAAGCGACTTTGGCAGAATTTCGCAAATTGAGTGCCGCAAACACCAGCGGCGGAAAACGGCAACGCCAATTATTATTCATTACCGATGGACGGCCTCGTGTACGTCGTCCTGCTTTTACGGGGCGTTTAGTCCGTATGAGTCGCTTGTGGCGTGAGATAGAAAAAAATCATACTAACTTGGAAGATTGGGATATCACGCTGTGGGTGGTGGGACTGAATGATGCGAGTAACTACTGGGATAGCGGAGATGGCGTATTTTGGGAAAACCTGGCCGGGCGTGATAAAGCCAGTCTCGCTGAATCGTCTTTTCCCAATATACCCGCACGAGTACAAAAAATTGTCAGTCAGTGGTTTGGTATCAGAAGCGTAACACTAGCAGGAGCCGGAAATGCGTATTATTGCCGTCCCTACCTAAGCCGCATTGTTTTCAATGCCCATTTTAATAAACCAGGTGCGCCGTTAAAAGTCATCGATCCAAACGGTTTACCAATATCAGTCTCAGCCGGTACATCATCACGACGAGAAACATATATCCGCTTTGTCGAAAATGACCCTAAGCCGGGCACTTATTGGCTTACTCACAAAAACCTGAGGAGATTTTCTTACAAAATATTCGTCGAAGAAGAATTGCCCACCCTACAATTCCTTGGGCCTCTTCGCACGACTAACCAGAATGTCGAAACGAATATTGTTTTTAAAGTAATACAAGACGGGCGAGCATTGGATGTCTTACCCCGATGGCCGATAGATGCCAAAGTGACAATAACGGCCCCGTCAGGCAAAGTGCAAACCTTGCCAGCGACTTTTGAAGGCAATGGAAAATATGCTGCGGTTTGGAAACCGCTGGAAGAGGGTGAACATCTGTTTGATTTTCAAGGTTATTTTCAAGTGAATCACCATGGTGGAACCAAACAGTATGAGTTGTTGGACGACAGCGTGGCGCGTCATGCTGGCCGCGTCTTGGTAGTGGCATACACACCGCCTACTACTTCGCCAACAGGCCCAAAAACCTCAGTACCCGACACCGCGCTCTGGCTATACTTAGAAAATCCCGATCCTCAGGAAGGCCTGAGTGTTTGGCCGAGAACCGAGAAGGCCACCCTAAAAATGTCCCTTTACGAGGGAAACAACCGAGTGACGGCACTTAAGGATTTAGTGACTAAACCAGAGACTTGGTTAAGACTTGAAAAAATGGATAAATCCGGTATTCCGTTGTTGGAACTGCCGCTCAAAGTAGAAAACGGTTACTTTGTGGCGGATATTCCCATACAACTTGAAATATTCAAAGGAGAAGGTTGGTGGTATCCGGATAAACTTCATTTACAAGTAGTTGCCGAACCAAACCGATTACCAGAGGGCCGAGAACTCAACGGCATTTGGCTCCCTAAAGAGGTTGAAGACAAGCGATTAAACGCGAATCCAATGACAGTCGCGGATATTGACATAATATTTCATTGGTTATTGCGCGTTTTGATTGTGGGTTTGCTTATCCTGACACTGGGCATACCGGCATGGAAATTTGCGTCATTCTTATTGGCTTTGTTGAATATTAGTGGCGAAGACAAAGGCCGTACTGTCAATTTACTGATTTATGATAGCATGGACGATCCTGGCGCGGCGGCCGCTAAAAAAGTGTCCATCACCGGAAAAACTCGTCTCAAATTAGATCGACAAATTAGCGTGACAACAGAGAGCAAAACACTAATTGCCGACTATTTTCGTGTCAAACGCGAACCTAATAAGGGAGCGCCTCAAGTCACAGTACAATATCGTTGGCAAGGCGAACAGAAAACACATATCCTGATGTTATCAGGAAGATTCTGCAAAAACCTTGAAGGATTGCCTTCGGGTAACTACATGATTGCACTGGGTTATTAGTTATACATAATTACAAGGATTGTATATAATAAGGGATTTTTTTAATGGATATTTTATTTCAGGCTTTAAATAATAACTACAAGGATTGTATATAATAAGGGATTTTAATTAATGGCTATTTCAGGCTATCGAATTCGTACATTACGATTCATGAACGCAAAAAAATCCTTTATTATATACAATCCTTGTGGTTATAATTAAATCGAATTCGTACATTACGATTCAAGAACACAATCCTTGCTTATATGCAATCCTTGTAGTAGTTAATAGGCATTGAAATCAAACTAGGGAGACTATCATGTTATTACGATTATTAGTTTTATCTGTAATCCTGATCCAAATACCTTATGCAGTTGGAAACGATGGACTTGATGTCGTTTTTCTGATCGACCAATCAGCAAGTATGTCAGGCTCACAATCACACCCGACACCCAATGACAAACACGGACACCGAATTTCCATCGTCAAAAATGTCGTCCACCGCCTCGCGGAACAAGTTGAGAATACGTCGCAAGTACACCGAATTTCAGTCGTTGAATTTGGTAGCAAAATCCAAGTGCCCATTTCAAACTTAGAACTGAGCTACGATCCCAGCGCCCCACCGGGAACAACCGCACGAAATGCCGTTCGGGAGATTCAATCCTCATTGAAATCGAAAGAAATGAACAATACCAACACGCCCAAAGGCATAAAAGCGACTTTGGCAGAATTTCGCAAGTTGAGTGCCGCAAACACCAGCGGCGGAAAACGGCAACGCCAATTATTGTTCATTACCGATGGACGGCCTCGTGTACGTGGTCCCGCTTTTTCAGGGCCCCTAATCCATATAAACCGCTTATGGCGTGATATAAAAAATCAAGCACCAGACTTGAAAGATAAGGGCATAACGCTGTGGATAGTCGGACTCAACGATGCCAGTAACTATTGGAATGGCGGAGATGGCGTATTTTGGGAAAATATGGCCGGTTACGATAAAGCACGTCTTGCCAACACCTCTTTCCCCAACATAGCCACGTTGGTACAAGACATTGTAGGAAAATGGCTAAACGTCAATACTGTCGCATTAGAAACCGACGAATATCATAGCCGTCCCTACCTAAAACAGATTGTTTTCAGTGCCCACTTTAATAAACCAGGGGCACCGTTAAAAATCATCGATCCAAACGGCTTAGCAATACCCGTCTCGGCCGGCACCTCACAACGGGAAATGTATGCTCGCTATGTTGTCGATAACCCAACACTCGGCACTTATCTGATTAAAAAAACCCGTGGCTTTATTTACAAAGTCTTCGTCGAAGAAAAATTGCCCACCCTACAATTCCTGAGGCCGCTTGGCACGACTAACCAAAATGTCGAAACGAACATTGTTTTTAAAGTGATACAAGGCGGACGAACATTGGACGTGTTACCCCAATGGCCGATAGATGCCAAAGTGACAATAACGGCCCCGTCTGGCAAAGTGCAAACCTTGCCAGCGACTTTTGAAGGCAATGGAAAATATGCCGCGGCTTGGAAACCGCTAGAAGTCGGAGAACATCAGTTTGATTTCCAAGGTTATATCACCGTGAACACTAACAAAGGCGCTAAACAATACAAATTGGTAAACGATAGCGTCGCACATCATGCCGGCCGCGTCGAGGTAATCGCATACACACCTTCCCCTAATGCGCCGTCAACAAATACACAAATGCCCAACACCGCGCTCTGGCTACGCCTAGAAACACCCAAACCCCAAGAAGGCCTGACGATTTCACCGATGGCCGAAAAGGCGACCATAAAAATGTCTCTTTACGAGGGAAACAACCGAGTGACGGCACTTAAGGATTTAGTGACTAAACCGGAGACTTGGTTAAGACTTGAAAAAATGGATAAATCCGGTATTCCGTTGTTGGAAGTGCCGCTCAAAGTAGAAAACGGTTACTTTGTGGCTCAACTTCCCATACAACTTAACATAGGCAATGGCGAAGGCTGGTGGTATCCCGGCCAACTTCACTTACACCTGGTTGCACAACCCAACCAATTACCAGAAGATCGGAAACTCAACGGCATCTGGCTCCCGAAAGCAGTAGAAGACAAGCGATTAAACGCTAATCCAATGACTGTCGCATTTATTGAGATAAACTTGTCTTCATGGTTATTATTCTTGATTGGGGTTGTGCCGGTTCTGGTGCTAGGTGTACCGATATTGTTCACTTTGCTAATCCTTGTGCCTAAATTGAATATCCGTAAAGAAGACAAAGGCCGTACCGTCAATTTACTGATTTATGATGGCATGGACGATCCTGGCGCGGTGGCCGCTAAAAAAGTGCCCATCACCGGAAAAACGTCTCTCAAGTATGATGGACAAATTCGCGTGATGACAGAAGGCAAAGCGATGGTTGCCGAGTATTTTCGTGTCAAACGCGAATCTAACCCAACCTCACCTCAAGTCATCGTAGAATATCGTTGGCAAGGTGAACAGAAAACACACATCCTGATGTTGTCAGGAAGATTCTGCAAAAACCTTGAAGGACTGCCTTCTGGTAACTACTTAATTGCACTGAGTTATTAGTAATCAGTGATCAGTTATCAGTTATCAGGAGTCCAAACTTTAGTTTGGCAGGAGGAGTACAACGGATGACGTGGATAAACGGATTATTTTTTATTCGTTTATTTCCCAATTCGTTGTACTCATCAAGAATGGACAAAACTTATCTGAACAAGTGTACAACGGATGACGGGCCGATAAACGAATTATTTATCAGAGCCTTGTGACTGGGCAGTTTGATTTCAAACCTCAAAATCCCCAATTGATTATTAAGGACGAACTCTTGTGCAAGTCAATAAACTGCTAAGTGCTAAGTTCCTGAAACACCGAAACTTTGTACTGAGCGAAAAATGGTAGAAACTGTCCAAGATAAATCTTGGACTCCAGATAAATATTGAGAGCAGATCACTGAATTGAACAGTGATAACTGATAACTGATAACTGATAACTGATCACTGAACTAGAGGTAAAAATGTATTATTTTGAAAATTTTAAAGGATTTACTCACGCTAAACTTGATTTATTCAAACCTTTGACGATACTGATTGGTCCAAATGGATCAGGCAAAAGTAATCTGATTGAAGCCATTGAATTGTTGTCATTTATTGCCAGGGGCGGATCACTACCTGAAATCACGGAATTGGGTAGAGAGGGTCAATTAGAAATCCGTGGTGGCTTGCCCTCTTGCGCTCGAAATGGACAAGACGCATTTTCTATGGGAATCGACACCAAAGACTTTTCCTATTCAGTAAAAGTACAAACCAAACCCAATCCTAAAATCGTCACAGAAAAGCTCTTTATCAATTCAAAAATGATTTTTGAAACCATCGCGGATAAAAATAACACCAAAGCGACTAATATTGTCGTCAAAAAAAATCCGTTCGCATCGGCTGATAAAGAAATTCTCAACTCGGTATCGGCTTATAAATCAGTTCTTTCTCAATACCACCCGGTTGGAATACGAAGCGACGATTGGATTGAAATCAGTGAGAGGCTTCTCAATCCACCCTTTGTTTTTGAGCCTAATCCCAAACTGATGCGTCAATATGAACAAATGGGTAGTCCCAGACTTGCCAAGAATGGGGCCAATCTATCGGCCGTCTTATTTGATTTGCACCGCCACGACATTTTAGGACGATTACTCAACTGGACAAAGCAACTACCCAATGAACCTTATCAAGACTTTGATTTCGATATCACTAAATACAATAGTGTCATGTTCGGCCTAAAAGAAGGCCACGACAAACACTCAGTGGGAGCCAATCTGTTATCTGATGGCACACTGCGTAGTTTAGCGATATTAACGGCCCTTGAAACGGTGGAACCGGGATCGCTTGTCATCATTGAAGAATTTGACAATGGATTACATCCGAGTCGAATTGATGCCCTAATCAAAGCGATTTTGGACTGTTGTCACCGTCAATCTCTTAACGTTTTAGTGACAACTCACAATCCCGCCACGCTCAACGCGTTACCGCCTGAACTAGATGGTGTCGTATTATGTACCGGGGACAAACTGATGAGACTTTATGATTTGCCGCGTTGCCCAGAATTACTTGAACGTGGACAACTCGGTGAATTAGTGACACGCCGCGTGATTGACCAATATTTAGTTCCCCATTTTGAACAAGAACGCCAAAAAGAGGCTTTGGAATGGCTAAAAAATATTCCTTAACTAATACTATCTTAGTAATAGATACAAGTTATCTGTTAGAGCTTTTTGGAGTCCCCGGATATTCAGAAAAAAACGCCATACGTGAAATCCGAAAACGCCATGAAAATGCCATTAAAGACAAAGCGATGCTTTTTGTACCACTACCCTGTCTTTTTGAGTTAGGTAATCATATTGCTGATGTACGTGATGATACACGCCGCCAAGAACTAGCCAATTTATTTGTTCAGAGCATTAAAACCAGTGTAGAAAAAAGTATGCCTTGGACAATTACGCCACCAGCGATTGCGATTGAAGATTTACCAAAATTATTGGAATATTTTGCCAACCATTCCGTCGTTCAATGCAAGGGTAGTAAATGTATTGGTTTAGTGGACACCTCTACCGTTCTTCAAGCACAACGTTTAAAAAACGAACGTAAAAGCCTTGGTTATCAGGTGCATATTTGGACGAAAGATAAGAGATTAAAAGAACATGAACCTGACCCAGAAAACAATCCCTTTTTGGGCTGAATTTCGTGTTACAACGCAATTTGCGTATTGTATCCAAAGCTAAAGCTTTGAATCACTCGGCATTCAAATGCAATAAAATGTTGAAACAAGTATGAACAAAATTGACATCCATAAAGCAAGGTACTCAAAATGTACTACCCATTCCCAGGGATGGATCCCTATTTAGAAAACCCAGCCTTATGGGCTGAAGTACATCATCGCTTAATTGTAGCAATCGCCAATGCGATAGAAGAATCTTTATCTTCTCAATATCGAGTCGCGATTGAAAAACGCATCTATCGGATTAATTCGCAAGAGGCTGTTTTTGTAGGCATTCCTGATGTCACTATTTTATCTCAAGACTCACCCACTGAGCCGACACAAGAAGAAGTAGCGATTGCCTCAAAGTGCGAACCGGTTACAGTAACAATACCAATGTCTGAAGAAGTGAGGGAAGGTTATTTAGAAATTCAAGAAGTGACAACCGGTGAAGTCATCACCGTGATTGATATCCTTTCTCCCAAAAACAAACGCCCCGGAGAAGGACGTAAAGCCTATAAACGTAAACTACAACAAGTATTGGAAAGTTTCACGCACTTTGTAGAAATAGATTTGCTCAGGAATGGAAAACCGACTTCATTATTAGGTAAAATGCCATCAACAAATTATCGAATTTTGGTCAGTCGAGAATACGAACGCCCTCGCGCTCAGTTGTACGCTTTCAGTGTGCGGGATGAAATCCCTGCGTTTCCCGTACCTTTACAGCCGGGAGAAGCCGAGCCGATTGTTAAATTGCAAACCCTGTTAAAAAAAGTCTATAAGCAGGCACGCTATCACTTAACAATAGATTATCATCGTCAACCCATACCACCGCTTCAGGCAGAAGACGCAAAATGGGCGAAGACGCTATTGCGAGAAAATTAAGGAGTCCAAACTTTAGTTTGGCAGGAGGAGTACAACGGATGACGGGCCGATAAACGGATTATTTTGTCAGAGCTTTGTGATTGTGCGGTTTGATTTTAAACCTCAAAATCCCCAATTGATTATTAATGCGAATTAAGAGTTAAATAGATTTGAATGATTTCAGAGAGCCAGGTAGCCCCCAGGGGCGTTGCCCCTGGCTTTAATAATACTTACCGAAGGGGCTAGGTTTTAAATTAAAACGGGGGAGATATTAATACTTGAAATCAAGCCCCAACGGGGCGATATTAATATAGCCAGGGGCATCGCCCCTGGTGGATGGTGGTGGCGAAAAGCCCCAACGGGGCGGATTAATGATTAATGATTAATGATTAATGATTAATGATTAATGAGAAGGAGGAATGCACTAATGCTCAAAGACGAAGCCATCGAAGAAATCAGAACCGTTAGGGAACAGATTTCTGAACAGTATGAACACGATGTCACTCGATTTCTAAATCATTACCGAGAGTTAGACAAAAAATACCAACAACGGCCCATTTCAAAAACCACTCCAAAACACCAGCAAACTCACAATGAGCCTGTAGGTAGGACTGAAGATAAGAAGTCCAACATAAGATGAGAGCCAGGTAGCCCCCAGGGGCGTTGCCCCTGGCTTTAATAATACTTACCGAAGGGGCTAGGTTTTAAATTAAAACGGGGGAGATATTAATACTTGAAATCAAGCCCCAACGGGGCGATATTAATATAGCCAGGGGCATCGCCCCTGGTGGATGGTGGTGGCGAAAAGCCCCAACGGGGCGGATTAATGATTAATGATTAATGATTAATGATTAATGATTAATGAGAAGGAGGAATGCACTAATGCTCAAAGACGAAGCCATCGAAGAAATCAGAACCGTTAGGGAACAGATTTCTGAACAGTATGAACACGATGTCACTCGATTTCTAAATCATTACCGAGAGTTAGACAAAAAATACCAACAACGGCCCATTTCAAAAACCACTCCAAAACACCAGCAAACTCACAATGAGCCTGTAGGTAGGACTGAAGATAAGAAGTCCAACATAAGATGAGAGCCAGGTAGCCCCCAGGGGCGTTGCCCCTGGCTTTAATAATACTTACCGAAGGGGCTAGGTTTTAAATTAAAACGGGGGAGATATTAATACTTGAAATCAAGCCCCAACGGGGCGACATTAATATAGCCAGGGGCATCGCCCCTGGCAAGCCCCAACGGGGCGACATTAATATAGCCAGGGGCATCGCCCCTGGTGGATGGTGGTGGCGAAAAGCCCCAACGGGGCGGATTAATGATTAATGATTAATGATTAATGATTAATGATTAATGATTAATGATTAATGATTAATGATTAGCCCCAACGGGGCGACATTAATATAGCCAGGGGCATCGCCCCTGGCAAGCCCCAACGGGGCGACATTAATATAGCCAGGGGCATCGCCCCTGGTGGATGGTGGTGGCGAAAAGCCCCAACGGGGCGGATTAATGATTAATGATTAATGATTAATGATTAATGATTAATGATTAATGATTAATGATTAATGATTAGCCCCAACGGGGCGACATTAATATAGCCAGGGGCATCGCCCCTGGAAGGCGATCTTAATATAGCCAGGGACATCGCCCCTGGTGGCTTGGAACCTTGGAACTTTGGAACTTAGATAATATTTAACTGTCCAAGATAAATCTTGGACTCCTAATTAGCAAAACAGGAGAAAATTCATGGCAGTACACGCATTAGTCATGGGCTTTGGCGGCACCGGGGCCCACATCTTGACTTACCTTAAAGAAATTGCCGTGTTAAAACAAGGCAAAAAACCCGACACAATTAAATTCTTGCTGTTTGACACCATTGCCAATTGGCAAGCAGGCAAAACCGTGCAAATCCTTGGCGGAGGCGGCGAAGAAAAACTGGCGCAAGGTAAAGAAGAAGGCACTTCACTCGATCCCGCCAGTGAATATTACTATCTTCAAGACAGTCACCCGCCGTTGGAAAGCTACGTCTTTGAACATCTGGCCGCCGGTGCCCCCACTGCGAAGAACTATCCTCACCTCAGAGACTGGTTACATACCGCTTGGCTAGGGCGGCACATTAGCAAAGACAAACTGAATATCAAGGAAGGCGCAGCCCAACAACGCCAAATCGGCCGTTTTGCCATGTTTCAAAATGTGCAAGGCATTACCAGTTACATTGAACGTGCCCTAAGAGAACTCAAAAGTCAAGCCAGTGGCGCGACAATCAATGTCTGGATTCTTGGCTCGGCCGCCGGCGGAACCGGTGCCGGCACACTCTTAGATGCGGCCTTTATGACGCGCTTAGTAGCAGCCCGTCAGGGTGGCGGTATCCAAGTCAGCGGTGTCATCGTGTTGCCAGACATTTATAGTGATAAATCAGGCATCAGTAACGCCCGTGCCTATAGCTTGTTTCGGGAATTAGGCCGATTTCAAGAAGTGGATTTTGGCAACCAGATTAGTCACCGTTATCTAATCGGTAATAAACAATTCTCTTCCGAAGTCAGTTACGACACCGGGCAACAGCGTGCCTTAGTCGAATCAAGACTGTTTGATAACTTGTTCTACTTAGGCAAACCGTGCCGAAACGATCAGGATAGAGAAGCCTTTTTTAGTTCCGTTGCCAATGCCATGGATCCTTATCTGGATGAAGGGCAGGGCCGCGATTTATTACAGCAAGCCATCAATAACGTCGGCTTTGCCGCTTCCTCGTTTGGGGCTGCACGACTGTATGTGCCTCAAGAAACCTACGCCGAACTCTTTGCGTGGGAAGAAGTGTACGAATTTCTGCGTTCCATCACCGCTCCCAAAATTGAAGGCAAACAAGCCAACGATGTTTATGCCGGGGCACTGGCGGATCGCCAAAATGGCGCACGCAGCAAAGTGGAAGGCCTGTTGACTTTATTTAAAGAGTTACTCAAGTTGGAAGGCAAGAAACCGGAGCACTTGGTACAATTTGCCAAGAATACGCTGGATCCCAAACAAATTGTCACCCACTGGTATCAATTTGGTGGTGCCGGCCTTGTCGGTCTCAAAATCACGCCAGCCGACTTGCAAAAAACCGTGCTGGCCTATACCAATCCTTATTTTTCGCTCACCGAAGCCGAACGAGGCAAAGTGGATTCCGTTGAGATAGCCGTCAAAACTTATGGCGAAAATAAGGCCACCAAAGGGCCTAAAGAAGACCAAAAAGTGTCGCGTGATAGATTTGCCGAGGAATTGGTGCAATGCACGCAGAGTTACACCAGTGATGGCAAAGGCAGTTTTGAGGAAGGCCGCAAACTCGTCTTTGAGGTGTTATCTCAATTGCTCAACAACAAAATTGATGCCCTCATTCAAGATGAATTAGCCCGTAATCCGAGTGTTGCTGAGGACAATGCGGAACAAGACAAAGGGACAGCGATGACGCGCCTTTATCAAGAAATCTTATGGGCGAGTGCGGAAGATGGCCCGTTAGACAATATTTTCCAAATGCTCTCAACTTTCCTGAATACTCTGGATCAGGAAGAAGGGACACGTAGCACCCAAGTGGTCAATGCGGCGAATACCTTGAACAACTGCAATTCTAAGTTGTCTTTGAAACCTTGGGTAGAACAACCGCAAATCATTGCGCGTGAGGAATGTGCCACCTACATTCTTTGGTATCAAAAACGTGGCTTGCTCAAAGATATGCAGAAACTGGTTAAACATGTTATCGCCCGATTTAACCACTGGGCCGATGCCTTTCGTGCTGTCATTGACGACTTAGCGATTAGCCAACCGGAGCGTCTCTCGGCTTTAGAAGTGATCAGCACCGATCACATTACTCGCCTTAATGGACGCTTACATCGTTTAGCCAGAAATCGTAGCGCCCTGATCAGTTGCCAACCGGATCGGCCGGGCGGTGGACGTGATGACACCATGCAAGGCTATCGAGAAGATTTGCGTCGCCATGCCGTGGGTGAAGGCGACAAGCGCCTCGCTTATCAACTGTTGAGCAATGCCAGTTGGCAACTGAGTGTGAAGAAAGGCAAACCGCAAGTAGAACTGCAATTTGCCAAATGGGGCGACGACGGCCCAGAACGCACTTTCACGGTCGGCAATGAACTGCGTAACAACTTCCATCAAGAATTACATGACTATTTTAGATCGGTCATCAACGTCGAACTGGAGAGACGCGACATCTTTGATTACTTAATGTATGCCCAAAATAAGGCCAACTTCTCGCCGAAAGAGGTAGCGAAACTGTTGAATGATGCCGCGACGGTGTTGCTAGACACGCCAGCGTTAGTTGAAGCGAATTGGGTTTATAAAGAACCCCAAGAACCGAATAAGCAGAACCTAGCAGCGGCCCTCAACTCGGCCTTGGGGACAATTAGTTCTAAAGCGGCCAGCCCGGCAACCCTGCACTCCGACCGTAATGCGTTGACTTTACTCAAAGTCTGTAAACCGGCCCCGAAGGAAGTGACTAACCTGGACCAATGTCAACAAGATTACGTGAAGGAACAAATAAAACCAGAAACGGGAGAACATCACCACGATCAAGAACTGTTTCGCGCTCAAGTCTACCATCCCTTCCGAGCCGAATTGGAGGCTTGGTATATAGAACGGCGGCATGCGTTTTTAATGGGAGAAGTTGTCGAAGCCGACAAACACATTTCCCCGCGTGTCGCTCGCCTGTTGGAACACCCCGACATGATGCAAGCGTTTGTCCAGTGCATTGCCACGGGAGTGGTTAAAAAGGTTGAAAAAAATGACGGAGAACAAATTTGGGTCTTTGAGAACACAGCCATCGATAAGGATAAGAAGAAGACGATCGCATTAACCACGCATGACGAACCCACCGCAGACGTGATGAGAGCGGCCGTTGTGTTCGTACTCCGCCAACAAGAAGCCAGACAAGGCAGCACGGTCAAAATTACCATCGAACATGCCAAAAAAAGTGCCGTCAGTGCGGCGCAAGTGTATGGAAAAACCCTACATGAACAGGTAGAAGCCTTTGTAGGCAAACCAACCGACACCGGGCTTTCTAAATTGGATGAGTTTTTGGACGACCACTTCGGAGACGACGGCAACCGTCCAGAAATTGCGGAAATAGAGAAACAAAACCTCAAGATGATCTTCCAGTTTTATGGAGACAGAAACCGACGCACCCACTTAGGAGATCGGATGCAATTGCCTAAAGCCTTAGCCTAGCCTCAATGCCATTAAGTTAAGCTTTTCGGTGAGGGCAACCATAAAGGATTGCCCCTACGCGACATGACGGTTTGTAGGGCAACCACAAGGGATTGCCCCTACACTTAATGGCTTTGGCGCTTCCGTCTGGAGTCCAAAGCTTTAGCTTTGGCGCTTTGTTGCCTACTATAAACTTTTAGGCGATAAATCGCCTACTACAAACGACAAACGACAAACGAAAATGAATATTATAAGTGAGTTTTAATATGAAATTCAAAACCTTTATAGTTGGATTATTGATATTAATGTTGACCCCGATTTTGGTGATAGGTGGCTTTGCGGCCTACACTTATTGGGCTAATGCTCGTCCTCAAGCGGGCCTATTGCACTGTCGTGTGGAACCGCAAGTTGTTTTTAAGGGCGATGAAGTCACTTACACCATGAGTTTCTTGGGGAAAGATGCGCCCCGCCCAGAGGGTAAACAAGCGCCTCTAGTGGATATGATTTTTGTGGTTGATACGTCGGGTTCTATGCACAGAACCTTGTCAGACATGACTAAGGCGGCTCGTACTGTGGCCCATGAAATCGCCACGGCCCATCCTTCCGGCCATATCCGCTTTGCTCTGACTCAGTTTCATGACGCTTCTGAGATTAAAGCGGGTTGGACACCTGATTCCAACGCCCTTTATGCCGGACTTAATAGTTTAGATAACAGGAGTGGTAATTCCGGCACGGCTGAAGCCTTTCCGCTTATTCGTCAACTGTTGAGCCAAGCGCGGCCGAATGCCATTAAAGTGGTTGTGTTTTATACCGACGGCCACATTGGCGTAGACGATGCGATTGCCAAGATGGCCGAAACCCTACGTAAGCAAGGTGTTCATATCTTTTCTATTAGTCCACCCGGTTATGACAGTGAAGCCATGTATCTAATCACGGGTGATTGGGATCGGGTTTTAGAACCCATTAACTTGCAAGACCTCGTCAACAAATTTCGTTTTGTCGCCGACACCGTGATAGGGCTTTATGGGAATAATGCCCAATTAACCCATCAACTGGACAGCCGCAATTTTACGGTGCCCGTTGAAGATTCAGAATGGCGCACAGACAATACCGGTAATTTGGTCAGGGATATAGGTTATTTAGCGTTTAAATCAGTCGATTACCAACATACTCTGATTCCAAAAACCACTGGATTGTGGTGGAGCGTAGGCCTTGCGCCTCCAAGCATGAGTTTTATTACGCCGCAAAACCAAGTGGGAAGCCTGAAGTGTGAGCGGCGGCCCACTTTGCTGGTGCTGAGTATTTGGTGGCTTATCTTGGCCTTTTTGCCAGCGCTACTCTGGTTATTGTTCTTTATTGGGCAACGCATCACGCCTAAACCAAAACCTGAGTATATCCCACCGGCTATTCGCTCTCCAGCGCCACCGTCGCCGCTACCGTTGCCATCGGGGTTGGCGTTGGTGAGAAAAACGGTGGTGCCTACCTTATTTATTGGATTAGGCGGTGCCGGCCGTCAGGCGCTTTCTGCGGTTCAAGAACAACTCCGGGCCGCTCACTTGGATGCCAAAAATCAACCTTATCGGTTTTTGTGGCTAGATTTAGATGCCAGCTTACCGCAAACCGAGTTACTGACACAACGGGGTTTTGACAACGTGCGCGAACTGGTTGCGCCCAAGGACATTCGCCAAGCGGCCCAATATCGGCCGTTGCCAAATAAACCGCTACCGGCCCACTTAAACTGGTTTAATCCACGAGACTACTTAGATGCGACTCGTGATGAATTAGAGCTGTCAACCGGTGCCAAAGGGCGGCGTGTTTTGGCGCGTTTGGCCCTATTTCAATGGCTAAACCAAGGCCAACTTGTGACGGCCTTAAAAGAAGAATACCAGGCGTTGTTAAAAAATACCTCAGTTGATGGCAATCGTCAGATTATCCTGTTTGCTGAACGCACTGGCGGCGTTGGTTGTGGCTGGATAGTCGATATTGCCCGCTTGTTCCGGCGCATGGCACGTCAAGGACAACTGAATCGCCAACAGTTTGTGCCAGAAATCATTGGCGTGTTGTCAAGTGTGCCCGATTATCGCCAGAGCTTACAACAGCAACAAAACCGTCACGCGTTGGACAAGGAAATTGAAACCGCGCAGATGGCCGGCGCTTTCCCACAGCGCGTGACTTATCGGCCTGATGATGAATTGTTGGATAGAACTGACACTGAAAGTCCTTTTAACTGGCTCTTTTCGGTGATGGGACAAGAACCGAGTCTCGCCGCCATTCAGAGTGCCGCGTTAAGTGCCATCTTGGTAGAACGCTATCCGCGTTGGACAGTGTTGAGTCACGATAAAGGCCAATGCTTCTCCGTACAGGCTCAAGGTATTCACGTCATGCCCGACTTGGATTACCAATTAGTCAAGCGAGAAGTCTTACTCCGTCTGCTTGGCGCAGAAGTGCTACTGGATTTAGAACTCGATCCGGCCAGTCAAAAACTGGTCGTCAAACCCGTCTCTGAGTCACAGGCTGAAAAATTACTCATTCAGTGGAATCGCAACGAACAACCCAAAGGTACGCCTTGGCAATTACTGTTATATTCCGTTGTGGGACGAGAAGGCAGCGCCCAATTTTTTGCCGTGATGGCCGAAAAAGGCCACCCCGACTTGGTATGGTTCCAACAAGCATTGGTTGCCTCACTCACGCGACAATTGCGAGGCCATCGCTCCGATGATGGCCGTTGGGTACGGACTTGGATGCCGGGCGAAGCGGTAGTGGCCTTGCGTTTATTTGCCGAGCGTTTAGAACAGCGGGTAAAACCACAAACACCGTCGGGCGAACTGACCAAGATTGTCACGCAAGTCATTGATTTAACAAGAAGTGCGGCCACACAGTTGCAACACTGGTTAACGGAATTCGCGCCACTGTACAAAGAGATCGGCCAACAACAGCGTCAATTCGCTCAACAACGTGACACCACCAAAAATCGGCAAGGACAAGTATTTATCGACGAATCGACCAATGACAAATCGGCCAATGACAAACGCATAGTGCAATGGGCCAATCAGGCCCTACAGCAATGGGTAGGCAGTGTCGATATTACCTCGGCCCTGTGTGAACGCCTCTTCTTTACGGCCCGCTTAGACAAAAACGATGTGGTCATTGTGCTTGCCGTCTATGTCGAAGACAGACAAGAATTGTCTTCGGCGCAAGCGGCTAAAAAACTTCTGGAAAGCTACACCGACACAGCGGCCCAACAAGTGCCCACCCTAAAAATAGAAGGCGCGTTAGCCCATATCGAAGTTAAAAAGTTGCAACAACTGACACGAGACATGGTCGATGCAGAACATAACGCTGAACAAGTGGTCATGGTAATGCCCACCGTCGCGGAGAACTCTAAGATGGCCCCGGTTTTGACGGCTTTCAGAAAAAGGGTGCCCGAACCTGCGGGACAAGCACAGGCCCAATATTGTTATGGTGACGATCATTCCGCCATCCTGCGTATAGAATTGCAGACAGAACGGTTGCCAGAAGCGCCGGGCAACTTACCATTTGTACAAGCGGCCGAGCAAGCGGCGGAAGCAGCGCGACAACGTGCGATTCATCAATTCCAAACGGAATTAGCCATCTTTCCGCCAGCACTGCGAATTGCCATCTCCCACCCGGAGGCCTTTCGCTCATTCAGCCGAGCCTACAAAGCCGGGCATATCGTCAAACCCGACACTGCCAGAGACGAAAGAGGTATCGTTCAATGGGTATTCGGTGAACAGTTCCTCACTTTTGGTGACGCAAACTCGTTGGCAGATGCCGCAGCGAACTACAGCTACCTGATTAAAAACCCACTGACGACGTTCACAGAATGCGAACAACAAGGCGACTTCTCCAAATTAGAAACCTGGAAAGCCAGCGGCGGCCTTCCTGAAGATGAAGACGTGTTTGTTTTGGCAGCCATGACAATTGAAGACTAAATTGGAGTCCAAAGCTTCAGCTTTGGCGCTGGAGTCCAAAGCTTTAGCTTTGGATTGACATTCAACCCTACGGGGTTGGGGCCTTCCCCGACCCTTTCCTAGGTCGCACTTCAATGCCATTAAGTTACCTGGGGCGATGCCCCAGGCTATATTAATGTCGCCCCTTTGGGGCTTTTTTTGAGCAAGGGCAAAGGATGAAATTTACGATGAACCAAAATCATCAAGTTTTGTTTGATGCCGGTTTATTTATTGGTGCCTTGCTCTAAAATGTCTGAATCCGAATTGACAGAATTTAATAATTTTCAGAATTAAACAATTTGATCTCGCTTGCGGAAGTTACTGCGTTTCTGATTCAGACAATGATTCAATCAGAGTACAACGAATTAGGAAATCAACGAATTTCTCAACTGTCTGAATCAGAATTTACAGAATTTAAGAATTTTCAGAATGTGTGTTTTTGGCTTGGACAAAGTACCATTCGTTTATTTCTCAATTCGCTGTACTCAGGAGTCCAAACTTAAGTTTGGCAGGACTCAGGAGTCCAAACTTAAGTTTGGCAGTCGTCGTTTGGCGGCAGCCGCGGGAGTTTAGTTTGGCAGAGTGATACGCGGCCCTGTTATTAACCTATTTTTTGGCTTGTTTTTGGACTATCGCTTTTGAGGGCCATAAAATAGTTTGGATGCTTTCAAATTAAGTGATGGCCCTCAATTTTTAATTCGTTTATCCGCGTAATTCGTTGTACTATTCCTGCGTAATTCGTTGTACGATTCAGGCGTAATTAGTTGTACTACTAGCCTATCGATTTTGGGGGCCATAAAATACTTTGGATACTTTCAAATTAAGTGATGGCCCCCAATTGGTGTTAAAACCATACAGGCCGACGAGGAAGATGGGCAACAACGTTGCCCACCCAACTAAACTCATCTGACTGGAGTCAATAACATGTCAACAACCATTTTACGCAAAGGCCTTTCCACCCTATTCAACAGCAGCATCATAGAAATCCTCTCTGATATGCCGGGTGTCAATAAGGCCCTTAATTTACTTCAAGAAAATTTTACCTTCACCGCCGATGAAATGGCGAAGAATTTTCAGGACGGTTATGGTTATGCGTTAGCGGCGATTAGTAGCGGCTTGGCTACGCCTGAAAACCAGCAAGGTTTTTGGAAAACGCTAGTTCAATCCAATGTTAACCGTGAACTCTCTACCGGCATTGAACCGGACTATTTGCAACCCTTTGCACAGCAACAAGGCTTGACTGCGGCGGAGTTACAAACCTTTCGACAAACCGCCATAGCACAATGCCAACAGATTGCCAAGCTGACGCTATTTCAAGGTGATAACGTCCCTTTTTCCCAGGCCGAATTAGCAAGTTTTGTCACCAGCAGCGGGGCAAGTTCTATGACTGATTTAGTCTTGGAACAAATCCAAGCTAATTTGGATGATCGCGTGATGGCGTTGCTACGCTATAAAGAATTACTCGGCAACGCCCTGCTATTTTTCTTGCACGAGCAACTTCGCAAAGATGACCGTTTTAAAAACACCTTAGCGGCTTTGCAACGCGAAGGTTTAATGGTGGATGTGCGTGAGATTAAACAAATTGTGCAAACCACCGAAGCCAAATTAAATCAAGCCGTTGCCGCGAAAAAGTTTGGTGACGTGGCACAACTAGGGCAACAGTTAGAACGTTTGCAACAAATTGAGTCGGTAACACAAAGCCATTATGCCCAATTCCTTGAATTTAGCCAACGGTTTGCTGATTGGGCACCATTAGTTAATGTCCAATTGGAACAAGTCTTAACCGTATTGGGGCAACTGCTAGGGCAATTGGGCGGTATTAAAAGTGATACCAAACAAATTTTAGCCCTCCTTGAACAATTGATGGCACGCGCCGATTTATCGCTCCAAGTCAAACCGCGTGATGAATTAACGCAACATAACTCTGCCAATCTGGAATTGATAACGAAGGCGTTGCAATTATCGAAACGCATACCGCTATCGGCGCCTGAATATAGTCGGGTGGCGATTGGGTTAGGCAGTGTCGTGTCTTCGCAAGGCGATTTAACACAAGCTGAGGCATTATTTACCAAAGCCTACCAACAGGCGAGCAATGACGAGGAACGGGCGTTAAGTCAGTTCAACCTCTTTCAAGTGTTTATCCGCCAACAGGTTTATGATAAAGCCTTCTCGGCTTTACAAAAAGCCATTAAGCTAAATCAACAACGTTATGCGTTGCATAATGTGCATACTTATACCCTTCAACGGATATTGGGTGCGGGAGGCATGGGTTGTGCGTTTTTGGCGCAACACCGTTTGAAGAATGAACAAGTCGTCATCAAGTGTTTTTGGGAAACGTTGCACGGTTCAGCGGATGCTCTGTTTAAAGAAGCCTTTTTGATGGCGAAAATTGCTGGCGAGTATGTGCCACAACCACTTGATTGTGGTTTTGTGGATATAACAAGACAGGAGCGCGGCTATTTTATATCCGAATATATTGAAGACGCGATAGATGGCGAAACCTGGTTAAAACAACATGGCAAGTTAGATATCCAAACAGGGATTGCGGTGGGCTTGCAAATTGCCAAAGGGTTGCAACTCGCGCATGACAACGGCATTTTCCATTTAGACTTAAAACCCGCCAATATTTTATTGTCGTTGCCCAAAAAATCCGATGTTTCAAAAACATCGGATTTTGAGGTTTCAAAAACAGCGGATTTTTCCGACATTTCAGTCAAAATTTTTCCATTTAGACTTAAAACCCGCCAATATTTTATTGTCGTTGCCCAAAAAATCCGATGTTTCAAAAACATCGGATTTTGAGGTTTCAAAAACAGCGGATTTTTCCGACATTTCAGTCAAAATCATTGATTTTGGGTTAGCGAAAGTCGCCCCATCGTTAGGGCAAGAAATGGCTACCCAGCGCAGTCGTTCGGGGTTAAGTCTGTTAGCACAAGCGGCAGTGTTTGGCACCATGGATTATGCGCCACCGGAACAACAAGGCGTGACGAGTTGTGGCAAGCCGAGTGCCAAAAGTGATGTTTATGCGTTTGGCAAAACCTTATATCGTTTATTAACCGAAGAAAGTCCACAAACATTTCTTCAAAGACGCTTGGCAGAGGCGCCGGAATTGTTTGAGTTGTTAAGTGATTGCGTGGAGATTGAACCGGAGAAACGGATTGATGTGGCGACTTTGATAAGTCGATTGACGAGGTTATTGCGTCAGATTTATCAACCACCGCCACCCCAGCCAATCAAGCAACCACCGTCACCCCAACCGGTTGAAAAAACCATTCAACCAGAAGAACAACCACGTATTGTCCAAGTAGATAAGAGGAAGTGGTGGAATCAATTGGATGACAATTGGAAAAAGGTTTTCAAGAGAAAGATTAGTATTGATGGTGAACCAACTGATAGCGATTTAGAAAAAATCGTTAATTTGCATTACTTGGATTGCAGTGAAAATCAAATCAGCGATTTAGAACCGCTTCACGCGAACCACAAGAAGTTGCAGACATTGTATTGCGAGAATAATCAAATCAGCGATTTAGAACCGCTACGTGCGATGACGAATTTGCAGACATTGAATTGCAGTTCAAATGAAATCAGCGATTTAGAACCGCTACGTGCGGTGACGAATTTGCAGACATTGAATTGCAGTTCAAATCAAATCAGCGATTTAAAACCGCTTCACGCGAACAAGAAGTTGCAGGTATTGGATTGCCGTCAAAATAAAATCAGCGATTTAGAACCGCTACGTGCGTTCACGAATTTGCAGGAATTGGTTTGCGATGAAAATCAAATCAGCGATTTAGAACCGCTACGTGCGGTGACGAACTTGCAGATATTGAATTGCGAGAAGAATCAAATCAGCGATTTAGAACCGCTTCACGCGGTGACGAAGTTGCAGGTATTGGATTGCCGTCAAAATAAAATCAGCGATTTAGAGCTAGACAAGTTTAAAAAGGCAGTGCCTAACTGTAAAGTTAGGAAATCTTGGTGGTGGTAGCAAGCGTAGGGTGGGTTGAGGAACGCAACCCACCATTCATAAACCGTCTGTCTGAATCAGGATTTGCCGAATTAAATAATTTTATTCAGGACTCAGGAGTCCAAACGACGCAAAAGTTTCGCGGAGCGAAACTTTTACGTCGTTTTTAGTTTGGCAGGAGTCCAAACTTTAGTTTGGCAGTCGTCGTTTGGCAGCCGCGGGAGTTTGGCAGAGTAGTGATACGCGGCCCTCTGTTATTAACCTATTTTTGGGCAGGTTTTTGGACTATCGCTTTTGAGGGCCATAAAATAGTTTGAAGACTTTTAAATTAAGTGATGGCCCCCAATTTTTAATTCGTTTATCCGCGTCATCCGTTGTACTATTCAGGCGTAATTCGTTGTACTATCAGCGTCTTGATTTTGAGGGCCATAAAATACTTACGTCGGCAAAAGTTTAGCGGAGCGAAACTTTTGCTGACGTGGATGCTTTCAAATTAAGTAATGGCTCCCAAATATTTAATCCGTTTATCGGCCCGTCATCCGTTGTACTACTAGCTACTGTCGAAAACGGTTGAATAAATTCATACCTAACGGCCGACGGCCCCCAAAATTCGTTGATACTATCCCTTCAAGGGAGAGTATCCGTCAATTCAGGAAAATCAGATGGCGAAACAACAACCCGAACGAGGCACCGATGAGGCATTTTTGCAATTGATGACTGTCAGCGGCAGCAGTGTTCTTAAACTGCTTGGCGTGGCCCCAGAAAAGGCGGATAATTACCACTTCCGTGCCGTGGCACTCAAAGAAAAACGCTTTGAACCTGATGTAGAAGGCATTCCCATCTTAGAAAGTGACGATAGCAAGGAAGCCCCTGTTTTTGTTGAGTTTCAAGGCTACAAGGATCCATTTATTCGCTATCGGCTGGCGGCCTCCGTGTTCCACGGCTGTGCCAAGCGAAAGTATAAAAGTCGCGTCATCGCAGGTATAATATACACGGCTCAGGAATATCAAGATGCCGCCTTGTCACTGTCAACGGTGACACCAATTCAAAAGTATCAAAACCTGACTAATTTTTTCAAGGAAATCGTCCTGACGGACTACAAGGAAAAAGAACTACGAGCAACGGATCCAAAATTGATTGTGTTGGCACCATTTACGCTGGACACGGAAACAGAAAAGGCGGCGTTACTTAAGAAAAGTCAAAAATGGCGCAACGCGGTGAAGCGGGTTTTCCCAACCCATCAAAGACGGGAAGCCTTGGACATTCTGGGCTTATTCATACTGAACCGATTTCGTCAACTCGAATATGAGGAGGTGAGAGCTATGTTGGATTTTGATTTAATGGACACGGTGGCGGGCCGACAGGTTTACGATATGGGACACCAAAAGGGGCACCAAAACGGGCACAAGAGCGGACTTGAGATCGGACTTGAGACGGGACTCCAGAAGGGACTTCAGAAGGGACACCAAGACGGGTGGCTTGAAAAGGCCCGGGAAGATGTTCTTGAAGTCTTATATGAACGATTTGAAATTATACCCGACGAGATCATTGACGAGATTAGTGCCATTGAGCTGCGAGGAGTACTGAAACAACTTCATAGACAGGCCATCCGCTGCGCTGACATAGACAGTTTCAATGAAATACTGTTGAGAACAGTTGAGTGAATTCTTTCCTAACAGGCGGTTGCCCCAAATTCCGATACCACCCTCAGCCAACAGCATCAGCCGTTGGCTGTCTGCAAGAGAAGAGAGTTAGTAGGCTTTAGCCTACAGTAGCTCTTAGACAACGGCTTTAGCCGTTGGCTGTCTGCAAGAGAAGAGAGTTAGTAGGCTTTAGCCTACTTGAGCTTTTAGACAACGGCTTTAGCCGTTGGCTTTCCTAACAGCCGGCAGCCCCAAAAATTTATTTAATTCGTATTTAATTCGTTTATCCACGTCATCCGTTGTACTACTAGCTACTGTCGAAAACGGTTGAATGAATTCATTCCTAACGGCCGGCGGCCCCCAAAATAATCCGTTTATCCACGTCATCCGTTGTACTACTATAGCATTTTTCAGATGACTTGATACTGTTTTTAAGTATTAGAACCAATGTTCTCAAATCTACATTTAAGAATTCTAGTACCAAGTCATACGAAAAGGACTATAGCTACTGTCGAGAACGGTTGAATGAATTCATACCTAACGGCCGGCGGCCCCCAAAATAATTAGGAAACGAAGTTCAGCGTAGATCAATTGGACAAAGTACCATTCGTTTATTTAGAATACACTTTTTTGATTATGGATAAGAATTTATTATATCGTTCAATGAAAATAAGTACTAACGGTTTGCCGGTGGTGGGTGCAACAGCTAGAACTCTGGGAATCAGAGAAGGCATTGATATTTTAGTCATTTCTGGTCAAGTAAAACCAAATACTGGCGGTATGTCTGTTAGTCCGCCGCCACCCTATAATCTTCCAACTCATCGTCGCCCGGCTGCGTTTGGTGGAACGGGTAAAGACCCAGTATGGGAAATAAACGTCAATTGTTTAAGTGCTTTTCAACTTCGATATCGGCCCGATCCACATCAACCCAATAAACATGGCTTCATTGAACCTATAACAGAAATGCCGCTTGAAGAATATCAACAGGCAATAGTAGCAACTTTACATGAATGGACTTTGACAGGTCATCAACAATGAGCGATGAACTATCTGTTTTAAAAGAGGCTTTACAACAAAGTCGCCCAATAGAAAAATTGGAACAAATCGTTAAAGATTTGTTGGGTAAAGGATACTCGAAAGAAAGTATTCTGGCCGAATTTGAGTCTTTCCGTGAAAGAACGACGGACGAAAATTATGAAGATGTTGTATTAGATGTGATGGATTTTATCACCGGATGGTGTAGTCCCCATAAGTGTATTGATACACCCCATACAGCAACTTTAACTGATGATAATGAGCTAACCTATTTTATTATTCATCAACTTTCCGTGATCGAAAAAGCGATTGAGCAATTTCATCACTATTTGGAACAAAAACACTTCAATCTTCAAGAAGCTGAACAACTCCTTGAGAATAGCAGAATAGTCGGAAAACTGAATCAGAGACAATTAGCGTTATTAGAACATGTATTAAAAAATTCTCATCAGATGAGTTCATTTTAGTCAACTTGTGCTTTTAGTGAAGGTGATTTCTGCAAGAATTGTGCTTTAACTGTGACTACGAAGAAGAAACCATACCTGCCGACGAAGAAGGTGGGCAACAACGTTGCTCACCCGACTAAACTCATCTGACTGGAGTCAATAACATGTCAACGGCTAAAATTTTTCGTCAAGGGATATCTACACGACTTAACAGTGCCATCGTAGACATCCTCGCTGGTGTCACTGATACCAAAAAGGCCCTTGATTTACTGAAACAAAATTTCACCTTCACTGCCGATGAAATGGCGAAGAATTTTCAGGACGGTTATGGTTATGCGTTAGCGGCCATTTAAACAGTTACAATCACATTTTAATTCGTTTATCCGCGTAATTAGTTGTACTATTCAGGCGTAATTCGTTGTACTATTCAGGCGTAATTCGTTGGTACTACTCGCATATCGCTTTTGAGGGCCATAAAATACTTTGGATGCTTTCAAATTAAGTGATGGCCCCCAAATTTTTAATTCGTTTATCCGCGTAATTCGTTGTACTATTCAGGCGTAATTCGTTGTACTATTCAGGCGTAATTTTTAAGTTTATCCGGTTAATCCTAAAATGTCTGAATCAGAATTGACAGAATTTAAGAATTTTCAGAATGGGTTCATTGGCTTTAATGAGATTATGTGCTTTTAATTAAGATTATTCTGTCAATTCTAAAATTCTGTCAATTCTGATTCAGACAATGATTCAATCAGAGTACAACGAATTAGGAAATCAACGAAATTTTATCAATTGGACAAAGTACCATTCGTTTATTTCTCAATTCGTTGTACTTGATATGGTTTTGTTTTTATTCTGTTAATTCTCAACTCTCTGAATCAGAATTGACAGAATTTAAGAATTTTAATAATAAATTCATTGGCTTTAATGAGATTGTGTGGTTTTAATTCAGATTATTTTTAGTCTGTCAATTCTCTCATTCTGCAAATTCTGATTCAGACAATTAAAGAATTTTCAGAATGGTTTTTTTGGTAGGCTTTAATCACAGCGACACAAGCGTGTATAAACGAATAAATCCTATCAGTTAAAATTAATTCGTTTATCCACGTCATCAAAGTACTCCTTTATCCGTTTCGGAACGCGTATCCGTTGTACTATTTCTTCGGTTAATCCGAAAATATTGTCAAACTTCGTATTGCTACGCTAATCCTGATTCGGACAATATTCGTAGTAACCAATTAAACGAAAAGAGGACACAAACGATGTTAGCAAAAAACCACTTAACCTTGGCAGAATTTAAACAACATGCTTTGGAAGACATCTTAAACTCAGTTTGGTTCAACCGGCAAAGT
>Ga0190343_1000014_pt1 | contig 105004 bp, 77 predicted proteins | sample 48721312_MG_FD_161664 | JGI IMG/M metagenome (GOLD analysis project Ga0190343, IMG submission 161664) | Hydrothermal vent microbial mat bacterial communities from Southern Trench, Guaymas Basin, Mexico - 4872-13-1-2_MG | ecosystem: Environmental > Aquatic > Marine > Hydrothermal vents >... | reverse complement strand
CAAGCTCCGCAAGGCCGAAGTCGCTATTAATCAGATTCATTTAAAACCTTTGAACCGTGAACATATCACGGAATTATTGGCCGACACGTTGCGCCATCATACTTTAGACACGAAAAACCCGGTTTTTGACAAAAACCTCGTTTCTTTAGCAAAACTGCTCCACCGTAAAACGAGAGGCAATCCGTTCTTTGTCAATCAATTTATCAACACGCTGTATGAAGAAAACCAGCTAAAATTCATTCCGCCCCCGGGCACAACGCCAAAATATTCCTCGGAGACAACGCCCCTTAACGAAAAGACCGTTCCCACCTTTGAAAAATTGGGAATTTCAGGGGGAGTAGGAAGAATTTTTTGGCAATGGAACCTCGCCCAAATTAAGGCCATGGACTACACCGACAATGTCGTGGATTTGATGATTGGCAAGTTGAATAAATTACCAGAATCAACACAGCAGGTTTTACGCTTAGCCGCCTGTGTAGGCAACCATTTCGATTTAAACACGCTTTCTGTCCTTTATGACAAATCCGCCGCCGACACTTTCCAAAACCTCATACCGGCCCTCAAAGAAAGCTTAGTCTTGCCCACTTCCGAGCTAGAAATAACCGGTGATGACATTTGCCATAAACCTGACGGTTACTTCGGATCAAAATTCGCCATTCGCCATTTCCAATTTCTACATGATCGCGTACAACAAGCCGCTTATGTCTTAATTGATGAAGAACAGAAAAAAACCGTTCATCTACAAATTGCTCGCCAGTTGCTAAAAAATACGCCATCTAACAAAATAGAACAACATCTATTTGAAATTGTTGAACATTTCAATATGGGCCTCGCCTTGGCAGACAATCAAGCCGAGCGACATGAAATAGCTCGTTTGAATTTAAAAGCTGGTCAAAAAGCGAAAGCAGCAACCGCTTATGCGGCCGCAGTCAAGTTTTTGAATGCTGGGCTAGAACTTATTACTCCCCCGGTAATCCCTCCTACTGGGGAAAACTTAGAACCTATCCGAAAACCCGGTCATCAATCTGATAAAAACCGAGTGTTTTCAAAACCCTTGGTTTATCATCAGACGCTTTCTGATCAGCGCCTAAAAGGCGCTTGGGAAACGGAATATGACTTGACACTCAATCTTTATGTCGAAGCACTGGAAGCAGAATACTTAAACACCAACCACGAACGAGCCGAACAACTTTATCAAGTCGTCCTGCAACAAGCCAAGACAGTACTAGACAAAGTCAAAGTGTACGAATTCAAAATCGTGTTTTACGCGACTCAAAACCAGATGCCAGCGGCGATAGATACCGGATTACAAGTGCTGGAAATGCTAGGGATATCCTTGTCAGAATCTCCCCCAAAGGCTCTGATGATTGAAAATCTCTACAACCTACCCGAAATGACGGCCCCTGACAAACTGGCAGCCATGCGGATATTGGTGAATCTATTTACGCCGGTTCATGTGAGCAATCCCTCACTACTACCGCCGCTGACATTCACCATGCTCAAGCTTTGCATCCAGCACGGAAATTCGCCCCAAGCCGCTCTCGCTTATGTTTTTTACGGGATACTCCAGTGTACGGGGGAAGATATTGAATTAGGTTATCAGTTTGGCAAACTCGCTTTGCGAGTTTTAGAACGATTTGATGCCAAAGAAATCGCGTGTAAAGTACACAACTTTTTCAATGGTTTTATTAGATACTGGAAAGAACATGCTTCTGATTCCGTAGAAGCACTCGCTGAAACCGTTCAACTTGGACTAGAAACCGGCGATATAGAATTTGCTTGTTATGCGGCCCTCCACTACGGTTCCAATATCTTCTTACTCGGAAAACCTTTGAAATCGGTTCATCAAGAGCAGAGGTCGTATCTAAGCCTCATTCATAAATTAAAAAATGAATTTTCGCTGCATTACGCGACAATGTGGATGCAGTTAGTCATCAACTTAAGTCACAGCGAGGTTGCCAACCCAAAACATCTCATTGGTGAATTTTTTAATGAAAAAGAAATGCGGCCCATTTTACAAAAAATGAAAAATGTCACCTTGCTATTTCGCTTCCATCTGGCAAAAGCTATGCTCTGTTACTTATTCAAAGATTACGCACAAGCGATTGCCAATGCCTCTTTGGCAGAAAACTACGAGCAAGGTGCGGTCGGGTTAATGCACATTGTCCACAATCCGTTTTACTATTCTCTGGCTCTCCTTGCACTGTATCCCACAGCTTCCAGCCGCGAAAAAACAGAATACCTAGAAAAAGTAGCCGCCAACCAGCATAAAATGAAACGGTGGGCTAACCAGGCTCCGATGAATTTTCAACACAAGTACAACTTAGTTGAGGCCGAAAAAGCGCGAGTTTTGGGACAAAATTGGATCGCGGCCGAACTTTATGAACTTGCCATCACCGGTGCTAGAAACAACCAATATATTCAAGAGGAAGCTTTAGCTTATGAATTAGCCGGCGAGTTTTATCTAGGGCAAGGCATGGAAAAGTTTGCCCAAAACTATCTGCGTGATGCTCACTATCGCTATCAACAATGGGGAGCGATGGCTAAAGTTAAGGACTTAGAAGAAAGATATTCCCAATGGCTGGTAGAAATGTCGGCGGCAATAGGTATGAGAGACATGCCAACGATGATTACCCACCTCTCAACGAGCATTCGATTAACTGAAGCTTTAGATTTAGCCACCGTGATGAAAGCATCGCAAGCCATTTCGGGAGAAATTGTGCTTGACAAATTACTGGCAAAGATGATGAAAATAGTCATCGAAAATGCCGGGGCTGAGCGCGGTTTTCTTATTATGGACAAAGATGGAAAATGGGTTATTGAGGCGGAGGGCGCGATTGAGAAAGATGAGGTGACTGTGTTGCAATCTATTCCCATAAATCCCCACCAACCCTTTACGAAAGGGGGGAAAGTCCCCCCCTTTGAAAAAGCGGGGCGAGGTGGGATTTCCGTTGAAAAAGAGGGACTAGGGGGGATTTCCCTCCCAACAACCATTATCAACTACGTGGCTCGCACCCACGAGAATCTCGTTCTCAATGATGCACAAGGCGACAGCCTCTTCTGGCAAGATAACTACATCGTCACCAAACAACCAAAATCAATCTTAGCGCACCCCTTGCTCAATCAAGGCAAGCTGATCGGTATTTTATATTTAGAAAACAATCTTACCACCGGTGCCTTTACACCTGACCGATTGCAACTCATCAATATGCTTTCGGCTCAACTCGCTATCTCTATTGAAAACGCCAGCCTTTACAATAATTTAGAGAACAAAGTCGCAGAACGAACCCAAGAACTGTCGGCCGCACTTGACAATCTCAAAGCCACCCAAGCTCAACTGATCGAAGCTGAAAAAATGGCCGCCTTAGGCAACCTCGTTGCGGACGTTGCCCACGAAATCAATACCCCGGTTGGCATTGGTGTCACGGCCGCTTCACAACTGGATGAACTGACTAAAGAAATGCAACAATTATATAAAAAAGGCTGCATGAAGCGTAGCGATTTAGAAAATGACTTCAACGCTGCCAATCAAGGCCATGCGCTGGTTCTCAAAAACTTAGTCCGTGCCGCTGACTTAATTAAACGCTTCAAACAAGTGGCGGTGGTTCAAACGAATGAGCCGCGACGCACTTTTTCGCTCAAAAATCACCTCAATAAAATTAAGGCCACTTTACAACCAAAACTGAAAGAGTCGCAAATTCAGGTGACGATAACCTGTGAAGATATCACGCTATTCAGCTACCCCGATGTCTTTTCCCAAATCATCACCAACTTAGTAATGAACTCCATTCAACACGGATTCAGCGCAGAGGCGGGAGAAGTCACGAAAGAAAAACAGATTACGATTGAAGCGACAACCACACACACTCCTAACTCCTCTATCGATATGAATCCACCTCATAACTCCCCTGTTGAGAAGGGCCGGGGGTGTGTTAGCCCTCTTGAGAGGGGCCAGGGGAGTGTTGGAAATGAATTAATCTTGCGCTATTCTGACAACGGCAAAGGCATCCCGGCCGACATTATCAACAAAATTTTTGAGCCCTTTTTTACGACCTCTCGTCAAAGCGGTAGCACTGGATTAGGACTACATATCGTTTATAATTTAGTCACGCATAAATTGAACGGCACTATCCGTTGCCAAAGTATAGTGGGTACGGGAACAACTTTTACCGAGACATTTATGTTAACAAAAGTTAACAATAGCACACTTTCCACCATCGGCGGATCGTGAGGAGGTATCTCTCAAAGCCTTAAGCCTTAGTCAAGACGCATAGATGATGTTAATTACCTTGGTTCTCGGTATTTAACCTCATCGAATTGCACGGTTGCAATTGACCTACGCTCGCCATTTTACCTAACCAACGGTTTTTGGTTAGAACCACACACCCAACATTGACTATAAGGGCTTGAACCAAAAATTCAAGAGCCTTGTGTCTTAGCAGCGCTGTGTGGGTTCGGATTGAGTGTAATTGGTATATTTTGTGAGTGTTTGTTAATAAATTATGTACTATGCTTCAACCCTTAAAATGCATAAAACATTAGAGTAAAAAAATGACTCAAGAAGATAAACTCAATTTTCAAGACGACGATGATTTTTTCGCACCAGAGGACAACGCTAACGAACAACAGCTTGACGCTTGGGAAATGCTCATTGTTGATGACGAAGAAGATGTCCATCAAGTCACGCAATTTGCGCTATCGAATTATGTTTTTCAAGGCAAGCGATTAGCAATGATAAATGCCTATTCAGCCGAAGAAGCCAAGACACGACTCCAACAACATCCTGATATTGCTATTATTATATTGGATGTGGTCATGGAAACCAACGATGCTGGCTTAAAATTGGTGGAATATATTCGTGACGCCCTACGAAATCGCTTTGTTCGCATTATCCTGCGTACCGGCCAACCGGGTTACGCACCAGAACAAGAAGTGATTCTCAAATACGACATCAACGATTACCAAAACAAAACAGAATTGTCTAAAACAAAGTTTTTTACCGTCGTTACTGCCGGCTTGCGCTCTTATTCAGACATGATCACGATTGAATCCTATCGGCTACATCTGGAAGAAAGAATAACAGAACGTACCGCAGAACTAGTCAAGCTCAATCAGGACAAAAATGAATTTTTAGGCATTGCGGCGCATGACTTGAGAAATCCCCTGTCGGCCATTCAAGGCTACGCCGAAGAAATTATAGAATATTTGGATGAAATGCCTCAAGAAGAAGTGATTGAATTGACACAAAAAATTGCACTCAGTTCCCGGCAAATGTCAGAATTACTCACCAACCTACTTGATGTGAACGCGATTGAATCGGGGAAAACCTATTTATCACTACAAGAACATGACATGTCACCGATATTGCAATTATTGGTAAACCATTACCGCGAGAGGGCAAAAACCAAGGACATCAAGCTACATTTTCAACCACAGGAAAATGGATACTCGGCCTTTATAGACAAAGGCACCATCCAGCAAGTCTTAGACAACCTGATTTCCAATGCAGTAAAATACTCACCCCTTAGCAAAAACATCTACATACGACTCACCCGGCGCGACAACAGGGTGCGCTGCGAAATACAAGACGAAGGCCCCGGGCTGAGTCAAGCCGATCAACAAAAACTCTTTGGCAAATTCACCCGCCTAACGGCTCGCCCCACCGGTTGCGAACATTCGACAGGTTTAGGCTTATTCATCGTCAAAAGATTAGCTGAAGCCATGAATGGCAAAGTATGGTGCGAAAGTGAATTAGGACAAGGAGCAACGTTTATTGTCGAATTTCAGGAGTCCAAACTTTGGAGTCCAAAGCTTTAGCTTTGGCAGTCGTCCAAACTTTGGAGTCCAAAGCTTTAGCTTTGGCAATCGTCCAAACTTGAGTTTGGCAGTGCCAGACGGGTGCATTCCCATTTTCCGGGTATCCCATATAACTCATTGATTTTACAGGCGACCAAATGAAGGTAGGATATCGTGTCATTTCTTAGAATGCGAGAAATCTGACAATATTTCTCCTAACGTCGAAATGACAAAGTCTGGTTTTTTGGGAATGCGCCCGTGCCAGACTCAATGCTAAGCAAGTTGCTCAAGCCATAAGCTGAGAGAGAGCTACTCAACCCTAACGGGTTGTAACTTTTGATATCGAGGCCTTGGCAAAAGCCAAGGCTTTTGCTTAACTTAATAGCAGTGAGTACCAGAGTAGTTTGACAGTGCCAAGTTCAGTAGTTGAAAATGATCCTAAAAATAATTAATCGCCTTGACGGGGTAAGTTAGTACTAGGCAATTGCTCGCCTTTGGTGGGCCAATTAGCAGTAGGCAATTGTTCGCCTTTGGTGGGGCAATTAGTCGTAGGCGATTGCTCGCCTTTGGTGGGCCAGTTAGTCGTAGGCAATTGCTCCAATGCCATTAAGTTAAGGGCAACCACAAGGGATTGCCCCTACAAACCGTTATGTAATGTAGGGGCAATCCTTTATGGTTGCCCTCACCCAAAAGCTTAACTTAATGGCATTGAGGCAATTGCTCGCCTTTGGTGGGCCAGTTAGTCGTATACAATTGTTCGCCTTTGGTGGGCCAGTTAGTCGTATACAATTGTTCGCCTTTGGTGGGCCGGTTAGTCGTAGGCGATTGCTCACCTTTGGTGGGCCAGTTAGTCGTATACAATTGTTCGCCTTTGGTGGGCCAGTTAGTCGTATACAATTGTTCGCCTTTGGTGGGCCAGTTAGTCGTATACAATTGTTCGCCTTTGGTGGGCCAGTTAGTCGTATACAATTGTTCGCCTTTGGTGGGCCAGTTAGTCGTATACAATTGTTCGCCTTTGGTGAGCCAGTTAGTCGTATACAATTGTTCGCCTTTGGTGGGCCAGTTAGTCGTAGGCGATTGTTCGCCTTTGGTGGGCCAGTTAGTCGTATACAATTGTTCGCCTTTGGTGGGCCAGTTAGTCGTATACAATTGTTCGCCTTTGGTGGGCCAGTTAGTCGTAGGCAATTGTTCGCCTTTGGTGGGCCAGTTAGTCGTATACAATTGTTCGCCTTTGGTGGGCCAGTTAGTCGTATACAATTGTTCGCCTTTGGTGGGCCAGTTAGTCGTAGGCGATTGCTCGCCTTGACGGAGCAGGTTTTGAGTCAAGCGATTGCTCGCCTTGAAGGAGCCATTCTCAACTACTGAAGTTAAAACTGGCCGACTCCTGTTACCCGTCACTAAGTACCGGACAAAAATTGTGATATGCACTATAACTCATTGTTTTTATTTAATGTTTAACTTATAGAACCTACCATAAATCTGTTACAAACTTTTGTCCGGTATAGAGGTAACAGGCCCCGTTTTAATTTGGCACTGCCAAACTTGGACGACTGCCAAACGTTAGTTTGGACGACTGCCAAAGCTAAAGCTTTGGACTCCAAAGTTTCTGCCAAAGCTAAAGCTTTGGACTCCAAAGTTTGGACGCCTGCCAAACTAAAGTTTGGACTCCTGATCACTGATTACTGGGTGATGGAAATTTTAATGAAAAAAGGAGTTGAAAAAATGAGGATTGAAAAAGATGAAGTTGATGAAATCATGGAAATTGAAACAGACAATTATTGCATCAGATACGACTTAGCAAATGCCACGATTTGCTTACAGGGGGGACTTCGTCTGGAAAGCGTCAAAGAATATGATCCCATCGCGCAGATGTTCGATCAATTAATTGATTTAGAGCCAGCTGTGATTACGCTCAATTTACGGAACTTGATTTTTCTCAATAGTTCTGGCATTAACATACTGTCCAAATTTATCATCAAAGTCGGGCGAAAAAAAACCAGCCAATTGGTGGTAAAAGTTTCTCAACAACATACTTGGCAGAGCAAAGTGCTAAGAAGTTTACAACGGATGATGCCCACTATGCAGTTGGAATGGGACAACAGCACGTAGAATCGCTGATTTATCGCCTACCCGCTTAGTTGCTAAAGCAACTACTACAAACGAGTTGCTAAAGCAACTACTACAAACGAGTTGCTAAAGCAACTACTACAAACGTTTGAATATGATGTAATAAATTTCTACTTTCATTCAAAGAACAGACAACTCAAGATGAATGAGTCTCAAACAGACACACCAAAAGCTCGTATTTTAATTGTTGACGACACTCTCTACAACTTACACCTATTAACCGCGATACTGAGCCTGCGGGGATATATCGTGATACCCGTGTCTGAGAGCGGCGCGGCGCTCTCGTCTGCACAGACAACCCAACCGGATTTAATTTTACTTGATATTCTCATGCCAGGCATAGATGGGTACGAAGTTTGCAAACAATTAAAAGCGGATGAAATCACCCATGACATACCGGTTATCTTTCTCAGTGCCTTAAATGAAACGCTGGACAAAGTGAAAGCCTTTGCTGTCGGCGGCATAGACTACATCACCAAACCGTTTCAGGCAGACGAAGTTTTAGTTCGTGTTGAAACACACTTAACCTTGCGGCAACTGCAAAAGCATCTTCAGCAGAAAAATGACCAACTTCAGAAAGAAATAGCTGAGCGCCAGCGGGTAGAAAAAGCACTGCAACGGAGCAATACACGGTATCACAATTTAGCGGCAAACATACCGGCGATGATTCATCAATATGTGCTATACCCAGACGGCACACAAAAGATGTTGTATGTCAGTCAGGCTTGCCGAAAAATCTATGGATTAGAGCCAGAAGCGATTGTAGCGGATATTTCACTTATTAATAATACGATTTATCCAGATGATAGCAAAGGTTTTGAGGAATCGTTGGCTCTCGCGGCTGAACAGTTAGCACCTTGGCATTATGTCTGGCGCATTGTTGTCTCAGGCAAAATAAAATGGGTGCAAGGTGATTCTACGCCTGAAAAACAAGCGGATGGAAGCCTCTTCTGGGATGGTCAACTGATGGACATCACTGAACTCAAACAAGCTGAACAAGCGTTACGTCAAAAAAATGAGGACTTAGCCAACACCCTGCAACAACTCAAAGCCACCCAACAAGAACTAATTCAAGCCGAAAAAATGGCCGCGTTGGGACAACTCATTGCCGGCGTTGCCCATGAAATCAATACCCCACTTGGGGCCATTCAACTGTCTGTAGACGATATCAACACATTCATGGAGAAAACGCTTACTCGGTTACCCACCTTTTTTCAATCACTTTCCGAGGCACAACAACAGGACTTTTTGGCCTTATTACAAATGGCCCTCCAAAACAAGACGACTTATTCGTCTCGAGAACAGCGCCGCTTGAGAAAAACCTTAGCTCATCAATTGGAAGAACACGGTATTGATAATGCCAAACATCAGGCCGATACCTTGGTAGAGATGGGAGTTTATGAAAACATTGAGCGTTTTATTCCCCTACTAACCGCCACGGCTCGCAAAACTATTTTAGACATGGCTTACCAATTGGTCAGTTTACAACAAAGCACGCAAACTATCGCCTTGGCCTCCCAACGCGCTGCCAAAGTGGTGTTTGCCTTAAAAAGTTTTGCCCGTTTTGATCCAATTGGTGAAAAAGTAGAAGTCAATATCACAGAAGGCATTGAAACGGTTTTAACACTTTATCATAATCAAATGAAACACGGCGTTGAACTGAATCGCTTTTACGATGCCGTGCCGCCGGTGCTATGTTATCCTGATGAACTCAACCAAGTTTGGACAAATCTCATCCATAATGCGCTACAGGCGATGGATTGCCGGGGTAGTTTAACTATTGCGGTAACACAACAAGAAAATAAAATAGTTATTAGTTTCACAGACAGCGGCAAAGGGATTAAAGACGAGATCAAGCAGAAAATATTTGAGCCCTTTTTTACCACCAAACCGCCCGGCGAAGGCAGCGGCTTGGGACTCGACATTGTCAAGAAGATTATTGACAGACATGAGGGTAAAATAGAACTTGAAAGTACACCCGGCAAAACGACGTTTACGGTGTTTTTGCCGATGTGATTGGTAATTGGTATACTGAGCATCGTCATAAACATAGTCATTTCGACTAAACGTTGCAATTGCGTTTTTGTCATCTTATTGAAATAGCTCAATATTTCTCAAGTTCAAGTTCAAGTTCAAGTTCAAGTTCAAGTTCCCTCCGATCAAAGAGACAAGCCGATCAAAGGGATCGTCGGGATCGTCGAGACTCGGAATGACAAAAGCGCAATTTGCGTGCGTACCAATTCGTAAGGAAAATATGCCATGAAACCGGATAAGGCCGTCATCTTATGTGTTGATGATGAAGTTGTGATATTAAACAGTGTCAAAAAACAACTCAAAAAAGCGTTTGGTGACACTTACAGCTATGAAATAGCTGAAAGTGCCGATGAAGCACTAGAAATCATTGAAGAACTGAACGATGAAAAAGTCACCCTCCTCTTAATTGTCTCAGATTGGTTAATGCCGGGGATGAAAGGCGACGAGTTTCTCATTGATGTCCATCAAAAATTTCCAGACATCATCAAAATCATGCTCACTGGGCAAGCCTCAGGGGAAGCCATTAAACGCGCCAAAGAACAAGCCAACCTCTATTGTTGCTTGTACAAACCTTTGAATGCCGAAAATTTAATTAAAACCATTCAATCTAGTTTAGCAAATCATGGATAAACTCGCTATTTTATGTGTTGATGATGAGCCGGCTATGCTACAGAGCCTTAAAAAAGCACTTAGGCGGGCCGTAGACAACGAATACCTCATAGAAACGCTCGAAAGTGCCCAAGATGCCTTATTGGCTATGGATGAATTGTGGCAAGAAGGCTATGAAATACCTATCGTTATCGCTGACTACATTATGCCCAATATGAAGGGTGATGAATTTTTAAGGCGCGTCCATGCCCTTTCCCCAAAAACCCTCAAAATTCTGCTGACTGGTCAAGCCTCTATAGAGGCCATGGGATACGTTATCAACCATGCTAATCTCTACCGTTACATTGCCAAGCCTTTAGATGTAAACGATTTTAATTTGACCATCAAGGAGGCATTAAATAGTTATTTTCAAGCGGAAAAACTGCAACAATTTTATGCTAACTTGGAAGCCAAAATTGCTCAACGTACCCATGAACTGCATGAGAAAAATCGCCAACTTACCCAACTCAATCAAGAATTGAGTGAAAAAAATGACCAATTGCACAAACTCAATCAGGAAAAGAATGAGTTTTTAGGTATCGCAGCCCATGATCTTAAAAATCCACTGTCGGCCATTCAGAGTGCCGCCTACTTGATTGAAAGTGCTTATGATGATATGCCTAAAGAAGACGTGATTGACATGGCTGGGATGATTTCAATCAGTTCAAAACAACTGTTTGATTTAATTACAAACATTCTGGATGTCAATGCCATTGAATCTGGGAAAATCAAAGTTTCACCGGCCGTTGTTAATATTTTGCCCATCTTACAATCGCTCGTCACTCACTACACTGACCGGGCAAAGGTGAAGAACATTACGTTACAAACCTCGGAACTTTTTGAAACCAGCGCAGTTTTTACTGCTTTTGTCGATCAAGAGCTCGTTCTCCAAGTGTTAGATAATCTTCTCTCAAATGCTGTCAAATATTCACCTCATGGCAAAAATATCTTTATACGCCTCCGCCAAGATGAAAACTATCTGCGCTGTGAAATCCAAGATGAGGGGCCTGGACTGAGTGAAGAAGAAAAACCACAATTATTTAATAAATTCAGCAGATTAGATGCGCAGCCCACCGGCGGAGAGCATTCAACTGGCTTAGGACTCTTTATTGTCAAAAAATTGGTCGAAGCCATGAATGGCAAAGTGTGGTGCGAAAGCGAATTAGGGCAAGGGGCCACCTTTATTGTGGCATTTCCGCTGGAGTAGTTTGGCAGCGGGCATCCAAACTTTAGTTTGGCAGGCGTCCAAACTTTAGTTTGGCAGACGTCCAAACTTTAGTTTAGCAGGAGTCCAAACTTTAGTTTGGCAGGAGTCCATTTTTCATTTTTCAATCGATATTCGCATTCAAACGGAAAACACATATGCTTGCCACTTTACCTCTATTAGAAAACACCGATTTTCCACCCATCAAACGTAGCACCCTAGACACTTTACAAGTCAATCTCGGCTATGTGTGCAATCAACAGTGTCTACATTGCCACGTTAATGCCGGCCCTAATCGTGCGGAAATCATGGCGCGTGACACCTGTGAGCAAGTTTTAATTTATTTACGCGCCACCCCTTCAATTAAAACCTTGGACATCACCGGCGGCGCACCGGAGCTAAATCCCCATTTTCGTTACATGGTCAAAACTGCCCAACAAACGGGTGTACATGTGATTGACCGTTGTAATTTGACCATTTTATCTGTCCCCGGACAAGAAAATTTAGCACAATTCCTTGCCGAACAACACGTTGAAATTATCGCCTCGTTGCCCTGTTATTTGGAAGAAAACGTTGATAGACAGCGTGGCAAAGGGGTATTTCAAGACAGCCTCGCCGGCATGCGTCAACTCAATGCGTTGGGTTATGGACAAAAAGACTCTGGCTTGGTATTAAATTTAGTGTTTAATCCACAAGGGCCGAATTTGCCAGCACCGCAAGCCGCTTTAGCGGCCGATTACAAAAAGTTTCTCAAGGAAAATTATGGTGTTGTATTTGATCAATTGTACACGATCTGCAATATGCCCATACACAGATTTGGTAGCACGTTGATTTCCAAAGGGCAATTTCATACTTATATGCAGTTGCTACGCGAGGCCTACTGCGATGACAACCTAGAGACGGTAATGTGCCGTAATTTAATCAGCGTTGACTGGCAGGGCTATGTGTATGACTGTGATTTTAATCAAATGTTAGGATTGCCTTTGCATTGGCACACGCCGATACAGCGGCATATTTCGGAATTAATCAATGTTGACTTGGAAGAAAACCCGATTGTCGTCGCTGAACATTGTTATGGTTGCACAGCCGGGCAAGGCAGTAGTTGCGGAGGCGCCTTGTCTTGACAGGTTTGCTAAGTTATTGAATACGCTAATAACGTTAGTTCGACTTTAAATATCAATGGCTTATAAAATGATTAGTTATATCAATTAGTTAGTTATAATGACTTGACTCTCAATCAGTTAAAAACAAAACCCATTAGTTGTACTGATTCGTTCCAGCATATGGCCCACAAACCTTGGGTTATTAACGTCTAAAAAATAGGGTTTATATTAACAAAGGTATTATAAATCTGTACTGATTCGTTCCAGCATATGGCCCACAAATCTTGGGTTATTAACGTCTAAAAAATAGGGTTTATATTAACAAAGGTATTATAAATCATTTAATTACAGTAAACTGATTGAGATTAAATAGAATTGATATAACTCTCAAAACTTCTGAAAACTTTGTGGCATCTAATAATGGAAATGACTTACACAAAGTAGGGTCACGTAAAATCAATACCTTACAGAGTTTTCCGAAGTTTTCAGGAATCAATTATTAAAAAATAATTAATTGAGTCAAAAAATATTTTTGACGAGTAAACCCTTAACATTAATACGTTAATAACAGGAAAATTGTGGGCCATAAAATGAAATGAGTTGGTAAAGCTTTATTAGCACATCCGATGTTTAGCTTTACGAGGATGTGTTTTCCAAGATATACTAAGCACCGCCATAAATTGAGCTTTCTTGTCATTTTTTTGAACGGAGAAATCTTCAAACGGATTGAACAAAAGATTTCGACAGACGGAGAAATGACAAAAGTTGTGCAAAGTATATTAAGTTGAACTCACGTTAATAAACATTTATGCACTTATCAATTATTATCCCGACGTTGAATGAGCAGGCCGTTATTATAAAGACTTTGCAGACTTTACAACCGTTGCGTCAAGCTGGGCATGAAATCATTGTAGTCGATGGTGGCAGCACCGATAACACGCGAACTTTAGCCGCTCCTTTAGCGGATAACGTCTTGCTGCACGAATGTGGGCGGGCACGGCAAATGAATTTCGGCGCACAGTTTGCCCAGCACGACATTTTATTGTTTTTACATGCCGACACTCATTTACCGGCACGGGCGGATAGTTTGATAATCAACGGTTTAGCCGAAACAGGACGAAAATGGGGACGATTTAACGTGCGTTTGTCGGGGCGAGCATGGCTATTGCGCGTGACTGGGCATTTGATCAATTGGCGCACATGCTTAACGGGCATTGCCACGGGCGATCAAGCCATCTTCATGCAGCGTAGCTTATACACCCAAGCGCAAGGTTTTCCTGATATTCCCTTAATGGAAGACATTGCCTTAAGTCGTCAACTGAAACGTTTTAGTCGTCCCTACTGCATACAAACACCGGTTATAACTTCCAGCCGCCGCTGGGAACAACATGGCATTGTGCGGACTATTTTACTGATGTGGGGATTGCGCTTGGCTTATGCGTTGGGCGTAAATCCACAGACTTTAAAAAAATATTATGCCGATAATGTAGAAAAGAGTTGACATGTATATATAGTATGACTTTTTTAAAAATCATAAAAATGATGATCGAGTGTCATGGATCGAAACCTCAGCACGTATCTTTTGCCGGACACTGTTGGCAACGTCAGTCCATCACATTTATTTGAGGGCCATGTTGTCATTTGATTTGATTCAAATCACGCTGTCACTCAATGATCAAGTTTTTATCAAACAACCATAACTACAAGGATTGTATATAAGAAGGGTAATAAAAAATGATGATCGAGTGTCATGGCTCGAAACCTCAGCACGTATCTTTTGCCGGACACTGTTGGCAACGTCAGTCCATCACATTTATTTGAGGGCCATGTTGTCATTTGATTTGATTCAAATCACGCTGTCACTCAATGATCAAGTTTTTATCAAACAACCATAACGACAAGGATTGTATATAAGAAGGGATTTCTCATAAGAAATTTCTGATAAAATTTTAAGTAAGAAATCGAATCGATATGAGATATCTCAATTATCTCACCTAAGTCCAAATTTAGAATCGAAACAATGAATGGCGAGCAATCCGCTCCGAAAGCCTTTTTTATAACAATCCTTGGGCGTTTGGGTTTTGATAACTGGGGCACCGCCCCAGGCAAGCCCCTTTGGTACGATTTTCATTTTTCATTTTTCATTTTTCATTAGTAACGTGATGACGAAAAACGTGTTACAAATGTTTGCTAAGGCCCCGAACCCGGGCCTCGTTAAAACCAGATTAATCAATAAGTTAGGTAAACAAGGCGCGGCCGACTTGCATCAACAATTAGTCAGACATAGCTTACAACAATTCAGTCATTTATTTCCGACACAATTATGGTGCGCTCCCGATGAATATCACCCGTTTTTTCAAGCATGCCAAACCGAGTTTGGAGTCAGTTTGCACCGTCAAATCGGGGCCGATTTGGGAGAACGTATGGCTTACGCGTTAGCCAGTGCAGCGCCGGCGGTGTTAATAGGTAGCGATTGTCCAAGTTTAGACGTTCAAACCATTCGTGAAGCTTTTGCGGCCTTACAACAAGATAATGCTGTCGTGCTAGCGCCCGCAGAAGATGGGGGCTATGTGTTGATAGGTATGCAGCAACTGATACCAGAATTATTTACTAACATGCCTTGGGGCACGTCGCAAGTATTGGCACTGACACGGGCGCGTTTACGCGATTTAGGACTACGCTGGAAAGAATTGCCTACGCAGTGGGATATCGATCGGCCTGAAGATGTTGAGCGTTGGCAAAAGGAGCAAGAATAAATTGTGAATTGTGACGTAAACGAATTGCGACGTAAACGAACCGTAGGATCGCGAAGCTAATGAATAAGACTTATTTAGTGAGCCTCTCAATACTTAACCCAAGCAATTTTCACCCTTTTGAAGTATGTTCCGTATAAATGATTTATAAAATGAGGAACGATCAAACTAATCGGCTCAAACTTCAATTTTCATCTTTGATTAACCTGCTCAAATTTCATTTTTCATTTTTCATTCGTCTAGCGTGAAGCATCGTTATCAGATAAAATAATCATTTTCAGTAGATCGAAAATCCATTAAATACTTAGGGTAAAATGCCGTGGTTTGGTGGGCAAGCGGGCAAGAGTTCGTGAAAAAACTCGGGTTTCTTGCGGCCCACTTGTCTACCCTACTAAGACTTATCTACCTGATCAATAAGCTCGCCCACATGTCTGTCTATACTATCGTTGAACGCCATCAGCTTGAAGAGTTTTTAACAAGCTACAATTTAGGCCGTTTAGTCGCCTATCAAGGCATCAATGCCGGCATAGTGAATACGAATTATTTCGTCACCACTACCGCTGGCGAATTTGTGCTGACTTTGTTTGAGCAGTTGGATTATGACGAACTGCCTTATTTTCTTGAATTAATGGCCTATCTTGCCGAACAAGGCATCCCCAGTGCCCACCCGTTAGCTGACAAAAAAGGACATTATTTGTGTCAACTCAATGGTAAACCGGCAGCTTTAGTTCAACGTCTGTGTGGTAAAGATGTTGATATAGCTAATCTGGCACAATGTCGTGCGATAGGCCGTACATTAGGACATCTACATAGCGTTAGCCCCAATTTTCCGATCCATCGCCCCAATGAATATGGCCCACATTGGTGGAAAATGACCGGCGAACGAGTGCTGCCTTTCATGGAAGCCTTTGATGCCAAACTGCTGCGAGCCGAATTAGATTTTCAGGCGAATTATCGACACCTAGACTTACCGCGTGGCGTCATTCATGCCGATTTATTCCGCGATAACGCTTTATTTGAAGGCGATAAATTGTGTGGCGTTATTGATTTTTATTATGCATGCAATGATGTCTTAATTTATGACATGGCTATCACAGTCAATGATTGGTGTAGTTTGCCCGATGGTCAATTGGATGAAAAACGTGTACAAGCGTTATTTGAGAATTATTGTGAGAAACGAACACTCACGGCGCTTGAATATCAAATTTGGCCGGTGATGTTACGGGCAGCAGCCCTACGGTTTTGGTTATTGCGTTTACAAGAATTGTACTTTCCGCGCCCCGGCGAACTAACGCAGACCAAAAATCCGGCAGTCTTTCGTAATATTTTACAAGCGCATATCGAAGCCGGGGAACAACGGGTTTCTTTATTGAAAAAGCGTTGAAGCTAAAACAACTACCAAAAGGAGCTAGCAACACTATGAGAACGGTAGCGTTATTTCTTGCCACCAACCTTGCTGTCTTGATGGTGCTGAGTTTCACTTTACAGATATTCAATGTCACCGATATGGGCGGCTTGCTCATTTTTGCACTGATAGTTGGCATGGGCGGCTCGTTTATTTCGTTGGCAATATCTAAATGGATAGCGAAAAGAGTAATGGGGGCGCAAGTAATAGAAGAGCCAAGCAATTCTGCTGAAGCGTGGCTAGTGGAGACGGTGCGCCGTCAAGCCAGTGCCGCAGGCATTGGGATGCCTGAAGTAGCTATTTATGACTCTTCCGACATCAATGCCTTTGCCACCGGGATGAATCGTCACAATGCGCTAGTGGCTGTTAGTACCGGCTTACTTCATGCGATGGATCAAGACGAAATTGAGGCCGTGTTGGCGCATGAAGTGAGTCATATTGCCAATGGCGACATGGTAACGCTGGCTTTAATTCAAGGCGTGGTTAATGTCTTTGTAATTGTTATAGCGCGAGTGATTGGTTATATTGTGGATCGCGTCGTGTTTAAAAATAATCAGGGGTTCGGAATCGGTTATTATATCACTAGCTATCTTGCAGAAATCTTGCTCGCTCTTCTCGCCACCATTATCGTCTTATGGTTTTCGCGGCAACGCGAATTTCGCGCTGATGCTGGCTCAGCGCAACTGGTAGGAGCGGACAAAATGGTTCGTGCTTTGCAACGGCTACAAATGGTACAGGCGGGAGAATTGCCCGAACAATTGGCCGCCTTTGGAATTCATGGCAGCAAGGGTACAAGCTTGATACAGTATTTATTTCTGACTCATCCACCGCTTGAAGATCGAATTGAAGCGTTGCAGTAGAATTGTTATTATCTATCTAGCCTCCGGGTAGCCCCAACAGGGCAGCTAGTTTGTAGTAGTCGCTTGTTTGTAGTAGTCGCTTGTTTGTAGTAGTCGCTTGTTTGTAGTAGTCGCTTTAGCGACTTAATCTGGCTGGTTTGTAGTAGTCGCTTTAGCGACTTAATCTAATGTTTGTTATAAGCAATAGACTATTTTATAAGTGATTGATTCTTGGACTTTTCAAACACGCTCTCCGAAATTTTTTTACTTCGCTACGCCTTACAACATACCAACCATTCCAACAATTATTAAAAGTAAACAGTTACCTTTTATTACAATGTCCCTAATGTACCTTGAGTGAAATTTAAAAATATCACTTAACTTATTGTAATTTAAGGTTTTTTTTAAGCAAGGTACATTAGGTACATTAGTGCCAAGAGTTTTTACAGATGAAGGGGTTTTTTGTTTAAAACTGTTGGCAGCAATGTACCTAATGTACCTTTCTCCTCAAAGGCACTATTCATGAACGAAAATCAATAATACCCTTAATTTTTTCATGCCATTTACATGTACCTTAATGTACCTGATATTCGATTACTTGTTCGCTGTTAACTCAATACCCACATATTGTCGGATATTGTTCGATTTTTTCGTTCCAAAACCACGAGCTTTAACCTCACGCCCAAAAATTCTATTAGAAATTGAATGCTCATTATTCTCCACACACCAATCTTGGTATGTTTTAAACAATGAAGTTGCAGAAACAACAGCGTTTGGATCACCAACACTACAGCAATCCTCCAAGAACGCCCCAATCAGATCATGCTCGCCTTTGTAATCCCGTTTGGCGTTAACAACAATGGGCGGTTCTGCAAGTCCTTCTCGTTGATATGCCACACATCCATCAACGAGCCAACTTAAAATACCGGGGGCTTCTGCCAATAATTTCTCCTCGATATCAATATCCCGGTCTTTTTTGGCGATTTGATTCAAAAACGGCACCGGCTTAACACGTTTCCAAATACCGGCATCATTCGGATCATTAATAACTGGCCGGTGGTTTGTATCAATCCAGATTGTGTGACTTTGGGAAAACTCAAAGAAATTCCCACCCATAAAACGGGCCGTCATCGTTCTGTTTGTCAAATCTTTCATCCGACGAATGTTGAGTGGCGCATTTTTATTGGTCTCACTAACAGCCACAATTCGCCGTCCTTTCAGAGCGGCCAACTCGGTTGGGTGCCCCTCATGACGTTGTTTTATGACAAGCGTATGTGGGGCTTCGTACCCGTAATCGCCTAACAGAAGCCGAATGACGTTTATAAAAGTGGACTTGCCATTATCCGAATCACCATACAGAACAAAGAAGTTTTGTTCACGTATTTCGCCCGCAATTGAGTAGCCAATTCCTTTTTGGACAAAGTCAATCAGGTTCTGTTCACCTTTGAAGCACCAATTGACAAACGCTAGCCAACGCGAGCAAGAAGCGGTTGGATCAAATGCCGTATTGGCAATTTGAGAAAGCAATAGCTCAGGGTTGTGTGGCAATAACTGTCCTGTTTTCAAATCCACAATGCCATTTTCGACATTTAACAGCATCGGGTGGGCATCTAATTCGTCTTGAACAAGACTAACCATCGGACGAGCTTGCTCAAGAATCGCCTTCATACGAGTCGTATTTTCACTGTTGAAGGCATGCTTGGCAGCCAATTTGGCCTCCTCTTTAGAAAGCCGAGTATCAGCGGCATCATTCAAAATACTACGGACAGTCTTATGCACAAGTTCCATTGCTCGCATTTTTCGATCACGTTCCCATCGACGCCCATCCCAAATGTACCATGACTTATTCTGGTGGCAATAACGAACGTGATCACCGTACAAATGTACGAATCGTTCAGCATTTCCTAAGTCAGTGAAAGGAAACGCGTGTTTAGGGAATTCGTCGTCATGCGATACAACACTTGAAGCCGCAGCACCCACAATACCTTTTGCCGGTGTAGCAATGTGTTTGAGAACCTTTTCGGGTTCTGCCCGTGTGCCGGTTCCTTTAAAAGCACTTGCAATAGTACGTTGTGCTTCACGACGTGGTAAAATAGTCGCATTCAGCAATGCGGCCTCAATTTCCCCCTTCGTAATAAAAGCGGCCGCCCAAGAACTATTACAAAGTTCGTTCAAAGCCGAGGCGGACTTAAAAAGTTGATCATTTCGCGAGCCTTCACTCGCATGCTGCACTTTTAAGACTTCCTCATCAAAAGCCTTAAAAACGTATTTCTCTAGGCGAGACGAACTGTCGTTGGAAATTCTGGTGGAGGGGACTGAAGAAGTTATGGCAGGAGTCGCAGGTACTTTAAAAGTCTTATGCAACCAAGAAAGAGAGGCTTGACAATCAGTTATCTCCAGTGTCTTTCCGAATTGATTACCGGTGACACAAAAGTAGCGATTGGAACGGCGCCCAGTAATATCTTTACCGTATAACTCAATCCACTTCGCATGCTCACCTTTGCCACAATGCAAAGCGAGGCCTAAGCAGTAGATGTGAAGTCCATTACCACTTGGTGAAATTTCTGCAAAGGTAGCGTCGAAACGTGCTACAATTTGCTTGGCTTCGGGTATTAATGTTTTTGTGCCGACAAAAAAGCAATGATCGATATCAATGCCAACAAGACCATCATCAGCAAACATAAACCCAACCCCGTTGTACCAACCGCTTTGGTATGCACGGACAGCATCAGCAAATGTTCCCCAAGTGTTCGGATCATTGCTTTTAGCAGCCTCACCCGTACGAGGGTTAAAAGGAATTTTGTTTAATTTGCCGTCTTCTCGTAACGCATCTTGATATTGTCTTGTCCGCTTTCCCCAAACGACCCATTGGGGGCGCTGTTTGAGATAATCGGGTATCCCATTAGGATTGAAATGAGCTACAATATTATTGTTCATAAACCGCCTCTTCGTAAGGTTGGTTTGTGGTTAGTGGACAAAACGAACACGTCTTGTCCACTACAATTTATCAAACAAATCGTTTAACCGGTTTGAGTCTCAACGTCATTAACGCGTTAATACACAACCGTATACCGCGTCTTAACACGCGTTACACCATTATGCTTTATCCGTTTATCGGCCCGTCATCCGTTGTACTACTTGCGTTGCCATCAGTTACCAATTTCAATCATTAATTATTTATTTTCACCATCCCTGGCTTAAGCTCACTTAAACAAGTCCTGCATTCCTTTTTTAAGCGTTTTAATCGCTTCTGGCCCTTCTATATCCATAACTTGTTGACTAACAAAGTGTTTTTCTGTCATGACGGCGGCCACTTGTTCTCCAAAGTAACGCCGAAAATCAAATCCAGCCTCGCCGTCGCGGAAACCTAATTCGGCATAATCCTCGGCACGTTGGTTGAGCAAGTCAATAAACGCTTTGTGGTGTTCACCTTCTCCCAACACATCGCGTTGATTATCGGCGAAGGTATCTGCTATATGCAGTGCCAAGGCGATAATAAAACGTTGTCGCTCTTCTTCGTCCAATTGTTCGTAAGCTAATCTATCAGCAACTTGGAGCAAAAAGGCTAAAAATTCCCGGATAATTTGAAGGCGATGGGCATTGCTATCAGTCTGATAGCCTTTGTTTTCCAATTCAAGTACGCCGTTAGTGGCTATTTTCCAGCTAATAAAACCCAAGGCACCGGCGATATCTTCGATAGATTGTTCTTGGGCACGTTTATTCCAACGACTTTTGATACGCATAAAAAATTCCTGTCAAGTTGAATGAGGTTGCTAAAATGTTTGTTTGATAATCAGGAAAAATGTCAAAGTCATAAGACGAGCGAGTGTTCATCCATAAATATCTCTTTCTAGTCAATATCAATTAGGCTTTGATTGATAATTGGTTTGAATGATATAATTTTCACATTCAAACAACGTGGTGCCTTTACCACAGGTTACACCTTTTCAGGCTAAAGTTTTTCGGAGAAAAACTTTAGCCTGAAAACCCCTTTGGGGTTGGTGCCTTTGCCACAAAACCCACAGGTTGCACCTGTGGCTATTCACATTTTCAGGCTAAAGTTTCGCGGAGCGAAACTTTAGCCTGAAAACCCCTTTGGGGTTGGTGCCTTTGTTACAAAACCCACAGGTTGCACTTGTGGCTATTCACATTTTCAGGCTAAAGTTTCGCGGAGCGAAACTTTAGCCTGAAAACCCCTTTGGGGTTGGTGCCTTTGCCACAAAACCCACAGGTTGCACCTGTAGCTATTATCTCGCTCCGCTCGTTACTGCGTTTCACATTCAAACAACGTGGTGCCTTTACCTTAACTGTTCCAACAACGTCTCCAAAGCTTGGCAACGTTCTGAAAACGTCGGCAATTCCAATAGTATGTGCAATTTCTCCAGTTTGTCCAATTTATAGTGAGACGGTTGGGTTTGGATGAGTTTGACGAGTTTTAGCGGTTCTATCACTGGTTGTTTATCGAATAAGATATAGCCGCCTCGTGCCCCAAATTCAATTTTGCGTATCCCTAAAGGTGCAGCCTTCAGTTTGAATTCTGCTAGTTGAATCAAGGCCTTAGCTTGGTTTGGCAGTAAACCAAAACGGTCTATCATTTCCACCTGTATGTCATCCAACGCTTGTATATCGGGAGCATTGGCAATCCGCTTGTACATAATTAAACGAGTATGTACATCAGGCAGATAGTCACTCGGTAATAAGGCGGAACTGTGTAAATTGATTTCTGTCGATTGCGACGAAAAAGGACGATCTAATTCTAGTTGTTGTCCCGATTTGAGGGCGGCAACGGCGCGTTCAAGCAATTGGGTGTATAAGTTATAGCCGATTTCTTGCAGGTGTCCGCTTTGCTCACGCCCCAATAATTCGCCTGTGCCGCGAATTTCTAAATCATGGGTAGCCAAGGTAAAGCCCATGCCCAATTCTTCCAAGGCACCAATAGCGTCTATACGTTTTTGGGCATCTTTAGTCATTACACGACGGGGCGGTATAATAAGATAGGCGTAAGCGCGATGATGGGAGCGCCCCACTCGTCCACGTAATTGGTATAACTGCGCTAAACCTAATTTGTCGGCACGGTTGATAATAATGGTGTTAGCACTGGGCACATCAATACCCGTTTCAATAATGGTGGTACACACCAACACGTTAAAGCGGCGATGATAAAAGTCCTGCATCACTTGTTCAAGTTCACGCTCTCGCATTTTCCCATGTGCAATCTGCACCCGCGCTTGGGGCACTAAATTTTCCACATCTAGCGCCATTTTGTTAATCGTCTCAATCTCATTGTGCAGTAAATAAACTTGTCCACCACGTTTTAATTCACGCAAGATGGCTTCGATAACAGAAGGTGCCTGCCATTCTCTGATAAACGTTTTCACTGCTAAGCGCCCTGACGGCGGGGTGGCAATGATAGACAAGTCGCGCAAATGGGATAACGCCATATTGAGTGAACGAGGAATAGGTGTCGCGGTGAGGGTGAGAACATCGACTTGGGCGCGTAGCGATTTAAATCGCTCTTTTTGTTTCACCCCAAAACGGTGTTCTTCGTCAATAATGACTAAGCCTAAGTTTTTGAATTTGACGTTATCTTGTAAAAGCTTATGTGTGCCTATTACGAGATCGGCTCTGCCCTGCTTCACTGCTTTGAGGGTTTCTGTTTGTTGTTTTTTGGAGCTAAATCGTGACAGTTGCTCGATTAATATCGGCCAATCGGCGAAACGATCTTGGAAAGTTTGATAGTGTTGTTGTGCCAATAGCGTTGTGGGCACTAATACGGCCACTTGTTGCCCATCTAGCACTGCCACAAAGGCTGCTCGCATTGCTACCTCGGTTTTACCAAAGCCTACGTCACCACAAACGAGCCTATCCATCGGCTGGGATGAAGTCATGTCGGCTAACACTGCCTCAATCGCTTCGATTTGATCTGCGGTTTCTTCAAACGGGAAAGCTTGGGCAAAGGCTTGATAGTCATTTTGGTCAATCTGGAAAACATGTCCTTGCTGTGCGGCTCGTCGTGCATAAGTCTCTAATAATTCGGCGGCCACATCACGGGCTTTTTGAGCGGCTTTACCTTTAGCCTTTGCCCATTGCTTACTGCCTAAACGGTGCAGTGGGGCTTGTTCTGGATCCATGCCAGTAAAGCGGCTAATCAAATAGAGTGACGAGACGGGCACATACAATTTATCTTCTCTCGCATATTCCAGTTGCAGAAATTCGGCCTCTATGCCGCCCACTTCTAGCGTTACCAAGCCTTGATAACGCCCGACACCATGTTCCTCATGTACGACGGGGGCACCCACAGTTAATTCAGTGAGATCGCGTACCATGGCATCGCTGTCGCGCTGCGCGGTTTTTTTACGCAAACGCCGTTGCGCGACACGTTCACCAAAGAGTTGGGTTTCAGTGATGACAGCGCAAACGGGGATTTCTTCTAACACCAAACCTTGTTCCAACGGCGCAACCGTTAAACATAAAGCCGCATCACTGTGCAAAAACGTTTGCCAATTGTCTACCATTTCTGGTCTCAATTTGTGCTTGTTCAACAGTTCCAACAAACTTTCACGCCGCCCGGTCGTTTCGGCCGTTATCAGCACACGGCCTTGAAATTCATCGAAAAATTTTTTGAAGGCCGCCAGCGGTTGCGGGGCACGGGCATCCACGGGCAAACTGGGCGGTGGAAGGGTAGCAAAGTTTACACCGCGGATTTTTTTGGTTTCCTCTTGAAGAATACTGACATGCCAATAGCGGTATAATTCTGCAAATACTTGATTGGCTTGCAAAAATATTTTTTTAGGCGGCAAAATGGGGCGTTCTATCTCATGGCGCAATTGCTCATAACGCTCGCTGGCTTCTCGCCAAAATTGTTTGACTGCCTCTAACGCTCCTTGTAAGGCAATGACGACACTGTCGTTCGGCAAATAATCAAATAAGGTATGAGTTTGTTCAAAAAACAGTGGCAAATAATACTCAATCCCGGCGGAGGCTAATCCGGCACTGACATCTTGATAAACCGGGCAACGGGTAGGATCGCCACTAAATTCGGTACACCACTGGCTGCGAAATTGGGCAATGGATTCGTCGTTTAACGGAAATTCACGCGCTGGGAGCAAACGAATTTCTTTGACAGTCGCTTGGGAACGTTGCGTTTCTGGATCAAAGCAACGGAGGCTGTCTACTTCATCATCAAATAAATCAATACGATAGGGCATATCGCTGCCCATTGGGAATAAATCTAACAGACTCCCACGCACCGCAAATTCGCCATGTTCTACGACTTGCGAAACGCAACGATAGCCACTGCGTTCTAATTTTTTGCGTAGTTTGTCAGAGTTTAAGCGTTGCCCAGTGGTGACTAATAAACTATTGGCTCTGACGTATTCAGTTGGTGCGAGACGATACATTAAAGTAGACACCGGCAACACTAAGACGCCGTAGTCAATGTCTGGCAAGTGATACAGTGTCGTGAGCCGATCTGAAACAATATCTTGGTGTGGAGAAAATAGATCATAAGGCAAAGTTTCCCAATCAGGAAAAGTTAGCAAAGGCAAATTGGCTTCTGCATAAAATTGAATATCTTCAACTAAACGTTGCGCTGAGAGGGAGTCTGGCGTTATCACAATCAGCGGGGCTTGTTGTGCGGCTTGGCTGATAACTAAACCGGCACTACTGCCATATAAACGTCCCCAATCTTGGCGCTTTTTGGGTTTTTTGCCTGAAAGGGTGGGATGCAATGGGCTGAGATAATGAGTGGTGTTGGTCATTTTTGGACTGATTTTTTTATAGCGTTTTGCGAAAAATAATTTATTTTATAGCCAACAGAACGAAGCCAGCGAGCCAGGGGCGTTGCCCCTGGCTGTATTAATATCGCCCCGTTAAGCCAGGGGCGTTGCCCCTGGCTATATTAATATCGCCCCGTTGGGGCTGACGGAAGATCGAAGCGAGATAAAAAGCGTCATTTGTGGCGGTGTTATACTGAAAGTACAACGGATGAAAGGGAATAAACGGATTTTAAAGTACAATTTGAGTTGAAAATCTGCTAGAGATTTTCAGATAATTATTTCTCGATGATCAAGTTTTTAGTCTGACAATAATAACTACAAGGATTGTATGCTTATGAAAGGATTTTATTTTCGAGCATAAAATCACTCTTTTCTTCTCAAAAGCTTCTGCCTTGGGAATAGTTTTCTTCCCAACGATTTTATTTTCCAAGGAAAGCTAAAATTTTATCGAATTTGTTCATTATCAGCAATTAGAAGAAATCCTTTTTTATAACAATCCTTGGGCGTTCGGGCGCACGAAAAAACTTGATCATCGAGTATTTTCTTTCGTAGGTATCGATAAGCTTCAGAATAAATTCTTAACATCGCTCAAACAGCTAAAGCCTACTACTTCATAAGCCATAGCTGAGTACAGGACATTTTTTCTACTGTCATTTCTTTTTGATAAGAAATCTTACCTTCAATGACTTCAAGAAATTTTCCACAATCAATGACTTAAAAAATTGTCCGCGGCAAAGTTTGAATATTAAAAATGGTTTTATGGCCCTCAAACCAGTGCCAATAGCCATACAAAAATAATGGTTTTATGAGTCCAAATAACTACAAGGATTTCATCAAAGCCGGGGATTTATCCTTGGTTATCTCTGCACAGGACAAAAGTCTGTCTAGAAAAAATTTAAAATTAAAAAATCCGTTTATTCTCCAAATCCGTTGTACTTTTAGTATATCACTTGCCAATTGGCATTATTGATTTAGGTTCCCTTTTTCCTTGCCCCTTTCTATGCCAGTTTTGGCAAATTCTGCAAGGCTGCTTGCAAGGCCTCTTGAGGATATTCTTGATCTGTCAATTCGCCACTCAAGTATTTATCATAAGAAGCCATATCAAAATGTCCATGCCCTGACAAGGTAAACAAAATCGTTTTGGCTTCACCACTGTCTTTGCAGCGCAACGCCTCATCAATCGCAGCTTGTATCGCATGATTGGATTCTGGGGCGGGCACAATGCCTTCTGCTTTAGAAAACATCACGCCGGCTTCAAACGTTGCCAGTTGTGGCACCGCTATCGCTTCCAACACGCCTTCACGGCACAATTGTGAGACTAAAGCAGAATCGCCGTGGTAACGCAAGCCGCCGGCATGAATGCCGGGTGGCACAAAGTCATGTCCCAATGTGTACATTTGCATTAGCGGCGTATGCCCGGCCGAATCGCCATAGTCATAAGCATAATGTCCGCTTGTCAGCGTTGGGCAGGCCGTTGGTTCGACGGGCACTAAACGAATTTCTTTGCCGGCCGCTTTGTCGGCCAAAAAGGGAAACATCATGCCGCCCACATTGGAGCCGCCACCACAGGGGGCGAAAATCACGTCTGGATAATCGCCTACCTTTTCTAATTGTTTGCGCGTTTCTAGGCCGATAACGGTTTGATGCAGCAAGACATGATTGAGTACTGAGCCTAGCGTATAATTTGTATCTTTACGCGAAGCCGCCTCTTCTACCGCCTCAGAAATGGCAATGCCTAACGATCCCGGACAATTGGGATCCTTTTCTAAGGCTTGCTGTCCGGCCTTTGTCAAAGTCGTTGGACTGGGCAACACTTCGGCACCCCACGTTTCCATCATGGAACGGCGAAAGGGTTTTTGTTCATAGCTCACTTTGACCATATAAACGCGCACTTCTAAGCCAAACATGCCCCCGACTAACGAAATCGCTGATCCCCATTGTCCGGCCCCCGTTTCAGTGGTAACGCGTTTGATGCCGGCGATTTTATTGTAATAGGCTTGTGCCACCGCCGAATTGGGTTTGTGCGAACCTGCCGGGCTAACGCCTTCATATTTATAATAAATTTTTGCTGGGGTCTCCAACTGGGCCTCTAAACGGTGGGCCCGATATAAGGGCGAAGGCCGCCACAAACGCAAGATTTCACGCACTTGTTCTGGAATTTCAATCCAACGTTGGGTAGACATTTCTTGCTCCAAAAGGCCGGGCGCAAAAAGCGCGCTCATCTTGTCCGGCGTAACGGGTTTACCATCTGGCCCCAAATACGGGGCCGGGGGGTTAGGCATGTCAGCAATCACATTATACCAATGGGTGGGAATATCGGATTCTTCCAGTAAAATTTTCGTATCGGCCATGTTTTTTTCCCTTTAGTCAAAAATAGTTTAAAATACCATCTTGGAGTCCAAAGCTTTGGACTTGTCTTTGGATAAACTGAGTTTTTTAACACCAACAACATTGTATAGGAAAATTCTGATATGAATAAAGCACTCCAACTCAGCGCAACGAGTTTACTCGTCAGCGGCATGAGTTTAGCACTGCCCTTACATGCAGACACCGCCAATTTGGCCTTTGATGCTTCAAAGGCAAACAGCCCATCCGATACGACGGCCGATAGTGCCGACCGAACGGTAAGTGCCTCGCCTCGGGACGCTCTGGGTTTCACCTTACAACATCGTTTTAATGGCGGCAAGCCGTTGCCAACTGAAACGATAAAAATCCCGCGTAATAAGATCAAGGACAATCCGCTTGTTATCTTGAAGGCCCTCAAAAAGAACTTTTCTAAGCATTTAGAAAAGCAGAAAAAACCGCTGCAAATCGACACCGAGCTTGAATTCTTATTGCCGGCGCGTGCGACTAAAATTCTTGGTCAATTGCCCAAGGTGTCTATCAAGACTCACGTCAAGAGCGACGGTAGCGGCAAAAGTAATTTGGTGTTTCCAGCCCATCGGCGCGAAGTGCCAGCGAAATTTGGCAAGGGCCTTATCGATTGGAAAGGCTTGGACGGTCAGTTTAGCTTTACTGACCAATTTGAAAATCTGACCGCGGCCTTAAACATCGCCGGTTTCATAGTTGAAAAAAAAGGAAAATTCGCCGCTTCGTTGGGAAAAACCACCTTCAGCGGCGCATTCGACGCGAATTTGAGGCCCACTCAAATTAACTTGAGCTTGCCATCGTTTAAAGCGGGTGAAAACGATGAACAGTTGAATTTGCAGACCCTGACTCTCAAGCTCAACGTGGACAAAACTCCCAAAGGCCTTGAACTTGACAACGTGAACCTCAAAGTGGGGCAGGTTGGTTTCAGTGAATCCGGTTCCAAAACCCGCCTTGAGGGTTTGGCGCTGACAACGGTCGGAACGGTGCAAAACGGTGTTATCAACTACACCTTGCAGACGCAAATCGACAAATTGGTTATCTCAGACAAAGAGTCAAAAGAGGCCTTAGAGCTAAGCCATGTAGGAGAACTGGCATTTCGCCGTTTAGACGAAGAAGCCTTGTTGGCGTTGCAAACAACCGATCATCAATTGCGGTTATTCAAATTAATGGAAGTGGCCCCGAAGTTCGTGGCAAAATCTCCCGAAGTGGCCCTCAATCGGTTGACGGTGACAACGCCAAAAGGGAATTTGCAAGGCAATTTGAATATTCGCCTCGACAGCAAAAAAGCCACTCAGATGGAAATCCCCTTTTTAATCAATGCGTTACAGGCACAGCTTAACTTCACCATTGGCAAAGAGTTGCTAGAACTCGTCGTCGCAGCCCTTGAAGTCAATTTCATCAAAGCACTGCTGATTGATGCCGGTGATGGCAACTACAAACTCGTCGCTGGCTTGAAAGACGGCTTGTTGACGCTCAATGGGTTGCAGATACCGGTTGCTGCACTACTATACTAAGTTCTATTGGCAGTCGTCCAAACTTTAGTTTGGCAGTCGTCCAAACTTTAAGGTGTGTCCCATTTATCCTTTCAATTTGAATTGTCTTACTGCTTTAAAGGTAAGGTTTCTTTTGAGGGCCAGGTTTTCAAATTGATTTGGTAAGTTTTTGTTAATGGCTTACCTACCATTTTATAACTGAAAAATGAAAAGTTTTCATAAGTCTTTGTTCATTCTTCATTCTTCATTTTTTGAGGGCCAGGTTGGCGAATTGATTCTATTGATTTGATTGATGGCCCTTTTCCCTAAAAACTTCCTACTTGGACAAGTGGGACACACCCAACTTTTGTTATCTCGCTTGTGCAATAGCAATCATAACATGTTGTAACTGTTCAGTTTTTTAATCGCAGCCTTGGCAAAAGCCAAGGCTTTTGCGGCTTGGAGAGTCAAGGACAGAATCCGGTTAGGCATAAGCGATTTTTAGTATGACAATAATAACGACAAGGATTGTATGCTTATGAAGGTATTTTAGAAACGAGCATCAAATCACGTCAGTCAACTTTTTATTCTCAAAAGCATTTGCTGATTGAATAGCTTTCTTCGGAACGATTTTCTTTTCCAAGGAAAGCTAAAATTTTATCGAATTTGTTCATTCTCTTTCATTAGCGAAGAAATCCTTTTTTATAACAATCCTTGGGCGTTTGGTAATAACGACAAGGATTGTATGCTTATGAAGGGATTTTAGTTTAGAACATAAAATCACTCTCGATTTTTCTTCTCAAAAGCATTTGCTGATTGAATAGCTTTCTTATTTCGAGTTGATTTCATGCAGGAAAGGAATTTGTTCATTCTCTTATCATTGCTAAGAAATCCTTTTTTATAACAATCCTTGGGCGTTTGGGCGCACGAAAAAACTTGTTCATCAAGTTAAACAACTTCATAAGGAAAATTCTGATATGAATAAAGCCCTCCAACTCACCGCAACGAGTTTACTCTCGTCAGCGGCATGAGTTTAGCACTGCCCTTACATGCAGACACCGCCAATTTGGCCTCTGAGGCCTCGTCGGCAAACAGCCCATCCGACACGGCCGATAGCGCCTACCGAACGGTGAGTGCCTCGTCTGGGGAGGCTCTGGGTTTCACTTTACAACATCGTTTTAATGGCGGCGAGCCGGTGCCAACTGAAACGATAAAAATCTCGCCGGCTCAGTTCATAGAAAACCCGCTGCAGGCTATTTTGAAGGCCCTCAAACAGAACTTTTCTAAGCATTTAGAAAAGCAAACCAAACCGATGCAAATTGACACAGAGCTTGAGTTCTTGTTCTCAAAGGAATGTTTTGGTCAATTACCGACCGTGTCTATCAAAACCAACATAAACAAGGACGGTGTTGGCAAAAGCGAGGTGGTGTTTCCTGCCTATCGGCACGAAGTATCGGAGAAATGTGGTAAAGGCCTTATCGATTGGAAAGGCTTGGATGGTCAGTTTAGCTTTACTGATCAATTTGAAAATCTGACCATGGCGTTAAACTTCGCGGGTTCCGTACAGCAAGATGAGTTTGCGGTTTCATTCGGAAAAGAAACGACCCTCAGCGGCACATTCGACGCGGATTTGATGCTCACTCAAATGAACTGGAACTTCCCATCGTGTCAAATACGTGAGAACGATTTCCAGTTTAATTGGCAGGCCGTGACTATCAATGCCAACCTGGAGAAAACTCCCAAAGGTTTTGAATTTTACAACAACATGGACTTCAAAGTCGGCCATGTTGATTGGAGTGAAGTCGGACTCAAAATCAGCCTTGATGGTTGGGCCGGAAAAATGGTCAGTGAACTACAAAACGGTGTTCTCAACTACACCTCACCGATGAAAATTGACAAATTGGTTATATCGGGCACCGAACCAAAAGAGGCCTTAGTGCTAAGCCATGTAGGAGAACTGGCATTTCGCCGTTTCGACGAAGAAGCCTTGTTGGCGTTGCAAACAATGGAGGAGCAATTGCCTGAGCAAGAATACAAAATGTTGTCTATTATCATGTCGGACCAATTCATGGCAGTGGCCCCGAAGTTGGTGGCAAAATCTCCAGAAATCGCCCTCAATCGGTTGACGGTAACAACGCCAAAAGGGAATCTGCAAGGCAATTTGAATATTCGCCTCGACAGCAAAAAAGTAACTGAGTTGGCAAAGCCCGCTTTAATCAAGGCGTTACAGGCAAAGATTAACTTCACCATTGGCAAAGAATTGCAGGAACAAGACGTCACGGGCCTTCAAGTCAATTTCATCAAAGCATGGCTGGTTGATGCAGGTGATGGCAACTACAAGTTCAACGCTGAATTGAAAGACAGCAAGTTAACTGTCAATGGGCTGCCGATATCTTTACCGATTGGCAGTCATCACTGATCACTGAACAGTTATCAGTTATCAGTTATCAGGAGTCCAAACTTGAGTTTGGCAATCGTAAGAAGTCCAAACTTGAGTTTGGCAGTCGTCCAAACTTTAGCTTGGCAATGCCAAGTTAAAATTGGCCGACGACTAATAAAACCCGTCAATAGATTGACAGAGTACTAGTACAGCTAATATTGCTCCTAAACGAATTAGGTTAAACTTGGCCGCCGTGCAGCCAAACTAAAGTTTGGACTCCTGTTGCCAAACTAAAGTTTGGACTCCTGTTGCCGTGCTACTAGGGTGGGGAGTGTTGGTTCAGAAAAATAATTTCAAAAAAGCCAATAGTGAATAAACAGACGTCCAAGATAAATCTTGGACTCCGGACGATTGAAGGAATTTAAGTCATGAACTTATTTTACAACAAAGAACCACCAAAGCCACCCAGCGAACCGGTTCAATTACCGCCTTTGCGCCAGCGCGAGCAAACGCGCCCGGAAAACTATCTGCCCGATGATGGCTTAATCGATGCTGTCAATGTCGCGCTATTACTGGGGCAACCGTTGTTATTAACCGGCGAGCCGGGCACCGGTAAAACCCAATTGGCGTACAGTCTTGCCTATCAACTAGGCTTAGGAAAACCGCTGAAGTTTGAAACAAAATCCACCACCACCGCCCGTGATTTATTTTATGTGTACGACGCGCTGGGCCGATTTCATGCCGCCCAAGCGGCCCAATTGGGCGAAAAAAGCAATAAAAAAAGTGTTGACTATATCACTTATAATGCGCTTGGCTTAGCGATTATGCTTGCTAATCGCCCGGAAGATGTGCAAGAAGCGTTTTTGCCGGTTGATTTTGATAAAAAGGTTAACAGGATTTTGGGGCCAGGTTTTGAGTTTACTCAACCTCATCGCTCAGTGGTATTGATTGATGAAATCGACAAAGCACCGCGTGATTTTCCTAATGATATTTTGAACGAAATAGAAAATCGCTATTTTCGGATTCCAGAGTTGGACAATGTAGAAATCGAAGCGCCTGATGAAAGGACACCGATACTGGTACTCACCAGTAATTCAGAAAAGCTATTACCGGAAGCATTTCTACGTCGTTGTATTTATTATGATATTCCGTTTCCAAACCAAAAGCGTTTGGAGAATATTGTAGAGGCCCGTTTAGGAACATTTGCCGAGCCAAGCAGTGCGTTTTTGTCGGCGGCATTGAACATCTTTTTTAAATTGCGAGACGGTGGCTTGCGTAAAAAGCCTTCAACAGCCGAATTACTCAATTGGTTAATCGCGTTGCGCGAAAGCGATAAAGGCGTGGACAACCCTATCGCCACCCATCCTGAGAGTGTGTCGCGTACCTTGAGTAGTTTAGTCAAAATGGCTGATGATCAAAAAAAGGCGCGGCAGATTTTAGGGCTGGATAAGAACAACAACGAATGACGTGGATTAACGAATCGTCTCATAAGTAAGTACAACGAATTACGCGGATAAACGAATCGTCTCATAAGTAAGTACAACGAATTACGCGGATAAACGATTTTTTTTTGGTGTCGTTGAGTCAATCTGTTGTATTAGAAATAAATTGGTTGTGTACGGTTGAATGAAGGGTTGTACCTTAAAACCCAAATAACCTTTGAATCAATTCGTTTATCCCCGTAATTCGTTGTACTTAATATTCAATGAGTTATAGAAAACTGAAAAGTGGTAAGAGTTTGGATATTTTACCACCTATCAATTTGTTAAAAATAGCGTAACGTCTCATAGTACAACGAATTACGGGCCGATAAACGAATCGTCTCATAAGTAAGTACAGCGAATTACGCGGATAAACGAATTGGTGTCGTTGAGTCAATCTGTTGTATTAGAAATAAATTGGTTGTGTACGGTTGAATGAAGGGTTGTACCTTAAAACCTAAATAAACCTCTGAATCAATTCGTTTATCCCCGTCATCCGTTGTACTCTATATTCAATGAGTTATAGAAAACTGAAAAGTGGTAAGAGTTTGGATATTTTACCAGCTATCAATTTGTTAAAAATAGCGTAACGTCTCATAGTACAACGAATGACGGGCCGATTAACGAATCGTCTCATAAGTAAGTACAGCGAATTACGCGGATAAACGAATCGTCTCATAAGTAAGTACAACGAATTACGCGGATAAACGAATTGGTGTCGTTGAGTCAATCTGTTGTATTATAAATAAATTGCTTGTGTACGGTTGAATGAGCGGGTTGTACCTTAAAACCTAAATAAACATCTGAATCAATTCGTTTATCCCCGTAATTCGTTGTACTTAATATTCAATGAGTTATAGAAAACTGAAAAGTGGTAAGAGTTTGGATATTTTACCAGCTATCAATTTGTTAAAAATAGCGTAACGTCTCATAGTACAACGAATTACGGGCCGATAAACGAATCGTCTCATAAGTAAGTACAGCGAATTACGCGGATAAACGAATTTTTTTTGGTGTCGTTGAGTCAATCTGTTGTATTAGGTATTAGAAATAAATTGGTTGTACACGGTTGCTAAACAAAGGGCCGTTGCCGCTGAGCAACGCGCCAAAGCGGCCGAAGATAAAATTGCCCGTTTAAAGGCGCTATTGAAACAAGGATAGTTTGGTCGTTTGGTAGGGTGACGGCTCAGCCTACGCTTTGGACTCCAGCATCCCTAAAATTGAGAGCACTCCTTGTCTGAATCAGAATTTTCTGAATGAAAGAATTTTCAGAATAAATCCATAAATCCATAAATCATGTTGAGGCTAACAATTTTCATTGAATAAAATTCTTAAATTCAGTAGTTGAGAATGATGCTAAAAATAATTGATCGTCTTTAGTAGGCCGGTTCGTCGTAGGCGATTGCTCGCCTTTAGTGGGCCGGTTCGTCGTAGGTGAGTGATCGCCTTGAAGGGGCCATTCTCAACTACTGAAATTCTGTTAATTATGATTCAGACATTGGCCCATAAAAACCTTTAATACCATGAACCTAACAGACATCCTAACCAAAGAACTCGTCAACTTCATAGAAGAGTTACGCGCTGCCGGCTATCACATTGGCGCGACACAATACATTGCCGCGCAAGACTTGATACTGGCGTTAGCGGCGCGAGGCCAACTGCCGCCTAAACTGGGCCGGCTGCGGACATTGTTAGCACCGATACTGTGTCACTCGCCCAAAGAACAGGCAAGTTTTAAGGAGCATTTTGATAACTGGATTAGTCAATTTGAAACACCGGCTTCAACTCCACCGCCTGTAGATATAAGAACAGGCATTAAACTCTGGAAATGGGCCATTGCTGCGTTGGCTATCGTATTGATTTCAAGTATTAGTATTTATATTTATTGGACAGAGATAACCAATTTATTTAAAGATGAAACTGCTTCAATCCCGGTAGAAGTTACTATACCACTATACGAAACCGCGCAACCAGTAACTACATTGCCAGAAACGACACTAGACAATGAAACCGTACCAACGACGGTACCGATTGACACCAAAGGCGATTTTTCATGGAACATTTTGCTTTCAAAGTGGTACCTATGGCCCACTTTGCTACTTTTTATGGTTTTATTAGTGTGGTTATGGCGAAAATTGCCACGTTTCTTAACAAGAAAATCGACAGATACACCGTCTGACATAAAAAAACTATTCGTAGAAGGGATAGACGATAAACTTTTTCAATCGGTGGGCTTGTCGCGTATTGCACAACAGTTACGCAAACATAAGCCCATCCCTACCACTGATTTGGACATAACGGCTACCCTCAAAAAAACCATCGAAACGGCCGGTTGGTTTACGCCCATCACGGGCACAATACCGATCCGTCCAGAATATTTGGTGTTGATAGATAGAACGACTTTTAAAGATCATCAAGCGGAGTTAATGAATTCCCTGATTAATCAAATCATTGCGGAAGAGGTTTTTGTCACCCGTTATTACTTTGATGGTGATCCGCGCCGCTGCTATCCCGAACAAGCCCAGCTTGCACCACTAACGCTAACAGAATTGGCTGAACGTTATCCTGAACATCAGTTGATGATATTTTCCGATGGTAATGGATTTATCAATCCCATTACTGGCGAAATCGTTAATTGGATTGAGCAATTTTCGGTATGGACACCCCGGACATTGTTTACCCTAGAAGAGCCTGCACAATGGGGCTATCGAGAACAAATATTGGACGGGGCCGATTTTCTTATCATGCCAGCGAATGAAGCGGGTTTAAAGGCCCTTGCTGAACAAATTAATACCGGCATTTGGCAACCTTATCCCAAGCCCTTCGATTCAGTTGCCCGCGCATTTCCTGACTATCTTAATGAACGTCCGCGTCGCTGGCTAGAACGTCATACGCCTGAGGCCCCCCGTGCTAACAGAATTGCTAAAGCAAGTACGAGATTTTCTCGGAGAAAAGGCCTATGATTGGTTTAAAGCCTGTGCTGTTTATCCGGAATTACGATGGCAATTAACGCTTTATTTAGGTTATCAACTGAAATTGGTGACTGAAGAACGCCTTGCCAAACTGGCGCGTTTGCCTTGGTTTCGGTATGGCTATATGCCTAACTGGTTGCGTGATCAGCTAGTAGCTGACTTATTACCCCAACAGTATGGTGAAATAGTTATCGCATTGTCCGCCCTTTTTAATACGGCATTAGATAAGCCTTTATCAGATTTTTATCTGGAAATTGCAGACAAGCAAGAAACTGATTGGTTGAATTTAAATCTGTCTGGGCGATCTAAAGACGCTCCTAAGAATAGTCCTTTACGGGATTATGTATTTATGACAATTAGAGAAGATAAATTGTCAGTTAAAATTTATAAAAAAGGATTTCATCAAACAAGTCATCCCTGCTTATACCCAATCCTTGTCGTTTTATGGCCCACATAGAGCCTATTCGCCGCCGCACGGCTAATCGCATTCAAACCGACAGTGCCGAATGACTACATGAAAGGCGTGAACGACGAACAGTTTTGCAATAGATGCTTTCATCAAAGGTTTGGTGCCGAAAGAACACAATGACACGATTATTGCCTTTTTCGGTGAAAAGTACTATATTATATAAAACCATATCAACTATATATATTACAGACCATGATTATCGAACCACACACCCGACATTCAACAAAAGGCAAAATGATGTTGACAGTTTCAATCAAAAATGAACATGCCGAAATGTTGGCCGCGTTTGGAAGCCCACAGAAATCCATTGATTTGGCGTTACAACGCTATCTCATTGAACAGATTACCGCCAAAGTGGCCGAACTCCGTCAAAAAGAGGCCAACTATCAAACCAAATACGGTATGGATTATCCAACATTTACCCAACGCATCTCTGAAGATGAACACTTCATCACTGAGGTTGAGAGTAACGTGAATAAAATGTGGGAAATTGATTTAGCGGATTGGGAATTTTGCTACAAGGGGATTGACGATTGGACACACAAATTACAGACCATTTTGCTGACCTAATTGCGCTGGCACAAACAACTTTTGAGCAAGTTGATTATGTAACAGATATCACACCTAAACGCGCTATTTTGCGTTTTAATGCGAAATACGGTTCTTGTCGGGTATTTGTGACGGAATTATTTAGCGATGGCCTACGAAAATATCGCTATTATGTCTTACGCGGAGACTGGGTAGAAGCGGGGTTTGATAACAGCCCAGACGCTCGTGCGATTCGACTCAAGTCTGGTAAAATTGGTAAAGAACATGCGGGAGAACAGATACCCCACCTACACCAAGAAGATAAAAGCAAGTTATCTTTGACAGAAGAAATGAGTTTTGCCGCATTTGTAGATTGGGTAACAGCAAACATTCAACCGATGACTCACTAACTGGCGAGAGCGAACGTAGGGAGCCGATATTGCGGCACGTATCCACCTCTTTTATCGTTTCCTGAATGATTCGAACAAACTTCGTAAAGGCAACGAAGAAATCCCTGCTTATACCCAATCCTTGTTCTACACGGAGTTTCACAGAGATTTCACCGAAGCTCTGTGCTACTCTGTGATACTGAAGTGACTCTGTGTTGAAAAATGACGATTTTTACTTTCCTGATAGGTGCTAAGGCATGAACGATGAACCGTTTGACTGACAACGACAATACTGTTAAATTTTAACTTAACTTCAATAACAGGAGAACCAATTATGACAACAATCACTTCACGAGAAATCACCCCAACATTTCCCACAATAACAACCGACACCATTGTTGAGGCCTTACAACATCTCTCCCCTAAATACTTGCCAGACGTTTTACAATTCATTCACTTTTTGGAATACAAGTCTCTCAACACTCAGGATGAAGCCGAAGAAGATGAGGCCTTGTGGAACGCCGTGCAAGCCCATCAAGCGTATAAAGCGCAACATCCAGACGAGGCACTGGAGCGATACCAATCAGGTGCAGAATTTATGAAGGCGGTGGAGGAGCTATAATGTCGTATCAAATCATTTTTGACAAAACCATTCGCCATCAAATTCGATGCTTGCCCGCCCATATCAAAACAATAGCCAAACAACAAATCGCTTTGTTGAGCGATAACCCCCGTCCCCAAAAAAGCAAAGAACTAACTGGACATCCTAATTACTATCGGATGTGGCTTGGCGCGAACCATCGGCTGGTGTGGCATATTTTTGATGACGAAAAAGCGATTGAAATTGAATATGTTGGGCCAAAATAACCCGACTTATACGCCTATTTAGGATTAGCTCGCCCTTCCCAAAACGATGAGCAAGCATAAGTGAGTAGTTTCTTTTCTTCATTGCAAAGAAGCGTCAAGTAAGAAATAACATAATACGACAACCTAGAAATCGTTAGGAACAATAACGACAAGGATTGTTTATAAAAAAGGATTTCATCAAACAAGTCATCCCTGCTTATACCCAATCCTTGTCGTTTTATGGTTCACAAAGAACCCATTTGCCGCCGCACTGCCAATCGCGTTCAAACCGGCAGTGCCGAATGACGACAAGAAAGACATGAACGACAAACCGTTTGACTTCGCTTCACTCGGAACGACTTCGCAAAAGCAACGACAAAATCCCTGCTTATACCCAATCCTTGTTGTTGTTTTATGGCCCACATAGAACCCATTAGCCGCCGCACTACCAATCGCGTTCAAACCGACAGTGCCGAATGACGACAAGAAGGGCATGAATAACGATTCACTCGGAACTTCGTAAAGGCAACGAAAAAATCCTTGCTTATACCCAATCCTTGTAGTTCGTAGGCTGGGTAGAGCGAGAGCTTTCCCGTTGGGAAACTGTGTTAAACCCACCAACAAAATTCTTTAAAATGATGGGTTTAACTATGTTTTTCCTATCCAACAAGACTCTCAATTATCTCAATGACTATGCAGAGCAACCCATGACAATTGACGAAATTACTGAAGCGATCCAATCAAATCGCATCAATGTGACACGTCATGCCAAACAAGAAGCAAAGAATGATTCCTTGACTTTGGATGACATTTTATTTTCAACCTACAACGGTGAAATCATTGCCGATTATTCTTATGATAAGCCATATCCAAGTTGCTTAATATATGGTAACACGTCCTTGGGTGAACCAGTTCATAGCGTCTGGGCTTATGATTCTGTTAACCAGATTGCAATTTTGATTACGGTTTATCGTCCCGATCCAACTCGTTGGATTAATTGGAAAGAAAGGAGAAAATCATGAAGTATGTCGAAAAATGCCCAACCTGTGGCAGTTCCGAACTCATTGAAAAGCCAATAAAAGAAGTTCTGTCGGGCGGTAACAATACCGCTTTTTTGATCGTTAATGCGGCCGTTTGTCTCCACTGTGGAGAAAGATTGTACACGCCAGAGACGGTAAGGCAATTTGAGAAAATCGAAGCGCAACTTGAAAAAATGGCCGCGCCTTATGAAGCTCAAGAAACTTATGGGTTTCAAGAAATTGGCCGAACATTTCAAGTGGCCGTATAACCAAGTTAGTTTTCTCGTTACCGCGCAGAAGATTATTTGGGCCAGATGGCGTTTGCAATTGGACTCGATGTTTTTCTCGTTTCCAACCGCTAGTTAGCAATCAACGTGTCCAATAGACATAATAACGTGAGTTCGACTTTAAATATCAATGTATTAGTTATATCAATTATTGAGTGATAATGACTTAATTATCAATCAGTTTAAAACCAAACACCTAAACTGTACTGGTTCATTCCAGTTGATGGCCCACAAATAAGGGTTATTCACGTATTAATGCTAAGGGTTTAATATTATAAGTTATTGAAAAGTCGAGCTCACGTTAATACGACAACCTAGAAATCGTTAGGAGCAATAACGACAAGGATTGTTTATAAAAACGGATTTCATCAAACAAGTCATCCCTGCTTATACCCAATCCTTGTCGTTTTATGGCCCACATAGAGCCTATTCGCCGCCGCACTGCCAATGACATTCAAACTTGAGTTTGGCAGTCGTCCAAACTAACGTTTGGCAGTCGTAAAACGTAAGGATGGCAGGAGTCCAAACAGTCGTCCAAACTAGCGTTTGGCAGAGTAGTGATACGCGGCTTATTTACATAAAAATGTTAGGGTTATTTAGACTATCGATTTTGAGGGCCATAAAATACTTTGGAGACTTTCAAATTAAGTTATGGCCCTCTGTCGCGCTTCATATCTGTAGGTGGGTTTAACTACGTTGATCTTCGGTTCGCGTAGCGAAGGCTGGCTACGTGGCATTACTCGCTACTACAAACTCCGTCAACTACAAGGAAGAAACGGTTTCTTAAGGGCCATGAGTTGATATTCCTTGAGCCATTATGCGATATGGCCCACAATTGACGGCCATCAGTCTTAAGTGTCATTTCGACGCGAGAATAAATAGTCTATCACTTTGATAACCAAAAAATCTCTATGCCAGACTTTCTGGCTCGCGTAGAACCCATTCGCCGCCACGGCTAATTGCATTCAAACTGTCGAATGACGATATGAAGGGCATGAACTCCGTTTTTGCAACTCCCTCAGTTAACCTTTTTTGAGGAAATACACCATGTTCCAACTTAACATGACACCTCCCCCCGATTTTGAAGCCAACCTACATCGGTTGATGCTTCAGCGAGGACTCTCTAGCCAATCCGAGGCGATAGTCCTCGCAGTTAAAGAAACTATTGAACGCACGATTCATACCGCTAAAACCATTGGCGCACCACTCAATTTTAATCTTATTTAGGGTTTAAGCGTGTTGCCTATTTTCAGGGATATGAATGGTGGGACTGCTAAGCAGTCGGATTCGGGATAATGTTTGATTCAGTGCGGCATTGCTAACCCACCCTACGAGACTGGTCGAATGACGACAAGAAGGGCATGAACTCCGTTTTAGCTATTCGCTTGCGGCTGCGTTTTGCAACTCCCTCAGTTAACCTTTTTTGAGAAAATACACTATGTTCCAACTTAACATGACGACACCCCCCGATTTTGAAACCAACCTACATCGGTTGATGCTTCTGCGAAGACTCTCTAGCCAATCCGAAGCGATAGTCCTCGCGGTTAAAGAAACTATTGAACGCACGACTCATACCGCTAAAACCATTGGCGCACCACTCAGCTTAGAAGAAATACTTGAAAGTCAAGCGACTGACAAAAAGCGTCTAACATTAACATACGAAGAAAACGTGTTTTTAGCCATCGTTCCGATAGCGGATGTTGATGTCATAAAACAACTGTCCGATTGCATTGACAGTACCTATAATGCCTCAAGTCGCACTGAACAGGCCCCAGCGCGTGAAAAGACTGACACTCTACCAAACTTAGCTGACTTACTTGATCGCGCCGCGGCCCAAAAAGCACCTATCACGTTAACGTACCAAGACAAAATTTTTTTTGCGGGCGTTCCAATACAAGCCGTTGACGTAATAGAACAATTGGAAGACTGTATTGACAATGCCAACGCCGACGAGGCCCTAAAAGAAAAAGGTTCTATCTCTCTTGACGAGTTCATAAAGGAACTAGGATTTATCTGTGTAAAGCATATATCAGCTTGATAACCAAAATATTTCTCCGATCAAAGAAATGACAGGGTGGTAAACTAAATTCTTTCCGGATAGACACTTATTAGGTAAGTAATTGAATTACCTATTATTTACTCATTTCATCCAAAATTCTTTCATCCAAAATCGGTGGGGCATAGAGAGCTAATCATTTTCACCACCCCAGTGTAAAGCTATCGTGCGTACGATTTTAAGGATTTAATCGCTTGAAAATACGTCAATGACGTATATAATAATGCGCCGTCAATCTCAAGGAACAAACCATGAATTTTAAAACCACAAGCATTTTCGATAAAAGAATTAGCCAGTTACTATCGAAAGATGAATATGCCCAAATGCGTCAAGCTTTGACTGATAGTCCTAATCTTGGTGTTGTTATAAAAAATACCGGTGGCGTTAGGAAAATACGATGGGCCGTAGGTAACAAAGGGAAAAGCGGTGGTGCCAGAATTATCTACTACTGGCATAACCCCAACAGCCAAGATGACGAAATATACTTGCTCTTTGCCGTTTTAGAAAACGAGCAAGAAAACCTGAGCAGTCAACAAAAATCAGAACTCAACAAATTGATAGAAAGTGAGTACCATGAGCAAGACAATGAATGATGAAACTTTTGCAGAATTGATGCAAAGTGCTAAAGAAGGTGCCAAAATGTCGCGTGGCGAATTAGCGCCGGCTAGTGAATTTCTACACACCGGTACCAATGTCAAGGCCATTCGTGAAAAAATGGGCCTCTCCCGACAAGAGTTTGCCGATTTACTGTGCGTTAGTAAACGCACTTTAGAAGGATGGGAACAAGGGCATAGAAACTTAACCGGCCCGGTACGTGTTTTATTGACCATTTTTAAGAATGCGCCCGGAGCGGCCATGAATGCTTTGCATGGTCATCTTTGGCAGGGAACCAAACTTTAGTTTGGCAGGAGTCCAAACTTGGCAGGGGTCCAAACTTGAGTTAATTGTAAAAAAACTTTTGCGTAGATTGGGGGCATGCCTTCCTGGCGTTTGGACGGATTTAAGAGCGTTGCCAAACGTTAGTTTGACGACTGCCAAGTTTTTGCTTCAAAAAACTTTTGCGTAGATTGGACGACTGCCAAACGTTAGTTTGGACGACTGCCAAACGACTCCTGATAGATGAGAAGCGATTCGTTCCAGGCTCGCCTTGCCAATAGACGAGGAGTCCAAGATTTATCTTGGACTCCTGTTGACGAAGGGCCCATTCATTAAATTTATTTTAAAATTATAAACTTATGTCATATATTGGCATTTTTCATTTTTCATCTCTCTAAAAAGAATTGCTTGCGTTGTGCCGGGGTAAGTTGGCGCGGAACAATCTGACGAGCATAATCAATTAAAGCTTGAGTGGTGGGAAAAATACGCCAGAGACGGGCCGTGTTATCGGCTGAGGCTGTCGCGATGGCTTGTCCATCTGGACTGAAAGCCGCACAATAAACTTCTCCTTCATGTCCACTCAACACGGCAAGTAGTTTGCCCGTCTTGACATCCCACAGACGGGCCGTTTTATCCGCAGAAGTAGTGAGTACGCGCTGCCCATCATCCGTGAAAGTGGCATAATAAACATCATTTTCATGTCCCGTCAGCACGGCGAGTGGTTTACCGCTATCGGCCTCCCAGAGACGGGCCGTCTTATCTTCAGAGACGGTGACTACACGCTGTCCATTCGGACAGAAGGCCGCATAAGTGACGCGCCGTTTATGTCCTATTAGTACCGCGATGTGTGCGCCAAGGTTGACATCCCACAAATGTGCCCGGTTATTCCGACAGGCCGTCACCACAAGCTGTCCATCCGGACTAAAGGCCGCATGGTAAACTTCACAGTCGCTGATATCAGTCGGTTGGGCCAACACGGCATGTAGTTTGCCCGTGTTGACATCCCACAGGCGAGCAGTCATGTCCAATGAAGTCGTGACGAGGTGTTGTCCACCCGGACAAAAAGCCGCATGAGTGACTTTTTCCCTATGTCCAGTCAGCCTAGCCAATAGTTTGCCCGTGCTGACTTCCCACAGGCGGGCCACTTTGTCATTTGATAGGGTGACAAGGCGCTGTCCGTCAGGACTAAAGGCCGTGTGAGTCACTCCCCAACCATGCCCGGTTAGCATAACAAGTTGTTTGCCCGTGTTGACATCCCACAAGTAAACGGTATCAGCGCCGGCCGTCACAACGCACTGTCCATCGGGACTAAAGGCCGTGCGAGTCACTCGGCCGCCATGTTCAGTCAGTACAATGAGTTGTTTACCGGTGTTGACATCCCACAAGCAGGCCCTATTATCATCGTCCGCTGTCAAGAGACGTTGTCCATCTGGACTAAAGGCAACTTGCCTAACACGATTTTCATGCCCAGCCAGTATGGCGATAGGTACGCCAATGTTCACCTTCCACAGGCCGGCCGTGTTATTCCTAGAAGCGGTCACCACTTGTTGTCCATCCGGACTGAAAGCAGCGTAATTCACCTCATCTTGGCGGCCTACCAGTATGGTAACTGTTTTAGCCGTGTTGACATTCCACAGGCGGGCCGTACCATCATCTGAGACGGTCAACAGATGCAGTTCATCAGCACTAAAAGCGGCTTTAATAACTGCACTTTTATGCCCAGTCAACAGGGTAAGTTGTTGACCAGTATTGACATTCCAAATACGGGCCGTCTCATCTGCTGAGGCAGTAACTAAATACTGTCCATTAGGACTAAAAGTCGCTTGAAGGACATCATCTGTATGTCCTTTCAGCACCCGGAGTTGTTTGCCGGTTTCGACATCCCACAAACGGGCAACGTTATTATCTGATGTTGTGACGACGCGCTGTCCATCAGGACTGAAAGCGGCATGAAGCACATCATGTTTATGCCCTATCAGACGGCTTAGATATTTATTCCCCATTAGGAAAAAAGTCAAACGATTTTTACCAACCTTCTTGAAAGAAAGTAGACGTTCAGTCAAGTGGACTAGAGAACCAATAAAACCGGTCAGATATCCGGATAACACCGTCAGTTGTTTACCCGTAGAGACATCCCACAGGCCGGCCGTCTTATCCGCTGAAACGGTGAGGATGCGCTGTCCATCCGGACTGAAGGCCACTCTAACCACAACCTTTTTATGGCCTTTGAGTGTAGCGCATAATTTGGCGGTATGAGTCTCCCACAGGCGTGCCGTTTTATCAGAGGATGCCGTAACAATATGTTTGCCTTCTGGACTAAAAGTAGCATAAGTGATCGGACTTTCATGGACTAAAAGCACGGCAAGCGATTGACCAGTATTAGCATCCCATAAACGGGCCGTACCATCACCAGAAGCGGTAACGAGATAGGCTTCTACCGGACTAAAAGTGGCATGAGTAACCGGACTTTCATGCCCCGTTAGTACGGCAAGTGCTTGTCCCGTCTTAGTATTCCACAAACGAGCCGTGCCATCACTCGATGCGGTAACAACGCGCTGTCCATCCGAACTAAAAGCCGCGTGAGTAACACTATTTTCATGCCCAGTCAGCACCGCCTGTTCACGTAGATTATAAATCGCTTGGTAGAGTTGCGCTTCGGCTTCAACAACATAAGGGCGGTTAGGTTGGGACATTGACTTAGGCAAAGCCTCCAAAGCCAATAATATCCCAAAGGTTGCATTACCGATTTCCGTTTCTTGCCGTGCCAATTCTGCAAAAAACAAAGATTGGACATACAGCGCCTGATTGATTTCCGATTCAGTATTTTTTTCAGATTCTAAAGTGGTACTTTCGACGCGAATCTTTTTGGTCGTTTCCGAAGGATTGAGGTGAGGAACAGTGACAGTTTCAATCGTTATCTGTACACGACTATTAGGTGGTAAAGCCAGAAGTTCATCAGGAAGTAGCGCGTTACCATCAAAAGTCGCTTCTAGTGTTTTAATCATCACAGTTATCTAAAAGAGGATGTAGTCTTAATTCATATAGGCATCCATCATTCGTTGTAGAATATTAAAGCGAGAAACCCAGTTTAAAATAAGTACAACGGATTTGGGCAATAAACGGATTTTTTTAGTTTAAGATTTGAGTTTAAAATAAGTACAACGGATTTTGGGAATAAACGAATAGAAAAAACTCGTTTATTCCTAAAAGATGTCCAAGATAAATCTTGGACTCCAACGTCCAAGCTTTTCTCATGCTTTTTCGGCCAACATCTGCAACAAGGTTTGCTGGGCAGAAACCACCTGTGTGTCATCTTCTGGGCTAAGGCGAGTATAATTGCCCTCGCTATCAAGTACCCACGCTTGACTATTGTCCTCTAAATACAATTTCAAACCTTGCTCAATCACGCGCTGTTTGAGTTCTGGGGTTTCAAGAGGAAAACATTCTTCTATCCGCTTATGCAGATTGCGAACCATCCAATCGGCACTGGCGCAAAAAACTTCCGGTTTGCCTCCATTTAAAAAATAAAAACAGCGGGTGTGTTCAAGAAAACGCCCAATAATAGAACGCACATGAATATTCTCAGAAATCTCCGGGAGCCCCGGTTTTAAGCAACATATCCCGCGCACAATCAATTCGATTTTGACACCGGCTGCTGAAGCTCGGTACAAAGCTTGGATCGTTTCAGATTCAACCAACGCATTGATTTTAGCCATGATGTGCGCTGGTTTTCCTTTACGAGCGGCCGAGGCCTCACGCTCAATGCGTTTTATTAAGCCGGCGTGCAAACTAAACGGCGACTGTAGCAATTTTTTCAACTTCGCGCCCCGTCCAAGGGTGGTGAGTTGCATAAACATTTTATGCACGTCTTCACCGATGTCTTCATCGCAAGTCAACAAGCCATAATCAGTATAGACACGCGCAGTACGGTCATGGTAATTACCGGTGCCTAAATGCACATAACGCTTCAATTTCTTGCCTTCACGACGCACCACCAAAATCATTTTGGCATGGGTTTTATAACCCACCACGCCATAGACGACATGGGCACCGGCCTCTTGCAGGCGGTTGGCTAAACGAATATTGGCTTCCTCGTCAAAACGGGCACGCAGTTCAACCACCACCGTCACTTCTTTACTAGAACGGGCAGCATCTACCAAGGCATCGACTAACACCGAATCAGGCCCGGAGCGATACAACGTTTGTTTAATCGCCAAAACTTGTGGATCGGTTGCCGCTTGACGTACAAAGTCAATAACGGGCGTGAACGATTGGAATGGATGATGTAACAGTATGTCGCCTTCACGAATAGTGCTAAATAAATTGCGCCCCAAACTGCTGGGAATGCCGGGCTTAAAGCTAGGATATTTCAAATCTGGGCGGTTGACTAAATCGGCCAAGGATAACAAACGATTGAGATTGACCGGCCCATTGGCTTGATATACATCTTGTTGATTGAGCTTAAAATGCTTTAACAAAAAGTTAATCATTTTTTCTGGGCAATTGTCGGCCACTTCCAAACGCACAGTATCGCCATAGCGACGGCCCGGCAATTCGCCTTCTAAGGCGCGTAGCAAATCATCTATTTCTTCTTCATCAACAAACAATTCGCTATTACGAGTGACTCGAAATTGATAACACCCGGTAACGGTCATACCCGGAAATAAATATTCAACATGCGCATGGATGACAGAAGACAGAAAAACAAAATCGTAGGGGTGTTCGGATAATTCAGGTGGCACCTGAATGAAACGCGGCAATGAGCGTGGTGCTTGTACTACCGCCATCCCACTATCGCGCCCAAACGCATCTTTACCTTTGAGAGAAACGATAAAATTCAAGCTCTTATTGAGAATGCGTGGAAAGGGATGCGCGGGATCCAAGCCAATGGGGCTTAAAATGGGCCACAGTTCATTATCATAGTTGTCTCGCACCCATTTGCTTTGGGCTTTATTCCAACAATCCCGCTTGAGAAAATAAATGCCTTCTTGTTCCAAGGCCGGTAAAAGATGCTCATTGAGTAAACGGTATTGCTCCTCAACAAACTCATGGGCCGCCACACTGATACGATTAAGCGTTTCTTGTGGAGACAGATTATCAGGCCCAGCTTGCACAGAACCGACGGCGACTTGTTGTTTTAAACCGGCAACCCGTAACTCAAAAAATTCGTCAAGGTTAGTGCTAGCAATACATAAAAACCGTAAACGCTCCAACAAAGGCATCTTTTGGTCTTTAGCTTGTGCCAAAACCCTTTTATGAAACGCCAGTAGGCTTAATTCACGATTGATGTACAATTCTGGGCGGGTAATATCGATTTCTTTGTGATCGATAGGCTCACTGACTTCGGCAGGCTTCGCCGTATCAGTTTTGTTGACGTTTTTTTTGGTACGTGTCGTGCTAGTATTAGCGGCCATAAGATAATCACTCTTGTGGTAATTAGTAATTGGTAATTAGTAATTAGTATACTAGTATACTTTACTGCGCTTTTGTCATTTCTGCAGATACGAAATCTTGTTTTCATGGCTCCATTGTCAGAGCTCAAACGACATGACAAAAAACTTCTTCGATGTCTAGTATAATTGGTAATTGGTAATCGATCATTACGAATGACTAAAGTTTAGTTTAGTCCTTGGCAAAAATATCGCGCATCAAAGCTCAAAACATAACCCATTTTTTTTAAACTGATACTTTGCGCGGCTAAAAACAGAAACTTATCGAGCGAAGCTCTCAACGATTTAACACAGCCTTGCATCCCTCTATCAAGGAGACTTCCGCGATTTTATTCACATCGCTAGAGGGGGCAAAAGTCTGAAAACTGTGAACGATCACAGAGAATTGGTATTGTACTACACTTTGGTTTTGAGCTTGAATTGATAACACGCCATGGCGTGATCGTTTTCAATCGGTTTTCCGTTCACCCCCGCCTTCTTTCCAAAAAGGGCATATCCGGGGAGCCGTGACACTGCCATTAAATGCGAATATCTCGCGATTAAATGAAAAATGAAACTTATAAAATCACTTTCATTCCAGACGTTTTTATAAGTCATTGATTTCATCAGATTCAATTCAACCCTTAATTATTCGCATCATTAAGTTAAGCAACAAAACACCTACAAAAAGTCTCAAACTGTAAGCGCGACAGAGGGCCATAACTTAATTTTAAAACATAGAGTATTTTATGGCCCTCAAAATCGATAGTCCAAAAACCGCAAAAAAATAGGTCAATAACAGGGGCCCGCGTATCACGACTCTGCCAAACCCGCGGCGGCCGCCAAACGTTAGTTTGGACGACTGCGCGTGAGGCGATAAATCGCCTACTACAAACGGGCCTTTTCCTTAACGTTAGTAGGAGAAATCTTACAGACTTGTCATTTCGACGTTAGGAGAAATCTATGAACCTCACGCTTGTCAGGATTCGGAATGACAAAAGCGCAAATTGTGTCAATGTTTGTTGGATTTTTTCTTTGGAAAGCTGTAATGAATAACGGACAATTACCAATTACCCATTACCATTACCCATTAGCCATTAGCCAATCATTAGGAAATAAATATGTCTGCTAACAATTCCCATCATTCCCGTTTTTTTTGGCGTTCTTCAGCGATGTTCGGCATTTTGGACTCTGAGCGTCAGTTTAAAGAAGTGAACAACGCTTGGGAAAATACCCTTGGATTATCTACAAGCCAACTGCTGGCTAAAAGTTTTTTAGATTTTGTTCATCCCGACGATCAACCCTCTACTCAGTACTATTTTGAGCAGTTAGGTGAAGGCTTGCCTTGTGTATCATTTTCCACTCGGTTTCGCCATAAAGACGGTTTTTATCGTACCGTATTATGGGAAATTAATGGAGCCGCGTCGGCTGAATACGCTTATTATGCGGTAGGGATGGATGTAACAAGCCGTGAACAGCCGATGGTAGCGGATGAAATGATTAGTGTGCTACAGGAAGGCGTGGTTTTGCAATATGCGAATGGGACGATTGGCGCATGTAATCCAAGTGCGGAGCGGATTTTAGATTTGTCAGTTGACCAAATGATGGGATGGACTTTAATTGATCCCGATTGGCGGCTTACCCATGAAGATGGTTCTCCGTTTCCAACAGAAACGCATCCGGCTATTTGTACCTTGCGGACTGGACAGGCCTACGCAGAAGTTGTCATGGGAATAGTCAAACCATATGACTCAGTGATTTGGGTTCGTATTAATTCCTATCCATTGTGGCGCGATGATGTGACGACACCTTACGCGGTAGTCATTTCCTTTTCGGACATCACCCAATATAAGGAAACGGAGCATGCTTTGCGTAAAGAAACTTCGACTGAGTTCCAAGGCATGGTGATGCCGGACAGTAATTACGATTTATGGGATTGGGATTTAGCAACCAATGAGATGCACTTTTCACTACAATGGGAAAAGATGCTAGGCTTTGAAGAACATGAATTGTTGCGACATGTGGAATCATGGCATCAACGCATCTACCCGGCTGACTATAATCGGGTAATGGCCGATATTCAAAATCATTTAGATGGTTTAACACAAGTGTGTGAAAACACGCATCGTTTGCAACATAAGGATGGGAGTTATCGGTGGATTTTAAGTCGCGGAGTGATGGTGCGGGATCCGTCAGGTAAGCCGCATCGTATGGTGGGAACGCATGTCGATATTACTGAACCGCGCCGTATTGAGGATGAGTTGAACGAAACGGAGAAAAAATATCAACAATTAATGGAAATTGAATCGGATGCTGTTTTTGTGGTGGATACGAAGACGTTGGAAATTATTGAAGTAAACAAGGCGGCGGCACCTTTGTATGGTTATAGTCGCAGTCAACTGTTGAAACTTAAAAAGGTAGAATTGTCAGCGCAACCCGATAAGACGGAAAAATTGATTAAGAAAGGTGTGAAATCAACATCAATGCAATACCATAAAAAACAAGATGGGACGGTTTTTCCAGTAGAAGTGACAACCAGTCCTTTTTTGTTTAAGGCTAGGCAAGTATTAATGGTGGCGGTGCGTGACATTTCGGCTCTTCAACAAATTGAGACAGCGTTGTGGGAGAACGAGTCGAAGTATCGGCAATTATTTGAGGCGACTTCTAATCCGACGGTCGTTTTTGATACGAATACTCAACAAATTTTTGATGTCAATCAGGCAGCCGTTGATTTATATGGGTACAGCAAGGCTGAATGGCTAGAAATGAAAACCCAGGAAGTGTCGGTGGAGCCGGGGCGCCAAAGAGGGGCTTTTGGTAGTCAAAAACGGGTGATTCCGTTACGTTGGCACAAGAAAAAGGACGGCACGGTGTTTCCAGTAGAAATTTCTACCGGTAATACTTATTTATTTCAAGGACGTTCTTTGGTATGTGCGACGGTGCGTGATATGACGGAGCGTAAGGCGCATGAAGAAGCGTTGCGTCAGGAAAGGGATTTTGTGACTAATTTAGTTCAAACCTCGCCGGCGTTTTTTGTTGCGATTAATCCCGACGGAAAAATCCGTATGATGAATCAAGCTATGCTACAAGCGACGGAGTCTTCGTTTGAGGAAGTCGTTAATTCTGATTTTTTAACGACTTTTGTGCCGGAACAACAGCGCCCGTTAGTGTCTGCGGAGATTGAGAATCTGATTAAATCTATGCAGCCTTCGTTGATGGAGTGCCATATATTAAGTCAATCGGGTAACTCGTTGCTGGTAGAGTGGCATAGCCGTGCAGTGGTAAAAGCGGATGGCACCTTGGACTATTTTTTTGGGGTGGGCATTGATGTGACTGAACGTAAAAAAGCTCAGGGGCATTTGCGCCTGTTTAAATCTATCATCGAATCGTCGGAAGAAGCGATTGCAGTCAATAATGCACAAGGGCAATTGATTTACATTAACCCAGCATACGAAAAGTTATTTGGGCGCACTCTCAAGGAAGCGAAACAATTAAGTTTGACAGAACACTATCCGCCCAATTCCCTGAAAATTTTGCAACAAGAAGTGAAGCCAGCATTGGCGAGTGGAAGCAGTTGGGAAGGAGAATTGGAGGTTTTTTACAAGGAGGGTTCAAAGTTTCCTATCTGGCAACGAGTTGATGCCGTGCGCGATGCTAAAGGTAACCTATTATTTAGTTTTGGCTTAATGCATGACATCAGTGAGCGTCAGCGGATGTGGGAAACGCTGCGTAAGCAATGGCAGGAACACCAAATGATTTTCAATACCATACCGGCGATGATTTGGTATCGTGACAAGGAAAATCGTCTATTACGCCGCAACAAGAGAGCCGAAGAAACCTTTAGAAACCGTGATAAGGAACTCAAAGAATATACCGATTGTAAGGAAATAATCCAAATAGGTCACCCTCAGACAGGGATTGTGCATAGCCTTAAACAGACGGGAGGGAATGGAATGACCAGTTCAAGCTTAACGGATTCAGAAGAATCTATTCGCTGGTTGCAATTCGATAAAATTCCTTACCGGGATGCCCAAGGTAATCTCACTGGGGTTATTGTGTTTGCGATTGACATTACCAAGTCTAAAAACATTCAGTCCTTATTGCCGGAGAGTAAGGAACAGCAGAGCTTTCCTGATTTTGAGACATTTTTCGCTTCTGTGTTTGAGGTAGCCAAGTTAGGAATTTGCTTGACAGATGATCGTGGACGTTTTTTGAGCGTGAATCCGGCCTACGGGGATTTGTATGGATATCGTCCAGAAGAATTAGTAGGGCAACCGTTTACGAAGGTGCTGCCACAGGCTGTCCATGATAATGCGGTGCGCGAATATTACAGTCTTCTTATGACGCAAGAGAAGCCGACGCTCCTCAAACGGCGAGAAGAGCAACACCGCAATGGTCAACTTTTCGACGTACAAATCATGGCGAGTCGTCTCGTACTTGAGGATAGACGGCGCATGTTGCTAAGCGTCATCAACCGGAGTTTGTAGTAGGCGATTCATCGCCTACCGCGTAGCCACCCTTCGCTACGCGAAACCCACCTTACTGATGGCCGTCAATTGTGGGCCATATTGCAGAATGGCTCAACGAATTTCAATTCATGGCCCTATTGAGACCTCTTTTAATGACACGTAGGGGCAATCCCAAGGGGAAAGCCCTCTCGTTTTGGCAAAATATCCTAAAATTTATGGTTCGGTACTTACGAGCGAAAGCGTCTAAAGACGCTACAGAAAACGAGCCATTACTCATTCACGTTGGTTGGATTGACTCGGGCCGGCAAACGCATAGTAAAAGTGCTTCCTTGCCCAATTTTACTTTTAACGAAAATCTCACCGCCCATAATTTCACAAAACTGTTTGGTAACCGCTAACCCTAAACCGCTACTACCATATTTGCGCATGGGCAACGCCTCAACCGGCACGAATGCCTGAAATAATTTGGGGATTTGATCGTCAGTCATGCCAATACCTTGGTCAGTAATGCGAAATAGAATCCAGTCAATGCCATCTACCGTCTCCCGAAGCACCGTCAATAAAATCGTCGTCTGCTTGGAGAATTTGTTGGCATTACTGAGCAGATTCAATAAATTTTGCCGCACTTTGCTCAAATCTTGAGACATAGTACCCAGTGCCGAATCACAATTCACTTTCAAAATATTGGCGCGTTTTTCCAACAGCGGCGTAATCGTCGTTACAACATCTTGGATCATCGGGGCTATGTCAAACGTATCTATATATAAATCCATTTGGCTAGATTGAATTCTGGACATGTCGAACAAGTTATTGATTAAATCCAATAAATGGTAACCGGCCCCATGAATTTTTTGTAAATCCGTCATAAAATATTCATGACCTCGCTCTTTCGCATCTTCCAGCAACATTTCCGTATAACCAATGACCGCATTCATCGGTGTGCGAAGTTCACGGCTCATATTCGCCAAAAATTGCGCCTTGGCTTGATTAGCCGCTTGGCTATGCGTCTTGGCACGTTTGGCTTCCAATTTGTGTTTTTGGATTTCTACTCGTGCCTTTTGAATTTGCAAACGCGCTTTTTGTGTCTCAGTGCGGGAATTTTGTTTCTCAACCTTGACTTTCGCTAAGTCGCCTTGGCATTTTTCAAGTTGCCGCGCTCGCTTGGCTGACGCTAAACGTGATGCTTGTAAATGCTTAAGACATTCAACTCGCTCGCTATTGAGTTTAATCACTTTAGCTGCCATAAGCCTGAAAACGTTAGCGAGTGTGCGTAGTTCAACGACGCTTTCTGGGGCCATCTTTAATGTCTCGCCCGGGTATCTGGCGAGTTTTTCAATCATGAGGACTAAATTCGACAAAGGCGAAATCAGGGTTTTAAACAATACCAGTGTCATAAGCCCCAACAACAATAACACGAGGGCCGCCAAGACAAGAAAGTCGGATATGCCAAACGGCTTATCCTGTTTTAATTCGGCGGTTTTTTGATAACTCACCAATGTCCATGGCAACGTCCGTAATTTTTGGGAAGACAAGGTATATAATTGTCCATCGCTATTTCTCACTTCTCGGTATGGAACATCTTGGTTGAGGATGTCTTTCCAAAACGGTTGTTTGATGCTGTTACTGTATAAATTGAAGGATTGACGTTCAGTCACATTCAGAAACTCAAGTTGAGGGCTACCTTCAATCCCTATTTTGCTCAACAGCATCCCTTTTTCTGACACAATAATAATGCCACCTGTTAAGCCGAATTTTTTATTTTCAAGCTGTCCAAAAAACGTGTCTGCCAGTATGCTGATGCCAACGACACCTTGAAATGTTTGTTTTTGATAGAGTCCTTGGCTGAGACTGAACAGGGACATGTTGGTGTGCTGAGCATCAAAGTAAATCGGTGTGATTTGCATCTCGGCATCGCGCTTGTTCTGGTCATACCAGTATTTTATAGGGTCATTGCCATCACTTGGGTCATTCCAAGATTTCCGTAGCATATATGATGGTTTATTATATTCTTTCTTACCGCGCCAGGCCATGTTTTTATAGACCAACAACAATTTACCTTGGCTCTTATCGGATTGCTGATCTTTGTTCGGTTTTAGGACAATAAAACTACTGTAATGATTGTTTTCAAACTGAAGATTTTCAGCCATAAAATCCATCAGATTGTCACTCGTTACTCCCTCCCCAGTGTCCAAAATCGACACATAACTTTTGAGACGTTGGACATTTTGTTTAGCCAATTCAATTTCCTTGTCCAATTGTAGGGCAAACTGGGCGACAGTTTGTTGCAATTGATAATAAGTCAATTGGTTTTGTAACCGACTATGTTTTTTGATAAACATCGTGATGGCAAATATCAATGTCAGCACAATAACTACGACAAAAAATAATAAAATAGTTTTTATACTCAAGGCTTTATGACTCATGCACAGTATCCTTTATAGCCTAACTTTTCGTTAAATATTGCTCAGTATAAGAGGTATTGTCTTGTGCTAATGGCACGCATGATAGACTTTGCGCGGCTAAAAACAGAAAATGAGATCGCACAGCGAAGCGAGATAAGTTTCTAACCGTGCTAAGTATAGCTTTACACTGGGGTGGTGAAAAGGAGGTTCCAACAGGTTCTAAAACTTGATCCCATTTTTATTCCGCCGGTTTTAATGATTTAAAAAACAATAACTTATTGAGTAGCTTTTCATTCACAATAACTTATTGAGTAGCTTTTCATTCACAATAACTTATTGAGTAGCTTTTCATTCACAATTCGTTTACGTCACAAATCACAAATCACAAATCACAAATCACAATTCACACAATTCACAATTCACAATTAGCAGGGGATGCCTGAGGGGAGTTGGGGATCGCCCTTAAGCAAGTGCCATTATTGTTTTGTGCCGTTTGGTTTGATAGTCAATTTCCCGACTTTTCGAGTACGGCTTGAGCTACATTATTATCACAATGCATAAAGTATGCACATAGCTAGTATTAGTTTAAAGGGGATCGCTCCAACGGGAAAGGTGAGTTAAAAGTCTTAGGGCAAGGTGAGCAGCCTTTTATATTTTACCCCTTTCCTTCTTTAATTTTTATAGCACTAAAAACTATTCACTGAAAACTGATAAGTACCATCGTTCCCTTCATAAACGGGTATTTATCGGCAAGTTTCTTTGAAAACTCACTCTGACCAAAATGTGCTCAAGGGAAAAGAAAATGAATAATTTTTATTTGGGTTTGATAAGGGGTTAATGAAGAAGTCTTAAGCACTTAAGTGATTGTTATCATTAAGAATTACTAATTAATTATGAATTGAGGGACGCGCACAAGGCTCGGATTTTAGTCGGAGCAGTGCATATCACCCTCACCCTCAGAAGCTGGCGGGAGAGGAAATTTCAATTTGATCGCCCGCGGTTCAGTTATTAATCATTAATTAGAAAATTTGTGGGTAATAGTAAGCCCAGCGCGGGGGGTAGGGGGATTTATACCAATTCGCCAATTGTTTTTCAGTTGATATCCCTCGCGCCGAGCTAATCTTTACCCACAAGTCGGTATGTTATTGAAAATAAGTCAGTGAGTGGTTAATGAATGACTCACTTTTTAGTTAAGTGATTGTTTTAATAGAATAATAAATAATAAATAGCTTATGTAATGATTAATGATTAATGATTAATTTTGGACACTTGTGGGTAAAAGTAAGCGCCCCGAGAGGGGAGAGGGCCGGGGTGAGAGGGGCGTATAAAACGTTTTTCATTTAAGAATTGGTATTATGGGGTGTTATTAAAAAACGATTGCCGCAAAGCTTAGGCTTTGTTCAGCTTGGCACAGGGTACTTCGCCATGCTTTGTAGTTCGGGGGCTTCTATTTTTGGTATTCCCATCACTTTTAATTTAAGAGCGATTAAAAAATAATTTCCTCAGAGCGATCACACCCCTTGTATCTGGGGTGTTAAATTTGAGTTGATTTTGCTCGGTCTTTTTTCACCCGATTTTTAGGTTCTTTGTCAATTTTTTTTTCTGAGAAATCTTAAAACGTCACAATATTTCTCAGATCATCGATCTGACATCTACAAAGGGTGAAAAAAGGTTTGACGACAGATTTAACACCCCACCTTGTATCTTTCTCCTTTAGGGACTTACACAGAAATTTTTTTTATTCAGAGTGTTACCTTTATTTGAGGTGGGTGTAAAATATATAACATTATGTATATAATTGTACTTTGTACCGGACAATTTATTTTTAAAATTTATTTAAGTGACAGTCGAAAAAATGTCCTGTACTCAGATAACTGAAATAAATGAACCGACTACCCACTTCAAGTGGGCGCGTTGGGAGAGTAAAACATCGGCGGCAACCGTCCAAGCCACCGAAAAACCGCCTTTTCACTAAAACCACCGATTGGCGGAGGTAAACAATGACTGATTTGAAGTCCAAGGTACCGAGAATGTTTTTAACATTTTCTTTGGTGTTAAGCTTAATGCTTGGCTTTACTCTGAGCAGTTTTGCAAACACTTTTTGTGTCAATACGGCTACTGAATTAGAAACCGCCTTAGCCCGGGCAGCCAACAATGGAGAAAACGACGAAATTCGGATTGTCCAAGGTACTTATGTGGGTAACTTTGTTTATTCTGGCAGCGAGAACTCTAACCTTATAATAAAAGGTGGATATGGGAAGAATTGTTCCTCAAGAGTAATAGAGCCTTCCAATACCGTTCTGGATGGCAATGGGATGGGAGCCACTTTGGTTTTAACCGTTGAACAAGTTGTTTATTGGTCTGTGGATGGAATTACTGTCCAAAATGGGAAAGCTTCAAATGCCCACGGTGGCTTCTATATGCGAACCTCCGGAGGAGCGGTAACAGTGAGCAATAGCATTATTGAGCGTAACACGACGATCAATGATGGTGGAGGAGTCTATGTGAAGTCTGGCGTTGTCACCTTCACCAATAACACTATCACAAACAACACAGCTTCCTCCGACGGCGGTGGCGCCTATATTGAAACTCCTTATTATGGTGTAGTCACTTTCACCAATAACATTATCAGTGGCAATACTTCCTTTTTCTGTGGAGGAGTTTATGTTCATGCGCCTTATGGCACCGTCACTTTCACCAATAACGCTATCACGGGCAATACTTCCGCCACTGGCAAAGGAGTTAATGTTCATGCTCCTTATGGTACCGTCATCTTCACCAATAACAGATGGAGTCCAAAGCTTTAGCTTTGGGCATTTAAAAACGAGCGTACAGATACCATCCCTCAAAGGGCGTTTCAAATCCTAACCGTTTGCAGTATATTTATACACTATCTGAAAAACTCTCTAACACTTGATAAAAAAGGTTAACTTTTATGACGATATCCAACACTCGTCCATCGCTGAGACATTCGATGTTTGTCAAACTCTTGTTTGTCGGCTTGTTAATATTGATTTTGCTGATACCACTTACGATGGTTGAGAACTTGGTTTATGAACGTCAAGGCCGCCACGAGTCAGTCATTCAAGAAGTCAGCGAGCTGTGGGGACATTCGCAAACGCTCATCGGCCCCATACTCACTATTCCTTATCGCAGCTTTTGGAAAGACAGCGATGGCAAAACGCATTCGCAACTGAATAAGGCGCAGTTTTTACCGGCTGAGTTTAAGGTTGATGGCGACATCATACCTGAAATTCGCTCGCGGGGCATTTTTGATGTGGTTGTGTATCGCGTCAATCTCAGTGTCACTGGCACTTTTCCTCACCCCGATTTGGGCCGCTGGAAAATTTCGCCAGAGCATATTCTCTGGGAAGAGGCGACTTTTTCTATGGGCATTTCTGATACACGCGGCATTCGTAATGCGCTGTTTTTAAATTGGGATAAGGACAAAATGGAATTTTTGTCGGGGGCTGGCAATAATGGATTTTTTCAGAAGGGTTTACATGTCCGTCTTCCTCAGCTTGCCAGCGCTGTCAATACGCCCCATACTTTTAGCTTTGATGTCAGCCTCAATGGCAATGAGCAATTGGAATTTGTCCCGGTGGGTAAAAAAACCACCGTTAATTTAAGCGCCAGTTGGCCTGATCCGAGTTTTGATGGGGCTTTTTTGCCAATCCATCATGATATTAGCGATACTGGTTTTCACGCCAAGTGGCAAGTGTCGCATTTAGGGCGCAGTTATCCACAGTATTGGACGACACAAAATCGGCCTGAGATTGATTTTTATAGCACGGAGTTTGGTGTCAAGCTATTGTTGCTGGTGGATTTTTATCATAAGTCGGAACGTTCCGTTAAGTACGGTATTTTGTTTATCTTGCTGACTTTTACGATTTTTTTCTTGTTTGAAGTGCTAAATCCTCTCCGCATACACCCGCTGCAATATCTCATGGTGGGCTTTGCGTTGTGCTTGTTTTATGTGTTGTTGTTGTCTATTTCAGAACATTTGGGCTTTAGTATCGCCTATCTTATCGCCTGTGTCAGTACCATTGTTTTAATCATGGCTTATGCGAACAAAGCACTCCATAGCATTGGGCGGGCGGGTATCATGGCATTGGCACTCAGTGGTTTGTATGGTTATTTATATGTGTTGTTGCATTTACAAGACTATGCTTTGTTATTTGGCGCGGTGGGATTGTTTTTGATATTAGCCAGTGTGATGTATATTACTCGCAATATTGATTGGTATGCCGTTAATTTGCAGTCGCCGGAGTCCAAACTTTAGTTTGGCAGTTGGAGTCAAACTCGGAGTCCAAACTTTAGTTTGGCAGTCGGAATCCAAACTCGGAGTCCAAACTTTAGTTTGGCAGTCGGAATCAAACTCGGAGTCCAAACTTTTGATAAATGAACAACTATCTTGTGTTATCAGATAAAGTCAAACAGGCCTTAAATGCAAAAGAGCCGGTTGTGGCGCTGGAATCAACAATTATTTCGCATGGAATGCCGTATCCAGACAATCTTTATACTGCCAAAGAAGTTGAAGCAATTGTTTTACAGAGTGGGGCAGTTCCGGCAACAATTGCGATCATCGACGGGAAAATTACGGTTGGATTGACGGATCAACAGTTAGAGTTCATGGCAACCGAGAGTACGATTACTAAAGCCAGCCGGCGAGATATTCCCGTCATTTTAACGAAAAAACGCCATGCGTCCACAACTGTCGCCGCGACGATGATTTGTGCGAATCTTGCCGGTATCAAAATATTTGTTACCGGCGGAATTGGTGGCGTACATCGGAACGCGGAAAAAACGTTCGATATTTCTGCCGATCTACAGGAATTGGCGAGAACGAATGTTGCCGTCGTGTCAGCCGGCGCGAAGGCTATCCTCGATCTGAAGTTGACGATGGAATATCTTGAGACGCTTGGGGTGCCGGTATTGGGCTACCAAACCGATGAATTTCCAGCGTTTTATTCGAGAACAAGTGGGGTGCCGGTGAATGATCGCGTCGAAACTGCCGAGGAAATCGCCGCGATTATTAATACAAAGTGGAAACTTGGACTCAACGGTGGTATTGTGATTGGAAATCCGATTCCTGAAGAATATTCGATGCCGCCGCAAGAAATGCAATTGGCGATTGATGCGGCGTTGCAAGAGGCTGAGCGTCTTTTTATAACGGGAAAAGCGGTAACGCCTTTTTTGCTCGATAAAATTCAGCAACTTACCGGGGGCAAAAGTTTGAAAGCCAATGTCGCCTTGATTAAAAATAATGCTCAACTGGGGGCAAAAGTTGCGGTTGCGTTGAACCGTTTATAGTTGAAACTTCCGAGGTTTGCCCAACCAATAACTACAAGGATTGTATATAAAAAAGGATTTCTTTGCGTTCCGGAATCGCAATGAACGAATTCGATAAAATTGAAACTTAAAGCCTGAAATAAAATCGCCATTAATTAGCTATTCCGTTATCATTGCTGTATTTTAAACAAGTTGACTGACGTGATTTGATGCTCGTTTCGATAATCCCTTATTATATACAATCCTTGTGCATTGTCAGACTAAAAACGTGATCATCGAGTAAGTAACGTGAGTTCGACTTTAAATTTAAGTGAGTTATAGAATTATTAATTCTATCAAAGCGTTATTTATAATGATTTTTAGATCAATCCGTTAAAAAAATATTGACTGACTCATTTCACGTTATGGCCCACAATTTGCGGTTATTGACCTATTAATATTAAGGGTTTAGTTTGTTTTATCAATTAATTATTGTCAAACAATTGATTACTCTAAAATTTCGATAACTTATTGAAAATTAACGTCGAACTCACGTAAGTACGTTCCGTATAAAAAGTGATATCGCACAGCGAAGAAACACGGCGTCACGAGCGTAGTGAGATAACGAACGGCTTGTGAGTCGCTAAAGCGACGACTACAAACCAAATTAAGTACAACGAATTACGCGGATAAACGAATTTATTCTTCAGTTTATTTAAGTTTCAAGGTAGAATCAAATTATTCAACCGTGTACAACTCATCGATAATACAACAGATTCACTCAACGACACGATTGAGAAAATTCGTTTATCCACGCTTGTGTTGTTGTACTTATTTTAAAAAATGATAGGTGATAAGGCTATCGCATTAAATAGGTTGAGATGGAATGTAAAAAACTGCTAACATAGACACTTTCATCATTCTAGCGGATAGATAATGACAACAGACAATTCTTCTCCAGAAACCCCCAGTCCTGAAAAAGACCCTAAGAAACTCAAGCAGTTAGCTAATCAAGTACAAAACTTAGTGGTAAAGCCGTACAAAAAGCGTATCATGCCACGCTTTCGGCGCTTTTTTCACGGATTGAAGGAACAGTACCGCAAAATAGATATCAAAAATGAACCCCGACAACGTCGTTTCGTGGTAGCAACCCTCGTCCTTTTTATAGTGTGGCTGCTCTTAGTGGGCACCCTTAGTTGGAGTGAAATCGTTGTCGGTATCGTGGTTGCCGCGTTTACCGCGTTTTTGTCGAGCAATCATTTGGCTTTTATAGATAATCTGAAATTTAAGTGGGCGATGCCTTTGCATGTATTGCGTTATCTACAAGTATTTGTAGTGGCGTTGTTACGTGCTAATATTGACATGGCACGTCGGGTACTCTCGCCGCGTTTGCCTATTAACCCGGCTTTGGTTGAAGTGCAAACACAATTGAAATCGCCTTTGGGCAAATTGATACTCGCTAATAGTATCACGCTAACGCCGGGCACTTTGACGGTGGATGTCGTCGGAGATCATTTACAAGTGCATTGGATCGATAGTACGCCAGGGGTGGACTTAGAACATGCCACCGTTGCGATTGCTGAGTCTTTTGAACGTCATTTGCAGGAATTTATTGAATGAGTATTTTAGTCTTTTATTTAGAAATGTTGGCCTTTATTTTTATAGGCGGCGCGGTATTGTTGGGAATGTGGCGCTTGTTGATGGGCCCAACTGTCCCAGATCGCGTTGTGGCAGCGGATACGTTGGCCGTTGTAACAACGGCGAGTTTAGTGTGGCTTGCCAGTAAGTTAGATAATCCTATCTATTTGGATATCGCGTTAGTGTATGGTGCGTTAGCTTTTGTCGCCGTTGTGGCAATTGCGCGTACTATTGAAGGCTCACATTCGGCCAAATAGTGGAATCGAATCGTCCAAAGCTGAAGCTTTGGACTCCATTGTTGAAGTTTTGGACGGAATCGTCTAAAGTTTAAGTTTTGGAAGGAATCGTCCAAAGCTGAAGCTTTGGACTCCATTGTGAAGTTTTGGAAGGAATCGTCCTCCAAAGTTTAAGTTTTGGAAGGAATCATTGTTGAAGTTTTGGAAGGAATCGTCGTCCAAAGTTGAAGTTTTGGAATGAATATGGAGTCTTATTTAATCTATGGCAATTTTTGGAAATATTTTGATAGTGATAGGCGCTGCCTTTTTATTTTTAGGGGCGTTGGGATTGGTGCGAATGCCGGATGTTTATAATCGTATTCAGGCCGGTACGAAAGCTGTCACGCTTGGTTCTTTAGCGTTATTGGCGGGCGTGGCATTTATTCATCCGGCATGGTTACCTAAATTGTTGGTAATTGCGCTATTTATTTTGTTCACATCGCCAGTTGGCTCATCTATCATTGCTCGTGCCGCGTATTTGGCGGGTTTGCAACCTTTCACTCTTTCCTCAAAGGAAAAAGCGCGGTACTTGAGCAAACCGGAGGAAACGTAATGTTGTTTTGGATAACTTTAATCAGTGTCGTTGTGATGTTAGGGGCCGCTTTTGCCGTGTTGTTTTTGCAAAATTATTTGGCGGCGGTAGCAGCGATTTCTGTCGTTTCCTTAGCCCTCTCGGTATTATTTGTCGTGTTACAAGCGCCAGATGTGGCTCTAGCGGAAGCGGCCGTTGGCGTGGGCGTAAGTAGCGTTATCTTGGCTTTAACCTTACGAAGAGTGGGCCTTTGGAAGATTGAAACTGATCTGGATAAAGGTTAGAGGCCTTGGGTGGTGAAAATTATTAACAATTAATGATTAATGATTAATGATTAATGAGTTTAATGAGATTTAAATGATTGTTTTTAAAAATAATTTTAATAAGCGGGATAAAAATTGGATCAAGTTTTAGAACCCGTTGGAACCTCCTTTTCACCACCCCAAGTTAGGCCTTGGGATAGATTAATTGTGAACCGTAGGTCTGCGAAGCTAATTGTGGGTGTGTTCCACTTGTCCTACTTAAGTTTTTGGGGAAGGGGGCCATCAATCAAATTAAGTGAATCAATTCGCCAACCTGGCCCTATACTATAGATATTCATATAATTAATTTAGTCCCCTTTAGGGGACTTTCGCTTTCAGACTGCAAAACAAAATATTTTTCTGAAAATCTATACGAGCAAACGGGCCCGTATTTTTAGGCGATAAATCGCCTACTACGAACGATGAACGATGAACGATGAACGATGAACGATGAACGATGAACGGTGAGACTCCCTACAAACTGATCAGTGATAACTGATAACTGTAAAAGGTTAGACAATGAATTTACGTGACATAAGTGGCCTGATTTTTATAATAGGCCTTGGCTTATTGTTAGGCGCGGTGCTAAAAACTTTGGCTTATGACAATATTCTCACGGGCGCTGTGGGAACGGCTATTCTTAATAATGCGGCAACGGAAGTGGGAACGGCTAATATCGTGACTTCTGTGTTGTTGGCTTATCGCGGTTTAGATACGCTGGGCGAATTAACGGTTTTATTTGTGGCGGCAACGGCCGCCGGCTTGGTTTTAGGGCAGCGTCGCCCTGAGGCTGTGCATGATCCCGATGCCGGATTTATCTTGCGTAGTGCCGCTGATTTGTTATCCCCATTTCTGATTCTTGTTGGTATTTATATCATCCTGCATGGACATCTTACCCCCGGTGGTGGATTTCAAGGCGGTGCCATTTTGGCGGCGGCCTTTTTTGTGCCGATTTTGGCGTCACCGGCAAGTCCTTTTAACCATAAAGTGAGTAGTTTGGTTGAAGGCTTGGCTGGGGCCGCTTTTATTATCATTGGCCTAATTGCACTGTTCGATAAAGGTTATTTTCTGGCTCCTTTGTTAGGTACCGGTGAAGTAGGCCAATTATTTTCAGCCGGCAGCTTGCCTTTGCTCTATTTGGCAGTCGGACTTAAAGTCGGTGCCGAATTGGCAGGGTTGTTGGCGCGTTTGCATGAAACTGAAGCGAGTGATTAATGGAAAGTGTGATGACAGTACAAGAAACGGCTTTGGTATATCTATTATCTTATTGTGGTGCAATCGGCCTCATATTGTTAGGCATCTTCGCCATGACGATGTATCAGCATTTGATTCGGATAATTCTCGGATTAATGTTGTTAGAAGCCGGGGTTAATTTGTTTTTGATAACCGTCGGCTTTAGAGCGAATGCGGTTGCCCCGATTTTGGTGGAGGCTCAAACTTCCGCCGCGATGGTTGATCCTATTCCACAGGCATTGGTATTAACGGCTATTGTGATTGGCGTAGGTGTCCAAGCTTTGGCACTTGCGTTAGTGATCAAAACTTATAAAGCTTATGGCACGTTAGATACTAAGGAATTGGCACAGAAGATTGCCGAAGAAAGCGGTACGCATGTCATTGATGACATTCCGGTGTCTCTACCGGTACCTGTACCTAGCACTCGGCAAATGGTTGAGGAAAAATCGGCATGAATGGAATTTGGTTAGTCGCTTTGCCTTTATTAGGCGCATTTTTACTCCCAATTGTGTATCGTCAACATACGATAGTTGGCTATTGGACAGGGCCTTTTATACTTCTTATTAACTTTGCCATTGCCTTGGGACTCTGGCATGGCATCGCCAACGGGCCGCAGATTATTGCTATGGGCGGCTTTTCCGCGCCGTTGGGCATTATTTTTTATGTCGATAAATTGGCCTTATTATTTGTGATAGCGGTTGTGCTAGGCACGCTGGTGTTATGGCTAGGCAAAGAGCGAGGCAAAGTTCAGGAAGAAACGCTATTGTTGTTGATTGTCGCGGGCGGTTGTGGGCTGGCACTCTCAGGCGATCTGTTTAATATTTATGTGTTTTATGAAATCGTCGCGCTGGCCTCTTATGGTTTAGCGGCCAGCAAAGGGAGTGGGGCTGGCTATGGGGCCAGTTTACGGTTTTTGATTTTGGGTGCGCTCGGCTCATCCCTGCTTTTATTGGGCATTGCGTTGATTTACGCCGTCACGGGCACACTTAATTTAGCCCACCTTGCCGAACTCGCGCCGCAAATGTTAAATGGTTCCACGGGTTTAGTGGCTTTCGCGTTGATATTAATAGGGCTTGGCGTGAAGGCTGAAGTTTTTCCAGTCAATACCTGGGTACCAGAAGTGTATGCCACGGCACCGGCCCGTGTTTCCGCACTATTAGGCGGAATCGTCTCTAAATTGGCACTGCTAGTCGTGTTACGACTACTTGTGTTGATTTATGATGACACTTCCGCGTACTTGTTATTACTTAACTTGGGCGTTTTAGGTGTCCTCACTGGCGAATTGGCGGCACTACGTGCTACCGATTTACGGCAAGTATTAGCCTATTCTTCAATCGGCCAATTGGGATTAGTTGCCATTGCTTTTTCTATACCGGGTTCCGCTGGCGTAATTGCTGGCATCGCCCTTGCCCTTCATCATGCGCTAGTGAAACCGGCCTTATTTATGCTGACGCCGGCGTGGGGAGGACATTTAAAACGCTTAGTGGGTGCCGCGCAGGTTTCGATGCCGGGTGCCTTGTTATTTTTAGTGCTGGCGCTGTCGTTGATTGGCATTCCGCCGTTGCCGGGTTTTTGGGCTAAGTTTTTATTAGTGACGGGCGCGTTAGGTACCACGGAAAACGTTGCCTGGTATCAAATGGCAATCGCGGTGGTTTTAATCGCGACGGTGATAAAAACGGCCTATTTCATGCGAATTGCGCGGTTGATGTTTCAAGGGCAATCCAGGGAAAAACCCGTCAGCGCACCGCATTCCCGCGAGTTGGCGCCGGCACTTACTTTAGTTGGGCTACTTTTAGTGAGCGTTTTGACAGTGGGGCCGATTAGTAAGAGCTTGGAAGCTGTGGCTTCGGAGGCGAGTGATAGAAAAGCCTATATTAAAAATACGTTGCCAGTTTGGGACAAGTCTTTTCCTGCTCTTTCTGTTAAATAACAATTGTGAAGTCCAAAGCTAAAGCACAAAGCTAAAGTCCAAAGCTAAAGCCCAAAGCTAAAGCTTTGGACTCCAGTTGTTATTAACAATTCGTTTATCCGCGTAATTCGTTGTACTTATGGAACAAATAGAACCTATAACTGATAAAGACGACCTAATTTGGGGGCCATAAAACATACGTCGGCAAAAGTACAGCGAAGCGAAACTTTTGCCGACGTGAATGATTTCAAATCAAATCATGGCCCACAAACTGAAATAAACGCAAAATACGCAAAATACGCAAGAGACAAGCAAATAAACTTCAAGAAAGCCCCAACGGGGCGACATTAATAAAGCCTGGGGCACCGCCCCAGGAACTTAGCCCCAGGAAAAACGCCCCAGAGCCCCAAAGGGGCGACATTAATAAAGCCTGGGGCACCGCCCCAGGCGCCTCAGGAAAAGGAGAAACTCAGTGGAAATTTCAACCGTGAGAAATGATGGGCAGATATTGATACCAAAAACCATACGAGACTATTTACATTTACGCCCTGGACATCGTATTACTTTTACGATTGAGCCTAATGGTCAAGTCATTGTTCGTCCGATAAGACGTGATATTTCTGAATTGGAAGGATTTCTTAAACCGCCTACTAAGCCGGTAACACTTGAGGAAATGGATGCCGTTATTCTCAAAGGGGGAGCGAGTTATGTTAGGCATTGATAGCAATATCTTGATTCGTTACATTGTACAAGATGATCCGGTTCAGTCACCTTTAGTTCTCACTGATTGGATGATAAGACAATGACAAAAACGCAAATTGAGACGGTGCCAAGAAAGCCCCAAAGGGGCGACATTAATAAAGCCCCAGGAACAACGCCCCAAGAAAAACTCCCCAAGAAAACCCCAACGGGGCGACATTAATAAAGCCTGGGGCACCGCCCCAGGAGCTTGAGGAAATGGATGCCGTTATTCTCAAAGGGGGAGCGAGTTATGTTAGGCTTGTCAACGAAATAGGATATGTGTTGTAATAAAAATTTATTTTTACCTCCCTATTTTATTAAGAGTGTGTGATGCGGTGCTTTTGAGTTAAAATTCCACGAAACACACAAGTAATGGGGTTTCGCGTAGCAATACCCATCCTACGCTCACTCAATATTAAAGCAGGTTTTTTCAGGACAGAATAACTATGCAAGTCATTTCAGCAACAGCGGCTCAACAAAACTTTCAGTCCATTTGTGAACAAGTTTTCCAAAACCATGAGCCTTATATTGTTAATCGAGAAAATCATCACAATGTCGTGATTTTATCGCTTGATGATTACAATTCTTGGGTAGAAACCAACTATTTGTTATCAAATCCTTACAATGCCGAAAGGCTTTTGAACTCGTTGAAAAAAGCGCGTGCTGGTGAGGTTTTTGAGCGGGAGTTGATTGAAGAATGAATTTTACTGACGAATCGTGGGAAGATTATCTGTACTGGCAACAAACGGATAAAAGGGTTTTAAAGAAAATTAATCAACTTATCAGTGCCCTCAAAAGAGAGCCTTTTGATGGAATAGGTAAGCCAGAACCGTTAAAATATCACTTAGAAGGTTGTTGGTCAAGACGTATAACGGATGAACATCGGTTTGTCTATGAAGTGATAGGTGATACGGTCAAAATTATTGCTTGTCGATTCCATTACAAACCATAGAAAAACCAGTTCGTCGGTTGGGTTCACTCTCGCGCTACCGACAAACTTATGACGTTTGTTTATTTCATCAATTCGTTGTACTCTTTCTGTTACACTATTAAATATTAAGACGATCACACCGAATAAACGAAATAATCGAATAATTCGTGATTAACAATTCGTTTATCCGCGCAATTCGCTGTACTTTTTTCAAAAAACGCCGGTTCGATAATTGAGCTATGAGATAGTTATATCTTACCATTCGCTTAATAAAAACTTAAAAGTTCAATTTAAAAAGTCGGAGTACACGAGCGCGGGTACAAGCTCAATGCCATTAAGTTAAGCTTTTCGGTGAGGGCAACCATAAAGGATTTGCCCCTACATTACATGACGGTTTGTAGGGGCAATCCCTTGTGGTTGCCCTTAATTTAATGGCATTGGGGTACAAGCTACGCCTCAATGCCATAAAGTATACAACAAAACACCTACAAAAAGTATCACTAATAAAGCGCAACAGGGGGCCATAACTTAATTTGAGAACATCTAAAGTATTTTATGGCCCCCAAACAAGATAGTCCAAATAACCCTAAATTTTGAGGCGATAAATCGCCTACTACAAACAAACTTAATTTGAGAGCATCCAAAGTCTTTTATGGCCATCAAACAAGATAGTCCAAATAACCCTAAATTTTGAGGCGATAAATCGCCTACTACAAACAAACTTAATTTGAGAGCATCCAAAGTCTTTTATGGCCCTCAAAATAACAAAACACCTACAAAGCTAAAGCTTTGGACTCCATAATCTCAAAAATGGCTAATATAGATAAAGAACAACTCAACTGGCAACTGGAACAAATGTCAGCCGATGTCAAAGAATTGTGGTTAGTCGCCCAACAAGGAGATGTTGAGGCGCAGTTTAAGCTGGGGAAAGCTTATTATGACGTTGATGGCGTAGCTGGTTGGAATGAAGAAGAAACCAATTATTGGCTTGGTAAAGCGGCCGAACAAGGGCACATTCAGGCACAATACCTGTATATTGGTATAAATAGTGATGATGAGAAAGCCGTTGAGTGGTTGCGCCAATTGGCCGAACAGGGCTATGCGGAGGCACAACTGGATTTAGCGCGTGCCTATCAACGGGGTCAAAAAGGTATTGCACAAGATTATAAACAAGCGATTTATTGGTTGCGTCAGGCCGCTGAACAAGAATACGTTGTAACAGAACTGACTCCAATCAGTGTATCTCTAATAATAAATAAAAGCGCACAAAACGAGGCGCGGGATGAATTAGGTCAAATCTATGAAAGGGGCGAAAAAGGTGTTGCCAAAGATTATGAACAAGCCCTTTTTTGGTACAAAAAAGCGGTAGATCAGGGTAGCGTTAGTGCCCAATTTGCTTTAGAAGGCCTGAAAAAACAAATGCAACGCGTTGAGGAATGGCGACAAGGAGCAGAGCAAGGCGATGCTGAAGCACAATACCGTTTTGGTCGATATGAGTCATATAATGACGAACAAACCGTTTATTGGCTTCAAAAAGCGGCTGAACAAGGACATATTAAGGCACAATTTGAGTTAGCACTTGCTTATGAAAAAGGTAAAGGTATTACTCAAGATAATGAAAAGGCCGTTTACTGGTATCGGCAAGTTGCCGAGCGAGAACTGACGGAACTTGAAATTGACAACGCGCAATTTGAGTTAAACAAAGATGAAACCCAAGAAAATTATGATAAACGTCTGACTCGGTATCATCAAGCACTCAAAGAAATGTATGTCAATGCACAATTTAACTTAGGTTATGCCTATGACTCTGGAGAAGGCATCACCCAAGATGACGAGCAAGCCGTTTATTGGTATCGTAAAGCGGCCGAGCAAGGACATAAAAGAGCGCAATTTTGCTTAGGTTGTGCCTATTATGATGGGCAAGGTGTTCCCAAAGATGATGAGCAAGCCGTTTATTGGTATCAACAAGCGGCAGAAGGCAGCGATCTTTATAGAGAAGGAGATTCTTATTACAATGGAGATATTGATGCACAATTTAACTTAGCTTATGCATACCAAACTGGTGAAGGCATTTCCCAAGATGATGCCAAAGCGGTTTATTGGTATACAAAAGTCGCCGGAAAAGGAGATGCCGAAGCGCAACTTGAACTGGGCAAAATCTATGACAAAGCCGACATTGCCCAAGATTATGAACAAGTGATTTCTTGGTATCGTGAGCTTGAGGTAAACAAATTTTTCTCTGGACATGTTTACGAAGACGAAAACGATAACAAATTTATAAACCAGCAACTTGACAAAACACAAGCACACTATATCAAGTATCACGGCCCAAAAAGATACAAAGAACATGTCGTTTGTGAGTGCAAAAATAGCGCAACTGGTTGGTATCAACAGGCCGCAAAACAAGGATATAGCAAGGCACTACTTTATTTAGGTGTTCAAGCGGAAAAAGACACTGATGAATCCATACGCTGGCTTTGTCAATTAGCCGTCAACTCAATTATCGAAAACAAGGACTATGACGAATTAGAGTTATCTGACATCGACGACGAAAAAGCCATCGCCTCATTGCGTGACAAAGCCGAGCAAGGGCTATCCGTCGCGCAAACCGTTTTAGCTTACCTCTATAAAACCGGTAATGGTGTCACTGAAGATAAATCTGAGGCCTTGTTTTGGTTTGAAAAGGCCGAACAACAAGATATCGTGGCTCAATATTGGTTAGGAGCGCTGTATTTTGAAGAACGACGCTCTGAAAAAGCACAAGACTATTTTCAAAAAGTGACTCAACATCGTCATAAGGGAAATTATGGCGAGTTAGATATGACTAAAATCGAGTCACGAGCTAAAGATAAATTGCTGGTTTTGTGCAGGCAAAGAAAGCATTGAACAAAAAGTTAATGCAGCCCAGGGCAACGCCCCAATGCCATTAAGTTAACAAATAAACGACAAAGAGCCTTTGGTAAAGCCGTTGTCTCAAAGCTAAAGTCCCCTAAAGGGGACTGGTAAATTCAGGATTTTTTCTAAGTAAACGATATGGCATTGAGTCTTCAGTGCCCTTTAGGGCACTTCAGCTATTAGACGACGGCTTTACCAAAGGCGGGGGGGGGGATTATTTGTTTCTAATTCCTTAACTTAATGGCATTGGGGCAACGCCCTGGGAGCCCTGAAAGGGCGACTTAATTTGAGAGCGTCCAAAGTATTTTATGGCCCTCAATAGTACAACGAATTACGCGGATAAACGAATTGATCTTGGGATATCTTTAGTGTTCAATGATCATAAGTCGGCCAACTTTGGTTTGGTAGGACTTCAAACTTTTGGCAGGAGTCCAAATTCAATTGATTCAATTTCATAACCTGGCCCCCAAATCGTGTTGCTAATTCAATGCCTTATTTCATTTTTACGGGTTTCAAGTCTGTTCTGTATAAAGGTAAAATATTTATGTCTAATGCCATTAAAAAACTCGTCGAACGCTTTTCTGATCAACGAGAGAGTTATAAACAAAGCGACTATAACGAAGCCCAAACGCGTGCCGATTTTATTATGCCCTTTTTTAAGGCGTTGGGCTGGGATGTCAATAATGAAAAAGGCGTAGCTGAACCTTATCGCCCGGTTGTCCATGAAGATGTCTTGAAAATTAATCATGCGCCTTATAAACGGCCAGATTATAGTTTTCGCGTCGGCGGAGTGCGGAAATTTTTTGTTGAAGCTAAAAAACCGTCTATTTGTCTTAAAACGGAAAAAGGGCCAGCTTATCAAATTCGTCGTTATGGTTGGAATGCTAAACTGTCTCTGAGTATTGTCACCAATTTTGCTGAGTTGGCGGTTTATGATTGTCGGCGGAAACCTGAAAAAGAGGATGATCCAAGCATTGGGCGTGTTTTATATCTCACTTATACTGATTATGTTGAACATTGGGACGAATTGGTTGAGCGGTTTTCGTTTGACGCGGTTTGGCAAGGTAAGTTTGACCAGTATGCCGCCCAAGTTGCAACGAGCAAAGGCGCTGTCGAAGTCGATGCGGCCTTTTTGAATGAAATGGAAGGGTGGCGAGAAAAATTAGCCCACCACATTTTTAGTGAAAATTCGGCCTTAACGCCGCGCCAACTCAATTTTGTGGTTCAGCAAACCATTGATCGCATTATATTTTTACGCATCTGTGAAGATCGAGGCATTGAAGATTATGGGCGTTTATTGAGTTTAACGAATGGCCTTCATATTTATAAACGCTTAGTTGAATTATTTCTTCATGCCGATGATCGTTATAATTCAGGTTTGTTTCATTTTAGGAATGAAAAAGGCCGGGAACAACCGGATAGATTAACGCCACGTTTAAAAATAGGCGATGAGGTTTTACAGGAGATTATTAACAATCTCTATTATCCCGTCAGTCCTTATGAGTTTTCGGTGTTGCCGGCCGATATTTTAGGACAAGTTTATGAGCGGTTTTTAGGTAAAGTCATTCGTCTCAGGAAACAAGACATCGCCCCCAGTACACAGAAGCCTAAATATGAAGCCGTTATTGAAGAAAAACCCGAAGTTAAAAAGGCCGGCGGCGTGTATTATACGCCCAGTTATATTGTTGATTATATTGTTAAACAAACCGTTGGTAAGCTCTTGGAAAACCCAAAAGCCAAACTTCGTTCCGGAGCGAGCGACGTTCATGGATTGTTAAAAAAACGCTTGGGCAATGGTAAACACTCCGTTAGCCGCCTGAAAATATTGGATCCGGCTTGTGGTTCAGGTTCATTTTTATTGGGCGCGTATCAATTTCTACTTGATTGGCATCTTGAACAGTATTTACGAGAACCTGACAAATGGCTGAAAGGCCGAAAACCGCGCCTTTACCAAGCCAGCGGCGGCACTTGGAAGCTCACCATTTCTGAACGCAAGCGCATTTTATTAAACAACATTTATGGTGTCGATATCGATCCGCAAGCGGTGGAAGTCACTAAGCTGTCTTTGTTATTAAAAGTGCTAGAAGATGAGCAAAGCGTCATTTCACAATTGTCGTTGTTCAAAGAAAGAGTATTGCCGGATATCAACAACAATATCAAGTGTGGTAATTCTTTGATTGGACATGATTTTTATCAAGGGCAACAATTGGGATTGATAGATATCGATACGCAATATCGAATCAATGCGTTTGATTGGGAAAGTGAATTTGCCGACGTGATGCAAGCCGGCGGCTTTGATGTGGTGATTGGAAATCCGCCTTATGTTCGCATTCAAACCCTTTTAAAATGGGCACCATTAGAAGCAGAATTCTACAAGGCTCGATATATCGCTGCCAGCAAAGGCAATTATGATATTTATGGGGTTTTTGTAGAAAAGGGCTTAAGTCTACTTAATGACAGTGGACATTTAGGCTTAATTTTGCCTAATAAATTTTTACTCACTAATTATGGTTTGGAACTTCGTCAGCTTATTTCAGAACGAGAGGCATTAGTTCGCCTTGTTGATTTTGGTGCTATGCAAGTATTTGAACAAGCGACTACTTATACTTGTCTACTATTTTTATCCGGCAATCATTCACCCTCTTTTGAATATGTTAAATATGAGCCTTCCCCAAAAAAATTGACAAATCATTTGGCATTTGTCACTTATTCGTCAAATTCATTAAGTGAAAAACCTTGGCTCATGATGACTAACCAAGAAACGGAGTTGTTTGCTAAACTCCGACAAAATACTGTGCCACTGCTTGATATCCCGACAATGATAAGCCGTGGTTCAAGCAGCGGAAATGACGATATATTTATTTTGAAACCCGCGACAACCTCAAATAAATACCTAACCGAAAAAGGAGAAGAAATCGACATTGAGAAAACCATCTTACGCTATCCTCTGTTTGCGACAGATTTTACTCGTTATCAATTCATGCCCAAACCGGAAAATTTTATAATCTTTCCGTATATTGTGAGAAATAACGGTTTTGAACTCATTTCAGAAGCTAAACTCAATAGCAATTTTCCTAAAGCATTTCAATATCTTTATTCGCATAAAGAAATATTGGAACATCGTTCCCAATACAAGAGTTGGTACAGTTTTAGTGCGCCTAGAAGCCTAGCGGTTCATGATTCTGCTCAATTAGTCGTGCCATTACTCGCTAATAAAGGGTTGTTTGCACCACTACCAGAAGATCAACAAAACTACTGTCTGATGGCGAGTGGAGGATTTAGCATTACAATAGCTAATCAAAGCCGGTTGTTACCCCAATATATTCTAGGACTTTTGAATTCAAAGTTGCTGTTTTGGTATCTAAAATCCATTAGTAATCAGTTTCGTGGCGGTTGGATAACTTGCACCAAACAATATTTTGGAAAACTTCCCATTCGTACTATTGACTTTGATAACCCTACCGACAAAGCCAATCACGATCAAATGGTACAATTGGTTGAACAAATGTTGGCTCTCAACAAACAACGGGCGGCAAACAACGATGCCCAGACGCAAACCATTATAGAGCGCCGCATTGAAGCCATTGACAAGCAGATTGATCAATTGGTTTATACTTTATATGATCTCACATCTAAAGAAATTGAAATGGTGGAGAAGATGTGACAGATGACTTGTATCTAGTACAACGGATGACGTCTAGTACAACGGATGACGTGGATAAACGGATTGATCTTGGGAGAGTTTGGCAGTCATATTAAGTACAACGGATTACGGGCCGATAAACGAATTTATTTTGAGGTGTGTTGAGTTAAGTCTAGTACAACGGATGACGTCTAGTACAACGGATGACGTCTAGTACAACGAATTACGGGGATAAACGAATTGATATTGGGAGAGTTTGGCAGGAGTCCAAACTTTAGTTTGGCAGTATTAAGTACCTGTGCAAATATTTTCGGGTATTTTATTTGAGGATCACACCCAAGTTTCTTATCGAACCGTCGGTGATAAATACCCGATTAATTATGCTCAGGTACTTAAGTACAACGAAACGCAGTTTTGGCCCGCCAATTACGCGGATAAACGGATTGATCTTGGGAGAGTTTGGCAGTTTTCAGTGATCAGTTATCAGTTATCATAAGTCGGCCAACTTTGGTTTGGTAGGACTTCAAACTTTTGGCAGGAGTCCAAATTCAATTGATTCAATTTCATAACCTGGCCCCCAAATCGCGTTGCTAATTCAATGCCTTATTTCATTTTTACGGGTTTCAAGTCTGTTCTGTATAAAGGTAAAATATTTATGTCTGATGCCATTAAAAAACTCGTCGAACGCTTTTCTGATCAACGAGAGAGTTATAAACAAAGCGACTATAACGAAGCCCAAACGCGTGCCGATTTTATTATGCCCTTTTTTAAGGCGTTGGGCTGGGATGTCAATAATGAAAAAGGCGTAGCTGAACCTTATCGCCCGGTTGTCCATGAAGATGTCTTGAAAATTAATCATGCGCCTTATAAACGGCCAGATTATAGTTTTCGCGTCGGCGGAGTGCGGAAATTTTTTGTTGAAGCTAAAAAACCGTCTATTTGTCTTAAAACGGAAAAAGGGCCAGCTTATCAAATTCGTCGTTATGGTTGGAATGCTAAACTGTCTCTGAGTATTGTCACCAATTTTGCTGAGTTGGCGGTTTATGATTGTCGGCGGAAACCTGAAAAAGAGGATGATCCAAGCATTGGGCGTGTTTTATATCTCACTTATACTGATTATGTTGAACATTGGGACGAATTGGTTGAGCGGTTTTCGTTTGACGCGGTTTGGCAAGGTAAGTTTGACCAGTATGCCGCCCAAGTTGCAACGAGCAAAGGCGCTGTCGAAGTCGATGCGGCCTTTTTGAATGAAATGGAAGGGTGGCGAGAAAAATTAGCCCACCACATTTTTAGTGAAAATTCGGCCTTAACGCCGCGCCAACTCAATTTTGTGGTTCAGCAAACCATTGATCGCATTATATTTTTACGCATCTGTGAAGATCGAGGCATTGAAGATTATGGGCGTTTATTGAGTTTAACGAATGGCCTTCATATTTATAAACGCTTAGTTGAATTATTTCTTCATGCCGATGATCGTTATAATTCAGGTTTGTTTCATTTTAGGAATGAAAAAGGCCGGGAACAACCGGATAGATTAACGCCACGTTTAAAAATAGGCGATGAGGTTTTACAGGAGATTATTAACAATCTCTATTATCCCGTCAGTCCTTATGAGTTTTCGGTGTTGCCGGCCGATATTTTAGGACAAGTTTATGAGCGGTTTTTAGGTAAAGTCATTCGTCTCAGGAAACAAGACATCGCCCCCAGTACACAGAAGCCTAAATATGAAGCCGTTATTGAAGAAAAACCCGAAGTTAAAAAGGCCGGCGGCGTGTATTATACGCCCAGTTATATTGTTGATTATATTGTTAAACAAACCGTTGGTAAGCTCTTGGAAAACCCAAAAGCCAAACTTCGTTCCGGAGCGAGCGACGTTCATGGATTGTTAAAAAAACGCTTGGGCAATGGTAAACACTCCGTTAGCCGCCTGAAAATATTGGATCCGGCTTGTGGTTCAGGTTCATTTTTATTGGGCGCGTATCAATTTCTACTTGATTGGCATCTTGAACAGTATTTACGAGAACCTGACAAATGGCTGAAAGGCCGAAAACCGCGCCTTTACCAAGCCAGCGGCGGCACTTGGAAGCTCACCATTTCTGAACGCAAGCGCATTTTATTAAACAACATTTATGGTGTCGATATCGATCCGCAAGCGGTGGAAGTCACTAAGCTGTCTTTGTTATTAAAAGTGCTAGAAGATGAGCAAAGCGTCATTTCACAATTGTCGTTGTTCAAAGAAAGAGTATTGCCGGATATCAACAACAATATCAAGTGTGGTAATTCTTTGATTGGACATGATTTTTATCAAGGGCAACAATTGGGATTGATAGATATCGATACGCAATATCGAATCAATGCGTTTGATTGGGAAAGTGAATTTGCCGACGTGATGCAAGCCGGCGGCTTTGATGTGGTGATTGGGAATCCGCCCTATGGTGCTTGGTTTCAGAGCGGTGAATACCACTATTTTGGTCAACAATATCAGGTATTTCGTGGTGTTAAAGATGTTTATACTTGTTTTTTAGAAAAAGGGGTTAATCTGTTGAAACCCAACGGCAAACTTTCTTTTATAGTGCCATCGGCTTGGACAGGCGGCCCTCGTTATATGATATTGCGTTCTTATATACTCAATAAAAAAATTGATAATCTGGTTCTACTTCCTTTTGATGTTTTTAAAACGGCTTATGTGGACACAGTGATTATAGTTTTGTCCAATAGAACCCCAGAAAATGCTCATACCGCAAAAACTTATGTTTTTGGAAAATATGATAAATTGACTAAAATCCAATTGGATAAGCAGTCTCAATCTGTTCTACAACAAGACTGGCAACTTCACCCAGACAAAAAGCTGGTTTTTGATTCTGAGACGATTGCCCTTATACAGCATATCAATACCCGAAGTCCCAAGATTCTCAAAGACATTGCGGTTATGAAGCGGGGAGTCTTATTTGATCACTCGTTGCTGACAGATAAACCGATATCAGCGCAACATTACAGATACTTTGAGGGAGATGTTTACCGCTATCAGATTCATGTCGTTGCTAATCAATGGGTGGCATTTGGAAATCAGATGACGGAAAAACCCAAAGAAGTGAGTTGGTTTCAAGGAGAAAGAATCTTGCTCCGGCGGCTAGTCAATCGTCGTCAACGCCTGATGGCGGTACTCGTCCAAGAAACCTTTATCACTAACAAAAATATATATATCATCAAAATGAATGATGAAAGTATTGATATTCGTGTTCTTCTGGGAATTTTGAATAGTCGGTTCATCTCGTTCTTCTATTTGAAACAGGTAACTCAAGCGACTAAAGATGATTTTCCTCAAGTAACGATTAAGGATATTTTACGACTTCCATTTCCACCTTTATCTGATGATAATAATAAAAAAATGGTACAACTGGTTGAACAAATGCTGGCACTCAATAAACAACGGGCGGCTAATAACGAACCTCACACGCGAACACTCTTGGAACGTCGTATTGAAGTCACTGACAAAGAAATTGATCAATTAGTTTATACTCTGTACGACTTAACGGCACAAGAGATTGAGATTGTGGAAAAAAGCAGTTAAAATGCCGCCTTTTATTGAGATGCCTGAGCATCTTGCAAAACTCTTTGATGAATGGGTAATGAAAAATAAATAATGGGTAATGGGTAATGGGTAATGGGTAATTGGTAATGGGTAATGGCTGGGTTGTAAGTCAATGCCCATTAACCAAAAACGTTGTGCCACCCAACGTTGTTGCCGGCCCCATCGTCGCATTTTGGGGCGGGCAAGAAAACCCAGATTAAAGACGTACTAAAAACGTTCTTTTGTATGGATTTATTCTTAATTTAATGGCATTTTATTAAGGGTACTTTAGCTTTTAGCCAAACGCAGTAAGGAGCGGAGCGAGATAATCGCTTTAACTATTGGCGCAGTGAAGCAAAAGGCTCATTAGTCTTTTTTCACGACTATACACAGGAGTATATTTGGTGCTAGTACAACATTTCATCCAAAACCACTCGTTACGTGGTACAAGTGTAATACTTCTTGCTCTAACTGTATTAGTTGGCTGTTCCCATATTGGCCCAAATGCCGTCAGGAAGAGCAGAACCGATTACAACATTGCTATTGAGCAGACTAATAATGAGCAGTTGCTGCTGAATTTAGTACGACTGCGGTACCGTGACACGCCCTTTTTTATGGAAACCGCCAGTATCTCAACCAGTTTTGCTTTTCAAGCCGGTGTTGGAGTGTCGGCCTCCATTCTGCCTACCGCTGCGGATAAATACGGTGTTTCTCAGGAGCTTAGCTACATCGAAAAGCCAACTATCACATACACACCTTTGCATGGTGAGAAGTTCGTCAAGCAGGTGTTGACACCTATTGATCCACAGATACTGCTGCTGTTGTATCACTCTGGGTGGTCAATTGACCGGTTGATGCGTGTCACCGTGCAGAATATTAACGGTATTCCTAATGCGCCAACTGCTTCGGGGCCTACACCCGACAAAGCACCATACTATGAGCGTTTCAATAATGTCTCGGCACTTATACGGCGCCTCCAGCAAAGTCGCTCCGTCATCCTAGCATCTTCCGATGAGGGTAACGAGATTATCCTCAAGTTCGTGCCTGATCGTCATAAAAGCAGTGATGCACAAGCATTCCTGCAAGCGTTGAATCTCGACAGAGATACTTTGCAATTTCCAGTGGTGGCTGGTGTTGGGAAGAGTAACAAACGAATTTTCATTGTTACCCGTTCACTGATGGCAAGCATGTTTTATTTGTCTCAAGCTGTAGAAATATCCCGGCGTGATCGTGATGCTGGCATAGTCACTGTTACACGACAGGAATCTGGCGAGGTTTTTAACTGGCAGGATGTGACTCGTAATTTGTTCCTTATCCACACGTCATCATCTCGTCCAACCTCCCCTTATGTAGCTGTTTATTATCGCGGCGCGTGGTTTTACATTGATGACAGTGATCTGACATCGAAATCAACCTTTTCGCTACTAAAACAGTTGCTGGCATTGCAATCAGGTGGGCCAAAATATAATACTCCCGTGTTAACAATTCCGCTTGTTCCTTAGTTTTCATGCCCCACCTGGGGCGATGCCCCACCTCAATGCCATTAAATTAAGGGCAACCACAAGGGATTGCCCCTACAAACCGTCATGTAATGTAGGGGCAAATCCTTTATGGTTGCCCTCACCGAAAAGCGGTACGATATGGCATTGATGCCCCACCTGGGGCGATGCCCCAGGCTTTAATAACACGCCCCTTTGGGGCTAAAACTCCTTTGGTACGAATAATAAAATCACTGGCAATGAAGATGTTTTTGTAAGTTATTGATTTTATAAGATTCAATTTAACTCTTAATTCGCATTAATAACTGATAATTGATAATTGTCCTATGAACTTACTCAATTTATTGCTTTTATTATCTTTACTCACCGTTGTATTGCTCTATTGGCAAGGAAAGCAACGTTATGCTGGTTGGCTTGGTGTCATGGCTTATGCCATCCAATTGTCCGTGTTAATTGCCTTATGGGACAAAATGCCCATCGCCTCTTCTTTCAGCATTACCGTACTTGATAATGTGCTACGTTGGGAAATGACCGGCTTAGGTTGGTTTTTTGCCATCATCACAGTGGGCGCGGCGTTATTTTCTTCTTGGTTCACGGCCGGTGAATGGGGCGCGGCGCAAAAAGATATTCGCCTACAGCATGTTGCATTGGCGGTGAATGTCTTAGCTATGCTGATTCTGTTGTCTAGCGGCGACTTTCTCAGTCTCTTTATTGGCTGGGAATTGGTCAGTTGGGCAAGTTACCTGATTATGACGCACCCCGGTGGTAAAGCCGCAGATGCGGCTTTTCGTTATCTCATCTACGCGATGAGCGGCGCGATGGCAATTTTGGCCGGCCTCATTCTCATTTATGTCCAAGTGGGTTCTTTGGAATATGCCGTTTTTTGGAATGCGTTACCAAACTTGTCTAAGTCGGTATTGTGGGCATTAGTATTACTGCTTGGCGGTGGCTTCTCGGTGAAAATGGCAATTATGCCTTTCCATCTATGGCAAGCGGATGCCTACGCGGAAACGCCGGGCGCTAACGCCGCCTTTGTCAGTGCCATTGCCGCTCGCATGGGGCTATTTGCGTTGGCGCTGATCTTATTAAAACCCATCGGCGTCGATCGTCTTATCGGCATGGAGATTCCATTTACCTTCTTAGACGCACACGGCTTACTGATTTGGTTGGCCGCCCTGACTGCAATTATCCCCACCTATATTGCTTTGCAACAAAGCGATGCGCGGTTACTGTTAGCTTGGCATGGTATTGGGCAAGGGGGTTTGATGTTGCTAGGTATTCTGATTGCCACCCCGATGGGTGTCGCCGGTGGATTGATGCACGTATTTAATTACGCCACTTATCAAGCAGCCTTATTCCTTGCCGTCACGGCTGTGATGTATCGCACAGGCACCACCGATTTGGATCGCTTAGGGGGCCTGATTGTGAAAATGCCGCTGACTTATGTTGCCATGCTCATGGGCATCATTGGCTTAGCGGGCTTGCCACCGATGAATGGGTTTGTCTCTAAATGGCTGATGTATAAGGCATTACTCGATGAAGAAATGCCATTGCTACTGATTGCGGCCTCCATCAGCACCTTAGGCACTATCCTCAGTGTGTACAAATTGATTCATAACGTTTTCTTAGGCCAATTGCGTAAAGAACACTATGAGATAAAAGAAGCACCTTGGACGATGACAGTGCCTATGCTGGCACTGGCGAGTATTGGATTTATCACCGGCTTCATGCCGGGGCTGGTTTTGGAATTAGTGGACAAAGCGCAAATTGCTTTAGGTTTCGCAGCGGTACCTCACCATTTAGGCGGAGTGATTTGGCCTAACGGTGGCCTCAATATGCTCTGGGTAACCGGCATTTTCCTGTATGGCGTTGGCATTGGCGCGATTATCTTTTTCTTGGGGAACCGACGCTTTATTACTCACCAATGGGACAACTATGCCGGTGGGCATTTTCTTTCATCCGATATCCGCTATAACTACACGCACAACTTCTATCCGGGTGTGATGCGCGTGATAGGGCCTTGGTTTAGAGGCAGTATTGTCCATTTAGAACAAGGCCTAACCAATTTAGCGCAAGTGCTGGCCAGTGTTTTCCATAGTTTTTACCGTCTCAGTTACACGCCGTTTTACTTGTTGGTAGTAACGGTGTTCGCGTTGGCTTGGATGGTGTAATTCTCAGTTTGTAGTAGGTGATTTATCACCTTTAAGTTTGTAGTAGGTGATTTATCACCTTTCTTGGGGCCAGTTTGGATAAATGGTGGGTTTAGCTTGTTAATTGTGAATTGTGAATTTTCATTTTAGGAAAAGGCCTTCAATCAAATTCGCCAACCTGGCCCTCAAATTTTAGGAAAGGGCCTTCAACCCCATTACATAATATTAGGAAAACGGATGTTAGCCTACAGACAACATATCACGATTGAAGATCCTCAACACGTAGACCTTTCCAATTTGCCCTTGAAGGCGGGACAACGGGCCGAAGTGTTAATACTGATTATTGAAGAAGAAATCGCTACCGAAAAAACCGCAATACCAAGTAAACTTCGGTTGCCGTTGACATCGCGTGAAGAAGTCTTTGCAAAACAGACACTTGCCAATACAAGTCGTCTTGAGCATCTTCGCGCTATACGTGATGAGGAATAATCTTATGATTTATTTTGACACCTTTTTACATTTATGAAGCAAGTCGTACCGGTTTGTAGTAGGTGATTTATCACCTTTTTTATGGTTATTTAGACTACCTGATTTAGGGGCCAGAAAATGTTTTGAATGGTTTCAAATTAAGTTATGGCCCCCAATTGCGCCTCATTAGCCTTATGTTTTGTAGGTGTTTTATTATTTATTACAACGAGTCCTTATAGCATCTCGATTGAATGGGCTATAAAATAAACGCGCTTTGACGCGCTTTGACGCAAGAGACATCCAAATATGCTTGCGAAGAAATCCGATTTTTTGGAAAAATCGGATTTCTTAATGACTTCTATAACTTCTCAAACAGAAGTTTTTATAAAACCTTGATTTCATAATAATTAATTCAACCCTTAATCCGCATCTTTAGGTTTGTAGTAGGTGATTTATCACCTTTAAGTATAAACAAAAATTACCCATCACCCATTACCCATCACCCAAAATGAAATTAACTCAAATAGAATTAACCGGCTTTAAGTCCATTCGTGATTTTTCAATTGACTTAGCACCACTTAATGTATTTATCGGTGCCAATGGTGTCGGGAAATCTAATCTGGTTTCCTTTTTTAAGTTATTGAATGATATGACGGCGGAACATCTTCAAGCATCAGTTGCCAAATCAGGATGGGCTGAAGCACTCTTACACTATGGTTCCAAACAAACACCACAACTCACGGCAAAGTTACACTTCAGCTCGGACACCGACGAAAAGACTTATTATCTCAAATTGGAAAGTACCGCCGATGATACGCTTTTTTGTGCGGATGAAGCGGTGGAGTTTAGCCAAACCGGTGAAACGTCTAAAAAAAGGGTTTCCCTTGGCAAAGGACATCAAGAAAGTAAATTGCTTGATCCAGAAATTCAAAGCCACACGGCAGCCCACTTTGTCAATAAACTGTTACAACATTGTCGCGTCTATCATTTCCATGATACGTCAGAAACGGCTTATGTCAAAAAATACGGTAATATCAATAACAACCGTTATTTAATGGCTAATGCGGATAATTTAGCCGCGTTTTTATTTCACTTAAAGCACAAACATAATGCCCACTATCGGCAAATCCGTCACATCATTCGCATGGTTGCGCCTTTGTTTGACGATTTTGTGTTAGCACCTTCGCCGTCAAATGAACAAACGATTTTATTGGAATGGAAAGAAACCGGCTCGGATAAATATTTCAATGCGTCTTATTTATCAGATGGTACGTTGCGGATGATGTGTTTAACCACATTATTATTGCAGCCCCAATTGCCTGAACTCATCGTCATTGATGAACCAGAACTCGGTTTGCACCCTTACGCCATTAATTTGTTAGCCACGATGTTAACTCGTGCTTCAAAGCACGCCCAAATTATCATTTCTACTCAATCTAGCAATTTATTCGATCAATTTTCTCCAGAAGAAGTTATCGTAGTAGAACGTGATAAACAGGGAGCCTCTACCTTTAAGCGTTTAGAAAGTGCCAAGTAATGTTTGTAGTAGTCGCTTTAGCGACTTAATCTAATGTTTGTAGTAGTCAGTTTAGAGCGTGTTTTAAAAATTTACCATTAATTTTGTATGGGTATTAGCACTGATTTGAGGGCCATAAAACCATTTTTAATATTCAAACTTTTCGGAATTCAAACTGAAAGAGTAAGTACAACGAATTACGCGGATAAACGAATTGAGTACAACGAATTACGCGGATAAACGAATTGAGTACAACGAATTACGCGGATAAACGAATTGAGTACAACGAATTACGCGGATAAACGAATTGAGTACAACACTTAGGCGCTAAAGTGCTTGTTATAAACTTGGGCGCTAAAGTGCTTGTTATAAACTTGGGCGCTAAAGCGCCTACTACAAGCAAGCTATAAACTTAGGCGTTAAAGCGTTTGTTATAAACTTGGGTGCTAAAGCGCCTACTACAAGCTTTAACTTTCGTACCCGGAAAATGGGAATGCGCCCTTTTACGCTTTGACGCAAGAGATATCTAAATATAGATATTTAATGGTTATTTAGACTACCTGATTTAGGGGCCATAAAATGTTTTGAATGGGTTCAAATTCAGTTATCAATTGCCCCCAATTGCGCCTCATTAGCCATAATTTTTGTAAGTGTTTTATGACAACGAGTCCTTATATACTCAACGTGGCTATAACTTGGATTTCCTGGGGCGTTGCCCCAGGCTATATTAATCTCGCCCCGTTGGGGCTTTTCCCTGGGGCGTTGCCCCAGGCTATATTAATCTCGCCCCGTTGGGGCTTTTCGGTAGTCCTGGGCGTTGCCCTCAATCCGTTAATCGGCCCGTCATCCACTGTACTACCCATGAGTTGTACTAAACTTAACACAGTCATACCCAATCCGTTTATCCACGTCATCCGTTGTTCTAAGCATGAGTTGTACTAAACTAACACAATCAGTCGAGCTCAATCCGTTAATCGGCCCGTCATCCGCTGTACTACCCATGAGTTGTACTAAACTTAACACAGTCATACCCAATCCGTTTATCCACGTCATCCGTTGTTCTAAGCATTTATCCAACAATGAGTTGAAACGGCTCACCGACAAAGATATTAATGAAGCGCCAGTGGTTAAGCTAGTTCAATCGCTGTTTGAAGATGCGATGCAGATGCGAGCTTCAGATATACATATTGAACCCGATGAAAATGTCTTACGAATTCGTTCGCGTATTGATAGTATGCTGCATGAGCAAATCATTCCAGAAAAACGTATTATTTCATCCTTGGTATCACGTTTAAAACTTGTGGCTGGTTTAGATATTTCGGAAAAACGCTTGCCACAAGATGGCCGTTTTAACCTGACAGTCAAAGATAAAACCATTGACGTGCGGATTTCCACCTTGCCGGTGCAATACGGAGAATCCGTCGTCATGCGTCTGCTTGATCATTCTGAAGGAATATTGAATTTAGCCCAATTGGGTATGCCAACCAAACTTCGGCAACGGTTTGAACATAAGCTCACACACGCTTATGGTATGCTATTAGTTACCGGCCCGACTGGCAGTGGTAAAACCACGACTTTGTATGCCGCCTTAAATCTGCTCAACCGTCCTGAAACCAAAATCATTAGCATAGAAGATCCAATTGAATATCGCTTACCGCGTGTTAATCAGGTACAAGTCAATAGTGATATTGGGCTGACTTTTTCTAGTGTTTTGCGTTCCGCTTTACGCCAAGATCCTGATGTGATACTGGTGGGTGAAATGCGTGATGAGGAAACCGCAGAAATTGGTTTACGTGCAGCCATGACCGGCCATTTGGTACTATCCACCTTACACACCAATGACGCAATCAGTGTGGTTAATCGTTTAATGGATATGGGTGCTAAAGACTATCTCGTGGCAGCATCCTTACGAGCCGTGATAGCCCAGCGTTTATTGCGGCGTTTATGTGGAAGTTGTCGCACCGCCTATACGCCCAATGTCCAGCAACAAGCATGGCTAACCAGTGTATTAGGTAAATCTGCCAAACAAGCACAACTGCAACATGGAATTGGCTGCGCCCACTGTCATAATACTGGCTATCATGGACGGGTAGGTATTTTTGAACTCTTGGAAATTGACGCGCAACTGGCTGATTTGCTAACACAAGGCGATGTGGCAACATTTACGCGAATCGCAAAACAACGCCCCGGTTATCAAAATCTCTCGCAAGCTGCCCTTCAATTGACGATGCGAAGCATAACAAGCCTTGAAGAAGCTGAACGTATAAGCGGTGGATTGGAATAATTCATAATTCATGCAAGTGGTAAGCCTTGAAATCTTTCCCCAGGTTGCACATCAATGCCATTAAGTTAAGGAACTAAATCCCTTATTATATACAATCCTTGTAGTTATAAGTTTTCTTCACAGGGATGAAAGGAATAAGGCACGAATTCCCAAACAAAATCTAAGCCGTGTGCAGTATAACAATTAATTATTAATTCCCACTACGGGGTTGGGGCCTCTCGCACGGCCTTTCTTCATCAAAAAATCATAATTCACCCATGCCACTCTTTCATTATACCGCCCGTAATAAACAAGGCACTAAATTAACCGGTGACATGCAAGCAGGTTCTTGCCAAGAAGTTGCACGGCAACTCAACAAAAATGGCATCACGCCAGTTGAAATTAACTTTGTTAAAAAACCACAAACTTCAGTAAGTTGGCGAAAAAAGTTAGAAACCCCTAACCCAACGGAATTAATCACCTTCTGCCATCAAATGTTCACTTTAATGAAAGCGGGTGTACCCATAATTCGCGCTCTGCGTAGCTTGGCAAAATCGGAACATAATTCCAGCTTATCAATTATATTATCTAACATAATCACAAACTTAGAAATGGGCCAACCCCTTAGCACCGCACTATCTCACCACCCAACCGTTTTTTCAAATTTGTTTGTTAATATCATTCGGATAGGCGAAAATACGGGTAGTTTGGATCAAGCATTTCTCCGCATTGCCAAATATTTAGAATTAGAAAAAACTGCCAAACTAAAGTTTGGACTCCTGTTAATTTGAAAGCATCCACGTCGGCAAAAGTTTCGCTCCGCGAAACTTTTGCCGACGTAACATTTTATGGCCCCCAAAATCGATAGTCCAAATAACCTGCAAAAAAATAGGTAAATAACCGCCCGCGTATCACTACTCTGCCAAACGTTAGTTTGGATGAGTGTTTGGAGTCCTGCCAAACTAAAGTTTGGACTCCTAGTCCTGAAATCTTATTAAATGAGACATATTTCTCGCCGACTCTAAATGACAGAAAAGTTTAGTTTGTTACCTTTTTCAGTATACCTTTGTTGAAAAACGGGCGATTTTGTTAATCAAAAGGTTTTTGTTTATGATTGAATTCCATAAGGAAAGTTAGTTTAAATTGCTTAAAAAGATCACACCTGCGCAAATATTGAGTGCCTTAAAGGGAGATTCAACCCAAACGACGCAAAACGCCGTATCACTTCCTGCCATTCAAAGATATACTGCACGCGGGCACAATTTAAACTTTTAGGTAGCCCACCTGCTTGGGGTAACATTCAACCCCTATCGGGGTTGTGGGAGGTTTTTCATCCCCCCCCTAGGTTTCACCTAGGGCTATTCAAATTCAACCCCTATCGGGGTTGGGGAGCGTTGCTTTTTCATCCCCCCCTAGGTTTCACCTAGGGCTATTCAAATTCAACCCCTATCGGGGTTGGGGAGCGTTGCTTATAAGTGGGAAAATAGAAATTGATTAGAAAAGTTAAATTTGTCCCCGCGTCGAGTATATGTTGTTCGTTTAAATGCGGGAGAGATAGCACCGCCCATTAAAAGGGATGGTAATGTGATTGTGGATGGCAACCATCGCTACATTGCCGGATTAGTGCAAGGCACCCTGCCTGATGTGCAAGCAGGTACAATGGCTCTCAGTAAAGCTTCTCAAATTAAATTGCTACGGGAAATCTTTCGTAGATTTAGTCGATTGGGGTAACTTATGATTATTATTCATTGTTAAACAGGATATGATGTAAAAATAAATTCAGATACTTTAGAAAATGCTATGCTTGATGGTTTAGATTTACATCGTGCTCTCTTAGAAGGTTTTAACTTGACAGGTGCGAGTTTGCGAAAAGTCAATTCGTCATGTGATTTTAGTCAAAGCAGATTTAACGGGAAGTGCTTTGATGACAGCCGATTTTAGGTTGGCTGACTTGAGAAACTGCAAATTCAATCAATCTACACCTATCTTTGCGGATTTCTGTCAAGCCAATCTTCAAAATGCTGATATGGCTCAAACAGATGTGGGTGGCGCGGTTTTTAATTATTCTAATTTGAAAGGTGCCATCATGCTCTGCAACAGACTAGAAGAAGCCTCTTTAGAAGGGGCTATTTTTGATAAGAATACAATTTGGCCCGAAAATGACGAGCCAGAAAGACAGGGTGCCATTAGGTTTTGATGAGATGTTATTGTTCAAGTGCCGACTGATAATTGTCTAGGGTTTTCTGAGGGCATGATAGGGGATGAACTTGAACAAACCTTTTCCAATCATTGATATTTTGATCATCAATAATGACTTGTGGCTTAGGCAGAAAAGCGATAAAAAGATCGGCGATTCCAAATTCTTCAGCACTTTTTTTTGCATAATCAGCACCGCCACTGCTCCAACAATAAAGCTGTGCCCCTTGTTTTTTAAGCGCTTTAAGATGTTCAATCGTAGCAGTTATTGGAATTCGTTTCGTTCCATAACTACGAACCAAGGTGTCATCAACATCTACAAAAATATTAATAGACTTGAGTCCGTTAGCCATATTGTTTACCTCTATCCAGTAAAAATAAATAGTCGGACATATACTCAAGATGAAAATTTGAGAAACAAAAATGAAAGGGGCGTTGCCCCTAGCAAGCCCCAACGGGGCGAGATTAATAAAGCCAGTGTAACTACCTGGCTTTTAGCCCCAACGGGGCGACATTAATATAGCCTGGGGCAACGCCCCAGGAAATCTAAGTTATAGCCACGTTGAGTATAAACATTTTTAGAAATTATGTTAATAAGATTTACTGTCGAAAACTTTTTATCCTTCAATCAAAGGCTAGACTTTAATATGATTGCCTCTGAAGAGGCCCGTCATAGTCATCATATTGTTAAAGGCCAATCTAAAAGTGACATCGCCTTATTAAGAACCTCAGTGATTTATGGTGCCAATGAAGCGGGAAAATCTAATCTTATCAAAGCAATGGCTTTTGCCAGAGAGTTTATTATTAAAGGTGTCGATAAAAATAAAAGTATAGACATCATCAACTTCAAACTTGACAAAAATTGCTACCAGAAACCCTCAAGATTTGAATTTGAGTTTCGGTATAAGGGCAAACAATTTGCTTATGGTTTTTCTATTAGCAAAAATCAAGTTATTGATGAATGGTTATTTGAAATCGGCCATCATCTTGAAATCCCTCTCTTTGAAAGGGATGACAAAGGAATTCGTTTTAACTTTGAACATGACATTTTTTCAGCGATTAGTGAAAAAGAAAAGCAAAGAATGGATTATGAAGCTGAGAGTACCAGAGAAAATTTGCTTTTTTTAACTAATTGCAAAGAGCGAAATATAAAATGGTTTAATCCGGTTTACGACTGGTTTTATGAATGTTTAACCATTATTTTTCCGTCCTCAAAAATGAAATTCTTACCGCTCATTCTAACGGTAGATACAGACATTCGCGTCTTTTTTAATAAGGTTTTAGAATTATTCGGCTTTAATATCAACAAAATGGATATCAAAGCCGTTGATTTTGAAACGCTGGAAATACCAACCACGATAAAAAAATCCATCAAGAAAGACTTTCCTTACGGAAAAACTGGCGCAATAGCCATTGTTTCCATAACTGAGGAAAAGAGTTATGTTATCCAAGAAAAAGCTGGTGACTTAAAAGCCTTAGAATTAGTTATTTTCAGAAATGACAAAGAAGGTGACGAAATACCATTTGAACTGTCAGAAGAATCTGACGGCACCCGAAGAATAATGGATTTCATTCCTATGCTAGTCAGATTATCGAAGGGTGATTCAGTGTTTGTGATAGATGAAATTGACAGGAGTTTACATGTTTTACTTCTCAAAAAACTGTTTGACTTGGTACTAAATAATAACATGTTTAAAAATGTCACCAGTCAGTTGATTGCTTCTACACATGAGATTTATCTCTTAGATATAAAAAGACTCTTGAGAAAGGATGAAATTTGGTTTATCAGCAAAACCAACGGCGAATCTCGTGCTTACTCCTTAGCTAATGCTGATGTGGATGATTTAAACCTAGCAAAAGGATATCTTAATGGGCGATTTGGCGCAATACCTGTTATTCAAGACATAAAAGAATTAGGCTGGGAGAAATAAACTGTGTCAAGAGAAACACCTGACAATTATTACCGTTTATCTTCTGATATAAAAGGTAAGTCTAAACTTTATGTGATTGCCACGGAAGGTTATCGTACTGAATACAAGTACTTTATGTCTCTACGGGAGCAATATAGTGCCAAGTTTAATGAATGGAACTTACAGGTAGAAGTTTTACGTCGCCCTGAACAACAAGATGGAAAATCTTCCCCAAACTCAACCGAACAGATGCTGACGGAATTCCTTGAAGATAATAATGAAATTTATGATTTAAAAAGCTATGATGAATTGTGGCTTATCATAGATACTGATACATGGAAACAAGAATCTATTGAAAAATTAGCAGAAAAATGTCATAAAGAAACACATTACCATCTTGGACTGAGTAATCCTTGTTTTGAGCTCTGGTTAATTTTACATCTTGCCGATTCCAACCAAGATGTCAGAACCTATTGTGTCACTGATAAACATAAACAAAATGCACCCCGTATCAATAAATGTATTGAAACACTGGAAAATAATAATAGCCTGGATTTTAGTCTAAAAAACTGTATTGAAATTGCTCAAATGAACAAGCGATCTCAAGCGTGTAAGCAATTACAACATCTTATAAAGAGTCATCATCACTTATCCTCTACGGAAGCGCTTATTGATTATGTTCCTCAAGCCATCTCAAGAGCAAAAGCGTTGGGAGAATGTGAACCAAATGATGACAATTATCCAAAAAACTTATGTACCAGTGTTTACAAATTGTTAGAAACATTAACTCAACATAATTGAATAGTAACTTCACCTTTTGCCTAGTCCTGTAGTAGGTGATTTATCACCTTTAGGTTTGTAGTAGGTGATTTATCACCTTTAAGTTTGTAGTAGGTGATTTATCACCTTTCTTGGGGGCCAGTTTGTAGTAAGTGATTTATCACCTTTTTTGGGGGCCAGTTTGTAGTAGGTGACTTATCACCTTTCAGCTTGTAGTGGGTATAACTTGATGATCAAGTTTTTAGTCTGACAATGCACAAGGATTGTATATAATAAGGCATTTTAGTTCTACTTTGTCATATTTAAAGTAACTCATTGATTTCAAAAGAATGGCCCCAAAATGCCCTCTATAGAAATCAATTACTTAGGTGTAATGTGACAAAGTAGATGAAAATAAATTGGACTTTTTGAGAAACGCCACAGGTGCAACCTGTGGGTTTTGCGTAAGAAGACGCAACCCCGATAGGGGTTGAATATGAAACGCAGTAACTCGCTACGCGAGATAATAGCTTAAGGAAAACCTGTGGAAAATGTGCCCCCGACGCGCCAACCCCTCCCGGGGTTGAATATGAATAGCCACAGGTGCAACCTGTGGGTTTTGCGTAAGAAGACGCGCCAACCCCGAAGGGGTTGAATGTGAAACGCAGTAATTCGCTACGCGAGATAATAGCCCCAGGTGGAGATACATCTGAGCATATAACAACATATAACAATGTTGTCGTGATTCTACACTTTGACTAACAATGAAGCCAATGAAACTTTGGTCAATTCAAACCCGTGCCGCATGGGAGCAATTACAACGTGAGGGTGTTTTATATGGCACATATAAGTATGCTGAGCCAGATTTTATACCCGCCTATCAATGGTTGTCACAGCAAATGCTCATGAAATTACCACCGCCTACTCGTTCAGAAGCAGAATTGCCTGTGTGGGCATGGTATCAGTATAGAGACGTTAAAAAACGTCAACCCGATTTACGTGAGAGTAGTCATTTACCCCGCGGCACTCAAGGAGTGCGTATAAAACTCGTTAAAGAAAATCAAGAGGTGCTGTGTTCGGATTTTGATTTGTGGCATTATGTGTTGAATTATTGGTATTTACCAACAACATTGTCCGACGGTGAACAATTTGAGGCGCTACTTTCCCAGCAAGGTTTATCTTTTCATGACTCTAAACCATTACCAGAGGCAAAATTTCATAGCATGATAGAACAGAGTTGGCAAAAAATATTTGATTTTTCATGGACAAATGAAGATATAGCCTACCCAATCACTCAAAAAAGCATTCAAGCCACCTTTTGGGAACTGAGATTGGAAGAAGTCCAACAGGTTGATTATTTTGTGGCAAGATAATGCGATGATAAATGGAATACAAACTTTAGTTTGTAGGCTATCCATGTCAGCAGCGACAGATACTATCCCTTGAAGGGATATACTGAAAGTACAACGGATTTTGGGAATAAAATAAAATTTTTAATTTAAAATCAATAATTAAGCTAATTCAATCCCTTATTTTATTTTCACCTTTTTCAAGTAGGTTTCGTATAGTATCTGTAAAACCTTGGGAAGACAAAATATGGACATCTATATTCTAGACTTGTCCGTAAATAAATAAGAAAGCTAGGGGCGTTGCCCCTGGCTTTAATAACACTTACCGAAGGGGCTAATAGAAAAGCCCCAACGGGGCGACATTAATATAGCCAGGGGCATCGCCCCTGGAGGGAAGGAGGGAAGCTTCGGACAACTCTTCTATATTGCTTCGCTCTCCACCTTTATTTATAATCCATCCATTGTTTCTGAAATAGGAGCTACAAAATGAAACTCTCAAGTTCGGCCTTTGAACATGAAGGCAAAATTCCTTCTAAATATACCTGTGATGGCGACAACGTCAATCCGCCCTTAATCATTTCCGATGTGCCAGCGGATGCCAACAGCTTGGTCATCATTATGGATGATCCAGACGTGCCCAAACATCTGAGAGCCGATGGGATGTGGGATCATTGGATTGTCTTTAACATGCCGGCCAGTGTGTGGGAAATCAAAGAGGGCGAAGAGCCAGATGGAACGCATGGCCTTGCCACGGGCAACAACTTAGACTATTTCGGGCCTTGTCCGCCGGATAGAGAACACCGTTATTTTTTCAAGCTGTATGCCTTGGATACGACTTTGGATTTGCCAGAAAAATCCACCAAGCCGCAGGTTGAAAAGGCCATGGCGGGGCATATACTGAGTCAAACGGAATTGATGGGGCGGTATGAGAGAGTTGGGCGTTAATTGAGCAGGAGTCCAAACTTTAGTTTGGCGGCCTTCGTCCAAATTTCGCTCCAGTTTTTGCGTCAAAAAACGGGAGCAAAGTTTGGATTCCTGCCTTCCTTACGTTTGGACGGATTTAAGACCACTGCCTTCCTTACGTTTGGACGACTTTACACTTAAACTTCTCACTGATTACTGCCAAACTAAAGTTTGGACTCCTGATCACTGATTTGATTTAATATATACTTCCTAGAGATTTTATGGAAAACAACACAATACATTTTGGTGAGTTATTGCTAGACATGACTTTGATGCCCCTTGTTGCCTTTTTGGTGGGGCTAATGTTGGTTTTGATGATGCGCCGAGTTCGCGCAAGGATTGAGCGGCGCGTTGGGCCGCCTTTTTTGCAGCCTTTGTATGACATCATCAAGCTGTACGCTAAAAAAACGCAAATTTCGCATGGTTACATGCACGATATTGCGGTTATGATGTTATTGGGCGGCTACATCGCGTCGGAAATATTTTTGCCGGTGCCGGGCATGGATGGTTTAGCTAATCAAGCCGATTTGCTCACTTTGATGTATTTATTGATGGTGCCCATGTTGGGTATGGCGTTAGGTGTCGGGCAATGTGCTAATCCCAACGGCTCTATTGGTATTTCTCGCGCCCTGTCATCTATGTTGGCTTATGATATACCGTTTGTCATCGTGGTGGCGGGGGCTGCCATCAGTTATGAATCGACGAATTTAGTCCAAATCATTGAGATTCAACAACAAGGCGGCCCAGCAACGTGGGGTTTGTTCAGTATGCCTTTGTTGGCTATCGCGGGCCTCATTTCTATGTACGCCATGTTGGGCAAGGAGCCGTTTGAGATTTATGTCGCGCCGGCTGAAATTGCGACGGGGCCGATGGTTGAAATGAGTGGCAAGTACATGGGCGCGTTGTTTGTTATGCAGTGCTTTCAACTCTATACGGTTGGAGTGTTGTACACAACGCTATTCCTTGGTGGAGGTGCCAGTTGGTTGACTTTCTTGCCCAAAGTGTTTGCCGTTGTCTTTATTAGCGTGGCGATTACTAATGTATTTGGGCGCTATCGCACTGATGATGTTATCCGTTGGATATGGAAATGGCCTACCGGGATTGCGTTGTTGGGTTTGGCGGTGGTGATGTATCATTGATCAGTTATCAGTGTTCAGTGTTCACAATTCACAATTCACAGTTCACAGTTCACAGATTTTGGTTTTGTTGTAGGGGGCCATTAACAAAAACTCATCAATCATTTTGATAACCTGGCCCCCAAAAGCCAGGGGCGTTTTAGCCCCTAGATTTAGCCCCTAGATTTAGCCCCAAAGGGGCGTATTATTAAAGCCAGGGGCAACGCCCCTGGATTTAGAGCCCCTGGATTTAGCCCCTAGATTATTTATGGATTATTTATTTTTGTTTCTCAAAAAGTTATGATGCAACTTTCACTGATTCCATTGATAGAACAGTCAGATCAAAAACCGGTTGATCTTGTTTATACCTCACTTTCTCATGATAATGTTTGCCCCCAAACGGAGCGGCTTACACTTGAAAAACGTTACGCTGTTCTGCTTGAAGAAAGTGAAGAATTTAATCGTAAACTTGTCAGTTATCAAGCTAATAAAGGAGCGTTAGTGCATGGGTGGATTCGATATCGAGAGGGTTTTTCGGCCCAATTGGTTGAAACACTGATTAATAAGTTTAACCTCACCGGTACCCTTTTAGAACCCTTTGCGGGTTCAACTACCACGCTGCTTGTCGCAAAAATGTTAGGTATTAATGCCGTCGGAATAGAGCTACTTCCCCCTTGTCATCTCGCTTGGGAAGCTAAATCAAAGATTTGGGATTATGATGTTGAGCAATTGAAACAAATTTATGCTCAACTGCTTGAAACACAACCCGCTGAATCAGCCGATAAATTCCCTCATATTACTATCACAGAAAGTGCTTTTTCTCGGCAAAATGAAAACGATGTGATGTTTTATACCGATTGGTTTAAGCAATTAAATCTTCGTGAACCAGAAAAGACGCTTTGCCAATTAGTGCTAACCAGTATTCTTGAAGATGTGAGTTATACCCGAAAAGATGGGCAATATCTTCGCTGGGATTATCGCGCCCTCAAAGTGCAAAATCGTAATACCCTCAGACAGGCTTTAGGAAAAAAACAGACAAAAAAAATAGATTTCGGCGCCATTCCAACCGTTAAAGAAACATTGCAACGGGCTTTTAGTACCGTTATCGCAGATATTACCTATTTGCAAACCCGTTCTTTGCCTCAGAGTCGTCAAACACTGCTTAAAGGTAATACGTTATTGATACTGCCCACGTTAGAAGCGAATCAATTTGCTGGTGTTATTACCTCGCCGCCTTATTGTAATCGGTATGACTACACAAGAACGTATGCCTTGGAAATCGCTTATCTGCAACCCAAACAAGCACTTCGTGATTTGCGACAAAGCTTACTTTCTTGTACGGTTGAAAATCGCCCTAAATTGAATCTGTTAAAAAAGCATTATCAGTCCGTTGGGCAAGCTACGAGATATCAGGACATTTTGAGTGTTGTGCAAAATAATAGCGTTTTAAAGGAGATTAATCAGGCATTACAAACCAGGTGGCAACGTGGTGATATGAATAACAAGGGCGTTTTAACAATGGTAGAACAGTATTTTACCGAATTGACTTTTGTTTTTGCCGAGATTTTTCGTACTTGTCAACAGGGTGCTATTGTCGCTTTTGTGAATGACAATGTGCGTTATGGGGGTGAAATCATACCGGTTGATTTATTAAGTACACAGTTAGCGGAAACAGTAGGTTTTGAACCGATTGCCGTTTATGTTTTGCCACAAAGAAAGGGAAATAGTAGCCAACAAATGGGCAAATTTGGACGCGAGGCTTTGCGTAAAAGCATTACTATTTGGAAAAAACGGGCGCATTCCCGTTTTCACGGTTAAGTAAGTACAACGAATTACGCGGATAAACGAATTTATTTAGTTAGTACAACGAATTACGCGGATAAACGAATTTATTGAGTTAGTACAACGAATTACGCGGATAAACGAATTTAGTTAGTACAACGAATTACGCGGATAAACGAATTTAGTTAGTACAACGAATTATGCGGATAAACGAATTTAGTTAGTACAACGAATTACGCGGATAAACGAATTTAGTACAACGAAACGCAGTTTTGGCCCGCCAATTACGCGGATAAACGAATTTAGTACAACTAATATTGCTCCTAAACGAATTAAAAACGCGGATAAACGTACTATCGATAAAATTTTACTTTTATCAATCCTTATATTATGCATAATCGCCATCGTTATTAAGAAATTCTGATTTCATTTCCACCTTTTTCAAGTACGTTCCGTATAACAAGAAAAAAAGGTGATGATTAACTTAACTAACTTTTTTTCAGTGCTAAAAATCCGATGTATTTGAGACATCGGTTTTTTTTAATAAAACGAGCAATTAACGCAACATGAAAAATATATTTGTTCCTCCGCTTTATTCCTGTCAAAATCCCCATATCGCGGATATCATCACGCCCCTAAAACCCGTCAAACCGGTTTCTTCTCCGTATTCAGAAATGATTTGTGCAGGCAAAAATACTTATGTCTATGATGCTCATACCTATCATACCAAAGTGCCGCCTGAAGGGATTGCAAAATTAATCGAATACTATACAAATCAAGGAGATGTGGTACTTGATCCATTTTGTGGCTCTGGGATGACGGGCGTGGCATGTAGCGATAGGGGGCGCGGTGCTATTCTTTGTGATATTTCACCGGCTGCCACTTTTATTGCTTATAATATGACGACACCGATTGATGGCAAAATTTATTGGGCGGCGATTCAAGAGATTTTAGAATCCGCCCACACACTTGAGCAAACCTTGTACACCACCCAATGTCGCACTTGTTTTCGTGAAACACCCATGCTTTATATGGTATGGAGCTATGGTATGCTTTGCCAATCTTGTCATCAAGAATTTATCTTATGGGATGTGGCACGCGATGAAAAAAAATCTGTGCGTGACAGCAAAATTAAATCAGAATTTAACTGTCCGCATTGTGATGCCAAACTCAAAAAGCGTGACTTAAAAAGGACTTGCCGATATCCGGTGGCGGTGGGATATCGTTGTTGTGAAAGTGGATTAAAAGAACAAGTTGTGCCACCAAATGAATATGATCTGAAAAAATTAGCATGGCTTGAACAAACAAACATTCCTAAACAGTTATGGTATCCAACGGATCAATTCAGAATGGGAGTTAATACCAAACAACCCATCGCGGCAGGAATGACGTCGGTTGATAAAGTCTACACAACGCGGGCGCTTTGGGCAATGTCCTTTCTTTGGGATAGGGCCGATAAATGGCCTGATCCAAAAATGCGGTTAAAATTATTGTTTACTTTAACCTCGTTATACAAACGAGTGACGGTATTTTCAGAATTTAGATTTTGGGGCGGCAGTGGTAATACCGCCAATTTAAATGTCCCTGCCATTATGAATGAACAGAATGTGTTTAAAACCTTTGAAAGGAAAGCGAAAACCATTAAACTCTATTTTGATCATGCGCCCAAAGTTAAACGTGAGGTACGCATCAGTACCCAATCGGCTTGTCACTTGGAACAATTACCTGATAAATCAATAGACTATGTTTTTACCGATCCACCCTTTGGTAGTAACATTAACTATTCTGAAATGAATTTTTTGTGGGAAAGTTGGTTAGGGGTTCATACCGATATTGTGGAAGAAGCCATCATCAATAAAACACAGGGCAAACAAACAAGGGACTATAAAATATTGTTGGAAAAAGCCTTTTCTGAAATGAAAAGAGTTTTGAAAGACAAGGGGTGGTTGACGGTGGTATTCCATAACTCATCCGCGCGGGTTTGGCAAACGTTACAAGCGGCTATTACTGATGCTGGCTTTTATATACAGGGTATCCAAACCTTTGATAAACAGCATGGTACCTTTAAGCAATTTGTTTCCGATAATGCCGTCGGATATGATCTTGTTTTACATTGTCAAAAAACGGCTCATCAGGTTTGTTTAAAACAAGAACAAAAGCAAATAGTATGCCAGCAAGTCGCGCAATTTATTCGAGAAGCATTGCGAGATTTAAAAGATTATCGCGTTCAATATTTGCACGTTTCCCGACAAGATGAACTAGACTATAGAAAATTGTATGCCCAATGGCTCACTCAAACGATTTCTAAAACGGTTATTGAATTAGATTTTAATGAGTTTAGGGAAATTGTTGATCAAGTTAAAAATGAATTTGCACAGAAGTCCAAACTTTAGTTTGCTAGGAGTCCAAACTTTAGTTTGGCAGGAGTCCAAACTTTAGTTTGGCAGAAGTCCAAACTTTAGTTTGGCAATGCCAGAGAATGTTTGGCAGTGCCAAGTTAAAACGGTTTATACTAATGAAAAATGAAAAATGAAAAGATTACATGACTATGTAATTTGACTGGGAGTCATTTTCACTGATTTGAAGTACCTTCCGTATAATCGTCAGCTATAGCGTTTGACGAAAAATAATTCCTTTCATTGCCAACAGCTAAGTACCCGTGCAAAAGTTTTCCAGTATTATGTTTTTGTTAGGTTTATTTTTTAAAAAGACCTGCACGGGTACTTAAAGCAGTTGTCTAAGAGCTACTGTCCCCTAAAGGGGACTAAATAATTATCTGAATATCTATAGTTTTAACTTGGCAGTGCCAAACCTGCCAAACGTTAGTTTGGACGACTGCCAAACTAAAGTTTGGACTCCAAACTAAAGTTTGGACGCCTACCAATTTTCATTAACGAGGAAACAAAATGACAACAAGTCAAACTATCTCCATAAAATCTGATCCAAGCACCGACATCGCTTGCCGCACCGTTGATCAAAAAGAGCGTTCCTTGTTGCGTAAAGTCATAGATCGCATCGCCGATCGTTGCCGCTCTCGCTCCTTGTTTATTTTGCACTACTGCACCGGGTGCGGCGCGATTGAGTTACCGCCCACTATCACTTCTCGCTTTGATTCGGAGCGTTTAGGGATTCAGCCAATGGTGACACCGCGCCAAGCGGACATTTTGTTGATTACCGGTTATCTGTCCATCAAAACGTTGAAGCGAGTCATTTTGAGTTATGAACAAATGCCAGGGCCTAAATATGTCATTGGCATGGGTTCTTGTACCATCAACGGTGGCATGTATTGGCATAGTTACGCTACCATTAAACGGTTGCAAGAATATCTCCCCGTTGATATGTATATGGCTGGCTGTATGCCAAGGCCGGAGGCCATTCAGCAAGGATTTTTGCAACTCATTGATAATATTGATAAAGGCCGTGCTAACGCTTGGCAGGAATATTACTGCAACTATGATTATTACTTGGGCAATCAGCAAGCGTTATTTGGCCCCGATTGGCATACACCGACAGATGTGATTGCTGAAGCGCAGCATTATCAACTGTTCTCTGAAAATACCCTTGGTGAACACACGGCCCTATTGGCTAAATTTGCCTCAGAATATGTCACGCAACCCATTCCTACTAAAGTATTGCAGCGCGAGGAAATCGTTGAATGAGCGAACAGTTACCGGAAGTCTTAGAATCCGTTTTTCGGGAAATTCCTAATCTTGTTTTTGAACAACAAGGCCCCCGCCGCTTGCGCGTCAAATTACGGGCGGATGCTCTCCCGGCTTTGTTAGAATTACTTAAAGGCCGCGCCGGCTATTTGCATTTGTCGGCCATTTCTTGTGTTGATTGGCCGCAACTTAATGAATTTGAACTGGTTTATCATTTGTGGTCTTATGAAGTTAAAAATTTGGTGTCGGCCCATATTTATATTCCTAAAAAACCGGGGCGCTATGTGTCAGTCTATGATCTTTACATCCCGGCGGCTTTTTTTGAGCGCGACATTCACGAAATGTTTGGCGTGTTCTTTGAAGGCTCGCCCAGTATGGAGCCGTTTATTCTTACAGAATGGTATGGGCCGCCACCTATGCTAAAATCGTTTTCTACGCTTGGCTATGTCGAAGAAACGTTTGGGTGGCAAGAGTATTCGCCTGAGTGGTTATCTTCAGTGAACAGTGTTCAGTGATCAGTTATCAGTGATCAGTTATCAGTTTTCAGTGATCAGTTTTCGCTCGATGATCAAGTTTTTAAGCCTTCACGCCTTGGGATAAATCCCAAGGCTAAAAGCTAAAGTTGGCTGAAGCCGACTAACAGGCTCAATGCCATTAAGTTAAGAGCCCCAAGGTTTTTTGTCAAAGGGCATTGACTAACAGGCTGGGTTTAGTCACCTTTAGGTTCCTGAACGCTTTTAGCCTTGGGATTTATCCCAAGGCGGGGGGGGGAACTTAGTGTACCTCTGTGATCTCTGTGTATTTGATAACTGATGAAATAACTGTTCACTGATACTGATCACTGAATTTGGTAACTGATAACTGATATACTCGGCGCGGGAACAAATTTAACTTTTGCTAATGAGGCAGGTGGGCAAGAAAAAGACTTTGCCCACCCTACTGATAACTGATAACTGATCACTGATCACTGATAAAATGCGTCCAGAAAATTATCATCCGGTAGAACACCCCGCCAGCCACGAGTTTGAACTGTATTTTGGGCCCAATCACCCCGGCATTGAAGGCAATTATGCCCTTAAAGTGCGCCTCAGTGGTGATGAGATCGTGGCTATAAGTGCCGATGCTGGCTATTTGCATCGTGGCTTTGAGAAAATTATGGAAGAGCGTTTATGGATCCAAAATGTTGCGCTCGTTCCCCGTATTTGTGTGCCTGATCCACCGCCGATGGAAGAAACTTATGCACGGGCGGTGGAAATGCTCGGTGGCTTGGAAGTGCCAGAGCGTGCCCAATGGATACGGGCTATGAATTTGGAAATGTCGCGTATTGCTGCACATCTCTTTATTGTCGGTGGCACTTCTGCTACCATTGGGCAATATAGCAGTATGTTCTGGGGTATTCCAGATCGTGATCGCATCCTTGATTTGTTTGAAGAACTCACGGGTGCGCGTATTTACGGTATGTATATTACTCCGGGTGGTGTGCGCCGTGACATACCAGAGGGTTTCTTGGATCGGCTCAGTCATCTGTTGGATTATTTAGAGGCCCGTTTGCCAGAGTACGATGATTTGTTTTTTGATAACCCGGTATTTCATCGCCGTGCTCAAGGTATTGGAGCGATGACGCAGGAACAAGCGTTAGAGTGGGGTGTGACTGGGCCTAACTTACGCGCCTGTGGCTTGCCTTTTGATGTGCGCCGCGATGATCCTTATTTGATTTATGACCAATTGGAGTTTGATATTCCTACCGAAACGGGCGGTGATGTTTTAGCACGAACTTTGGTAAGACGTTCAGAAATGATTGAATCTACTAAAATTTTGCGTCAAATTATTCAGCGTCTTCCCCATATCAAAGGCCCTATCCGTTGTGATTTGCCTAATCCGCTGGCTTGGAATGTGCCAGAAGGCGATGCCTACGCTCGCACGGAGGCGCAGAAGGGTGAATTGGCTTTTTATGCCGTTTCCAGCGGCGGTGCGAAACCTTGGCGAGTGCATGTACGCGGCCCTTCAAGTATGCATGCAGTGCAAGTGTTAGAAAAATTGTGCCTTGGTGGTAGGGTTGAAGATATTGCTATGATTATGTTTTCGCTGGATGCGTGCCCGCCAGAGGTGGATAGATAAGTACTGGGGTGGTGAAAATTGGGGTGGTGAAAATAATTAATGATTAATGATTAATGATTAATGATTAATGATTAATGATTAATGATTAATGATTTTAAGGATTGATTGATTTAATGAAGAAGAACAAAAGTCTTTTAAGGGATTTGCTTTCTTATTATTTTCGAGTTGATTTCATGCTGGATAGCTAAAATGTTATTGAATTTGTACAATCATTTCGCGAAGAAATCCGTTTTTAAATCCTTTTTTATATACAATCCTTGTGTTGAATATTAAAAATGATTTTATGGCCCCCAAATCAGTGCCTAATAGCCATCTATCTACAAGGATTGTATATAATAAGGGATTTGCTTTGTTATTATTTTCGAGTTGATTTCATGCTGGATAGCTAAAATGTTATTGAATTTGTACAATCATTTCGCGAAGAAATCCGTTTTTAAATCCTTTTTTATATACAATCCTTGTGTTGAATATTAAAAATGGTTTTATGGCCCCCAAATCAGTGCCTAATAGCCATCTATCTACAAGGATTGTATATAATAAGGGATTTGTTTTCTTATTATTTTCGAGTTTATTTCATGCTGGATAGCTAAAATATTATCGAATTTGTACAATAATTTCGCGAAGAAATCCGTTTTTAAATTTTATCCAAGATTTCTCAAGATTTATCAAGATTTATCAAGATTTATCAAGATTTCTTCTTTCGTAGAAACAGAAACGAAATGACAAAAGCGCAAATTGTGTGAACTATAAGTCTAATGAGTTAGATGACTGAATTAATTAAAGTGATACAAGGCGATGCTATCATTGAATTAAAAAAAATCAAGAGTCATTCTGTTGATTTAATGATTGCTGATCCCCCTTATAATCTTGGAAAAGATTATGGTAATAACCATGATTTAAAAGGATTTGAGGAATATTTAGACTTTTCCTTATCTTGGTTACAAGAAGCGCATCGTATTCTTAAGCCGACTGGAACAATTTATGTGTTTATGGGAGTCCGATTTATCTCTTATTTATATGATATCTTAGATCAAAAACTTGGCCTGTATTTCAATAGCTGGATCACATGGCATTATACTCAAGGTATGGGTAAGAAAAAGGGCTTTTCTCCAAGGCATGATGATATTCTGATGTTTAATAAAAGTGACAAGTTTAAGTTTAATCTTGATAAGATCAGAATTCCTCAAAAATATTTTAGGAAGAGGAATAATATGTCAGGCGCGAATCCGGGTGATGTTTGGTCTTTTTCTCATGTTCATTATTCTAATCCTGAACGTGAAAATCACCCCACCCAAAAGCCGGAAGCGTTAATAGAAAGAATGGTTTTGGCTTCTTCTGAGGAAGGTGATTATGTGGTAGATCCATTTGCCGGCAGTGGAACTTCTTTAAGAGTTTGTCAACAACTTAAGAGAAAGTGTGATGGTATAGAGATCAATCCAGAGTACGTTTTTCTGATTAAAAACAGGTTGAATAAACCGTTTGAAGGTTTTGATAGTCGGGATCCGAGAATGGAGCGTGTGCCAAGAGATTTACCTAATGAGAGTCGTAGCGGCACGAACAATTTAAAGTTATTTTAGTGGGTTAAACCTCGGAGTAATGGCATTATTCGGAGGTTTGTCCCAAGAAAACTTCGGAGGTTTGGTTATTTTTCCAAGTGAATTAGAGGATTTGAATATGACTGATGATGAGGTTAAAAAGCGAGAGCAACATTTTGCGACGCTCAAATCTAAGTATCAAGTGAGGAGTGACTATGAAGATTCATCACCTTCTAGTCCTCTGTACTTCATCTTGCGAAAAGCTGACTTGGGAATTGAGCTACTTGAGTTCGAGCTTCATTGGTTGAAAGAACATAAACTTCATCAAACCAGTCAGCTCATTTTGCAAAAGCGAGTACGTAGTTCAGGAGAACTCCTAAGATTAGGAAGGGCAAGAGAATACCAACAAATGAAGGTTGAATTCTCCAATCTTAAGTCTAAGTACGAAGCAACACACTATATTCTTAGATGGCAAACGAGTCCTCTATACTTTATACTTTGCAAACTGGATTCTGGGTATCCGCCCACTGATTCAGAAATGAGATGGCTGACAGATAATCACTTTACTGAAACGTTAGCTATCGCTAAGAATAGCCATTTTGTGGCGCTAAAGGCGAAGTACCAAGCCAGTCAATATCAAGATTCATCTCTTTCTAGTCCACTGTATCCAATTTTGACGCGATTGGAGGCAAAAGAGCGGTTAAGTGATGAACAGGTGAGCTGGCTAAAGTCTAACGAACTTTTTGAAACGCTGGCCTTTTTTCAGCAACAAGAATCGGTTAGGGAAGCGTTGTTTGCCAAACTCAAAGACAAGTACCAAGCGACTCAACACTCAGCGTCCTCAGTCTCTAGCCCACTCTATCAAATCCTGCGAAATCTTGACGCGAGTAGGCCGTTGAATGTGTCAGAACGGGCGTGGTTGAAAGAACACGATCTGATAGAAACGCTTGAGCTTGCTCAAGAAATTGAACTGAAGCTGCATTTTTCTGATCTGAAAAAGAAGTATAAAGCGACCCAATTTGAGGATTTTTCTCCCTCTAGTCATTTGTATAAAGTTCTCAAAAAACTTGACTCTGAGCCGCCGCCGCTTAGTCAGTCGGATCTTAACTTTTTAAGAAAGCGCAAACTGACTGAGACTCTGGCGCTCGCGGTTGATAAATACGCGGCGAGTTTGAAGTCCAAAGTCAAGTCTGGAACGTCGTTAAGTGAGGCTGAGATTGAGTGGCTGAAACAGATGGGACGTCAAGATATCATTATGTTTCTCCAAGGACTCAAGCACTTTGCTTCTCTGATATCCAAGTATCACGTTTCGCACTATCAAGATAAACCGCCTTCTATTTGTAGCCAGTTATACGCTATTCTGAAAAATCTGGATAAAGGAAAGCGACTGGAACTGATAGATGTTGCTTGGCTAACCGGCGAGAAGCTGTTCTACCCTGAGAGTAAGATTTTCACCACTTACTACCAAATCGAAGCCACTTTTTATGAACAGGAGTATAAACGTACTGGCAATAAATGGAAGTTACCCAGTGCGAGCAGTCATTGGCGTAGCGCAAAAGAACCTAAGCACGCATTAACGCTGACGGAAAATCTTAACTTTGACAACATCAAGGAAAATAAGCTAAAGTCCGCTTTGCTAACCACTAGAG
>Ga0190343_1000012_pt1 | contig 107969 bp, 77 predicted proteins | sample 48721312_MG_FD_161664 | JGI IMG/M metagenome (GOLD analysis project Ga0190343, IMG submission 161664) | Hydrothermal vent microbial mat bacterial communities from Southern Trench, Guaymas Basin, Mexico - 4872-13-1-2_MG | ecosystem: Environmental > Aquatic > Marine > Hydrothermal vents >... | reverse complement strand
GCGTAATTAGTTGTACTAGACATAGACGTAACGGCAAAAAAAAAGTGAGGCTCAATTCTCTCCAGGTAGATACACTGGCTATATTAATGTCGCCCCGTTGGGGCTTTTTTATTAGCCATTAAATTCGTTTATCCGCGTTCTTAAATTCGTTTATCCGCGTAATTAGTTGTACTTGGCTTATTTACTTAGACGCAGCGGCGGAAAAACTGTGAGGGCTAATTCACCCCATTTTTTGTATACCCTTATAAACTAAGTAAGTACAACCAAGTAATTAATCTTAAATTCGTTTAGGAGCAACTATTAGTTGTACTAGACAACACATCTCAACTTAGGGGCCATATTTTCATTTGAAAGGTTTCAAAGCAGTTTATGGCCCCCAAATTGTGCCAAATAGCCATAATATTTATAAGGGTAAACAGCCGCATGTCTGGGCCAATGCCACACAGTTTGCGGAATTAGAAACAAATAATCCCCCCGCCTTTGGTAAAGCCGTCGTCTAATAGCTGAAGTGCCCTAAAGGGCACTGAAGACTCAATGCCATATCGTCAATGCCATTAAGTTAAGCTTTTCGGTGAGGGCAACCATAAAGGATTGCCCCTACGCGACATGACGGTTTGTAGGGGCAATCCCACGTGCAAAGCCCTTAACTTAATGGCATTGACTTTTTAAACAGGGCTTGGCGATTTTTGGCAGAGAAGTTGAGAGTGGTGTTGTTCTCCTACCACTTCTGATGACAGGATGCTGTTTTCCTAACACCTCGGATCGAAGACGATAAGTTTTTTCACTCCAAGCTAAGGCCTCATCTAGGCGGCCCAATTCTTGGTAAATAAAACCTAACAGATGAAAGCTATGAATAGTATATCGGTGCTTTTCTCCCAACACTTCTTTGCTTAGCTCAGCACTTTTTTGAGCAAAAGCCAAATGCTTTGTCATAGTCTTCCAATTTTGAGTAAGCACTTGCTAAATTAGAAAGGCTATGGAGGGTGTTTGGATGCTTTTCTCCTAACGCTTCTTTAGAAAGGCGATAGCTCTGTTCAGACAAAGACAAGGCATCGGACAAACGGCCTAATGTTTGGTAAATTACCGCCAAATTAGTCATGCTCGTGAGGGTGCTAGGGTGCTTTTCTCCTAACACCTCTTGGGACAGACGGTAGTCTTTTTCAGACAAAGGCAAGGCCTCAGATAAGCGACCTAAGTCTTGGTAAATTCCCGCCAAATTATTCAGGCTCGCGAGGGTGTTAGGGTGTTTTTCTCCTAAGACTTCTTGAGACAGACGATAGCCTTTTTCAGACAAGAGCAAGGCCATGTTGAACCTGCCTAAATCTTGGTAAAGGCTTGCTAAAATAAGCAGACTTTCGATGGTTTTTGGATGTTGGTTGCCTAACACCTTTTTATGGAAGCGATAGCCTTTTTCAAACAAAGGTAAGGCATCGGATAAGCGGCCTAAGTCTTGGTAAATTCCCGCCAAATTATTCAGGCTCGCGAGGGTGTTAGGGTGTTTTTCTCCTAAGACTTCTTGAGACAGACGATAGCCTTTTTCATACAAAGACAAAGCCTCAGAAAAACGGCCTAACTTTTGGTAACTGAAAGCCAAAATACTTTGGCTAGTCAGTGTATGAATATGTTTTTCTCCCAACACTTTTTGAAACAGATGAGAGTTTTTTTCCGACAAGAGCAAAGCCATGTTGAATAAGCCTAATTCTTGATAAATTGTTACCAAAGTCATTTGAATTTCTAGCGTTTTTGAATGTTGGTTGCCTAACGCCTTTTTATGGAAGCGATAGCTTTTTACAAATAAAGGCAATGCTTCCGATAAGCGACCTAAGTCTTGATAAATCAACGCGAAATTATTTAGGCTCGTGAGGGTGTCTGGATGCTTTTCTCCTAACACTTCTTGAGACAGACGATAGCCTTTTTCAAATAAAGGCAATGCTTCCGATAAGCGACCTAAGTCTTGATAAATCAACGCGAAATTATTTAGGCTCGTGAGGGTGTCTGGATGCTTTTCTCCTAACACTTCTTGAGACAGACGATAGCCTTTTTCAGACAAGAGCAAGGCCATGTTGAACCTGCCTAAATCTTGGTAAATGGTTGCCAAACTTAGCAAACTTTCGATGGTTTTTGGATGTAGGTTGCCTAACACCTTTTTATGGAAGTGATAGCTTTTTACAGATAAAGGCAATACTTCAGAAAAGTTGCCCAAGCTTTGGTAAACCGTCGCCAAATTATTAAGGATTAAGAGGCTGGTAGGGTGCTTTTCTCCCAACACCTCTTGAGACAGACGATAGCCTTTTTCAAATAAAGGTAAGGCTTCATCATTACGGCCTAGATTTTGGTAAGTCGTCGCCAAATTATTCAGGCTCGTGAGGGTTGAAGGGTGATTTTTTCCTAACACTTCTTTACGAAGACGATAGCCTTTTTCAAACAAAGGTAAGGCATCGGATAAGCGGCCTAACTCTTTGTAAATACCCGCAAAATTATTCAGGTTTCGTAGTGTCTCTGGGTGTTTTTCGCCTAACACTTCTTTTGTTAAGCGATAGCCGTTTTCATTTAAAAGCAATGCTTCAGATAAGCGGCCTAAGTTTTGGTAGATGAGTGCTAAATTCTTCATGCCCGTGAGGGTATCTGGGTGCTTAGCACCTAATATTTTTGCCCGGATTTTGAAGACTTGTTCCGCTAAGGGCAAAGCTTGTTTAAGTTGCCCTTGTTGATAATATTGGATAACTTGGGCGTTATAGGCATTAGCTAACTCTAGCTGTGATTCGACGGCCGCAGTTTGGGCCATCGTGGCCATTAAAGCGATACCAATCAGCCAGATAAACAATGTGTTGAGTTTTATAAAAATCTCCTATAGTCTAGTACAACGGATACGCGAAATAAACGGATTAGTTTTTTCACCAACATTGCACCATTACCTAATTTACCTTGGCGTAAGTGCCACATCAAGAGACACATCAGCCGCTTCGATGGCTATCCATTTTCGATAGCCGTGATAGCCCCGGTGGGTGACATAAATGTCGTAACGCTTTGGCGTAAGACAAATACCGGGCTGATATTTGGGCCCGATATTCATAACCCGAATTCGGCTTGTCGCAGGTGTCGCGTTCACAGTCAGCGCGTATTGGTTATCAGGACAACTGGACACTTTGGCCGGCTTATCCCCAACACCCTTGTCACTGGCATCGTTCTGAGTGCCTGCTCGGTTTTGCGCGATGATCTGTTTGGGTTCGCTCTGGAGTTGTGGCTTGGGCGTTTGGTGATTCACGGTCGTTTGGCCATTCATTGCGGTTAGCAACTTTTGCGCTGACACATCACCTTGTTCAGCAGCTTTGCGGAACCATTTAATAGCTTGTTGATCGTCTTCAGTGATGCCTTCGCCAAGTTGGTACATCAGGCCTAAATGGAGTTGCGCTTGAGCCAATCCCTGTTCGGCGGCGTTGCGAAACCATTTGACCGCTTGTTGGTCATCCAGCGTGACACTTTTGTAGTACATCATGCCTAAATGGTCTTGCGCTTGGGCCAGTCCTTGTTCGGCGGCCTTGCGATACCATTTCAGGGCTTGTTGTTCATCTTTCGTGACATCAGTACCCCGCTCGTACATCACACCTAAGTTAAATTGTGCTTGAGCATCGCCTTGTTCGGCCGCTTCTTGGCGAGATTGTCGGACTGTTTTTTGAGGCTTGTCAGTGTTTGTTTCTTCATCATCGTGCTTAGTACTTAACACAGTTGGCACTTGAGTCGGTTGGCTTGCCGGTTCAGGCACTTTGTGAACCGCTTCTTTTGGCTCATCGGCTTGGCTCACTTCATCTTTGTCAGCCATCTGGCCTCGCGTTCCACCGTCGCCCCGGTTGTCAGAGGGTGCTGTCGCCACAAAATGTACGGCTAAAGCGTGTTTTTGTGCGTCCGGTTGTCCTTGTGCAGCGGCCTTGCTAAGCCACTTGATCGCTTCTGGCTCATCTTTGGTGACTCCTTTAGCATTATAGTAGCTTTGGCCTAAGTGATATTGCGCTTTGGCATATTCTTGTACGGCGGCCTTGTGATACCATTCGACAGCCTGTTGGTCATCTTGACTGACACCTACGCCAAGCTGGTATAGCATACCTAATAAGTCTTGGGCTTGGGCATATCCTTGTTCGGCCGCTTTGCGATACCATTTGATGGCTTCTGACTTATCTTGAGTGACACCGGCACCCCGTTGATACATCCCGCCTAACTGTAATTGGGCTTGGGCGTGTCCTTGTTCGGCTGCCTTGCGATACCATTGGACGGCCTGTTGGTTATCTTCTGTGATGCCTTTGCCACTGTCATGCATGTGTCCTAAGTGGTATTGTGCTTGAGCTTGTCCTTGCTCGGCTGCTTTGCGAAACCATTGCGCGGCTTCTACATATTCTTCTTTATTATAATGCGCCATTCCTTGAGACATCGCATCGGCAGATGTATTATTCATAGCGAACCAGAAAACAGAACCACCAACCGTGAGGATACCAAAGAGGATGGCTCTGATTAAGATAAAACGATGTAAATTTTTCTGCATGACTTGTTCTCATTTTAACATGGGATGGGTGGAAATTTGTCACACCCATCATTTTGGTGGGTTTCGCTTCGCTCTACTCACCCACTTTACGCTTGCTCACTTCTAAAACTATCGAGCTTCTAGCTGTTTGAGGATTTTTTGTGCGTCAGCATTTCCTTGTTCGGCCGCCTTGCGAACCCATTTAAGGGATTTTTGATAATCCGGAGTGACACCTTTGCCTATGCCGTACATCAGGCCTAACCTGAACTGTGCTCGTGCTAATCCTTGTTCGGCAGCCTTGCGAAACCATTTGACCGCTTCTTGGTCATCTTTAGTGACACCTTTGCCGTAGTCGTACATATCGCCCAAGTTATATTGCGCTTTAGCCAATCCTTGTTCGGCGGCTTTGCGATACCATTTGACCGCCTCTTGCTTATCTTCAGTGACACCTTCGCCAAACTCGTACATCATACCTAAGCGATCTTGTGCTTGGGCTAATCCTAGTTCGGCGGCCTTGCGATACCATTTGACTGCTTCTTGGTCATTCTCAATGACACCTTTGCCAAATTCGTACATCGCACCTAAGTGGTCTTGCGCTAGGGCTAATCCTTGTTCGGCAGCCTTGCGAACCCATTTTACGGCCTGTTGGTCATCTTCAGTGACACCTTTGCCAAATTCGTACATCGCACCTAAGTGGTCTTGCGCTAGGGCTAATCCCTGTTCGGCGGCCTTGCGAACCCATTTTACGGCTTCTTGATCATCCTGAGTGACACCTTTGCCATTGTCGTACATCAGGCCTAAGTTGAATTGTGCTTCGGTATGTCCTTGTTCGGCTGCCTTGCGATACCATTTGACCGCTTCTTGGTCATCCTGAGTGACACCTATGCCAAACTCGTACATCAGGCCTAAGTTGAATTGCGCTTTAGCCAATCCTTGTTCGGCTGCCTTGCGAAACCATTTGACGGCTTCTTGGTAATCCTGAGTGACACCTTCACCTCTACGATACATCTCACCTAAGTTGAATTGCGCGTCGACTTGTCCTTGTTCGGCAGCCTTGCGAAACCATTTGACCGCTTCTCGGTCATTTTCAGTGACACCTTTGCCATTGTCGTACATCAAGCCTAAGTGATCTTGCGCTCGTGCTAATCCTTGTTCGGCGGCCTTGCGATACCATTTTACCGCTTCTTGGTCATTTTCAGTGACACCTTTGCCATTGTCGTACATCAAGCCTAAGTGATCTTGCGCTTGGGCTAATCCTTGTTCGGCGGCCTTGCGATACCATTTTACCGCTTCTCGGTCATTTTCAGTGACACCTTTGCCATTGTCGTACATCAAGCCTAAGTGATCTTGCGCTTGGGCTAATCCTTGTTCGGCGGCCTTGCGATACCATTTGACCGCTTCTCGGTCATTTTCAGTGACACCTTTGCCATTGTCGTACATCACGCCTAAGTGGTTTTGCGCTTGGGCTAATCCAAGTTCGGCCGCTTTGCGATACCATTTGACCGCTTCAACATAATCCACATTATCATAGTGATCCATTCCCTTCATCAAATAATCTAATCCGTTAGTAAAATAATCCAATTCTGTTTTGGCTGCGGCTTCCTTCACAGCCTCTCCAAAAACCGAACCTGCAACCGTGAGCAAACCAAAGAAGATCGCCCCGGTTAAGGAAAAACGACGTAATTTTTTGTTTTGCATGAGTTATTTTCCTGTGAGTCTCAAATAAATAGCGACACCCATTCAGCCCAGACGGTGTTTGTAATCCCATCCGTCATAATAGAGAAGTGAGGGCTTGAAACTGGGGTGTAAAATTTGTCGCCAAATGCTCAAGTTTTTGTCATTGACAGATGAAAATATTTATGATTCATTTTAAATATTTTAAATAGCAGAAATTACAAATTTGTTTTTGGGCAATTTTCATCAATTTAGCCAAGGTAAAATCTTAATAACTCGTTGATATTAAGAGTGAATACAACAAATTGAGTTTGTCAATGCGTCAGTCCTAATTCTAATTTGATGTCAATGAGGTTAAAGAAATCCGATTTTTCAAAAAAATCGGATTTCTCATTGAGCTTAGACGTAGCCGCGACAGGAGTCCAAGATTTATCTTGGACATCGCGCTGAGAATTGTGATCCTTCGCTCTTTGAGCTAATTGTGAACCGAAGCTCAGCAAAGTTAATTGTTAATGAATAAAAACCCACCCCGATTCGAGAGGGCACATAATAAATTAGGCTCAATTAAAATACAATTGATTTTTAGTTAATATTCGGTTAATTATTAGTTAATTTTGGTTAATTTCAGTTAACGTCTGTTATAAATAGTATAAGGCTTTGAAATAACGGGATAAATATAAAATTAATCCTGTTTTTATGGTGTCGATTTAGTTCTAATTTAGTGTCCATTGAGTTAAAGCGAGTTAAAATCACCGCGATCAACTTGTTCCAAAATCTTTATGGCCATCAAAAATAACAAGGATTGCATATAAGCAAGGATTTATTACTATTGGAATTTTTGCGCGGTTTAGGGCCAGGCTTTCATTTTCTTTATAGGTTCCAAAATAATTTATGGCCCTCAAAAATAACAAGGATTGCATATAAGCAAGGATTTATTATTATTGGAATTTTGGCGCGTCTTCTTAGGGCCAGGCTTTCATTTGAAAGGATCTAAAATAATTTATGGCCTTCAAAAACAACAAGGATTGCATATAAGCAAGGATTTATTTTAATATTAATATTATTCTTATTTTTGCGCGTCTTAGGGCCATGTTTTCATTTGAAAGGTTCCAAAATAGTTTATGGCCCCCAAATTGTGCTAAATATCCACACTATTTGTAAGTGTAAACAGCCGCCACTCTGGGCGGGGTTGCTGGATTTATCGAGTGATAAAGACGTAGGTTTTTTGAACACAGTTACTGAATGTTGCTAGGATCGACACCACCACCGCTGCTGGTAAAACCCAATGTCTTGTTCGATTCTAACGGATTCCAACCCACTCGAAAACCAGATTCAAGTGTGATGGCTCTTGCCACATGAAAAATCTCAAAGCTGTCATTACGAACAATGAAATAAAGATGCTGCTGGTTGGGATCAAGTGTGGCTAATTTACGACGAAATAATGAATCTTCTCGTTTGATTTGAAAACTCGTTTCGCCACGCGCATCTGGTATTGGTTCAAAGTTGTCCTTTACAGTCCAAGAACCCCTTTTATCCCGTTCTTTTTCAGGAACATAAGTATAAAACTGATTAGAGATGTTGAATGTTTTTAATATTTCAACTTTACGGAACCAGTTACCTACTTGGATTTTTTTCCAAACCTCGTTGCTTTCTTTACGCAATCCTTCTATGTCTGGAAAAAAGGCGGTTTGATTTCGGCATTCAAAATAAATGGGATTGGTGTCAACGACTGAAAATAGCGGTGTTGTGATCTTGCTTTTAATGCCTGAAGAGGCTAATGCAATGTAAATAATCACAAAAAAGAACGCACCAATCACGTTGGTTACAATATCGATAAACGGATCCAAATTCAAAAATGAATCGGGACTCGTGTTTTGGGTTTGTTTTTTCATCTTTGGACTTCAACCTTTGTTCGGGATTGAGGTTGTTCAGAATCAAATGTCACCTGAATTTTCCATTCGGCTGGAATTAATTCACTGCCGTAACCGACACAGTTAGCAATACAGTCATTATGACGATTTGTCTGCCCATAACGGCGGTTTCGCCATTTAATCACATATCTGAGCCGGGAAAAAATGTCTAGCCCATTAGGCCTCACCATAAAGAGAATGTATTCTTTTTTGGCGTTCATCTGGTTAAGAAAATTAATAAAAGGGGTTGATAGCTCATTCGTTCCTTCAACCCATTTATTAAATACCAACTGACCATCCAGGCTCTTCGCTATACCGTGCGAACATTCCAACACAATCGGTGCTTTGCGAGTTTGACCGGTTTGTAGTTCAAATTCCACCGAGGTGGCCGCTTGTTCAAGCGTTGTCACTGACAGCGCGGCGGCAAAAAAGATGAGTGTGCCCATCAGACAAACCAACACACTCAAAAATGGAAACAACGTGGGTGCTGGAACTGATGTCTTGCGATGTATACGCATGGTTATAATCTCTTGGTAAGTTTTTATCACACGGATGATAAATCCGATTTTGGCAAAAAATCGGATTTCTTCGGATTTCTTTCACCTGATTAGGTTGCCGTGGTGAAATTGACTTTTACATCAATAGGTTGATTGGCTAGTTTTTGTAAAGCCGGATCAAGTTGTTGGAGCATTTGACGAAGTCCTTGAATGGCGGCCAATAATCCTTCACTGCCGGCGACTCGAATGAGTTCATTTTCGAGTTTATTTTGTAACGTGATGAGCTGTTGTTGAGTTTGAGTCAATTTGGCTATCTCATCAATATGTGATGTGATCAGTTGTTGTTGAGTTTGACTGATTTGTGAGACAGCTTCTGTATATTGATTGGCATATTGAGCTTGCGATTCCACCGCTTTGGTAATGGTTTCCCGTTCAATTTCCAACGCGTCTTTGAGAGAGCCGTCGTTTGAATCAAGGAGTGCTTTGAACTTATCACGTTGCTCTTCAGTCATCTGATAGAACAACTGGCGTTCGGCGATGATCTGTTCAAGTATTTTTTGTTGCTCTGAGGATTTATGACCAATTTCTTCTCTGAGAAGGTTGATGCTGTTAAACCACTCGGAACTGGTTTTCTGCCAGGCGTTAGATAGCGATTCACTCAACGATATTGAGAGTGCTTGGGCTTCATTTTTCCACACTTCCATGTTCGGTACCAGTTCGCGCATGGTTTGCGTTAATAGGTTATCTGGCGATGCCAAATGTTGATACACTTTTTCTTCCAGAGAGTAAAGATGTTCCACAAAGCTTTGAAGTGTATTTTGTACCTGTTTGGAATCCGCCTGTAAAGAAGTGAGAGATTCCAACAGTTGGTTATTGTCTTGTGGTGAAACGCGTTTTTTAGCGAGAGGTTCAACGACTATCGTGTAACAATAACGTTCAGCGGCCTGAAGTTGGTTTTTTTCTCGCTTTTCTACGAAAAACATTAGCATCATCAGAACCACACTCAGTGCCAATGCGACAAAAGTGCTGTCAAAAGCCGCGCTCAAACCGGTCGTCACTTCACCCAGAAAATTCTTGATTTGGTCAATTTCTTGGGCTTGAGACAGGAAAGAGGAAAATCCACCAACGGCATCTCCGACACCAATAACCGTTCCAATGAATCCCAAGATGGGTATCGTCCATAAAAAGACTCGAATCAGCGCATAGCTGGATTCCATTTCGGCAAAGTCGGTTTCGCTTTCTTCTCGCAAAATGTCACTGACTTCTTTAAGGTCTCTGGACGCGCTGAAATGCACCAGGGCTTTTTTGAGGCGATCACCGATAATAAACTCTTTGAGTTCATCGGACGTGGTACGCACTTTTTCGAGTGCGTTTTGAATGGCTTCTTCAATTTCGGTCAGGATGCCAAAATTGAGTTGATACTTTTGGCGGCTTTTGCGTATGACAAGAAGCAAGGTTTTTTCTATCAAGATGGCAACCGCCCAAAAGAACAGAAAACTGGCGATAATGGGCATCCAACCGCGTTCCACGAATTTTTCCGCAAAGGTTGCTGGAAAAACGGGCATCAATAAGTAAAAAAAGGCGAGTGTAAACAGTAAACCCCAAATGAAGGATTGTATACCCTCACCACCAAATCGGTTATTCCTAGAGTAACTGGTAATCAACCAATACCATTTGCTTCCAAAATGACTTTTTGCCATCATTATTTTCCTTATAAAGTGTTGTGTTTGTTATGTTAGAGAAATCCGATTTTTTATAAAAATCGGATTTGTTTGGATTTCTTTGGTATTATTGCACTTGCCCGCGCAACTGTTGCAACAGTTCTTTTGTAATTTTCCCATCAACAGTCATGCTAACCTGTCGTTGGAATTGACGGATAGCCCGCCTGGTTTTCCGCCCCATACTTCCATCAACCGGGCCGGGATTCAGGCCTTGTTGAGTGAGCCGTTTTTGAACGGCTCTAATGATGTCAGGTGATGACGGATCAAATGGAGGCTGTGGCTTGCTCGCTGTCGATGAGGAAGTGACGGGTTCCTCAACCTGCGGCTTAGCCCCAAGTGCTTCAAGATGTCCTAACACTAATTGACCGTAACCGGTGTGACGAAATTGTTTTAGATAGGCCCTTAAAACTTCTGTGTTCGTTTCGGCCTTAATACGCTGATAGGCGATTTTTGCTGGCTTAAGCTCAGCTATTCTTTTTTGGGCTTTAGAGGCAAATAGCCCTTTGGGATGTTTATCCAAAAAGCGTTGGTAAGACTGAATCATATCCTTTTTCCTAGCGACAGTCATGTCTTTAATTTCTTGAATTCGCGCTGCGGCTTGCTGACGAAAAAAACCGTCTGAATAGGTATTGAGATACTGTTCATAGTCCCAAAGTGTTTGTTGGCTCAATTGGATTTTGTCCCAAAAATCGAGTTCAGCTATTCTCTGCCGCGCTTTTTTGACCCACTTGGAGTTAGGAAAATCTTTGACAAACTGTTGGTATGCTTTTTTAGAGCGTAATTTTTCCGCCTTCTGAAAAGCGGGCGTGCCAGTAGAGAGGTTCTGAAGATAGTTCTTGATTAATTGGCTATATCCGGTATCTTGAAACTCTTTGGCATAAGCTTTTAAAGCTTCGGTGTTGGTTTCTGATTTGATAATCTGATAGCCAATATCGGCTGGGACAAGTTCAGCACTTCTTTTGGTCGCTTCTTGGGCAAATAGCCCTTGTGGATATTTTTCTAAATATTTTTGGTAATGAGCCAGAATATCTTTGTTACGGGCTACGTTAAATTCTTTAATTTCAAGAATCTGTGATTGGGCCTCTTTATGGAAAATACCGTCTGAAAATGAGGTGATATATCCTTCATAGTCATCCCGTGTTTGGCTGGCTTTGATTGTTTGCCAAAAATCAATTTCCGCTATTCTCTGCTCGGCTTTTTTAACCCATTTTGATTCAGGAAAGTCATTTATAAACTGTGTGTACGCTTCTTTAGCACGCAATTGTTCCGCTTTTTGAAAAGATTGTTCCGGGTTGGCACAACTTGTCACCATCAAAATCAGGCTAAAAAAGTAAATAAAGGCTAAGGTTTTTTTCATCATATCAGTGCGGTTAAGATTTCTCATCATCCTCTCAAAGAAAAACCGAAGAAATCCTATTTTTTGGACTTGACTCGGATTTCTCATAACATTGTCAAAGTAATTCACGTTGTTTTCTAGCAAAATAATTGACTTCTTCTCATCCTCTCAAAGAAAAACAGAAGAAATCCGATTTTTTTTAAAAATCGGATTTATCATAAAGCTTAGCCTACGGGTTATTGCCCTAATCCCAATTGCTTGATTAAGAAATTGGTTTTCGGTAACTTTAAAATGCCATTTTGGTAACTCGCATAGTTCAGGCACAAATTATAGACTTTCACGTCAGAAATCATTGCTTGTTTTTGCAGCGGGACATTGTTTTTTTCATCAAAAACATAAACTATTATTAACATGGCTTGAGCTTCGCAATAACCCTGTGCTGTACCTACAGCCATAGCGTTGGCATATTTACCAGAAATACGTTTGTATTCAAAATTCTTATCCTCCGATTCAACGTCATCCTCCCATTCAATTTCGCGTAAGGACACGGTTATGGATTGTTCTTGCTTTTCCATAGTGATCCATTTATCCCACGTTTTAAATCCGCGTTTGTCCACTCGGAGATGATAGTTGCCGGGTTTAAGGAGAATGCCATCATGGTATTTGGGATCGATGTTCATAATTCTCACCCGCGCACCGGAAGGTGAGACATCAACAGTTAGGGCGTATCGTTCTCCCTTTGTGCTTTCTTGGGTGGAATCTGCAACTTCTTCATTAACTTCTTCATTAACGCTTAATAAGGACACGGTTATGGATTGTTCTTGCTTTTCCATAGTGATCCATTTATCCCACGTTTCAAATCCGTTTTTGTCCACTCGGAGATGATAGTTGCCGGGTTTAAGGAGAATGCCATCATGGTATTTGGGCTTGATGTTCATAATTCTCACCCGCGCTTCGGAAGGTGAGACATCAACGGTTAGTGCGTATCGCTCTCTGTTTGCATTTGGCGACAACTCACCTTCAGCAAATGTTGATGTGGCAAATATCGGTGTCATCGCTACAACCATTAACGCTGTAGATAATCGTTTCATATTTCATCCTCTTATTGCGTTTAGTACAACGAATTTATAAATCAACGAATTTTTTCAAATAGAGAAATCCGATTTTTTGGAAAAATCGGATTTCTTTTGCAGGTAATAAATGTTAAAAAACTTTTATCGACTTATTTATTACTTAGACGTAACGGCGACAAAAATGTGAGGGTTAATTCAAAAAAAATTTCCCTCCTTCCCTCCAGGTAGATACACTGGCTATATTAATGTCGCCCCGTTGGGGCTTTTCTATTAGCCATTAAATTCGTTTATCTGCGTTCTTAAATTCGTTTATTCGCGTAATTTCCAGGTAGATACACTGGCTATATTAATGTCGCCCCGTTGGGGCTTTTCTATTAGCCATTAAATTCGATTATCCGCGTAATCGTAAAGGGCGATGCCCTTGAGGTTAAAGAAATCCGATTTTTCAAAAAAATCGGATTTCTCATTGAAGTACAACGAATTGCGCGGATAAACGAATTTTTCCGTTGAAATCTTGGAGTCCTGTGACGGCCTTATATATATAGATATCGTTTTTAAGTCCAAGATAAATCTTGGACTCCTAGTAAATCTTGGATTAAATTCGTTTATCCGCGTAATTAGTTGTACTTGACAACACCTCTCAACTTAAGGGCCATACTTTCATTTGAAAGGTTTCAAAAGAGTTTATGGCCCTCTAAGTACAACTTCTTTTAGGATTGAACGGATTTATTTGGTTGATTGAGTGGGCATCACCTCAAAGTAAATCCGTTGTACTCTTGTATGACTCAGTGACTCAAACTCTACCCAGAATCAATCCGTTTATACCCCAAATCCGTTGTATTATTGTATGATTTTAGTTAGGACACTTTCTGTCTTTGTCTACTTATGGGAGAGCCACACACAGATTGTAACTTCCACTGCCGTTATAGGAGTTCACCAGCCATAGGAAATATCCGGAACTGTCAGGGTGATTGATGACCTCATTTGAAGTATTTGAGGCGGAAGAACTTACTCTGTTCGATGTTCCCCCTTCCCACTTGTACAAATAGAGGTCAAAATCTGTCCCATCTGGGCCAGTGAGTTCTCCGCTATACGTGCCATTAGCGTGATGATAGAACCAAGTTCCGTTTGGTTGAACTTGAGTATCGCCGGTTCCAGAGAGAAAACCTGAATATTGTTCACCGCCACAATTACCGTCATCATCAATAATGGTGACTGTGGCGGTATCCTCCCCACCCAGTCTGGCTCCCCCAGTGGCATTCCCTATGCTCACATAAAACTGCTCTTGAGGCTCCTCAATGCCGTTATTAATAACGGGTATATCAACGGTCTTTTCACCTGCCTCGCCATCGGCCCAAGTTACCGTCGTAGAAACTTCGGTATAGTCGTCTGGGGCTGTTGCCGTACCATTGCTGGTAGCTACCGTCGCCGAAACGAAACCATCACTGCCATCGGTACGGTTCACGGTAGCGGTGACGAAACCGTCACTTTCCATGGCTTCGTAGCTGGCAGATGACAATTGCAAAACACCTCGCTTAGGAGGAGTGCTCAAAGTCATTCCGGCTGCCCGGCAATCTTTAGCACTGCCTGCATTCGCTACCATCAAAATATACCATGGGCCCGGATAAACACCGTTTGGAATTGTCAGAGTGGTGTTTATATCTGCCCGGTAATAAGTATCACCTGTTTGTTTGTCAAGAAAAAGAGAACGATGTTCTGTCTTAAGGTGAACACGACGATCACCACATCCAGAACGCGACAGGTAATACTGTAGTTCAATGGCTTCGCTGGTTTTGCTATTTCCAAATCTTCCAACTCCCCAAACTCCAAGGTAGATAGAGATATTATCTCCAATGTTTGCGTTGCGAGGAACAGAATCGCTCTCGATTGTTACACTCCGCAAACTCGCATAGGCGGTTGAGGCAAGTGTTGAAACGAATAACAACACAATTGCTACAAAGGTTTTTCTAGCTTTCATCTTCTTTATCTCCTGATTTCGAGAATAGACTTTAACTCTAATTCTTCTACACCATAAAACAACATAACGCATTGTTGTGTCTAAAAATTAGTCAACCAATTTAGGGAGGTGTGTGACATCCCCTTTATCCGTCGTTTCTGCGCTTAACGCGTGGGAACGAGAAAGATGAGTTATTGTTACCTCCTTTTTGTTTTCGTTCCTACGTTAAAAACGTGGAAACGAAAGCTTCAAATAAACTCCAATTGATTTAGGAGCCGTTATTCAGGCACGAGATTGGCGTGTTAAATTTGTACTCAACTCGGCCCGTTTTTGCAAAGAAATCCGATTTAAAAAAAATCGGATTTCTAAAAAAGGTCTAATGACTTAGACGTAACGGCGACAAAAATGTGAGGCTTAATTAACTTACTTAATTTTTGCCACACACTTTATTTACTTAGACGTCGCTACGACAAAAATGTGAGGCTCAGTTAAGCCAATTTTTAGCATACCCTTATAAACTTTCCGAAGTACAACCAAGTCATTAATCTTAAATTCGTTTATCCGCGTAATTTCCAGGTAGATACACTGGCTATATTAATGTCGCCCCGTTGGGGCTTTTCTATTAGCCGCGACAAAAATGTGAGGGCTTTTTAATCCTTTTTTATAACGAATCCTTGTAGTTTAGTTTGATAAACACAATGCCGTTGCAATTGGTATTTATCTGATAGTACAACGAATTACGCGGATAAACGAAATTTTCCGTTTAAATCTTGGAGTCCGGTGTGAGTCACTTTCGAGTCTGCATGGTAAACACAATCCAGTTTCTATGGTATCAATTAAGTTATAAATGAGTGTCAATTGAGTTAAAGCGAGTTAAAATCACCGCACCGATAACGTTGTGTTAACTCGACTTGGCAGTGGCAACTCATTTTCGAGAGAGCATGATAACAGAATACAGTAACATTTGGTGTCTATTTAGTTATAATTTAGTGTCAATTGAGTTAAAGCGAGTTAAAATCACCGCGATAACGTTGCGTTAACTCGACTTGGCAGTGGCAACTCATTTTCGAGAGAGCATGATAACAGAATACAGTAACATTTGGTGTCTGTTTAGTTATAATTTAGTGTCCATTGAGTTAAAGCGAGTTTAAATCACACCGATAAAGTTGTGTTAACTCTTTCGCACGTTTAACTTGTATTTTGGCGCGACTTAGGGGCCATACTTTCATTTGAAAGGTTTCAAAATAGTTTATGGCCCCCAAATTGTGCCAAATATCCATAATATTTATAAGGGTAAACAGCCGCATGTCTGGGCGGGGTTGCTGGATTTATTGAGTGAGCTATCCACCTAACGCTTGCTTTGGAGTCCTGCCAAACTGAAAAGTCAATCCGTTGTACTATTGTCTGACTCAGTGATTCAAAGTCTACCCAAAATCAATCCGTTTATACCCCAAATCCGTTGTACTATATTTAGACGTAATGGCAAAAAAAAATGTGAGGGCTAATTCACTCAATTTTTTCCATACCCTTATAGACGTAGCGGCGACAAAAATGTGAGGTTGAGGTTAAAGAAATCCGATTGAAGTACAACGAATTGCGCGGATAAACGAATTTTTTCTTGATGAAATCTTGGAGTCCTGTGACGGCCTTATATATATAGATATCGTTTTTAAGTCCAAGATAAATCTTGGACTCCTAGTAAATCTTGGATTAAATTCGTTTAGTAGCAATATTAGTTGTACTAGACGACACCTCTCAACTTAGGGGCCATACTTTCATTTGAAAGGTTTCAAAAGACTTTATGGCCCCCAAATTGTGCCAAATATCCATACTATTTATAAGGGTAAAAAGCCGCCACTCTGGGCGTGTTGGATTTATTGAGTGAGCTATCCACCTAACGCTTGCTTTGGAGTCCTGCCAAACTTAAGTTTGGACTCCTCTTTTCACCACGATGTCCGCTAAAGCTTCCCTTTAGTTCACGTATCCGTTGCACTCCGCTTATCCGTTTATTTCGCGTATCCGTTGTACTCCGCGTATCCGTTGTACTTTCTTGCCCTATCATCACTTAGGGTCTTGCGATTTCTTGAACCACAAACATCCGTTCTTGCTGTTCCCACTTCATGGTTGCTTTAAAGACTTCTACTTTGCTGTCACTCTCAAATTTTGTTTGACCTACGGTAACAACGGTAGGCACATCTATATAAGGAATAGACAGTATACCCGTGTCAATAGAATAGGTGGCCGGGCAAGTAGAACTGCTGCCATCGGTTATCGGCGTAAACTGTTTAGAGAGCAGTCGAAAACGGTCCGTGGTTTTATGCTTCAGTCTCAAAGCACCCTGCCACAATTCAACCTCGCCGGTGGGTTGCTTCTTCAATTCGTCAATCACTGGGAGCTCAATAACCGGAAGGGTTAAGGTTTTTCCCTTCACGGAATAAATCACATGTTGGCAGCCATTGGTATCACAGGCATCCCCGATACCATCACCATCAGTATCTTTTTGGTCAGGATTGGCTATCGTTGGGCAGTTGTCAGTGCCGTCATCAACACCATCATTGTCATCACAGGCCTCACCTTCAGCATCACCATCATCATTGGCTTGTTCTGGATTGGCTACGGTTGGGCAGTTATCGGTGTTGTCAGGGATACCATCGCCGTCGCTATCACCGTCACTATTGCCGTTGTTGTTATTACCGTCACTATTGTCGTCGTTATCACAAGCATCCCCGATACCATCACCATCGGTATCTTTTTGGTCCTGATTGGCTATTGCTGGACAGTTGTCATTGTCACCGACACCATCTTTATCTGTGTCATGGCCTTTAAAGATGTAAACCGAGCCAGAATCAGTCTTACTGTTGTCATCCCTTGGGGCCCCTATCACCACGGTATCGCCGTTGATAGCAACGGCGTAGCCGAAATAGTCATGGGCCTTTCCATCGTTGGCAGTCAGTTTGCTATTATAAGTACTGGTGGTGGCCCAACCGCCGCTTGGTTTGACAAACATGTAGACTGAGCCAGAATAATTAGCCCCTCGGGGGCTATCGTAATATGCCCCGACTGCCACCGTATCACCGCTGATGGCGACGGATTGGCCGAAATGTTCCCCTCCCACCCCGTCGCTGGCGGTCAGTTTGGCATTAAAAGTACTGGTGGTAGCCCAACCGCTGCTCGGTTTGACAAACACATAAGCAGAGCCGGAAGCACTCCCTTTGTCGTCGTCATAAGATGCCCCAACCACCACAGTATCGCCGCTGATGGCAATGGATTTGCCGAAATAGTCACCCGCTGCCCCGTCACTGGCAGTCAGTTTGGCGTTCTCATAATAAGTCTTGGTGATGATCCAACCGCCGCTCGGTTTGACAAACACGTAGACTGCGCCGGTATAACTTCCTTTTTTGTTATCCCTATAGGCTCCAACCACCACAGTATCGCCGCTGATAGCAACAGTATCGCCAAAATAGTCACCTGCTGCCTCTTTGCTGGGAATCAGTTTGGCATGATAAGTACTGGTGGTAGTCCAACCGTTGCGGGGTTTTATAAACAGGTAGACTGAGCCTGAATTACCGCCATTGTCGTCATTTTTAGGTGCCCCTATCACGATGGTATCGCCGCTGATGGCAACAGAGTAGCCGAAATGGTCACCCGCCACACCATCGCACCCATCGCATGCACTCAGTTTGGCATCATAAGCACTGGTGGTGGCCCAGCCGCTGTCCGGTTTAACAAACACATAAACTGATCCGGAAGCACTTCCATTGTCGTCATCCGCATACGCCCCGACTACCACGGTATCGCCGCTGACGGCTACGGATTTGCCGAAATAGTCACCCGCGGCCCCATCGCTGGCAGTCGGTTTGACAAATACATAGACAGAGCCAGAATTTTTCCCTTTGTCATCATCATAATACGCCCCGACTACCACCGTATCGCCGCTGATAGCAACGGTATCACCAAAATAGTCCGATTTATCCCCATCGCTGGCAGTCAATTTGGCTTGTTGCAACCACGGATCAATCGTCAGTGGATAAACTGCATCGTTGGCATCTACCACCAATTGTAAGTTGCAAGCCCTTGAAGCCAACTCAGGCTCACAGCCAGAAAGACGCATATGGGCCGGTAAAGTTTGGCCTTCGGCATCATAAGCATACAGTCCCGTGTAACGCGCCAAAGTTTGACCATTAACCGGATCATTCAGCAATAAAGAGGTCTCACTCGCCAATTTGGGCTGTAAGGTGCCGGACAGTGTGAGCGCCACGGCTATTTGATTGCTCGGATTTGGGTTATCTGTCACCGGGGGAGTATGCAACGTAAAGCCCTGTTCCAATCCCCACGCGGTATTCAGATACCATTCCGTCAGGGCCGGCCCATGTTGATATTCCAGACGAGTTTTTTGGGCTACCGGTTGTCCAACCGGCACTGACTGCACTGCACCGACATAACCCCAACCAGTCAACTCTAAACCCCAAGTCCAAGCCCCGGTGCTACTTTTCACCCGGAGGCCATCGGCCCCAAAGGCATACTGCATCGCATGAGCCGAGTTAGCGGTTTGAAAATCTCCACTCTCAGTCTTAGCTAAATGGTAACTGGCGGGCAACTCATCTTGCAGTGTTCGCGCCAAAGCGGGTGCTAAACCGGCCGGCAGGTTGGTTATTGAGGATGCGCTTTGAGCCGTTTGCTCAACGGGCTTAACGGGTATATGAGCCATATTGGTGGCCGACTGAACCAGAGTCGGGGCTGCTCCGATAACCACCGCCAGCAAAAAGCTTGACGCATACTTTGGTGGATGGGTGAACATCAGTGATTGTATTGATTGATTTATTGTATTCATGATACCTCTATCTATTAATCTAAGCACGCTTTATTTATTAGACGATGTCTCAAAAAAAATGTGAGGGTTATACTAATTAATGAAAAATGAAAAATGAACTCATTTTGCCTTTGCCCTTATAGACTAAGTATTGACTTAGACGTAGCCGCGACAAAAATGTGAGGTTCAATTCACCAATGAGGTTAAAGAAATCCCATTGAAGTACAACGAATTACGCGGATAAACGAATTTTTCCGTTGAAATCTTGGAGTCCGGTGTGAGTCACTTTCGAGTCTGCATGGTAAACACAATCCAGTTTCTATGGTATCAATTAAGTTATAAATGAGTGTCAATTGAGTTAAAGCGAGTTTAAATCACACCGATAAAGTTGTGTTAACTCTTTCGCACGTTTAACTTGTATTTTGGCGCGACTTAGGGGCCATACTTTCATTTGAAAGGTTTCAAAATAGTACAACCAACTAATTCATCTAAAATTCGTTAATTTCTTAATTCGTTGTACTAGACATAGACGTAACGGCGACAAAAATGTGAGGCTTAATTAACTTACTTAATTTTTGCCACACACTTTATTTACTTAGACGTCGCTACGAGAAAAATGTGAGGCTCAGTTAAGCCAATTTTTTGCATACCCTTATAAACTTTCCGAGGTACAGCCAAGTCATTCATCTGAAATTCGTTTATCTGCGTAATGTCCAGGTAGATACACTGGCTATATTAATGTCGCCCCGTTGGGGCTTTTTTATTAGCCATTAAATTCGTTTATCTGCGTAATGTCCAGGTAGATACACTGGCTATATTAATGTCGCCCCGTTGGGGCTTTTCTATTAGCCATTAAATTCGTTTATCCGCGTTCTTAAATTCGTTTATCCGCGTCATTTCCAGGGGCGATGCTCCAGGTAGATACACTGGCTATATTAATGTCGCCCCGTTGGGGCTTTTCTATTAGCCATTAAATTCGTTTATTCGCGTTCTTAAATTCCTTTATCCGCGTAATTAGTTGTACTTGGTTTATTTAGACGTAGCGGCGACAAAAATGTGAGGCTTAATTAGCCCAATTTGTTCGCACGCTTGACTTAGACGTAGCGAGCTACGCCAAGGATTAATTGATGAATGAATGATTAATCGTCGGGTGGGTAGAACTTCGTTACACCCACCCTACGCTTGTTATGCGAAAGTTGACACGCCAGAACAATCCATACCAAAATCAACTCTCTACTCATTCCGTCTAATCAATTTTACGTTATCCCGCTCAATTTGTGAAAGACGTCGATAGTAGACTTTTGTTGCATCTGTTGTATTCCCGCTGTACCAAGGCTGGTTCCCAAAATACCGCTTCAAATTGGGATCGCTGAAAATATAACCATGCCGCGCATAAATTTCGTTACGCATCAAACGTAATGCCCGTTTGGATTTACCGCGTATATCTGCCCTTCTTAATCGCCGTGTCGAGGTTTGTGGATATTTGCTTGGTACCCCAAAAACTAATGGCGTCGATAAAGATGTTTTTGGCTTGGCAAAGATGTTTTCTAGTTCGGTGATTCGAGCGTTATATGTTTCTAATAAACAACTTACGTTATCAGAGCAAGCATCTCGCATTTTTAACCAAGCATGTTGCTGTCTGCCTAACCACTTAGCCTCTGATTTTGGTAATGAACTGCGTAATCGTGAATAGATTCTAGCAAGTCGCACATCGGCGTTGCTGAGTTGACTATTGCGACAAATAGTTCTTTCAGTTCTTGTTGTGGCTTTAGCACAGTTAAAACTTGGCCTCGATGAAGATGTTTTTGGCTTGGCAATCTGCTTGAGTGCCACATTAACAGAGACATCGGCCTCTTTTAGGGTTGTCCATTTTCGATAGCTGTGGTAGCCCCGGTGTGTGACATAAATGTCGTAGCGCCTTGGCGTAAGACATAGGCCTGGCCGGTATTTGGGCTGGATATTCATAATCCTAATTCGACTCGTGGCAGGTGTGGCGTTCACGATGAGCGCGTATTGGTTATCAGGGCAACTGGTGGGCGTATTGGAGCCCTGGTCATCTTCTGCGACGATGCCGGTGTCGTTGCTTTCTTCCGACTCCGCTTGGGGTGGTTCTGCTTCTTCAGCATCCAGGCGAGACGGTTTGACGATTCGAGTTGTTCTCGGTTCGGCCGCCACCTGAGACGGTTTGACATGTGCTAAAAGGGATTGCGCGTCAGTCTGTCCTAGTTCGGCTGCCTTGCTAAGCCAGTTGCTCGCTTCTTGGTTATCTTTGGTGACACCTTCACCCGTCGCGTACATTCTACTTAAGTGGTATTGCGCGTTGGCATTTCCTTGTTCGGCGGCCTTGCGATACCAGTTGACGGCCTGTTGGTTATCCTCAATCACTCCTTTGCCACTGTCATACATTCGGCCTAAGTGGTATTGTGCTTGAGCCAATCCTTGTTCGGCGGCCTTGCGATACCAGTTGACGGCCTGTTGGTTATCCTCAATCACTCCTTTGCCACTGTCATACAGACGGCCTAAGTGGTATTGTGCTTGGGCGTGTCCTTGTTCGGCGGCTTTGCGAAACCATTGCGCGGTTTCGACATATTCTTCTTTATTATAATAATTCATTCCGTTGCTAAAATTCCATTCCGTTTCAGCCGCGATTTTAGCATACCAAAAAACCGAGCCAACAACTGTGAGCAAACCTAAAAATATAGCCCTGATTAAGAAAAAACGACGTAAACTTTTCTGCATGAGTTGCTCTCCTTTTAATTAACTTTCACAGCATAAGAACGATAGTTATGAAAATTGACTGGAGGGCATTCGTCAATCTTCACATCCACCAGTCCTCCTTTGATACTCATCTTTTCTGTTTCAATAAAAGCATCTAAAACTTATTGAGTGAGCTATCCACCTTACGCTTGCTTTGGAGTCCTGCCAAACTTAAGTTTGGACTCCTCTTTTCACCACGATATCCGCTGCTAAAAACCTACAAAAAGTCTTGGTTTTTTGGCGCGACTTAGGGGCCATACTTTCATTTGAAAGGTTTCAAAAGAGTTTATGGCCCCCAAATTGTGCCAAATAGCCATAATATTTATAAGGGTAAATAGCCGCATGTCTGGGCGGGGTTGCTGGATTTATTGAGTGAGCTATGAGGTTAAAGAAATCCGATTGAAGTACAACGAATTGCGCGGATAAACGAATTTTTCCGTTTAAATCTTGGACTCCGATGTGAGTCACTTTCGAGTCTGCATGGTAAACACAATCCAGTTTCTATGGTATCAATTAAGTTTAAACGGCCTCACATTTTTTGCTCAGTGATCGTCTATACAGGATATCGCTAAAGAAAGCCGGCCCAAACTTGGACTCCTGACACCCTCATTCCATTTTAATCTGAGCATATATCATGTCTGACAAAGATGATCAAGATTGGCTCGATTTGTTCGCCGGGCAATCGGTGCCTGATGCTGATCCTAACATGGTGCGCGATGCACAAAACCGGAGTCCAAACTTTAGTTTGTACAGGCGCATTCTCATTTTTCCCTTGTTAGAAATCCTATTTTTCAAAAAAATCTGATTTCTTTGAACAGTCTATAGGAGGTACAATGCGACATTTACGGTGGTTATTTGTCTTACCCGTTTGGTTCGGGTTAATTATTTTGCCGCTCAATGCTTGGGCAAAACCTGAAGATAGTGTACAATTTTATTTTGACAAAGTTTGGGTGGTTAGCACCACAGATTAGTACAACGAATTTGGAAATCAACGAATGTAAAATAACTGTCTGAATCAGAATTGACAGAATTTAAGGATTGACAGAATTAAAAAAACGGTTTTAGCTTTCCTAAAATTTATTCTGAAAATTCTTTAATTCTGAAAATTCTGATTCAGACAAGGAGAATATTTTAATGACACTCAAAAAAGGGTTTATGGCATTGGTGATGGGTTTAATTACGTTGGTTGCTCAAGCTGCTGCCTTTGATCCGCAGCTTGAGTTAGCTGCAACTTATGACAACCAAGTTATCCAATATTACCAACAAGGGCGATTTGAGCAGGCTCTGCCGTTGGCTGAAAAAGTGCTTAAAATCAGGACTGAAGTGCTAGGCGAAAAACACGCATACACTCTCATGAGCCTGAATAATTTGGCGATGCTTTACCAAAATTTAGGTCGCTTGTCTGAAGCTTTACCTTTGTTTGAAACCGGCTATCGTCTGTCTAAAGACACCTTAGGAGAAAAACACCGACAAACTCTTACGGGCTTGAATAATTTAGCTTTATGTTACAATAATTTAGGTAGATTAAAAGAGGCATTGCCTTTGCTTGAAACCGGCTATCGTTTGAGACAAGAAGTATTAGGAAAAAAACACCCAGACACGCTCACGACGCTGAACAATTTGGCTTTAGTTTACCAAAACTTAGGCCATTTAAATAAAGCCTTGCCTTTGTTTGAAAAAAGCTATCGTCTTCGCGCCGAGGTGTTAGGAGAAAAGCACCCAGACTACCGTTATTTGGTGTTTTCGACACATGGTTATCTGAGTACCGAAGTCCCAGCCTTATCTTCAATTGTGTTAGGACAAGTCAATAACCCGCCGGGGATTGATGGTTATGTCACCGCTGGCGAGTGGGCGGGCTATAATTTAAAGAGCGATTTGATGGTATTGTCGGCTTGTGAAACGGGTGTGGGTTCGGTGGTGAGCGGGGAAGGCGTGATGGGATTGCCTTATGCGTTTTATGTCGCCGGCAATAAAAATACCCTGTTGACATTGTGGTCGATATCCGATGAAGTGACGGCGAAGTTTATCTACAGCTTTTTCCGCAAACTCAAAAAGGGCGTTGGACAAATAGAAGCGTTGACGGCAACCAAACGCGAGTTTATCAAAAAGGGCGGACGCTATAGCGATCCGATGTATTGGGCAGCGTTTGTGTTGTATGGTGTTTAATGACTTTGACAATGTAGGGTGGGTAAGCGGGTGCCACTTTCTCAAACATAATCCCAGAATTCTATCACCCGCTTGCCCACCATCCTGGGGTGTTAAATATAAACCCATTTCTGGGTTTATTTTTCACCCTATTTTTATTCCAAATGGGGGATACAAATCTAAAAAATCCGAGATCGAAAAGAAATCGGATTGGTAAATTCACAAATTATTTAGGATGTCTATATAATCGGAACAGGCGCATTCCTAAAAAAAGGGCATTATTAATATCAATTTCTCTCTCTTGATGAAAATGGGAATGCGCCCATCGGATCATTATCACATGACTATAAAATGACAATAAATGAACACACCTATCCGTTTCGAGATGACGGGGATTGCCAAAATCTCTGTTCGGGGTTATAAATCTATCTATCAAGAACAAGCGATTGATATTGCGCCTTTGACACTGCTTGCCGGTGCGAATAGTTCTGGCAAGTCTAGCATGATGCAGCCGTTGTTGTTGCTTAAACAAACCTTGGAAGCGCGCTATAACACTCTCCCTTTACTACTTGAAGGTAATCATGTCAAATTCACTTCGACTGCTCAGTTATTCAGTCAATTGGGTAGTCAAAAAGGCTTAGATGAATTTTCGATTGGTATAGAAATGGAGGACGGTGAAACAGTGAACATCGTCTACAAAGCCTCTTCTCAAGACGAGTTATATGTAGACAAATCCATTTTCCATCGTCCGAGTACACCCACTTATGAAATTTCTGCTGGGATGTCTCATGAACAAATTTTAGCTATTTTACCTGATGAACTCAAAGCGCGTGAAAAGGATGGGTATAAGTGGGTTGTTGAACGCAGCGGCTGTCTCCTTGATATTGTGCTTCGATCTCAAGGAAATCTGCCGGTTATTTCACCAGATAGCTTGACTTTTCCGGTACGTTTTTTACAGGAACGTCACATTGATAGAATTATTCATCTTCCGGGGTTGCGAGGCAATCCGGAACGTCATTATCCTACAACGGCTGTCTATAATACCAATCAAGTCGTTGGCACCTTTGAAAATTATGTGGCTCGTCTTATTCGTGATTGGCAAGTCAATCAAGAAAATGTTCACTTCAAACAATTAGGACAAGCACTGGAAAAATTGGGATTGACTTGGAAAGTGGAAGCGAAATCAGTGGATGCTAATCGTGTTGAATTGCGTGTTGCTCGCTTAATTGATGAGCAACGAGAATCAGATTTAGTCAGCATTGCCGACGTTGGGTTTGGCGTATCGCAAACGTTGCCGGTTATTGTTGCCCTATTAGTCGCAAAACCGGGACAAATCGTTTATATCGAACAACCCGAAATTCATCTACACCCAAGAGCGCAAATCAAAATGGCTGAACTATTGGCAGACGCTGCTAACCGAGGTGTGAAAGTGGTGGCAGAGACACATAGTTCATTATTGTTGCGAGGTGTTCAAACGCTCGTGACTAAAGGACAATTGGCTCCAGAACGCGTGAAATTACATTGGTTTACTCGTGACAAAAATGGCGCGACGGTGGTAGATACGGCTACACTTGATGAAAATGGGGCTTTTGGCGAAGAATGGCCGGAAGATTTTGGGGAAGTTGAGCTTCATGCTGAACAAGCTTATCTGGATGCGGTGATGTATAAACAAGCACAATGAAAAATAAACAATCTAAACGTTTGGTGATTGATGCCAGTATTGCACAGGCTGCCGGGACAACTGAACATCCCACCTCAAAATTATCTCGTGAATGTTTATCAGCGGTGTTGCATATTTGCCACAAAATTGTGATGACACCGGCCATTTCTCAAGAATGGAACAAGCATCAATCACTTTTTGCGAAAAAGTGGCTACGTAACATGATAGCCAAAAAAAAGATGGTTACAGGTGTCAATTTAACCGACAGCGTAAAAAAGCAACTACATGATAATATTGAAGAATTAGGTACAAGTCCCAATAAAGTGAATGCCATGCTAAAAGATGTGCATTTGCTGGAAGCCGCTTTAGCCACAGACGGTATGGTTATTTCCTCAGATGAAAAAGTCAGAGAATTATTTAATGACTTATCTCAGCAGGTTGTGTCACTTAAACAAATTGCGTGGGTTAATCCGACACACACTGATGAACAGACGATTGAATGGCTTGAAAACGGTGCCAATGTGGAAAAACCTCGACAACTAGGGCGGGTAAAAAAAGACGATATCTCAAAATGAAGATACTTGAACCAACCCAAAAACAGCGAGCCTAGCAATTAGGTAAGTAATTAATCATAACATCGGGTATTTTGCCGAAATCAAAAGGGCAACCACGGTTGCCCCTCTCTTAAAAATTACCTAACATCAAACGCTGCCAACCCGGTTGCCCATTCATCATTTCGCAACGACACGCGCCCACGTTTCCCATACACGGTATGTGCAAACAATAACAGTTCTGACAGATTAAACTGCTCACCACGTTGTTCAAAAGCTTCTTGTTCCAACAAACTGACATCAATCGGGTAACGGCTGATAATAAATTTGATGGTTTCTTCGCCCACCAATTCCGCCATTAAACCGGTTTCCCCAATCAAATCCAGCGTTTCTCTCGCATTCACACGGGCATATTCCATCAGATCCTCTGGCTCAGGAAAAATAGAAGAGATAGCACCGTCGGGGCTGATATTGAAAATGTAACAATAATAAGCCCGCCGTCTGGTTCGGTTATGCAAGGTGAACGTGATAATATCGCCTTCGTTCAGTGTGTGTGTCTCAATCTCCGGCAAAGCATAAGGCCCCGTTTTGCGATGCCATCCCAAATCATTGGGCAGTTCCAGACAATCCGGCCCGCTGAAACAAGAATCGTCTGGACTCAGAAGATAGCTTTGCAGTGTCACCGGTAATCTGCGGCTGCGACGGCTTTGGAGTCCTTTCAGTTCACGGATACGGGCTAATTTCTTTAAATTGTCCTGTAGCAACTCAATGCCTCTGGTGAGATTAGCAAAACGCATTTGCAGGTGTTCTTCGTATAATGACCGTTGCTCAGGTGTCAAAACCCATAATTCCGGCGGTTGATCCTGAAAATATTTTGGCAAATAGTCATTTTTTGCCCGGCGGATGTACTCACCATTTTGACGCTTAGGGCGCAATAGGTGCAAACGTAGTTCAGCATTGGACGGATCGTCAGTGAGACTGTAAGCGGCAAACCGTTTTTTGCCGTCGGCACTGGGTTGGAAAGCGGCCTTTATCGCTTGTAACAAGGGCTTGTCTTGCCCATTTGGAAAGTCGGCCTCTAAGGATACTTTGATCGGGGTAAAATGATAAGCATGGCTTTCCTCTGTCACCAAGTCCCCGGTTTTGAAAATGCCTTTGGGTTTGCCGTAGCTGGCGAAAGGTTTAACCCGGCTAATCGTCAAGCGAGGTAAGCTTTGCGGATTGGGATGTTGGGGTTTATACAAACGATAAACGGAGCCGATTGTCACGCCGGATAGGGAACCGGCGGGCATTTTGAACCATTTATCATTGATGCGCGTGACCGGAATCGTCGGTGGTTGCGGTGTAAAGTCACCCCCCAACACTTGTTGGCTGCGCTCACCGGCCATTTGTGGTTGTTGCACAACCCCGCGCTTAGCGGTGACTTGGGCATAAGTTCGCTTATAGATATGATTCCAAGTGTCACCGGCTTGGGCTTGTTGTAGATTTTGCACCCAATGCCAAGTAAACATGCCATAGTGTTGACCATCTTCTCTCGGAAAGTCAACGGCCGACTCATGATCTCGTGCGGCACCGACGCGAATACCACGCTCAGTTGTTGGCCGATCGTAGCTGAGTTGACCCAAAATATGGGGCCGATCATCATCTGCTGTCGCACGAGTGAGCGTAAAACCACGGCTCACCGTGGCCGAGTGACAAGAATCCGAGACAAACACCACTTGATCGGTTTTGTCATACAACTGGGCCATCCACGCATTGATTTCATCATCCAACACATCATAGTTGTCTTTATGCGCTTCATCGCTGGTGCGCGCACCATAAGACACCCACGTTTGGTCTTGTTTTTCATCACCGTTTAAATCGGCGGTTTGCGAGCCATGCCCCGAATAATGGATATAGACAAAATCATCCGGGTTGACGCGTTTAATCAAGGCCTCAAAGGCATTTTCAATGCCGGTGTGAGTGGCTTTGTCATCCAACAGCGTGATAAAATTATCGTTAGAAAAGCCAAACCGTTTACGCAACACATCCTCAGTCAATTTAATGTCATTGACTGGGCCTTTAAGCGAATTGAAAGGCGTGTTGCTATAATCTTGGATACCAATCAGCAAGGCATGTTTGCCGGCCGCAATGACGGTTGTTGGTATAAACTGGAAAACGAAAGCGATGAGTAACAGGTTGATTTTAAAATGATTCATAATATTGCCCTCACGGCCCAAACTAAAGTTTGAACCAGGGGCGTTGCCCCTGGTGCTTTAGCGAGCTTACTGGTTTTCTTGGATAGCACTGATTAAAATGCCCAGAATTTTATCTATTTCTGTTAGATAATATTCACTCAAATCAATTTCAACGCCTTTATCGGTGAGTTTCAGAAATTGCCAAATCGTACCAATAGTAACCGCCCCATAAATGGTAGAAATTTCATTGCCTTCACGTTCATTAAATATCTGGGCGGCGACCATTTCTGCAATACATTGTCCCAATCCACCTTTAATGTTTTCGTTCTTGGCTTCCACCAGCATTATCACCGGTGCTGCAACAAAGAGTTTTTCTGGGGAATGGCTCAGAATAAAATCGCAATAACCGGTTAAACCCTTTGCAGATTCCACATCAAATTCAATACCCGAAAATAAATTAAAGCCCGCGTTCAGTTGTTTTCTAATTTCAATTAAAATAGGGCTGATAATCATCTCGGATCGCGCTTTTTCAGTATTGCTGGCAAGGGCTAAAGGGACATTGTATTGAAGCATTTCTGCTAAATATTCACTGCACTTGATTTTCGATACCGGCGCAAAAAGTTCAACTTCTTCGGAAGTTGTGAGGTTAAAAGCTTTTTTGACAGTGGCTAAAGTAAATTGACTGTATGACATTTTATTATAAGCTTATTTCGGATCACATTTGAAACGTGAGTCTGATTAGTGAATCAAATAATATTATAAAACCTAAATTGAATGATATTCAAATCGGCGTGATTTGGTTTATCGTGACGTGACGGATGCTATCCCTTTGCAGGGATAATAGCACATGTAGGGTGGGTAAGCGGGCGGCACGAGATTTGGTTTAAGCCCCTATCTATCCGCCCGCTTGCCCACCTCTTTGCTTAAATGGTGGGCAACAACGTTACCCACCCTACCTGGCACCATTCCATGAATCACCAAATTCTCTGTCAACAAAAGAAACCCCAATCAGCCGGATAAAAACCTTTTTTGACATAATTATGAAAAGTCGAATAAGGCCAATCTTTAACTTGTTTTACCCATCCATGTTTAACTGGGTTATAGTGAATATAATCAAAGTGGTTATGATAGTCCTGTTCGTCACGAATTTGATGTTCCCAAAAACGTCTTTGCCAAATCGTCGTCTCACGGTGTTTTTGTTTTGAGTCATTCATCCAATCTGTACGATGAAAACGGGATTTAACCGACTTAGAGAAGCGAGATTTGATTAAATTCCAGCGAATAGAAAAATCATCATCCCCTTCAGGCAAAGTCCAAATACAATGCAAGTGTTCAGGTAAAAGTACCCAAGCTTCAATAGTAAAAGGATAATTTTGCCGAGTTTTAGCAATTGCGTTATTCAATGAATGTCGTGCCATTTCATGATGAAACAAGGGTTGGCGGTGATAGGTTACCACGGTAAAAAAATAAGTACCTCCCGATACATAAGCGCGGCGATAATTAGACATTTATCCTCCTTAAGTTAGATTTTGTTGCCGGCCCCAAAATATCTACATGGCTTTGGGGCGCAAAAACGGTATGACATTTTATTATAACCTTATTTAGGATCACATTTGAAACGTGAGTCTGATTAGTAAGCGGGCGGCACAATATTTGAGGTAGGGTGGGTAAGCGGGCTGCACAATATTTGAGGGTGGGTAAGCGGGCGGCACAATATTCGAGGTAGGGTGGGTAAGCGGGCGGCACAATATTCGAGGTAGGGTGGGTAAGCGGGCGGCACAATATTCGAGGTAGGGTGGGTAAGCGGGCGGCACAATATTCGATTTTAGCCCCTATCTATCCGCCCGCTTGCCCACCTCTTTGCTTAAATGGTGGGCAACAACGTTACCCACCCTACCTGGCTTAAATGGTGGGCAACCAAAAGACGTTACCCACCCTACCTAGGTTTCACAGCAAAGCCGATTTATTTCACTTCGTTCCAGGGGCGATGCCCCTGGCTATATTAATGTCGCCCCGTTGGGGCTTTTCTATTAGCCATTAAATTCGATTATCCGCGTTCTTAAATTCGTTTATCCGCGTAATTAGTTGTACTTAATTTAGACGTAACGGCGACAAAAATGTGAGGTTGAGGTTAAAGAAATCCCATTGAAGTACAACGAATTGCGCGGATAAACGAATTTTTCAGTTGAAATATTGGAGTCCTGTGACGGCCTTATATATATAGATATCGTTTTTAAGTCCTAGATAAATCTTGGGCTCCTAGTAAATCTTGGATTAAATTCGTTTATTCGCGTAATTTCCAGGGGCGATGCCCCTGGCTATATTAATGTCGCCCCGTTGGGGCTTTTCTATTAGCCATTAAATTCGATTATCCGCGTTCTTAAATTCGTTTATTCGCGTAATTTCCAGGGGCGATGCCCCTGGCTATATTAATGTCGCCCCGTTGGGGCTTTTCTATTAGCCATTAAATTCGATTATCCGCGTTCTTAAATTCGTTTATCCGCGTTCTTAAATTCGTTTATCCGCGTAATTAGTTGTACTTAATTTAGACGTAACGGCGACAAAAATGTGAGGTTGAGGTTAAAGAAATCCCATTGAAGTACAACGAATTGCGCGGATAAACGAATTTTTCAGTTGAAATCTTGGAGTCCTGTGACGGCCTTATATATATAGATATCGTTTTTAAGTCCTAGATAAATCTTGGACTCCTAGTAAATCTTGGATTAAATTCGTTTAGTAGCAATATTAGTTGTACTAGACGACACCTCTCAACTTAGGGCCATACTTTCATTTGAAAAGTTCCAAAATCGTTTATGGCCCCCAAATTGTGCCAAATATCCATATTTTTTGTAAGGGTAAACAAGTTTGGTGGGTTTAACTACGTTGAGCTTCGGTTCGCTAACGCTTACCGGCCCCCCCCTACGTTTTGCTATTGAAGCTCTACTGCGACAGAAGCGGTGTCACAGTCATCATAAGATAGTCCACCGCCACATATTTTCAGGATCATATAAGCCCTTTTTGGGATTTGATCTAGGAATCTCGTTATATTTGTTTTTCTTGTGCCACAAAGCACGGTATTGTCGTTGGTAAACTGACAGGTTCGGACGACGTTACTACCACAAACATCATCTTGACCAAGATTACCCATATTACAGTTGTTTTGGTAAATCATGGGTAGCCTGCTTTCTTCTTCGGGCAGGACATCATTATCGTGTAATCGTAAGCGGACTTGATATAGATCATTAGCACTCGTTTTCCAAGATACTGTGAATTGTCCGTTATTCACACCAGAGTTAATAGGGACTATCTGCCCACTAGAAGAAGGATAACTTCCTTCAATGGAAAATGAGTTGATATGGTAGCCACCACCCCCACCTGTAGCATCATTACCTCCGTCACTGTCATCACTACCACAGTTCACTAACAACGATAGGCTTATCGAAACTATGCCTATTTTTAGGTATTGAAAATATCTGTTAATGTTAGTCTCCTTTTGAGCGAGAGTTGCTCACAATGATTAACGAAAAAGGGTGGGTTTCGCTGTCGAACTACCCACCCTACGTTGTCCTATTCAACGAGTTCAATAGACACTGAGTTAAATTGGTATGAACCCTCTTCTACTTGGAGCAATTGTAAATCCGCTTTGAAGACTCGAGGCTCCGTGAAAGGTGAATTACCGGGAACATCAATCGCTGGAATATGCAGTATGCCGCTTTCCAGTGAGTAGGTGGCATGTACAATTTGTGGTTTTGTGGTAGAAATACCAGAAGTTGCCAGCTCTTTTTGACACTCTTGTATGCCGACTTGTTTCCCTTCATTACGCGCTGCCTCTTGCGAAGCTTTGCTAGAAAGATCACAAGAAGCCGGATTGTTTTTACAGCTTTGGATGCCGGCTTTTCTCCCTTCTTCACGCGCCGTATCACAGGCTTCACACTCTTTCGGTACATAATCATACAACTGAGCAACCTCTGCTTCGGAAAGCACCCGGTTGTAGATGCGGATGTCATCCAACTTCCCCACATAAGTGGCATTTGCTTGGGGATTCAATTTCCCAAACAAGAATCGCTTCCCGTTAAAGGAAAACTCTTCTTCTGTTTCAAAGTCAATGATGAACATGCCATCCAAAAACCATTCAATTTTGTTGCCAGAATAATTGATGACAACATGATGCCACTGTTTATTAGCATCAATCAATGATGCCACAAATTTGTGACCATCAACAACTTGGTTTCGATCTATTGAACCATAATACACATTACCAGCTACTTGGAGCCAGTGCCCTCCATTGCTGATTAAAATTGCAGGTGAGTCATAACTATAACTATTCCGAGAGTAATGTCCTTGAAACCACAGAGAATAACTCATTTCATTAGTAGAAAAGAGACTGCCATCTATATTTGTTTGGATATAACTGTTATTGCTAAAATAATAAGCACTTTCCTCGTTCTCGTCTCTATCGGTTGTTAATGTTACGCCACCAATGGAAGAACCACGATAGCCATGACCACTCTGATCCTCCATACTACCACTGAAGGGAAAGTGAGCTACTAATCCCGTATTCAAATCCGCTAACGCGGGGGGGAGCCATCAAACATGACAAACTCCCTACCAAGGCTGTTTGAGCCAGTTTTTTCATAATTTACTCCTGATGAGTGAGTTAATAATTTGTCAGTTGGATTGGCAAAAAGCAGTCCAACTGACGAACTACGAGCTTTGAGAGTTAATGTTGGACTCAAACCTCAGTCCAACTTACGAGCTTCGTTCAGCATAAACCCAACATTCCCTACGCTCGGAACAATCAGTCCTTGGAGGATTTATGCCCAACGACAATTTTAGTTTGGTGGAAAATGATATAACATTTGGTGTGGCCATTCTTGCAAGTAAAAATCATCGTCGGTCGGATCCTCCTTAAGTCTGACTGTGTTTGACCATAGCATTTCTCCCTTCTTCAGATCAATAAGAGCGGCATAGCTATCCAAATACGAAACATTCCGAGCAGTTACCAACCCTAAAGTAACAACTGTGGTAAGTACTGATTGTCCTATTGCCTTACCGATTGAGACAACCACACCATTTCCTATTATGACAAGAAGCACTTCTGTATTAGCCCGTTCAGCGATAATTTTTAAGCTATCTCGCATTTTGTCATCTTTACTAAATAACTCAGACGGTGAGTGTTCGTTCTGAGCGACAGAATTTAGCACTTGCTTAATCACATGGATTAAAGCTTGCTCATAGCTCCGATCATTCTTGACAGATTCAGAAACAAAAAAGGGTGGGTTTTCAAAAAACGCTTTCGTACCTTTTTGTTGTGCTACATTAAATTTTTCTTCGCTGTTTTTGAACGCGCACACTGTTGGTGAAAGTTGTAAATCGACTTTATAGCCCTTTTTTTCCCTCAAATAAGCTTTTACACCTTGCAACATCTGTGATGCTGCTGATTTTGAAGCTTCTATTGAGTGATAATCATCACCAATATCATCTCTCAGAATGCATACATCATTGACAACACCAACACTTTTGATTTGAGATAAATAATCCCCAATCTTAGGATTTGTCCGAATAAATCGGTTGGTTGGAGTTGAGGCACATGAAGAAAGTAATAAAATAAGCAAAGTTAAGTTAATTGGACGTATCAAAAAACGAAACTTACCAAAAATACCATCATGCACACGCAACTCATCTTTATCGCGTATCACCAGTATTCACCTCTTTAATTAGTTGTACTTGGTTTATTTATTTAGACGTAACGGCAAAAAAAAATGTGAGGGCTAATTCACTCAATTTTTTCCATACCCTTATAGACGCAGCCGCAACAAAAATGTGAGGCTTAATTAACTTACTTAATTTTTGCCACACACTTTATTTATTTACTTAGACGTCGCTACGACAAAAATGTGAGGGTTAATTAACCCAATTTTGCCGTTGCCCTTATAGACGCAGCCGCAACAAAAATGTGAGGCTTAATTAACTTACTTAATTTTTGCCACACACTTTATTTATTTACTTAGACGTCGCTACGACAAAAATGTGAGGGTTAATTAACCCAATTTTGCCGTTGCCCTTATAGACTGACTAAGTGTGTTATTTATTTAGACGTAACGGCGACAAAAATGTGAGGGTTAATTCTCCAGGTAGATACACTGGCTATATTAATGTCGCCCCGTTCCAGGGGCGATGCAATGCCATTAAGTTAAGGGCAACCACAAGGGATTGCCCCTACAAATCGTCATGTCGTGTAGGGGCAATCCTTTATGGTTGCCCTCTGGCTATATTAATGTCGCCCCGTTCCAGGGGCGATGCAATGCCATTAAGTTAAGGGCAACCACAAGGGATTGCCCCTACAAATCGTCATGTCGTGTAGGGGCAATCCTTTATGGTTGCCCTCACCGAAAAGCTTAACTTAATGGCATTGAGGGGCGATGCCCCTGGCTATATTAATGTCGCCCCGTTGGGGCTTTTCTATTAGCCATTAAATTCGATTATCCGCGTTCTTAAATTCGATTATCCGCGTTCTTAAATTCGTTTATCCGCGTAATTAGTTGTACTTGATTTAGACGCAACGGCGACAAAAATGTGAGGTTGAGGTTAAAGAAATCCCATTGAAGTACAACGAATTGCGCGGATAAACGAATTTTTCAGTTGAAATCTTGGAGTCCTGTGACGGCCTTATATATATAGATATCGTTTTTAAGTCCTAGATAAATCTTGGACTCCTAGTAAATCTTGGATTAAATTCGTTTATCCGCGTAATTAGTTGTACTTAATTTAGACGTAACGACGACAAAAATGTGAGTCTGAATTCACCCAATTTTTTGCATACCCTTATAGACTAAGTAAGTACTTTGATCTCAGAAATAAACGAATGGCTAGTGGTGAATTGCGAGTTGATATAAATCAAGGATTAACTGATAAAGGCGTGATTAATGATTAATGAGTTAAGAGTCAAGTTTGGATATTAGCCAAACCTTATGAATCAATTTTGTATCAAAGTTTGGACACTAGCCAATTATGAGTCAATTTTGTATCAAAGCTATCAAGACACTCAAGCTTAATGTATTATTTTAAAAAAGGGCAACGGCGGAAACGAGGCGATGAATACTAAGAATGATAAAATGAGTCATTTACAAAGGTTCAGTTTTCATTTTTCATTTTTCATTTTTCATTAATTTTGTGCTTGGGATAGGATAAAATCATATAGGTTGGAAATAGCAGCGAATGAATCCGTCACTGTCTATTCATCAACCGAACAATTCACGGTTTCCCCGAATACCATAAGGGATTTCACGGTTTCCCCGAATACCATAAGGGGCTTGGATTTCTGCGATCCCCAGAATATCATAAGGAGTTTCAGTGTTTCCCCGAATACCATCACAAGGAGTTTGGGTTTCACACTTTCCCTGTGCTGAGGCTGTAAACGTCGCAGTGATTAAACTAATAACGATAATAATCGCCGTCATTGCTTTTTTCATGTTTATGTTCCTCGTGGTTTTTGAAAAGAAATCAGATTTTTTTTTAAAATCGGATTTCTAAATAAACTTCGACTCCTACTTAGACGAAGTTTTGAAAAAAATGTGAGGGTGTCAATTAACCCACGCAATGCGAATTAAAAATTAAAAATTAAAAATGTAGAGTTATAAAATAACTTCTCAATCTAAGTTTTTATAAGTCATTAATTTCATAATGTGTTATGAATGCGTTAATGGTTTCATTTTTCATTTTTCATTTTTCATTTTTCATTAACTTAAGGGTAATATACGATGGATGATCAAGCGGCTTTGAACGATATACGCAACGGTGGGCAAACCGGCTACACTGTTTTATATAAGCAGTATGTAGAAAGTTTGCGCTATCGTGTGGTAGCGAAACATCAGATACCCAAAGATGATGTAGATGATGTGCTACAAGAGATTTTTTTGAAATTTTTCAAGAGCCTTCCTGGTTTTAAACAAGATTGTAGTGTCTCAACTTGGCTGCATTGGATTACAAACAGTGTCGCCAGTGATTATTGGCGAAAAAAGGGCAAAGAGGATTATCCTAGAGAGGAAATTGATGACAGTCAGGGTGATGATGACGACGCGGCGCGTCGAAAATCTCGACAAGCGGAACTCAAAGCGCAAAATCCACGCACGATTAGTCTGGATACGCGTAATGATGGCACGGAGGAGAGTACACGGAATGATGCGATAGATGCGCTGCTTGAAGAATTTTATAAAGAACAATCCCAAAAAGCGCAGGATGATTTCGATATCCAAATGTGCTTAGAGCGTGCTTTGGCACAGTTAGAGCGTGATGGTTCTAAGACTTCGCTTTTTAACTGTTTAAAAGCCCTCACATTTCAGGCTCAGGGATCGTCTATAGCGGAGATTGCTGAGGCGCTCGGGCGAACCCCCGACGCAACACGTCGCTATCTTTCCGACTGCCGAACAAAGCTTGGGCAATACCAGCCCATCCAACGCTGTCGGGAATTGCTTAACAAATGAAAAATGAAAACGAAAAGAAATCGGATTTTTTGAAAAAATAGGATTTCTTGGTTGAATAACAGGAACATATATCATGTCTAACAAAAATGCTCAAGATTGGATGGATTTGCTCGCCGGGCAATCGGTGGCTAATGCTGATCCTAAAACGGTGCGCGATGCACAAATTTGTCGGGGTGCATTGCTCGCGCATGCCGATAGGCTCAAAAATGACGCTGGAATTCCTTATCCACATCTATTGAAAAACGTCTTATCCCGTTTAGAAATTCCGCCTCAGCCCACCTTGACGAAATCGCTGCTATCGGATTACGTTGAATCACCGACAGCGGTTATCAATTTGAACCAATGGTTACAAGATAACTTTGTTGGGGCGATTAAGACGGGTTGGCTAACGCTAGAAGATATTTTATGCCCAACAATTCCAGCCGTCGCTTTTCGGGGTGCTCCCACAAATCACTTCAAGGGTAAAAAGATTAAACGGGCGAAACAAATTCAGTTGGGCGAAGAGTATACCGTGGTTTTGGTGATCGAATTAGAAGAACAAGACAATCAGGAAATTAGAATCTTGATGCGCTTATCTTCCACCGGAACAGAATCTTATTTACCCGAAAATATTAAATTTAAGGTGATTCCTGAATTAGGCGAACCGCTTGAAGAAGTCGCTGGTATTCATTATGATTATCTTGAACAAGAGTGGTTTTATGAGAAAGGAGAGCGTTTTCGTGTGGTAGTGGCACTTAACGGAATGAGCGTGGCTGAAGATTTTGAGATAACAAGTACAACTAATTGCGCGGATAAACGAATTAACCCAGTCAGTAACAAGTACAACTAATTACGCGGATAAACGAATTAATCCAGTCAGTAACAAGTACAACTAATTGCGCGGATAAACGAATTAATCCCGTAAGATGTAAGTACAACGAATTACGCGGATAAACGAATTAACTCGAATTAACCCGGTAATAAGTACAACGACACTTCGGATAAACGAATTCGCACAAGCACATCTCCTTAATAATTGGGGATTTTCACCGTTTTAAATAAAACTGCTTGGTATCGATAGTTCTAACTCAAATATTAATTCGTTTATCCACGTAATTCGTTGTACTAACGTCATCCGTTGTACTCGGTTAATTCGTTTATCCACGTAATTCGTTGTACTACTCGGTTAATTCGTTTATCCGCGTAATTCGTTGTACTAACGTCATCCGTTGTACTAACGCCATCCGTTGTACTAACGCCATCCGTTGTACTACTATCCACGTCATCCGTTGTACTACTATCCCCGTCATTCCTTGTACTAAACACTAAGAGCTAGTAAGGAAAAGGAACAATACTCATGAAAAAGTTAGCCATTTTCAAGATTGAAGAAGGTAATTTTCAACAAGGCTTTAAGGTAACCGTGTCAATAACTAAGGAGGGCGAGCCTTCTCATCGAACACGAACAATTGTTGGCAAGTTGCCACCAAGCCGCGATGAAAAGCACTCGGTGGCTAACTCTCAAGGCATTCCTGAAAGTTATCAACGCTGGCAGTCAGACTATTTTAATCTTCAAACTTTTCGTGCCAGAGGCAAATCCAAAGCCGTCAGTTCTGAACAACTCTTAGAAAAATCTCGCCAGTCTGCCGCTGACTTCCTAGCAACGTTTAAAACGTGGTTGAGTTCGGCAGATAAGGATTTTATAGCGTTTCGAGAAGTATTAAGCCGAGAGTTTGGCGATAAACAAACAGAACACCAAGTCATTATTCAAACTGACGATGCCCTACTGAAAAAATTACCGTGGCATGAATGGGATTTATTTGCTGATATCTATACTAAAGCGGAAGTTGCGCTCTGTGCAACAGCGTTTGAAAAACCAAGCTTGGTACAATCCATCAAGAAAACCGCGGTGGTGAGAATCTTGGCGATTTTGGGCGATAGCGCCGGCATTGATGTTGATAGTGATCGGCAATCGTTAGAAAAATTAAGCGCCAACGGTGCCGAACCTATATTTCTTTCTGAGCCTAAACGTGCGGATATCAGCGATATTCTTTGGGAGCAAAATTGGGATATTCTGTTTTTTGCTGGACATAGTTCTAGCCAAGGTGAAAAAGGCCGGCTATTTATCAATCGCACTGAGAGTTTGACGGTTGAACAATTAAAATATGGTTTGAGAAAAGCGATTGAACATGGGCTACAGTTGGCGATTTTTAATTCGTGTGATGGGTTGAATTTGGCCGAGGATTTAGCGGATTTGAATATGCCACAAGTGATTGTGATGCGGGAGCCTGTGCCGGATCGCGTTGCTCAATTGTTTTTGAAATTGTTTCTTGATCTGTATTCTCAAGGTAAGTCTTCATATTTGGCGGTGCGCCAAGCACGGGAACGCTTGCATGAAAAAGGCTTGGATGATGAATATCCGGGGGCGTGTTGGTTGCCCGTTATTTATCAAAATCCAACGGTGACACCCCCGAGTTGGCATGATTTAAAATTTCCGGCGAATCCTTATTTAGGGTTAGATGCTTTTGGGGAAAAGGATGCGAATCGTTTTTTTGGGCGTGAGCAGTTGACGGATAAACTTTGGCAAACTTTTCACGATTTGCACCGTGCTAATGGGGAAGCATTACCGCGTTTGTTGCCCATTTTGGGGCCTTCAGGATCGGGAAAATCATCGGTGGCACGCGCCGGTTTGATACCGGCGTTGAAACAGCGTGATCGTGGTGAATTGGGAGAATTGCGCGTTATCGTGATTAAGCCAGAAAAGTGTCCATTTGAAAGCTTGGCAAGGGCGTTGGCAGCGGTGGCAACGGGTGTGCCAACGGCTCAACCCCATCAATTGATGGCGGAAATGCAGCACAGTGAAGGTTTGCAGCGTATTGTCGCGGGTTTATACGAGAGGGATAAACGGCATTTGGTGATTTTGATTGATCAGTTTGAGGAGATTTATACTTATCGTAAAATTTGTCCGGAAGATCGCAAGGTTTTTATTGATAATCTGCTGGTGGCTGTTAGTGAGCGCGCCGCACCGGTTTCCGTGATTTTTACCTTCCGCAGCGATTTTTTAGCAGAAACCCAGCAACATCCGGCTTTTAATCAAGTGATTGCCCAACAGGCGGTGATTGTGCCAATGATGAATGAAGCGGATTTGCGGCTTGCCATCAGTGAGCCTGCAAAACAGGCGAATCATCCATTGGACGAAGCAACGGTTGCGTTATTGATAAATCAAAGCCGAGGACGTGAAGGCGTGTTGCCTTTGTTGCAGTTTGCGTTAAAGGAAATCTGGGAAGGAATGCGTGTTGGTATGTCAGCGGCAGAAACGTTAAATAAAGTCGGAGGCGTTGGCGGTGCGTTAGCGCGAAAAGCGCAGGCGATTTACGATAAATTGTCCGAGGCGGATAAGTCGGTTGCCCGTCGGGCCTTTTTGAAATTGGTGCGACTGGGGGAAGGAAGTCGAAATACGCGCCGTCGGGTGGCTGTGACGGATATGGTTGCCAAAGGGGAAGCGTATGCTCATGTCTCTGCGGTTTTGCGCCAGTTTTGCTGTTCCGATGCGCGTTTAATTACGTTATCTGAAGCCGGTGCGTTGGCCGTGGCGGAAGTGACACATGAAGCGTTATTGGAGCATTGGGCCGCGTTGCGGGGCTGGTTGGAGAGCAGTCGGGAAGATTTGCGGTTTGCCCAACGCTTGGATAGGGCTGCAAAGCGGTGGGAAGCTGCGAAAACAGAACAGGGCGAAAAGCCAGCGGCGGGGTTGTTGTGGCAGTCACATAATTTGGCGCTGTTGGAGGAGTTTCATCAGCGTCATCAAGCAGAACTGACGAGCGGGCAGGTGGCGTTTTTTGAGGAATCGGTGCGAAAGGCGCGGCAATTGAAACATATTCGGCATGCGACGGTTGCCGGTTTAATCATGTTAACGGTGGTATCGGTGGTAGGTTTTCTGTGGGCGATGCTGGCCGAAAATAAGGCCGTTCAAGCCAGAGACGAGGCCATTCAAGCAGAATTCAAGGTGAAACAAACTGAACAACTTCGCACCGAAAGTTTATTTGAATCGCAGCTAAAACATGCCTCTTTGTTGGCTCGCCGAGGAGTAGAAGAGTATCGGGCGGCCAGAGCGATTTTGCAGCAAACTTATGATTTAGATAATAAAATTGCAGCTTCCCGTCGTCATGCCCGCAATGGGTTAGCCAGGTTTGTTGAGATGATGGGCGGTACCGCGAATCGGGTGTATGAAGGGGCCAGGGCGGCACTGAAGTCTGTTGCTGTTAGTCCAAATGGCAAATTACTGGCCGCCGTTGGAGAAAAAAGCACGGTGGTTTTATTTGAAGTTGCCAGCGGCAAGTTAATCAAGCGTTTAGAAGGACATCGTTTAGAAGTAGACGGTAAAGAGGTTTATATCCGAGACGTGGTTTTTCACCCACAAGGTAACTGGCTTGCCAGCGCGGGCGACGATAAGCGCATTATTTTTTGGTCATTGCCAACGGGTGATAAACAATCGGAATGGCAGGCCCCTAATCGAGTCTTTGCATTGGCAGTCAGCCCTGACGGCACACTGTTAGCGGCCAGTACAGGTGTCGATGACAAGATGACTTTAGGCAACCAGACGACGTTGTGGGCGGTGGCAACCGGTAAGGTGATTCACACGTTTAAAGGACATAACAAGGTTGTTTTTGAAGGTGGGCTTAGCTTCAGTCCAAGCGGCGAACTGTTAGCGAGTGCTTCTTATGATGGTACGGCCCGTTTGTGGGCCGTCACAACGGGTAAAACCCGACGAATTTTACGTGGACATACCGATGATGTGACAAGTGTGCGTTTTAGTCCAAAGAGTCAATTGATAGCAACCAGTGGTGCCGATCACAAAATAATGCTTTGGGAAGTCGATTCAAAACGGCCACCCCGTATATTAACCGGCCATCAAGATGTGGTGCATGATTTGTGTTTTTTTACCAACCACCTCGTTTCGGCCGGGCTTGATCGCACGCTGCGGGTTTGGGATATAGACAGTGGTGTGACAAGACGAGTCTTGCAAGGACATGAGGCGGGTATCGGAGAAGGCGGACTGGTTGTACATAACGGGCACGCATTCAGTGCAAGTTGGGACCAAACTGTGCGGCGGTGGGCGTTGGAGTTGCCCTATCAACAAGTGGTCGATTTGCCCAATGAACCGGCCTCTACCGCCATTGCTCCTGATGGACATAGTGTCGCCGTTGGATTTAATGACGGCAGCCTCCGTTTATACTCTTTGCCGGAGACGCGCTTGTTGTGGGAACAGAAGCAAGTGCATACGGATATCATAAAACGTCTCGCCTTTAACAGCGATGGTGGTTTGCTGGCATCTGCCAGTTCGGATAGTACGGTTAAACTCTGGCAAGTCAAAGCCGGCAAATTACAAGCACAACACACTTTCACCGGTCATTCTGAAGGTGTCCATGCCGTTGCGTTTTCTCCCGATAGTCAAACCCTCGCCACGGCCGGTTATGACGGACAGATTGGTTTATTCACCGTGGGTACGGCACAGAAACGCTTTATTGAAAGAGCACATAAAGGAAAAGTGGCCTCTGTTACGTTTGATAACAGGGGTACCCGTTTATTGAGTAGTGGTATGTTTGACTTGAGGCTGCGGTTGTGGGCTATTGATACCAAGAAACCGACACTGTTACGAGAATTTGCTAGAGCACCGGATAGACTGATGTGGGCCAGCTTCAGCCCTGACAATAAGTGGGTTGCTGGCGTTGGGCGTGGTTCATTGGCAACGATTTATCGCTTTCAAGACGGCCAACAACAATACCGCTTTAAGCATCAACAAACAGTACTCCGCGCTATTTTTAGTCCCGATAGTCATCAGGTAGCCACTGTCAGTGGCGATACAACGGTGCGGCTATGGGATTTGGATAATGGTAGTGAACTCTTTGCGTTGCATTTGCCGGCGAATACGGGCAAACCTTACCAGATTTGGGACTTCGATTTTCGTTGCAGTCCCAAAAACTGTTGGATAGCGGTTCCGCTGACGCGGGGAAAACTGGTGTTGTATGATTTTGGGACAATTTATGAGGGTTCTTCAAAAACAACAGGGATTGCATATAAGCAAGGATTTTAGGGGCCTGTGCATAAAAAGGATTTATCCCCAGGCGGTTAAATATTTTGGGCTAAGTCCGGTTTGAGGCGGCTAGAGCAGACTTTAGGCGGCTAGAGCAGACTTTAGCTTTTAGCCTAGTGCAAGAGAGCGGAAATCCCAGTACCACCCCGCCATGAGCAGACTGAGCTAGTGCCCTTTAGGGTACTTGAGCTTTCAGACAACTGCTTTAGCTGTTGGCTGAGGGTGGTATCGGAATTTACGCTTTCCTGCACTAGGGATTTATCCCCAGGCTGACGCGGGGAAAACTGGTGTTGTATGAGTTTGGGGATATTTATGATTGACGTTGTTGTGTGGCAAAAACGTTGTGGACAGGGTTTGTAAACTTTGTCCCGTTAAAAGAGAGTATAAGTGAATGAAAGATATACTTGGACAAAGAGGTGAAGCACTGTGTGATGATAAGCAAATACAATGGTCATGATCAACCTCTTTTTAGAAGCCAATTTTTGGGTGATAAATGGCCCACTATTGATTTTATTGTTGAACTGGTTAATTATCCAGGCAAAATAATTCCCTACTTTTTCGTTCAGGTTAAAACCACTCGTCGAGGTTACACGAACAATAATCGGTTGAAATTGCAGGTTCATAAAGACGACGTTCTTAGATTGTCAAAATTCCCGGCCCCAACTTACTTAGTGGGCATTGATGATATTGAAGAAAGAGGATATATTGTTTCTATCAACAGTGAATATATCCAAACAGTATCGAGCATATCCACTCAATTTCCTCTTTTGGACTCAAACACACAGGAAGTTCTTTGGCAAGAAGTCAAAGACTTTTGGGAAAAATTTGGTACTTGTCACTTTCAATCAAAATTGGCTGATCCCACTTGGAGATGAAATCTTATGACAAAAAAACTGTGGTATCTTGATACACGCGCCGAATACCTTGCGATTATTCATTTGTCACGTCGTGATGATTTAGTCATTACCAAACAACCATATGCGGAAGAACATGGTTTTGATATGCTTGTCAGCATTTGCCAAAATCAAAAACCAACCGGTAGAGTGTTTGGAATTCAATTGAAGGCGGTTATGTCCTTAAAGCCTTTCTTTGAGAAAGCGAGCAGCCGTGCTAATGAAATTCAACTGAATCTAACCACTTTCAAACCGAAAGATATACCGTTTCCGTTGTATTTGTTTGTTTTTACCATGGAAACTGATGCTGGGTATTACCAACGGATTAATCAACCGCTTTGTCAGACTGAAGACACTATTTTCAAAACGCTCACGAGAGAAGCACTTGACAATATTGTTAAAGAAGTCAATCTCTGGTATGACACCGTGTTTGCTAGGGCAACTCCCAAATAATAAACTACCAATGACGAAAGTGATGCTATCGCGTTTTTTGCAAAAAAATCACTTTTGCTGCAAGCTAGAAAAATTGGAACTTTGGCCGGAAGTTTTATCTTGGACGTCACTCTTTTTAACATTTTGTGGGCCATGATTTGATTTGAAAACCTTCAAAATGTTTTATGGCCCCCAAATTAGGTCGTCTAAATAAATTCAAATCGTTTTAACCATTAATTCGCATTTTTAATCCTTTATTATAACGAAGTTCAGCGGAGCTAATCCTTGTAGTTTAGCAGGAGGGCCATACTTCCATTTGAAAACTTCCAAAAGCGTTTATGGCCCCCAAATAACAACAGGGATTGCATATAAGCAAGGATTTATTTAATATCTCCAGGTTATAACGAATCCTTGTAGTTTAGCTTTTTAATCCGTTATTATAACGAATCCTTGTATTTTAGCTGTTTAGCTTTTTAATCCGTTATTATAACGAATCCTTGTAGTTTAGCTTTTTAATCCGTTATTATAACGAAACGAAGTTCAGCGGAGCTAATCCTTGTAGTTTAGCAGGAGGGCCATAATTTGATTTGAAAACTTCCAAAATGTTTTATGGCCCCCAAAAACAACAAGGATTGCATATAAGCAAGGATTTATTTAATATCTCCAAGTTATAACGAATCCTTGTAGTTTAGTTTTTTAATCCGTTATTATAACGAATCCTTGTAGTTTAGCTGTTTAGCTTTTTAATCCGTTATTATAACGAAACGAAGTTCAGCGGAGCTAATCCTTGTAGTTTAGCTTTTTAATCCGTTATTATAACGAATCCTTGTAGTTTAGCAGGAGGGCCATAATTTGATTTGAAAACTTCCAAAATAATTTATGGCCCCCAAATTGTGCCAAATAACCATAAATAGGTATAAGTTTTTTATCGTTCAAAATCTACCAAACCCATCCCATCACTCAAACGGCCCCGCGCAGGCAGGATTAGACTATGTGCGGCCCGTCAACAAAGGCTTTAAGTTACGATTTGTCGTTGGATACCGATATGACATGCGTCTTCGCCGAGAAAGTGACGGCCTCATCGACGCGGAGACAGACTCCAGGCAATGGCGAATTACAATGCTTGTATCCATTACAATGGCCAAACACTCGCCAATCATTCGGCAATTTCCGTACCGCTTACCGCCTAACGGCGTGGTGCCCCCGTTTGGCGGCGATAATTTAGTGGCCGTGTTATGTACGCGGGTTGCACAAGTTGCTGAAAACAAGCGCACCCTATCTCCCTGAACCAACACAAATCATATCCGCGCTACATGGGCAAGGTTGTCAAGTTGGGCAATATGCGTTTTTTAGTGGAGAATAACTGATTGTAACTGTTGAAATGTATAATAACTTGTTGAATTTTATTGATTATATCAATACCATACTTACTAACATTCAATCCCTACAGGGTTGACGCGTCGGGGCACATTTTCCACAGGTTGCACTAAAGCTATTATCTCGCGGAGCGAGTTACTGCGTTTCACATTCAACCCCGGGAGGGGTTGACACGTCTGATGCCAAACCCACAGGTTTCACCTGTGGCTATTATCTCGCGTAGTGAGTTACTGCGTTTCACATTCAACCCCGGGAGGGGTTGACACGTCTGACACCAAACCCTCAGAGCGTTGCTCGCTGAAAGTCAAAAGTGGGCCAGGTTGTAGAATTAATAGGTATAAGTTTTTTCTCGAAATGAAAAAAGCGCAAATGTCAAGTATTTAATTTTTAAGAAATCCGATTTTTTTAAAAAATCGGATTTCTAACATAACTAATTCCTTAAAATGGAGAAACATGATGACGCTTGATCAAGCACTAGATACCGTCATGCAACTTTCGCTTGAACAGCGGGAAATGCTAATCAATATTGTCCAACATCGAGACATTGAAAATCGTCGTCGTGAAATGGCGAAAGAGGCTCGTGAAGCTATTGCTGATTTCCATGCTGGCAAGTTGAAGCCACAATCTACCCAAGAGATTATCAGCACACTCCATCAATCACTGAACGAGGTAGGTGACTGATACATGAGAGAACTGGTTTTAACACCCCATTTCAAAAAAGCTTACCGTAAATTTGTGCGACGCAATATTAATTTACAAACGCGAATAGAAAAGACATTTGAGCAAATGAAACTTGATGTTTTTGCTACCTCTCTCAATACACATAAATTATCAGGTGAATTGTCGGATTTATATGCCTGTTCATGTGGTTTTGATTGTCGAATCGTTTTTTCAATTGAGAAAGATAAGAAAACTGGAAAAGAAGTTATTATCTTGCTCAATATTGGAACGCATGATGATGTCTATTAACTCTTACATCGACACGGTGAAAGACTTCATTTTAGTATCGCCCCAGGTGCCCGGTGGCAAGGACTCAATGCACTGACGTTATTCAATCTCGCTGGCAATGGCGAATTGCAATGCTTGTATCCATTACAATGGCGCAATCACTCGCCAATCATTCGGCAATTTCCATACCGCTTACCGCCTAACGGCGTGGTGCCCCCGTTTGGCGGCGATAATTTAGTGGCCGTGTTATGTACGCGGGTTGCACAAGTTGCTGAAAACAAGCGCACCCTATCTCCCAGAACCGACACAAATCATATCCGCGCTACATGGGCAACGTTGTCAAGTGGGACAAAAAGCGTTTTTTAGTGGAGAATAAGTCGGTTTTTGTTATCGAAAGCGAACTCCAACAGTGCCGTTATGATACGCTCGTGTTGGACTTCCGTCTCAAAAGTCCAACCTACGGGCTACGGGCTTCGGACACCTCAACGGCCGCCATCCAAGCAGGTTGTAGTCCGTGATAAAGCACATCTGGATCAATGTCGGCACCATTGTCCCAGTAAATAGTTCCCATCCTAAAATCAACCTTGACCGAACGAAACATGACCGGATCATTTCGAATGGGCTTGAAAATGGGGCCATGCAAATAAGGTTCAAGATCAATTTCTTTTTGCGTGCCGTCGGTGAATTCCAAACGGACGTTGAATTGTTCCAAAGGCTTGACAGCTTGAATACGTACCATGCGTCTCATGGCATTTTCTCCGTTTTAATCTAAAGAATCAATCTTTTGTAACGGTAAACCTTGTCGCGCTCTTTCCCAATTGTCGCGCAATTCAGCACGGTGAAGCGAAGCCCATTCTAACACGAGGGCACGGGCACGATTGGGAAGTTTGCCCGATAGGATTTCCAAAGTTTCAATTGAAATAGTTGCTTCCCATTCAGCATATTCAGCATGAAAATGAGGCGGAAGATGGTCGTTGTAATACATATAAATCACAATACCAAAAAATCGACTAACGCAAGGCATATTTTTTCTCTTTAGTTAAGTATACTCAGCACGAGCACAACCTTTGTCATTTCAAGCCCCGCTGTAAATCTTATTGGTTTAGCTTTTTAATCCGTTTTTATAACGAATCCTTGTAGTTTAGCAGGAGGGCCAGACTTTCACTTGAAAACCAATGGCAGGACTCATCGATAAATCTTGGATGTCACTCTTTTTAATCCGTTATTATAACGAACCGAAGCTCAGCAGAGCTAATCCTTGTAGTTTAGCAGGAGGGCCATACTTTCATTTGAAAACTTCCAAAATAATTTATGGCCCCCAACTGATTGATTAGTACTAAGTCATTGATTTTATGACAATCACTAAAATAGTTATTCCATCTAAATCAATCAGTTACATTTAATCGGTATAATATCTAATTATTTCAAGGCTTCATGATTTCAAGCCTCCAGGAGAATGGCATAATGAACACACCACTGTCGAAAATAATCGTAGCGGCTACAGCAGCCTTCGCTGCATGTGCCTTACTATACTTATTTATAGTATTAGTCCCTAACGCAAATGAGCCGGAAGTTGGCCGACATCCACAGGTATCGCCCAGCCAATCTCCGTTAAAATCCGCCTATATTTTGGCAACCGCCACCACGGGCGGCACTTTTTATCCCGTCGGCGTGGCTATTGCTACGCTCACTAAGGTGAAATTGGAGCAAAAGCACAAAGTCTCAATCTCCGCCATCAGTTCGGCCGGTTCTGCTGAAAATGTCAAGTTGATCAGGGAAAATCAGGCCCAGTTTGCCATTTTGCAAGGACTCTACGGTGCTTGGGCGTGGCGTGGCGAAGGCCGTGTAAAAGGCCCACAACGCCACTTGCGCTCCATAACCATGCTTTGGCAAAATGTCGAGCATTTCGCCGTAACAAGTGATCAAGTGAAAACGGGCACCATGGCCGATCTCAACGCATTCAATCAGGCCAAATTTTCTATCGGCAAACGCAACTCTGGCACCGAAGGCTCAGGCCGTCATATCTTATCGGCCCTTGACATTGACGCGGATAAAACTTTTAATGTTGTGTACTTAGGCTATGGGCCGAGTGCCGACGCGCTGCAAAACGGCAACATCAAAGGCATGAATATTCCGGCGGGTGCGCCCGTGAGTGCGATTGCTCGTGCCTTCGCAGTCCTTGGCGAGAAAATGACGGTATTGGATTTTAGCGACGAACAACTCGAAAAGGTGAACAGCACTTATCCTCTATGGACTCGTTATGAAATTCCAGCCAACACTTATCCAAACCAGAACCAAGCGATTAAAACTATCGCCCAACCCAACTTTTTGGTAGTGCGTGAAAACGTAAGCGAAGAAGACGTGTATTTGATTACCAAGACTCTTTACGAAAATCTACCCTTTCTGCATGGCATTCACAAAGCGACAAAAGCGATGGCATTGGAAAAGGCGATTGAAGGATTGCCCCTGCCGCTACATCCGGGAGCAGCCCGTTATTATCAAGAAAAAGGTATTAAAATACAAGATAACCTGTTATAATTAAATATAGGGGCAGTTAAGGGCAACCACAAGTTAAGGGCAACCACAAGTTAAGGGCTTTGCACGTGGGATTGCCCCTACAAACCGTCATGTCGTGTAGGGGCAATCCTTTATGGTTGCCCTCACCCAAAAGCGGTACGATATGGCATTGGGGCACCGCCCCAGGCAAGCCCTAAAGGGGCGACATTAATAAAGCCTGGGGCACCGCCCCAGGCAAGCAACGCCCCTAGCCTATTTACCTGAAAAACCTGTACAAAAATCCCTAGCAAAAGGAATCTAAAAAATGACTGAAATAACTGCTGAAGATATTATATCAAGCGTTTCTAGGCCCTATAGCAACCAAGACAAATCGGCGCCCTGTGAACCTCAGACAGCCTCGCGAGAAAAGGAGGCGATGAAAATCGTCAAAAAGCACGTTTTGTTATCTGGAGGAATCGGGCTGATTCCGGCCCCGTTCTTTGACCAAGTCGTCATTGCTGGCGTTTTGGCAAAAATGCTCAACGACCTTTGTAAACTCTACGGCCTCGAGTTCACCGACCACAAAATCAAAGCGATAGTGGCATCTGCTCTTGGTGGTGCCCACTCTGGCTGGATCACATACTACCTTGTGAACTACCTTGGCAAACTAGCCCCGGGAATTAACGCGGTTGGCAACTTTGTTACCAGACCGATAATCTCCGGCGCAATCACTTTCGCGATAGGCAAACTGTTTGTTTTCCACTTTGAATCCGGCTCTTGGTTAAGAGCCAAAGAACCAAAACTTTTCCAATCCAAACCGGCCGATTAGTACATGGAGTTAAGGGCTTTATGGTTGCCCTCTTTATGGTTGCCCTCACCCAAAAGCGGTACGATATGGCATTGGGGCAACGCCCCTAGGTTAGCCCCAACGGGGCGATATTAATATAATACGCCCCTTTTTTGCTCATAGAGGTTAACAAATTGCGCTCTCCCGATTCTTTTACAGGGCAAGTCGTCTATTGGTTTGGCATTGTTGTCGCGCTTGTCCATATATATTTTAATACTGTAGGCACCGTCTCAGAGTTGTACACGTCTGCCCTACACTTCGGCATGTTTGGTTTACTCGCGGCTTTCATTTATCCTTTTGTTCCCACCGCCATTAAGTCAAGTAGCTCCGTCGCCCTGAAGAAGAAGGCTAGGGTGATATTAACTATTGATATCGTTATTGGACTACTCGCGGCCGTTTGTGCGGTTTATCTGATATTCGCGGAAGTGGCCTTATATGAGCGGGGACAAACTTTTATCGTCTCCGATTGGATTTTTTCGCTGCTGGCAGTGTTACTGGCAGTGGAGTTGACGCGCCGCACGACTGGCTGGATTATTCCAATACTTATCATAATATCAATTACTTATGTGGTATGGTGGGGCCGCTATGTCGAAGGTATTTTCCATTTTCCGGGGCTAAGTTTGGAAACCCAGTTATATCGGAGCTATTTTAGCAGCGATGGCATGTTTGGGCCCATTGCTCGTATTTCATCGACTTATGTCTTTATGTTCATTCTCTTCGGCGCATTTCTACAAAAGTCTGGGGCCGGTGATTTTATCATTCAACTGGCTCGCTGCTTGGTGGGAAAGTTGATAGGGGGGCCGGGCTTAGTAGCGGTATTTGGTTCGGCACTGATGGGTTCTATTTCAGGTTCCGCTGTCGCTAATACCGTTTCTACGGGAACAATTACGATTCCGTTGATGAAACGCACGGGTTTTTCGCCCCGTTTTGCGGCTGGTATTGAAGCGGCCGCTTCGACGGGCGGACAACTCATGCCGCCCGTGATGGGCGCGGGTGCTTTCATCATGTCCAGTTATACGCAAATCTCTTACTTAGACATTATCACCGTCGCCTTCCTGCCAGCGGTGCTGTATTTTTTATCAGTTGTCTTTTTTGTTCGCATTGAAGCTCGCCGCCTGAACCTCATTGAAACCAGCAGCGAAGCACAACCTCGCTTTGCCACCGTGATGCGCGAACGGGGCCACTTGTTGATTCCGCTCGTGGTTTTGATAGGCTTACTCATCTATGGCTTCACGCCCACTTATGCCGCTGGCATTGCTATCTTGTCAGTGATTGGTGCGTCTTGGCTATCGCCCCGCAAAATGGGAGTGCGCGACATTCTTGATGCGTTGGCAATGGGAGCGCGTCAGATGACAACGATGGCGGTGCTATTGGTAGGCGTGGGCATTATCGTCAATGTGGTTAGCACTACCGGCATTGGCAACATGTTTTCCTTAATGATTAGCGATTGGGCGCAGGGCAGTTTACTTATTACTATATTGCTAGTTGCGTTAGCTTCTTTAGTGTTAGGCATGGGATTGCCGGTGACGGCGGCCTATATTGTACTGGGTACACTGTCTGCGCCGGCCTTATTTAACTTAATTGCCGGAGAACATTTGATTAACGCCATTGCCGCCGGGCAAGTGCCTGACATGGCAAAGGCCGTGTTTCTCCTAGTCGCGCCTGAACAAATAGCGGCCTTGGGCAATCCCATGAGTTACGCCCAAGCGGCCGCGTTGTTAGACAAGCTTCCTCCCGATATGCTCAATTTAGTGCGAGAACAAGTGTTATCGCCAGCCGTGCTGACTACCGCGCTACTCTCTGCCCACATGATAGTTTTCTGGCTATCCCAAGACAGTAACGTGACACCGCCCGTTTGCCTGACGGCTTTTGCCGCTGCCACCATTGCCAAGAGTCCACCCATGCGTACCGGGCTAACCGCTTGGAAGGTGGCTAAAGGCCTTTACATTGTGCCACTCTTATTTGCTTATACACCGTTTCTCTCCAACGATTGGCTAACCGTTTTGAGCATTTTCTTTTTTGGAACGGCAGGGATTTATGCCTTAGTCGGTGCGCTGCAAGGATACTTAGAAGGGAGCGTTTTTTGGTATTGGCGAATAGTCTTGATTGGAATTGGCGTACTTTTGTTATGGCCCCAACTGGATTTATTGTTCAGATTGGGCGGACTGGTTGTGCTGGCCGTCGTTTTTGTTACCACGCGACAATCGGCAACACGTTAAGAGCATGTTTTAAAAGTCCAATAATCAATCACTTATAAAATAGTGTCTTGCTTATAAAACAATAAGTTAAGTTGAGTTTTAAAACACGCTCTAAGGTAAAATCCGTCCAAATCTGAAGGTTTGGATATTGTTCTTTTGCGACATCTTAGTATACTTAGGCATTTTTGGTGGTTTTTTCTTGTCCTCACCTGTGCCTTTTTGGCAGAGATATTTAAGGGCACTGCCAAACTAAAGTTTGGACTCCTGCTAGACTGCCAAACTAAAGTTTGGACTCCTGCTAGACTGAGAGCGCCTTCCCTCGTACCTTGGGATTAGGCTCTGGGCTTTGGAAAATACCCCATCAAGCCAATAGTCTGCTTTAGCAGACTTGATTTTTTAGCCTAGAGATTTATCTATAGTATTACTGTCAATGTTCTATTGACGATGCGACTATAGTTTGGAGTCCTGCCAAACTAAAGTTTGGACTCCAGATAGACTACTAGAGATTTATCTCTACGCTATGGTGGGTTAAATTTGATTTGATTTATTTCGCAACCATTCATATTAATATAGTCGGCCCAAAACTATTGATAACTATTGATATTGGCTGGACATTATCTAAAAAAAATTTACATTTTTTTATTTTTAAAGTAACATAAAGGTGCTTGAGGTGGTTAGCCTTCCACGTCAAAAAAATGGACTCTCAAGCATTCAAGTAACCTTAAGCTCTCATTAGGCGAGGGGATAAAGGGCTGATACTTCCTTATTCACTTCTATTAATAGTGTTGACTCATTTGTTGACATGTCAATAGTTGTCAATAGAATTGCTATCTAAAAGAATCCAACAGAGCTTTGAACTATGACTCGATTTACTTTATACTCATTGATGGTGTTTTTATCTGTACTGTTACCCGTCCAAGCGCAAGCGGGCGGCCAAGCGTGGGTGCTGGAGGTGAAGGGCGCTATCGGCCCCGCCACCTCGGATTATCTCAAACGCAGTTTGGAGGATGCCCGAGACGAGGGGGTTACTTTGGTCATATTGCGAATGGATACGCCCGGCGGACTTGATGTGGCGATGCGCGATATGGTGCAGTCTATCATCGCTTCTCCGATACCTGTAGTCACTTATGTCGCGCCTTCCGGGGCACGGGCGGCGAGTGCCGGCACTTATATTCTTTACGCCAGTCATGTCGCGGCGATGGCGCCCGGAACTAATTTGGGGGCCGCGACACCGATAGCAATTGGCGGGTTTGGGCTGCCGGGGGAAGAACAAAAAAATTCTAACGGGGATGACAAAGAGACACCCGCTGATAAGCCAGCCAAATCGGCCGGCGACACGATGACACATAAAATGGTCAACGATGCCGAGGCTTATCTGCGCTCTTTGGCACAAATGCACGGACGCAATCCCAAATGGGCCGCCGAAGCGGTGCGTGAATCGGCCAGTTTGTCTGCTCAAGATGCGTTGGAAAAGGGCGTTATTGACTTGATGGCCGTGAATATCCCTGACCTACTCAAAAAAATAAATGCGAGACAACTTAACGTGTTAGGTCAAGAACATCTGATTTTGACCACTGGGTTAGAGGTAAAAACCCTCAAACCTGACTGGCGAAATCGGTTGCTCTCTGTTATTACTAATCCTAATGTGGCCTATATTCTGATGCTGTTGGGAATTTACGGACTGTTTTTTGAGCTGTACAATCCTGGTAACGTGTTACCCGGTGTGATAGGGGGCATTTCTTTATTGCTGGCCTTGTTTGCTTTCCAAGTGTTACCGGTGAATTATGCCGGCATGGCACTGATTTTATTGGGTATCGCCTTTATGGTGAGCGAAACGTTTGTGCCCAGTTTTGGGGCGCTCGGCATTGGTGGCCTCATTGCTTTCATTATCGGCTCAGTCATTTTGATAGATACCGATACACCAGATTATGCGATTTCTCCTTCCATAATTGCGGGATTTAGTTTGGTCAGTTTTGTTTTCTTTGTATGGATTATTGGTATGCTCGTCAAAATGCGCTCACAGCCGGTGATGGGTGGACGGGAGGAAATGGTAGGGCAAGAAGGCCAGTGCTTGAGCAATGACGGTGGACAGTTGCGTGTCTATGTCCACAGTGAGGCTTGGAATGCCATTGCCCCAACCGACATCGCCCCCAAACAGTGCATTAGAGTGACGGGCATAGACGGATTAACCCTAAAAGTTGAGGCCGTTGAGGAAAATGAAAAATGAAAAATTGAAAAATTGAATTTTTGAAATTCAAATTACCAATCAGCTTTTCAAACACTTTTATAAGGATTTTAGTTATGAGTCAATTTGTTATCGGCATTGTTGCTGTATTTGTCATATTTCTGTTCTACTCGTTGAAAATTCTGCGCGAGTATGAGCGTGGTGTCGTTTTCTTCCTTGGGCGTTATCAGACTATCAAGGGGCCGGGATTGATTGTCCTTATCCCCGGCATTCAGAAAATGGTCAAGGTAGATTTGCGTACCGTGGTGATGGATGTGCCTAGCCAAGATGTCATCTCGCGGGACAACGTGTCAGTCAAAGTCAACGCGGTGCTTTACTTTCGGGTTATTCACCCCGATAAGGCCATCATCGAAGTGGAACACTTCCAACAAGCCACCAGTCAATTGGCCCAAACCACGCTGCGCTCTGTTGTAGGCCATCATGAACTCGATGAGATACTCTCAGAGCGTGATAAAATCAACAGAGACATCCAAGAACTTCTGGATAAACAGACGGATGCTTGGGGTATTAAAGTTTCTAACGTGGAAATCAAGCATGTTGATTTGGACGAGAGCATGATTCGAGCCATTGCCCGTCAAGCCGAGGCCGAGCGTGAGCGCCGCGCCAAGGTTATCCACGCCGATGGTGAACTTCAAGCCTCGGATAAATTGCTGCAAGCGGCGGAGATTTTGTCCAAACAACCTCAAGCCATCCAGTTGCGCTATTTACAGACGATGAACGATATTGCTTCTGAGGGCAAGACGCACACCATTGTCTTTCCGCTGCCGATGGATTTGATTAGCCCCTTGCTGGAATTGTTTGACCAGCAAGTCGGCAAAAAATAAGGGTTTGTAGTAGTCGCTTTAGCGTCTTTATGTTTGTAGGATTAGCCCCAACGGGGCGATATTAATAAAGCCTGGGGCTTAGCCCCTGGCAAGCCCCAACGGGGCGATATTAATCATCGCATCGCCAAAGCAGCAAGCGTTGGACTCCATCATTGTACAATTACCCATTTTACCCATTACCCATTGATTCCCTCTTTTTTTCCTCTTTTAAAGCCTCAATTGTTTGACCAGCAAGTCGGCAAAAAATAAGGGTTTGTAGTAGTCGCTTTAGCGTCTTTATGTTTGTAGGATTAGCCCCAACGGGGCGATATTAATAAAGCCTGGGGCTTAGCCCCTGGCAAGCCCCAACGGGGCGATATTAATCATCGCATCGCCAAAGCAGCAAGCGTTGGACTCCATCATTGTACAATTACCCATTTTACCCATTACCCATTGATTCCCTCTTTTTTTCCTCTTTTAAAGCCTCGGTTAAGCGTTTTATTTCTCTATCCATATCATTTTCCATTACCAAAGTGGCTTGTTCTATATCTCCAGCACGCCCTAGCGTTTCCAGTTGTTTACAAAGGGCAATCATGCCAATCGCCCCTAAATTAGAAGAACTCCCTCTAAATTTATGGGCGGCTAAATAAAGTGCCTCTCCATCGCCAGCGGTGATAGCTTGTTGTAACTCATTGATGTAATTGGGCAATTCATTAATAAATAAATCTATTAACCAATTGACACCACCACGGTTTATCATTTCCTGACGTTTAGAGGCAAGCGTAGTGAGAGAGAGTACGTTGTTATCGGGCATATGCTTTTGTTCCTCTGTAGTGGTAATTGGTAATGGGTAATGGGTAATTTTGGTGATTGTAGATGAACTGATTGTTTTTCAGTTTTGAGAATATTTTAGACTCACTTTGTAGTCACTATACTAAGCATGCGAATTAAGGGTTGAATTGAATATCTGATGTTACGCAGAGTGCAACGCGATGGGCAACCACAAGATTGGGGTAACCACAAGGGATTACCCCTATAATGACCCGGTTATCCTGTAGGGGCAATCCTTTATGGTTGCCCTTTTACAATGGTTTGGAATCAGTCTGCGTAACATCAGTGAATATTATGAAATCAATGACTTATAAAAACGTCTTTAAGATAAGTGATTTTATAAGTCTTTGTTCATTTCTTAATTCGCATTAAGCACCGCCATAAATTGAGCTTTTGTCTGTTGCTATTTAATAATATTTATCAATATTTATCAAGCTTTATCAAGCTTTATCAAGCTTTATCATATCAAAGAAACCGAAATCGAAATCGAAACGACAAATCGAAATGACATTTCATTTTTCAGTTTTCAGTTTTCAGAGCCAAACCTCAGAGGTTTTTTTTATTCGTCAGTTGGAACAGCATTTGTGACTGAAAATAAAAACGGTTCTTCAGTTGATCCTGGCATCTGTTTCAGTTGGACTTTGTAAGTCGTCACGGTGCCGTCAAATGCGGTAGGAACATCAACCGCCGGCAGGTATAATTGGCCTTCGCTCAGTGAGAAAAAACTGTGAGCGCAAGTTGAGCCGTCGGGCTTATCAGGGGGCGTTGGGCAATTCACTTCAATACCGCAAGAAGCCGGGTCTCTCTGACATTGTGCTTTGGTTTCTTGGATAGCTTCATTGAGGTTTGGGTTGACGCTAATGCCACAAGATAAGGGATCATTGAGGCATTGTTGTCGGCCTTCTTCGGTAGAGCCGTCTGTGTTTTGATTGATTTCTATGTCGCAATCGGCCGGATTATTGAGGCATTGTTGTCGGCCTTCTTCGGTAGAGCCGTCTGTGTTTTGATTGATTTCTATGTCGCAATCGGCCGGATTATTGAGGCACTGTTGTCGGCCTTCTTCGGTAGAACCGTCTGTGTTTAGATTGACTTCTATCTCACAGGAGGCCGGATCATCTTGACATTGTGCAACAGTTTCTTGTTTAATTTCATCTTCGGAGCGGCCGCTGGTGGCATAGAGACTGATGCCGCAAGCACGGGGGCTTTTTTTACAGAGTTCCATACCGGCCGCCAGTCCATCGTTGTATCCGTTAGTGTATCTTGCATCTGTGTCGGGCGGCTCGGAGGTAGATGGCGAACTCCCATCTGGCGAAGAACTAGAATCCGTATTTTCTTCTGCATAAGCGACTGGATTAAAGGCAAACAAGGCCGTCAAAATCAGTAGGCTTTGGTAAATTTTATTCATCTTCAAATACCTCCGTTTTATTGCTCATTGCTCATTGCTCATTGCTACCTTTCCCCAGGTTCCACCTCAATGCCATTAAGTTAAGGAATTAGAAACAAATAATCCCCCCGCCTTTGGTAAAGCCGTCGTCTAATAGCTGAAGTGCCCTAAAGGGCACTGAAGACTCAATGCCATATCGTGTGCTTATGAAAAAAATCCTGAATTTACCAGTCCCCTTTAGGGGACTTTAGCTTTGAGACAACGGCTTTACCAAAGGCTCTTTCTCGTTTATTCCTTAACTTAATGGCATTGAGGTTCCACCTGGGGCTATTATCTCGCGTAGCGAGTTACTGCGTTTCACATTCAACCCCTTTGGGGTTGAGGCCTTTTTGATATTTTTCAGAATTATGAGTTGAAATCCAATGGGGAAGTGTCGCCCAAGGTAGCCTTGGGTTCCACAAAAACGGGCTTTCATTTTAAAATCTGTCTAATTTGCTATTACTTATTACCTATTACCTATTAGCGATTATTACGCGAATGTGTTTTTTGTTCGCTGCACAAAGACATGACTTTGTCTGCAATCTCTGGCAGGGGTAATACATGGTCTATCCCACCCCGTTTGACAGCTTCGCCGGGCATTCCCCACACCACGCTGGTGCGTTCATCTTGTGCTACCGTTGTTGCCCCAGCATCGTGCATTTCTTTGATACCGCGAGCGCCATCATCTCCCATCCCGGTGAGAATCACGCCAATTGCATTAGGGCCCACATTTTGGGCACATGAACGAAATAGCACATCAACCGAGGGACGATGACGATTGACGGGGTTGCCTTGGTGCAAACGACAGATATAACGTGAACCTGAGCGTTCAACTAATAGATGGTAACCGCCGGGTGCGATATAAACATGCCCTGGCAAGATCGCTTTGTCATCTACCGCTTCAGACACGGTCATTGCTGATAGTTGATTCATTCGTATAGCAAAAGACAAGCTGAAGCTGGCGGGAATATGTTGGCTAATCAGGATGCCGGGTGTATGGGGCGGCATTTGCATCAGCAAGATTTTGATAGCTTCAGTCCCGCCCGTAGAGGCACCGACAGCAATAATTTTTTCGGTGGTTCTAAAATGACGAGGGCGTGGCGTATTCTCAATAATGACATCGGCAGAGTATTTAGGCGGAACCTTAAAAATTTTTTCCGGTAAGGACGATAAAGGGCGTACGCGGGCACCGGCGGCTGTCCTGATTTTGCTGATAATTTCTTCTGAGTAGGATTCAAAAGTTTGGGCAATATCAATTTGCGGTTTGGAGATAAAATCCATCGCGCCCAATTCTAACGCTTGTAGGGTGGTATCGGCCCCTTTTTGAGTGAGTGCTGATACCATCACGACGGGCATGGGCCGTAAACGCATCAAATTACTTAAAAATGCCAAGCCGTCCATGCGTGGCATTTCTACGTCTAATGTCAAGACATCAGGGTTGAAGCGTTTTATTTTGTCTCTGGCAATATACGGATCAGCAGCCGTGCCAACCACTTCAAGATCATGCGCTGAATTGATGATTTTTGTCAACATCTGCCGAATTAAGGCCGAGTCATCAATAACCAATACTTTTATTTTCGACACGCCATTCTCCCTGATATGCAGCTTAGGTAAGTAAGCCTCAATGCCATTAAGTTCACCCAAAAGCTTAACTTAATGGCATTGAAGTAAGCCTGGGGCGTTGCCCCAGGCTATATTAATGCCGCCCCGTTGGGGCTAATCATTAATCATTAACCATTAATCATTAATCATTAATCATTAATCATTAATACGCACCAAAGGGGCTTTCCTGGGGCTAAAAGAGATCAATATCACCGGCAATCGGTTGGCTTTCCAAACTACGCCGATAGGCCTTTTCACGTTGAAGAATCATTTGTTCCATCGTCCGCAGCTTTTTGACGCGCACCCGCCCATTGGCCGGGTAATAGAGTATTTTGCGTGGATAAATGCCGCCAAGGTCTTCCGCCAGTAGGGTTAAGCCTTCAGTTTGTATATATTTTTTGACAAACTCAATATTTTTTTGTCCAATATTTGCCATATTTCTCATAATACGTCCTCCCCCAAATAACTTTATTTCAAGATTTTCCCGTCGGCCACCGTGTTTTAAAATGTCGTTAATCAGATGTTCCATAGCAAAACTGCCATAGCGATTTGCCGCACTAACACGAGTGTTTTCCCATTTATCTATTGAGACATGGGGTAGCATAAAATGATTCATTCCGCCGATACCGCTGACACTGTCTCGAATACAGGCAGTCACGCAGGAACCGACGACTGTCATTAAAATTTCATCATGACGGCTGACATAGTATTCTCCAAGCAAAATTTTTGCCATACAACAGTTATTGCGATAATCCCAGTAACGTTTAATGTGTTTAAAACCGGGCAAAGTACGCGGCAACAAAGGTAGAACCATAGACAATTGTGAATTATGAATTATGAATTATGAATTATGAATTATGAATTATGAATTATGAATTATGAATTATGAATTGTGAACAGAAGGTCAGCGGAGCTAATTGTGAATGAATTTTGATAACGCCTAAGTTTCTCTTACTTATCATAGCCAAAATTATTTTCACCGTTTTGAAGTACGTTCAGTATAGTATGTTACTTGTTTTGTAGCTCTCAATTTAATTAGCAATGACCAATTACTAATGACCAATTACCAATCACCAATGACCCTTAGCAACATTTTACATACACCGTCTGTTGCAGCAAACGAAAGCGGGTAGTCAGTTGAAACAGATTTTCAGAGTGTCCTATCAATAAATAGCCATTATCATCAATGATATTGGCAAACCGTTCAAATAAAATTTTTTGCGTGGTTTTGTCAAAATAAATGACCACATTACGGCAAAAAATAATGTCAAACGGGCCGTGCATAGGCCAACTATCTATTAAATTAAGATGTTTAAATGTGATTAATTCCTGTAATTCTTCGGCAACTTGCACCTGTCGTGGGTGTGTATCCGATCCGTTTTTGAACCAGCGACGCAAGCGTACCGGCGAGACAGTTGACATTTTGTCTTCTTCGTAGGCACCTTGTTTACCTTTTTCAAGCACAGATGAATCTAAATCGGTGGCGAGAATTTTGACATCCCAGTCGGCCGGTACGATTTCTTTAACGACTGTCGCTATCGAATAGGCCTCTTCTCCAGTGGCGCAGCCAGCTGACCAAATTCTCAGACGGCGCGTGGTTTGTTTTTTGGCGAGTAGTTGTGGTAAGAGTACTTGTTCTAATAATTTAAAATGATGTGGTTCACGAAAAAAGGCCGTCAGATTGGTTGTCACCGCATTGACAAAATGTACCAATTCTTCTCCGCCGTCCGATTTTAAGCGCTTATAGTAACTTGAAAAGCTGTTTAAATTGAGGGCCCGTAAGCGACGCGATAGGCGGCTATAAAGCATTTCTTGTTTGTGATCGGATAGCTTGATGCCAGTCTGCTCGTTTACTAGTTGACGCAATCTCTCGAAATCGTGTTTGGTAAATTGAAATTCTCGCTCGTTCATTTAGGTATTCCTTAATTAATAAAAGCAACTACAAGGATTCGTTATAAAAACGGATAAAGCAACTACAAGGATTCGTTATAATAACGGATAACGCAACTAATATCGAAGGGGCAACCATAAAGGATTGCCCCTACATGACACGACGGTTCGTAGGGGCAATCCCACGTGCAAAGCCCTTACAATCCCACGTGCAAAGCCCCCTTTTGATTCCTGCAAAATACCTGATAATATGTGCTTCGGTACTTAGTTGTTGCAGTTCGTCTTCACAACATCCGCACCGTTAACACACCTTCCTGGGCTAAGATACAATCCACAACCGTTTGTGGCACAGGAGAATTAACATCAACCAAAGTACAAGCGATATCACCGCGTGATTTATTCAACAAATCCACAATATTAAGATTGACGCTAGCAATCGCTTTAGAAATGCACTCAATCATGCCCGGCACATTAGAATTAACAACAAGTAAGCGATGTCCACCGTTACGAGGCATTTCCATCTCCGGAAAATTCACCGAATGATGCACCGTGCCATCTTCCAAATAAGCGCGCACTTGATCTGCTACCATGACGGCACAATTTTCTTCCGCCTCTTTAGTAGACGCGCCAAGGTGTGGCAAGGTAATAACCTTTTCATGGCCTATTAAGAAATTATTTGGAAAATCACACACATAGCCATTAACACGGCCGGCCTTAATCGCCTCACAAACGGCCACTTCATCAACCACCCCGGCACGCGAAAAGTTGAAAATCATTAAACCGTTGCGAGCGTGTTGCAAACATTCAGTACTCAGCAAGTTGCGAGTGCTGTCTACCAACGGAACATGCACCGTCACAAACTTCACTTGTGACAACACGTCTTCGGCACTTAAGGCCTGTTCAACGTCCGCCGACAATTGCCACGCATTTTTAACGGTGATATGTGGATCATAACCAATAACTTTCATGCCCAACGCTTGGGCCGCATTAGCCACTTTAACGCCGATAGCGCCTAAACCAATAACACCCAACGTATTTCCCGCCAATTCAAAACCAACAAATTTCTTTTTGCCGGCTTCGACTTGTTTAGAAATTTCCGCGTCTGTGCCTTGTAAGTTGTGAGCATACTCCCACGCCGGAAAGAGATTGCGGGTCGCCGATAACAGGCACCCCAACACTAACTCCTTGACAGCGTTAGCATTAGCACCGGGCGCATTAAACACGGGAATACCGCGCGCGCTCATTTTATCCACCGGAATATTATTGACGCCGGCCCCAGCACGCCCAACCGCTTTCAGCGTGTTAGGGATTTCCCAGTCATGCATTTTAAATGAACGCAACAACACCGCATCCGGGTGCTGAATTTCAGAAGCCACTTCATAACGCTCACGCGGCAAACGTTCTAAACCTTTGGCAGAAATATTATTTAAAGTCAGTACTTTATACATTAACCTTTCCGTTTTGCAAAATCAGTCATAAAATCAATCAACGCCTTTACGCCTTCCTCTGGCATTGCGTTATAAATACTCGCACGCATTCCGCCCACGGAGCGATGCCCGGACAACGTCAGCAAATCGGCCTCCTTAGCCTCCGCTAAAAAGGCTGGGCTTAAATCGGGATTTGCCAGCGTAAACGGTACATTCATCCAAGAGCGATAACTCGGATCAACCGGATTATTATAAAACGCCGAACTATCAATGGCGGCATACAACATCTCAGCCTTGCGCTGATTGCGCTTACCCATTTCTGCCAAACCGCCCAACTCCTTAAGCCATTTAAATACCAACCCGGCGAGATACCACTGGTATGTCGGCGGCGTGTTATACATCGAACCGCTCTTAATGTGACTTTTATAACTCAACATCGTTGGCGTATCAGGCTTGACATTATTTGCCAACTCCTCACGTATAATCACAACCGTTAACCCGGCCGGGCCGATATTTTTTTGTGCCCCCGCATAAATCACCCCATATTTAGAAACATCCAACGGGCGCGACAAAATCGTTGAAGACATATCCGCCACTAACGGCTTATCGCCCACCTTTGGCAGGCTATGAAACTCTAAACCGTGAATCGTTTCATTAGGCGTATAATGAACATAAGCCGCGTTAGGATTCAATGTCCAAGTGTTCGGTGCCGACACCGTCGTAAAATTATTAGCGGCCGAATCAACCGCTAAATTAACTTGGCAATACTTTTTCGCCTCAGCAATGGCCTTTTTTGACCACATCCCGGTGTTGAAATAATCCGCCTCGTTATGATGGCCGCCCAACAAATTTAACGGCACCATCGCAAACTGAGTAGAGGCGCCGCCTTGCAAAAACAACACTTTGTAAGTCTCTGGAATATTTAACAATTCTCGCAAATCGGCCTCAGCCTGTTCAGCAATCGACATAAATTCTTTACCGCGATGGCTCATTTCCATCACCGACATGCCGGCACCTTGCCAATCAAGCAACTCAGCTTGGGCTTGCTCCAACACCGGCTCGGGCAACATTGCAGGCCCTGCACTAAAATTAAATACTCGTGACATAGTTTATCCGATTCCTAACTGTTAACAAACGTTAACAACAGCACTCATGAAAATGGGTGAATCTACCAAAGGCCATCGAATCCATAATGGATCGATTGCCGCTTTGTACAATCCTTATTTGCTTAGGGAAACGCAAAAAGCGCCGATTTGTCAATCTCAAGCCAACAGCTTTCACCAGTTGTCTAAAAGCTAAAGTACGTATCAGGGCACTGCAAGAGGCTCAGTAGGCTTTAGCCTACTTTCGCTTTTAGACAACGGCTTTAGCCGTTGGCTTTGTACAATCCTTAAGTACTGAAGCATAAATTTTCGGGTATTTATCGATACGCCAATATCGAAGGGGCAACCATAAAGGATTGCCCCTACATGACACTTCGGTACTTATTTGCTTAGGGAAACGCAAAAAGCGCCGATTTGTCAATCTCAAGCCAACAGCTTTCACCGGCTTTAGCCTCAATGCCATTAAGGGCTTTGCACGTGGGATTGCCCCTACAAACCGTCATGTCGTGTAGGGGCAATCCTTTATGGTTGCCCTCACTTTAGCTTTAGCCGTTGGCTTTGTACTGCAAGAGGCTCAGTAGGCTTTAGCCTACTTTCGCTTTTAGACAACGGCTTTAGCCGTTGGCTTTGAGGTGGTATGGATCCTTCCGCGATCCTGCACTAGTTCATTCCAGTTGATGGCCCACAAATAAGGGTTATTAACCTATTAATGCAAGGGTTTAATCTAAAAAAATGTCTGTTTAATTAATTGTCATCAAATATTGACAAACAAAAATCCAGTCTAATATAAAAATAATATAACACAGTTTTAAAAATTTTAAGCAAAGTCATTTGGTACTTGGTACTTGGTACTTTGTCGGGTTCCTGACGCTGCGCCAAGAAACCCTACAAATCTGATAACTGATTTCTTTGCTCCCGTTTTTTAAGCAAAACTTTTCAACCGAAATGATAACTGATTCAGACGCAAAAGTTTTTCCTGAAAAACTTTTCAACCGAACTGCTAACGGAAAAATATTGCTCAACTATACGGAACGTACTTCAAATCAGTGAAAATTAAAAATTGAACGGCTAATTAAATTAATAATTAAATTATAGACTTAGATTAAATAAGTCATTTTTCATTTTTCATTAGTGTAGCGCCCATAAAATTAAAATGTCTCAATTAAAAACATCTGAATCTTCAGCCATGACTGCTGCCACCAAACCCCGCCGCGCCCTACCAACGGGTTATCAATTAGAAGAATATTGTATCCTCTCCATTCTCGGAGAAGGTAATTTTGGCATAACTTATCTTGCTCAAGACACCAAACAAAATTATCAAGTCGCGCTCAAAGAGTTTTTTCCAGACGAGTTAGCCGAACGGGAAGAGAACTACAACATCCAGCCCTACTCTCCGCAGGATGAAAAAAATTTTGCTTGGGGTTTAGGGCGATTTCTCCAAGAAGGACACGCGCTCGCCACGTTTCACCATCCTAACATCGTGCGCGTATTACACTATTTTGAAACGCATAACACCGCCTATCTTGTCATGGAATATGAACAAGGGCAAAGTTTGGCGAATATCTTGAAAATCGGCGGAACGCTAACTGAGGCAGAAATAATGGAAATTTTGCCACCGCTGTTAGAAGGTTTAGAAGCAGTACACGAAGCCGGTTTTCTGCACCAAGACATTAAACCCGACAACATCTACTTGCGTGACAAAAACCATACGCCGGTTTTACTGGATTTTGGCGCGGCACGTTATGCTTTGGGACAACTTCGCCGTGATGTCACGGCCATTGTCACCCCCGGTTATGCGCCGTTTGAGCAATCTCAAATCAAAGGCCCCCAAGGCCCTTGGACAGACATTTATGCGTTGGGAGCGGTATTATATCGTACTATCGCTGGCAAAACACCGGTAGAAGTCTTAGAACGAATTGATGCCCTCAAGCGACGTAAAGAACCTGATCCATTAGTGCCAGCCATTAAGATAGCTGGCAAAAACGCTTCTGAGCATTTCTTGCAAGGCATTGATTGGGCATTACAAATCGCAGAGGAAGATCGGCCCCAAATGGTGCAACAGTGGGCAAAAGCACTGTTGTCTAAAAAATCCTATAAGTCACTGAATTTATATAAAGTATACCCCTATCCAGCGCCGACTAAAGGAGGATTCTTCAATCAGTGGGTTTTTGCCGGCATGATAGTCGCAATGATTGGGTTAAGTGTCGGCTATGTGTTTTATACGGAACAACGCTTGACACAGCTACAGCAACAAACCTTAAAATTACAAAGACTGCAACAATCGGCGGCCGATAAAGCGGCTGTACAAAAAGCCCTTGAAAAAACACAACAGCAACTTGAAGAAGTCTTGAGCGCAAGACAAACTGAACAATGGCGCTTGGCGCAATTACAATCTGAAAAAGCGGCCTTACAGCAACTCCTTGGAAAAACACAATGGCAGCTTGAACAAGCTGAAAAAGCCAGAGATAAAGCACAGCCGGGCAGCCTCATTCGTGATCGTTTACAAGAGGGTAGCCATGGGCCAGAAATGGTGGTGATTCCGGCGGGGCGGTTTCGTATGGGCGATATTCAGGGCCGTGGAGATGACAATGAGCAGCCCGTGCATTGGGCATCAGTGGAAAGCTTTGCGATAGGACGCTACGAAGTCACTTTTGCCGAATATGATCGCTTTGCCGAAGCCACCGGTAGGAAAAAACCAGATGACGAAGGTTGGGGACGAGGCCTTCGGCCGGTGATTAACGTTTCTTGGTACGATGCCACCGCTTATGCCCAATGGTTAAGTCAACAAGCCGGGCACTTATACCGTCTGCCAACGGAGACGGAATGGGAGTACGCGGCACGGGCTGGGACGGTGACTCCTTATTGGTGGGGCGATAAGATTGAGCCTAACCTCGCTCATTGTAAGGGTTGTGGCACGGAGTGGGATAAAACCTCCCCGGTAAGCTCCTTTGCTGCTAACTCCTTTGGTTTATATGATATGAGTGGCAATGTTCGGGAATGGACTTGTTCAGAATACGAGGACAGGTATCGCGGCAAAGAACAGTTGTGTATTAATCGCCAAAAGAGTGCCAGTTATCGTGTGGAACGCGGCGGTTCTTGGGCCCATTCACCGAAGTATCTGCGTGTGTCTTCTCGTTATTGGAGTCGGCCAGAAAATCGGTATAATAATGTTGGATTTAGAGTGGTTAGAAAGTAACGTTTTTATTTAAAATTTAACCATTGTTTTTGTAGGGCTATTGGTAGTGGTTTGGGGGCCATAAAACCATTTGGAAGTTTAGTACAACGAAACTTAGTACACTTAATCTTGCTTGTTTGTAGTAGTCGCTTCAGCGACTGAATGTTTGTAGTAGAGTTTGTAGTAGTCGCTTCAGCGACTGAATGTTTGTAGTAGAGTTTGTAGTAGTCGCTTTAGCGACTGAATGTTTGTAGTAGAGTTTGTAGTAGTCGCTTTAGCGACTGAATGTTTGTAGTAGAGTTTGTAGTAGTCGCTTCAGCGACTGAATCTATAAGTACTTCGTTCTGGAACGCCAAACTTCGTTCTGGAACGCCAATTACGCGGATAATCGAATTGGTAGTGAGTACGTCTGATTATGTTTGCTTAAATATAGTACAACGAATTACGCGGATAATCGAATTACAACAAATTGCGCTTAGTACAACGGGTTGCGCTTAGTACAACGGGTTGCGCGGATAATCGAATTACAACAAATTGCGCTTAGTACAACGGGTTGCGCTTAGTACAACGAATTACGCGGATAATCGAATTGGTAGTGAGTATGTCTGATTATGTTTGCTTAAACCTAGTATAGCGTCTCCTAAGTACTAAACGTAATCCTAAGCCCTAGACTTAGCACAATCAGTCGTACTCAATTCGCTTATCCACGTCATTCGCTGTACTAAGGGTAATCCTAAGCACTAGACTTAGCGCAATTCGTTGTACTCAATTCGCTTATCCGCGCAATTCGTTGTACTTAGGTAAATTCGCTTATCCGCGTAATTCGCTGTACTCACATACGCAATTAGTTGTACTTAGCGCGATTAGACTGGTAGTACAACGGATACGCGAAATAAACGGATACTTAATTCGCTTATCCGCGTAATTCGCTGTACTCACATACGCAATTAGTTGTACTTAGCGCGATTAGACTGGTAGTACAACGGATACGCGAAATAAACGGATACTCAATTCGCTTATCCGCGTAATTCGCTGTACTTAATTATAGACTTAATTCGCTTATCTGCCCGTAATTAGTTGTAATGCGAACCTTTAAAAACAACTACAGGGATTCGTTATAAGAAAGGATTAGTGCGTGGCGGTGTTTGGTTCTTAAAAGCAATCTCCTCGATTAGTTTGCGAGCCTTCGGTTAGTTATAAATAATAACTAACGAAGTCCTTATTTGGAGTCATATTAACCCTTCTTTTTGTATGGTTATTGGCACGGGTTTGGGGGCCATAAAGCCATTTGAAAGCTTTCAAACTTTGCACCAGTACTAAGAAGTTACACAGAGCCACTAAGCTAACGGAAATCTCTGTGAAACTCTGTGTAACTCCGTGTCTCTGTGTTGAAAATATAAGTAATTAACACAATCAGTCGATCTCAATCCGTTTATCCACGTCATCCTAAGTACTAACCGCCAGTTGCACTAGACTTAACACAATCAGTCGTACTCAATTCGTTTATCCGCGTAATTCGTTGTACTAAGGGTAATTCGTTGTACTAAGCGTAATCCTAAGTACTAGACTTAGCGCAATTCGTTGTACTCAATTCGCTTATCCGCGCAATTCGTTGTACTTAGGTAAATTCGCTTATCCGCGTAATTCGCTGTACTAAGCATAATCCGTTGTACTACGCGTAATTAGTTGCACTAGACTTAGCGCAATCAGTCGTACTCAATCCGTTTATTTCGCGTATCCGTTGTACTAAGCATAATCCGTTGTACTACGCGTAATTAGTTGCACTAGACTTAGCGCAATTCGTTGTACTCAATTCGCTTATCCGCGTAATTCGCTGTACTCAATTCGACTCTTAATTCGCTTATCCGCGTAATTCGCTGTACTCAATTCGACTCTTAATTCGCTTATCCGCGTAATTCGCTGTACTCAATTCGACTCTTAATTCGCTTATCCGCGCAATTCGTTGTACTTAGGTAAATTCGCTTATCCGCGTAATTCGCTGTACTCACATACGCAATTAGTTGTACTTAGCGCGATTAGACTGGTAGTACAACGGATACGCGAAATAAACGGATACTCAATTCGCTTACCCGCGTAATTCGTTGTACTCAATCCGTTTATCGGGCGGTCATCCTAAGTTCTAAGCGTAATTAGTTGTACTCAATTCGCCCATCCATTCTTATGGCGAGCAACAACAACCCCACAGCCCGCATGTAGGCACTCCTAAAAAAATAGCGTCCGCGCTTCGCGCGGTAAAAAAAAAGGGAAAAGGGTAAGAGTTAAAAGGTAAAAGTGTTACAGCATCCTGACGAGCCGCGCACCCTGCCCGTCGTTGCGGAAAGTCGGCGCGTCCCTGTAACGGTCCGCCGACCGCGCCCACCTCGCCTTGATGTCCCACGAGGCCCCGCGCACGGCAAAGCGGCCTACACCCTCTTCACTCATTAAACTAACCAATTCTTTTCCTTGATAATTTTCCTCAAACGCCGAGCCCGTCCATTCCCAGATGTTGCCGTGCATATCATAAAGTCCAAACGCATTGGGCGGATATTTAGCAACCTCGGTTGTCTCACCAACCGAGCGATTGTAGTTAGCTAACTCAGTAGTAATCACATCGCCCCAACAATAGGCGGTAACACTACCGGCACGACAGCCATATTCCCATTCCGCCTCACTAGGCAAGCGATAATCTTTACCTGTTTTTTCAGACAACCGCTGACAAAATTCCACCACGTCAAGCCACGAAACATTTTCCACCGGGCGATTTTCGCCTTTGAAATAAGAAGGATTATTGCCCATCATCTCTTGCCATTGCGCTTGGGTGATAGGATATTTGCCCATATAGAACGGCTTAACGGTGACTTCGTGTTGTGTTTCCCAAGCATTATTTCTGTCTTTCTCCGTTTCAGGCGAACCCATTAAGAATATGCCGCCCGGTATATACACCATTTCCAAAATCACACCCTTGCCCAAGTCTTCGATTTGATAACGGGCTTGTTTAGGCTCGTTGCGGATGATTTTGCCGTTAGCATCAACAATGACGATTTCAAAACTGAAAAGTTGGCCTTTTTTCTCTTCCTCGGCTTTTTGTCGCGCTATTTCGGCTTCGCGTGCGCGTTTTTTTTCTGCCTCCGCCTTTTGTCGAACAGCTTCTATTTCTTTATGTACGCGATTTTTTTCTGCCTCGGTTTTTTGTAAAGCAATTTCGGCATCGTCTGCGCGGCTTTTTTCCTGTTGAGCTTTTTGTCGGGCAATTTCGACTTCTTTGTGTGCGCGTCTGGTTTCATCCTCGACTTTTTGTCGAGCCATTTCGGCTTCGTCAGCGCGGCTTTTTTCCGCCGCTACCATTTGTTGGGCAATTTCGACTTCTTTGTGTGCGCGTCTTTTTCCATCCTCGGCTTTTTGTAAAGCCATTTCGGCATCGTCAGCGCGAGTTTTTTCCGCCGCTGCCATTTGTTGGGCGGTTTTTATTTCTTTGTGTGCGCGTGTTTTTTCCTTCTCGGCTTTTTGCAAAGCCATTTCGGCATCGTCAGCGCGGCTTTTTTCCGCCGCTGCCATTTGTTGGGCGGTTTCTATTTCTTCGCGTGCGTGGTTTTTTTCCACCTCGGCTTTTTGTAAAGCCATTTCGGCATCGTCAGCGCGTGTTTTTTCTTGTTGCGCTTTTTGTCGAGCCATTTCTACCTCTTGTGTGCTTTCCTCATCCTTCTGTGATCCATCCCCAAATATCTTCTCAAAAAAAAACTTATTCTTACACCCCGCTTTTCCGGCGCTCGGAATGTGTTGTCGTGCGCGGCTTTTTTCATCATCCGTTTTTTGCCGAGCCATTTCCGCTGCGCGTGTACGCTTTTCAATCCACGTTTTATCAAGCTTGTCTAACAAACGAGATAGCTGCGTAATAACACTTTGTATCGTCGGGCGTTTATCGGGATGTTTTCTAAAACACGCCAATAACAATCTTTGTAATTCAGGTACATCAGGCAAATCATCGGGATGCGGAAACCGAGGGCTTTCTCCGCTTAACAAATGATACGCCGTCGTACCAAACGCATAAATATCGCTCTTAGCCGTCGGTTGCCCATAGTCGTCAGTTTCACCCAATTGCTCCGGTGGCGCATAATCAAGCGTACCAAAAACCGCCTGTGCAAACTGCGTTTTATGGCTGTGCACTTGCGTCAATGCCGTTTGTTGTTTAAGCGACGTCGCCACCCGCGCTAATCCAAAATCAATGATTTTTACCATTAAGCCATCTTCAGTCTGCTTAAAAAGCAAGTTAGCTGGCTTTAAATCCAGATGAAAAACCCCAGCATCATGGGCAACGGCTAAACCCTCAGCAATTTGCAACGCGACTTTTAGCCCTGTCAATAAATCCAGCTTACCGTATTTTTTGATCCAAGCTTCGCCATCTATAGCACCCTCAATATACTCAGTCACAAAATAAGGGCGTTCCTGATTGCCGGCATTCACAAAACCACAATCCAACGGCTTAGGCGTATAAGCACTTTGTAAATTGTGCATAATAATCGGCTCCCTAAACACCTCATCTCGCCGCCCCTTGCGCCCTTCCCAAAACGTTTTAACAACAACAGGCTTTTTACGCCATTGATCCTGACACAAAAACACGCAGCCCATACCACCAGCCCCTAGAATACTCACTAGCGGATATTTCTCCACATCATGCAACGCATACTGCCAAACATTAATAGAGTATGCATCCTGTAACGCCGCTAACGCTTCGGCATAATCTTTGCCGCGCAAATACACTTGAAACAAATTAAAATAAGCTAAAGCCCGTTTATCATCTGACGGCGCACACTCAAGTGCTCGCAAAAATTGTTGCTTCGCCCTTTCCAAATCGCCCCGCGACGAAAAAATACTGCCCTCAATAATCGCAACCTGACTTTGATACCGTGAATTTTTCCTAAGCGACGGTTTTAACAGCGCAATCTCATCCTCAAGCTGACGCAAGCGCGCACTATCATAATACGTAAACTCATGATGCACGCTGACTTGTGGCGACAACCCCATTTGCGCCATCGCCTCCAATATCCGATCCAACTTCTCATCCATACCCTTTACCAACGGCATCAACTCATCCAACCATGTCAACACCACATCAACTTTTTCAGTTATCAAACCCGCCCACACTTTAAAATCAGCCGATAACTGCAATAATTGCTCATGGCTTTGCCGCCAAGCCGCTTGCGCTTTTTGCAACATCACCGGTATTTGCTTTAACTCATGCTCAATAGCAATCGCTTGCTGCTGCAAACCCTGCAACGCATGCATCATTTCACTTCCCCGCGCAAAATCATTCGCTTGCATTGCCGCCGCCATCTGTTGTTTTTGCTCATCTAACTGGCGCAACAACTCAGCATGTTGTTGCTCAAGCGTCGCCGTCAAACTTTGTTGAGCCGTTTTAATATCACGCACATCCACCCACAACCCAGCGCGTTGCAAAGCCGCAAACGTCTCTTTAACACGCGGATGTTGGCGCAACTGCTCATGAAAGAAAAACAAGATGGCATTGCCCAATAAATCCTTATAGCGCAGAAAAGCGACAAATTCATCCCAATCATCGCATTTTTCGCTAGGGCTGAGTTTTTCTAACTGTTTTAGCACAAAATCCGTAATAGAAATAGGGCCTTTATAGCTAATGATGGCCGTCAAATCGGCCTCCGTCAGTGCCGCCGCGGCCGCATCCTGAAACAACTGCTTTTTGTAAGGAATTAACACCCGACAATTTTTAATCGCATTCGCCCGGAAATCGGCCGACATCCCGCCTTGTTCAGAGGAATCAGAGTCAGGTTTAAAAAAGACAGCATTCAAAAACGGCTGTAAGTAATTGAGCTCTATTTTGTCAGCAAACTCCCGCTCCAATTTAGAATGCCTTAGTTTTTGCAGAAAAGCCAATTTTTTCTCTGGGGCTGCCAACCCAGCCGCGACGGTAGCAAGGGCATAACCGTAGCTATTTTGAATAGCAGCGTTTATTTCTTTAGACGATAAAGTAAAATGATTCTTAAGAATCACAACAGCCTTATCACCGGCGCGTGCCGCGAGCTCGACGACAGCAGGACTGTCTAATAACGAACTAAGGCTGATTTGTAAGAATGAAGGTAATGACATAATTTCAGTTATCAGTTATCAGCAACTACAGGGATTCGTTATAACAACTACAAGGATTCGTTATAATAAAGGATTAGATCGTGCTGGTGTTTGGACTCTTAATTCGCTTATCCGCGCAATTAGCTGTACTATACTCGACTCTTAATTCGCTTATCCGCGCAATTCGTTGTACTATACTCGACTCTTAATTCGCTTATCCGCGTAATTCGCTGTACTAAGCGCAATTAGCTGTACTCAATCCGTTGCACTAGGCGCAATGAGTTACACTTAATCAGCGGTTTGAGGGCCATGTTATGAAATTGAATCACTGAAATGGAGTAATGGCCCTCAATTGAACCAACAGTAGGACAAATTGGGCACAGCCATTATAATAAATCTAGCACAACGGATACGCGAAATAAACCGATACTTAATTCGCTTATCCGCGCAATTCGCTGTACTAAGTAAAAGCAACTACAGGGATTCGTTATAATAACGGATTAGTGCGTGCCGGTGTTTGGAATCTTAATTCGCTTATCCGCGTAATTCGCTGTACTAAGCGTAATTCGCTGTACTCAATCTTCAATCTTAATAATGACGACTACCACCGAAAACCGCCACGCCCTACCAACGGGCTATCAACTACAAGACTACCGCCTCATATCCATCATAGGACACGGCGGTTTTGGCATCACCTACCTAGCCAAAGACACCAAACTCAATCACGAAGTCGCCATCAAAGAATACTTTCCCAACGACTTAGCCATCCGAGAAAATGACCACAACGTCCACCCCAAATCTCACCAAGACAAAGAGAACTTTGCGTGGGGATTAGAGCGATTTCTCCAAGAAGGGCAAACACTCGCCACCTTTCAACACCCAAACATCGTGCGAGTGCTACGCTACTTTGAAGCGCACAACACCGCCTATATTGTTATGGAATATGAACAAGGACAAAGTCTATCGAGCGCCATAAAAAACAAAGGCACAGCAACCGAAGCCTTCCTTCTAGAAATAGTGTCGCCACTACTAGAAGGCTTACAAGCCGTACACGAAGCCGGCCTTCTGCACCGAGACATCAAACCCGATAACATCTACTTGCGCGACAAAGATCATAGTCCCGTTTTACTCGACTTTGGCGCCGCCCGTTATGCCATCGGTAGCCGTAGCCGCAGCGTCACCACAATTGTCACTCCCGGTTATACGCCGTTTGAGCAATACCAAACTAAAGGCGATCAAGGGCCCTGGACAGACATTTATGCGTTGGGCGCCGTACTCTATCGCATTATCAGTGACAAGATACCGGTAGAAGCCCCAAAACGAGTCAATGCCATCAAGCTCCGCGAAGAAGCAGATCCGTTACCACCGGCCACCAAGATAGGCCGCAAACACTATTCGGAGCGTTTATTGCGAAACATTGATTGGGCCCTAGAAATTGCCGAAAAAGACCGCCCACAAACAGTATCACAATGGGCCGAAGCCTTATTACCTCCGCCTTCGCCTACTGAACAAGCTAAACCCGTTAAACCAGTCAATCGGCCGATTTGGCCGATTTATCTGGTGGGCGCGATAGCAATCACCCTCACACTGGGCTATGTTATTTACACATCACAGCGCTTAGCGCAATTACACCAGCAACAACAAGCGCTGCAACAACGCGTTGCGGAAGTACAACGGCAACTTGAAGAAGCGAACAAAGCAAAAGACGATGATCAACAACAATTAGCAGAATTACTCCTAAAACAAGCAACCCTGCAACAAGCGCTGTCCAAAATACAACGGCAAGTCTATCTCGCCAGTAAAGCCAGACAAGCGGATCAAGCGGCCCTACAACAAGCCCTTTCCAAAGTACAACGACAACTTGAAGACGTTGATGCCAAAATCTATGGCACAATATTCCATGACTATTTACAAGACAAAAGTTTAGGGCCAGAAATGGTCTGGATTCCCGCCGGACGCTTTAAAATGGGAGACATTCAGGGCCAAGGTGATAACGACGAACAACCCGTGCATTGGGTATCAGTGGAAAAGTTTGCAATGGGGCGCAGTGAAGTCACTTTTGCCGAATATGATCGCTTTGCCGAAGCCAGCGGCCGAGAAAAACCGAATGATAACGGCTGGGGGCGAGGCAATCGCCCGGTAATCAATGTCTCAATGGCAGACGCCACCGCTTACGCGACATGGTTAAGTCAACAAACCCAAAAACAATATCAATTGCCCACCGAAGCCCAATGGGAATACGCAGCACGGGCAGGAACAGAAACACTCTATTGGTGGGGCAATGAAATTGGCTCTAACCGCGCCAACTGCGACGGCTGTGGCAGTCAATGGGACAACAACAAAACCGCCCCAGCGGGTTCATTTGCCCCCAATCCTTTTGGACTATATGACACCGTAGGCAACGTTTGGGAATGGGCTTGTTCAGAATATCAAGAAAAATACAACGGAAAAGAACAAGCCTGTGCAACCATCCCAAATAATAATACCACTCTTCGCGTAGAACGCGGCGGCTCCTTATACAACTACCCAAAAGCCCTACGTGCAGCAAACCGTTACAAGAAATCGTTTGACTACCGCAACGCCAGCGTTGGCTTTCGCCTCTGCCGGACTCAGTGATCAGTTATCAGGAATCCAAACTTGAGTATTTATAGTTTGTAGTAGGCGCTTTAGCGCCTAAGTTTGTAGTAGGCGCTTTAGCGCCTAAATTTCTAAGTTTGTAGTAGGCGCTTCAGCGCCTAAGATTATAATAACAAACACTTCAGCGCCTTAGTTTGTAGTAGGCGCTTCAGCGCCTAAGTTTTTTTTATCAATTTTATTAGAATTTTCTCTACAAAAATGACGAGGTTATTTTGTGACAAGCCATTAGGCGCTAAAGCGCCTACTACAAACGTTACCTACTAGAAACTTAGGCGCTAAAGCGCCTACTACGAGCGTTATCTACTAGAAACTTAGGCGCTGAAGCGCCTACTACAAACTTGCTAGAAACTTAGGCGCTAAAGCGCCTACTACAAACTCAGGTTTTAAAAAATCCGTCGGTTTATTTCTTGCATAATCCGAGCGGCAATTGGTAAAAAATGATATTTATCATGCAGTTGCTGAAATTTTTCTCTTTTGACAAACCAACGGCTTCTTGTATCGAGGTACACAATCTCCGCCCTATGATCATTAAGCCACTGGGAATGAGGCCGTTCGCTGGGTTGAGATGAGGAAATCTTGTCTAATGACCGTTGCAAGGTCAATAAACGTAACAACTTCAATTCAACCGCACTTTCCAGTTCAACTTCTTGGTTGGCACGAGTGAGAAAATGGTATAAATCCACCAAATCTCCAAAACTGGCTCGGCGGTTGTTTAATTTATTGTTAGCCACCTCAATATAAGCTTGAGCGCGTCTGTCAGGGTTGAAAGACATCGTATATCCGCCATATACCCAGCCTTCATCATAATTGGGTGTTGCTATCCGGTACCACGCTTCTGGGCCTTGGTTCGTCTCTAATTCGGAGACAATTGTACCAATTTGTAATATTGCGCCTTTTTTGGCATTCCGTCGCGGAAGTTGACGTAAACGTACACCGGCCCCCGTCATAATTCGGAGCGTTCCACTGGGGAGTCGTGCTTGTGCCGCGGCCGCTCTTTCTCTGGCTTCGGCTCTCTGACGCGCTTCACGATCACTTTGAATCGTCGCAGATTCACGTTCACGACGGGCTTTTTCAGCAGCCGCGGCCGCGTCTTCTGCTCTCTGACGCGCTTCACGTTGCGCTTGTGCCACCGCTGAACTTTCCATTTCCGTTGGTGGAATTGGCTGTGGCTGGTTACTTCCCTCTACGAGACGAGGGGCCCCTTGTTCTCCGGCGCCAACGTGAGCGAATTGAGGAAGGCTTTCCTCTTCAACGCGAGGGTTTTCTTCAGCAATGCCGGCTTTATCAAGCTTCATTTGATAATATAGCCAGCCGCCACCTGCTGCCAAAAAAACCAGTAAAAAAACCACAGCCATCCCAACACCTCGTCGCTTAGGCTTAGGAGAAGGCGGATTTTGCGGCGGCCGCGGGGGGGGTTGTGTGAGAGGCCGAGTCGAAGGTTCAATAGGGGGTGCCGGCGGATCAACGGGCCGTGTAGGCAAATCATCATCTATTTCTACTGACGGCCCAATGAACGGCCCATCCTTCAATAAAGGCTTTGGGAAAAGCTGGTTGCGCCATGCTTTAATACTTGGTGGCCGGTCTTGCTCATTAACGGCTAAAGCCCAATCAATCGCCGCCAAAAACGGTTCAGAATACTGTCCACGGCCGGCTTCGACAGCCGGTTTCAACGGATCGGACTTATTCCGCATAATGGCCGAAACACGTTCCGTGGCTTCGGACGGGATTTTGCCACTGACAAACCGATATAATACGGCACCAGTGGCATAAATATCTGTCCAAGCGCCTTGCTGGCCGCTATCGCTTTGATATTGTTCAAACGGGGCATAGCCGGGAGTCACAATCATAGTGACGCTGCGACTACGGCTACCTAAATCGTAACGCGCTGAACCAAAATCAATTAACAGAGGACTGCGATCTTTTTGCCGTATATAAACATTAGAGGGTTTAATATCACGATGCAGATATCCGGCATTATGTACGGTTTCTAAACCGTCTAAGAGCGTCGGTAAAAACGCCTTCAATTCTTCTTCCGTCGCGGTATCGCCCTGTTTTAGAAAATCGGCAAGGCTTTGCCCTTGCTCATATTCCATGACGATATAGGCCGTATTGTGGGCTTGGAAAAAATGCAAGACACGTACAATATTGGGATGTTTAAACTGAGCTAATGTCTGTGCTTCCTTGACAAATCGCTCCAAGCCCCAAGCAAAATCATCGGCATCGGTTTGGGATTTTGGCTGCACGGTATAATCATCAGTCTGGCGCACTGCCAGTTCATTAGGCAAGTATTCCTTGAGGGCGACTAACGCATCCAGTTGTGTATCTTTAGCCAGATAGGTAATACCGAAGCCGCCGTCACCAAGAACACCTTGGATTTGGTAATTTTCCAAGCGATAACCTATAGGCAACGCATTGCGATTGTCTGAAGTGTTATTCATGGTCAGTGATTCCTGTTTTGGTCATTGGTAATTAATAATTGTGAATTGTGAATTGTGAATTGTGAATTGTGAATTGTGACGAGAACGAAGAGAACGAAGTAAACGAATTAGGATTGAAGAAAAATTCATTTCCCCAAAATAGGTATAGTGCCCTTTAGGGTACTTTAGCTTTTAGATGGCGGAAGTTATTTTTTAGCCGATCCTTATTAATGAATATACACACGGACTTCGTTCCCATAGAGGAACACAGAGAAAAACGCTATTCAAATGTTTATCAAAAAATACGTATAGTGCCCTTTAGGGTACTTTAGCTTTTAGACAATGTTGGCGGAATTTTAGCCGATCCTTACTAATGAATATACACACGGACTTCGTTCCCATAGAGGAACACAGAGAAAAACGCTATTCAAATGTTTATCAAAAAATACGTATAGTGCCCTTTAGGGTACTTTAGCTTTTAGACAATGTTGGCGGATTTTGGTTTATCAAAAAGTTTGTTCCCGTGTTGAGTATAACTTAGTTTGCCCACTTAAAGAGCCAGCAACAAAACACCTACAAAAAGTATAACTAATGAAGCCGACAGAGGGCCATAACTTAATTTGAAAACCTTCAAAATCTTTTATGGCCCTCAAAACCGATACTCCAAATAACCCTAAAAATATAGGTAAATAACAGAGGCCAACGTATCACTACTCTGCCAAACTAACATTTGGACGACTGCTTGGACGACTGCCAAACTTTAGTTTGGACGACTAGTTGCTTGCGTGAGGCGATAAATCGCCTACTACAAACGGTTCTCAAAAAAAACGCTGTGCTGTCTATTTAAAACAAAGTGGGGTAGCGTTTTTCGCATTCTTGTCTTTTTTCGCGCGATAATTGGCTACGCACGGAGATAAAACCAGTCAATTGATCATCGCGTTTTGTCGGTGTCACGGTGGCATCGACCCAATAAAAACCGCCATCCTTGCGTAAGTTTTTGACAGCACCATGCCAGATGTGACCTTTTTGGAGGGTTTTCCACATCTGTTCAAAGATAACGGCTGGCATATCTGGGTGGCGCAAAATATGATGGGGTTGCCCCAACAGTTCTGATTCTTTGTAACCGCAGATATCTATTAAAAATTGATTCACGTAAGTGATGATACCTGAGGTATCAGAATGGGAAATGACGTGCCTTCCGGTGGGAAAGGGCGTTTCTATGTCAGTAACGATAGCAGTGCGTCGAGTCCCATCGAAATAAGTCATAGTCACTTCATGAACTTTGGGTGCTTGAATGGTGGATGTTGTCATTTTGTCTCTCAATATGATAAACAGCACTATCGGCGAGTTATTTATAACTACAAGAATTGTATATAATAAAGAATTTATTCGCTTAGAACTACAAGGATTATATATAATAAAGAATTTCTTCGTTTGGATTAGATAATGAATAAGTTTTAGCTTTTTTTTTGTAAAATAAAATAGTTCCAAAAACGCAAATAATCAGCAAACACTAAAATCCCTTATTATATACAATCCTTGTAGTTATCAGATAAAACCATGCCCACAAACTATCGCAACGCTCTACCAATTGATTATCGACTTCATTACTACCACATTCAAGCCATTCTTGGCAAAAGCCGTTTTGGTATCACATACCTTGCCCAAGACACCAAGCTCAATTCAACAGTCGCGATCAAAGAATATTTTCCTAATCAATTAGCAATCCGCAAGGATGATCAGCGAGTACAGCCTCAGTCTGATCTCGATAAAGAAAATTTCCGGTTTGGGCTAGAACAATTCATCAAAGAGAGTCGTGTATTGGCGCAATTGAAACATCCCCATATTGTGCCAATATTGCATATCTTTCAATCACATAGCACGGCCTATCGCGTGATGGCGTATGAACCCGGACAAAGCCTTGCTGAGGCACTCAAAAGCGGTGGTACGGCGACACAAGCCGAAATTGTGGCGATTTTGCCACCGCTGTTGTCGGCTTTGAAAGCTATACATCAAGCCGGTTTTCTGCACCTAAACGTTAAGCCGAATAATATTTACTTACGCGACAAAGACAATAGTCCCATTTTACTTGATTTCGGCGCGGCACGTCACGCACTCGGCAGTCGTAATAATAACCTCAGCATGATGGGAACACCCGGCTATGCGCCGCTTGAGCAATATCAAAGTATAAAGAATCAAGGGGCTTGGACGGATATTTATGCCTTAGGGGCGGTGCTATATTGCGCTATCAGTGGCAACCCGCCGATAGAAGCGCCGAAACGAGTTCAAGCCTTTAAGCTACAAAAACAGCCCGATCCGTTGCTCCCGGCAACACAAATTGGTCACGAACGTTATTCTAAACGTCTATTGCAAGCGATTGATTGGGCGTTAGAAGTGGGCGAAAAAGATCGGCCGCGAACGGTGGCGCAATGGGAATCCCATCTAACCCCAAAATCCCAAAAATCCCAAAAATATTCCCTAATCTCCCTTCTCAAAAAGGGAGTGAAATCGCCCCCAACGCCTCTTTTTCAAAAGGAGAAGCTCAAGGGGCTTTTTCAAACGAGGAAAGTGGCCGAAAAAGTTCGGCCGCAACCGGTGGCGCAATCCCACCTAACCCCAAAATCCCGAAAATCGCCGCTAACTGCCGTTTTTCAAAAGCGGGAATTTCGCCAGTCGGTTAAACGGATCATGGTAGCGGTTTTAGCCGTCATGATATTTGCCACTACGCTTAGCTTCGGCTACGTCTATTATGACGAAAAACGCTTAGTCTGGTTGAAACAACAACAACGTGAACGCATTGAAAATGAAAAAAGACGCGCGCGCGAACATTTATTAACGCTCTTACAACAGCCACCACGCCAAACATCAGCACGGACTGAACATCGACTTCCCCGCAAAGAAATACGTTCATTACAAGGACATGAAGGCGGCGTATGCGTTGACGGTTGCGTTGCGTTCAGTCCAGATGCACAACTTCTCGCGTCGGGCAGTTGGGACAACACGATAAAACTGTGGGAAGTGAGTACGGGTAACACGCTGCGAACATTGCGAGGGCATAAAGATTTAGTCTTGTCTATTGCTTTGAGTCCTAACGGACTACTGCTGGCATCGGGGAGCGCAGACAATACGATAAAACTGTGGGAAGTGAGTACCGGCAAAGCACTACAAACCTTGACAGAAGAAGACAGTTGGGTAGGAACGCTTGCTTTTAGCCCTGACGGGAAAATTTTAGCGGCCGAAGGCGCTAATAACACGATTAAATTGTGGGAATTAAACACCGACAAGGCCCCGCAAACCTTGACAGGGCATAAAAATGCTGTTAGTTCAATCGCTTTCAGTCCAGACGGCCGACTCCTTGCCTCTGCAAGCTTTGACAGTACCATTAAACTCTGGGAAGTCACCACTGGCAACGTACTACATACCTTAAAGGGGCATAAGGTTCTAACAGTTGCTTTCAGCCCCGACGGAAAAACCCTTGCTTCGGGCGACGCGGTAAGCACCATCAAGCTCTGGAATGTTCGCACCGGCAAAGCCCGAAAAACCTTGAAAGGGCATAAAAATTGGGTATTATCGGTCGCATTTAGCCCCGACGGGCGCATCCTTGCCTCGGCAAGCCATGATTACACCATCAAATTGTGGAATGTACGACGAGGCAAACTGTTGCGAACTTTGAGAGGGCATGAGAATGATGTCAACGCTATCGCTTTTAGCCCCGATGGCAAGATTTTCGCTTCCGGGAGCCGAGACAAAACTATCAAGCTTTGGCAGTAGATATTGTTGTATAGTACAACTAATTACGCGGATAAACGAATTGGTACTTTGATAGGAGAGTACAACTAATTATTGTAGAGTTATAGTACAACGAATTACGCGGATAAACGAATTGGTACGTTGATAGGGTAGTACAACTAATTATTGTATAGTACAACTCAATCCGCGTAATTAGTTGTACTCATTTCAACAGCCATCAAGCGCCAAAGAACAATTCGTTTATCCGCGTAATTCGCTGTACTCAATCCGCGTAATTCGTTGTACTCAATCAATCCGCATAATTAGCTGTACTCATTTAGACAATCCGTTATACTTACGCAACAACAATTCAGCATAACCCACCACAATCAAATCGTCCAACTGGCCCACTTCGACAAATCCCATCTGTTGGTAGAAGTGCCGTGCCTGTTGGTTGAATGACGAGACTAATGTCCAGAGATTGCGACAATTTGCTTGATGTAATTCGGCTTCAAGCCAACCTATCACATCACGGCCGAGTCCTCGTCCCTGTTGTGACGGAAACACGGCCAATAACTCTAAACAAGCGCCACGTAACCAAGGATAGCGCACACAAACCGCCCCAACGAGTTGTTGAGAGGCCACTATTCCGTATCTATAAAGCAATGGATCAGGCCCACACAAATAGTTTGATAACGTATCAGCCTTGTAGCCCAAAGTACGCCAAGGCTCCATTTGTACGAACGTTTGACTGACAGTGGCGGCATCTTCTTGGGTTAATTCGCGTAGGTGACACGCACTCAGCGTATAATTAGAGTGTGTAAAAGGATGCTTGGACATTAGCGCATTGTGTTGCTGGTTGTTTTGGTGAAACCTCAAAAACCGGTTTCTGGATGGACAGTATTTATAGAGTTATACGCCCGATGACTATAACAAGTAGTATAACTTATTATTTATGTTACAAATAATAAATATATACCAATAATGGGTAAAATATGAATATCCGTAATAAAAACAGCTGGAAAAACAGCGAGCTAACCACTGGTATTCCCTATATTTTTAATTATTGATTTTTCTAATTATACTCAACATGGGCATAACTTGGATTTCCTGGGGCGCTGCCCCAGGCTTTATTAATGTCGCCCCGTTGGGGCTAGAAGATAATTATTTAAGTTATTTTTGTTTCTCTTTTAGTCCAGTTTGTTCCATTTTTGAGTATAACTGATGTTACACACTGAACTTCCAAACCTTGAGATAAATCCCAAAGCTTGCAAGCTAAGGGAAGCTAAAACTAACTATAACGCGAGTACAAAATTGATTGATTCGGAAAACGCGATAAAAGGTCTTAGTCACCTTTAGGTTCCTGGACGCTTTTAGCCTTGGGATTTATCCCAAGGCTTGTGGAAGCTGAGTGCGTAACATGAGTCATTAACTCTGCCATTTTGAAAATCATAATAGCATTTTAGTAATTCATCGCTAAGGACTAAAGCATCTTTCATCCCATTTCCAGTAATTCTTGCAATGGCACATCGAAAAATCCAGAAGGAAATATTATTTTATCGCCATCTGCATTTATAAAATGGCCTCTGTGATTGATACCAATTGGTATAAAATCTTCTTGAATTGAAGGTTTATAATAAATTTTAATCTTGTCATAATTAATTTCTTGACTGTAAGCTTGAGGTTACGATTTTATAGACATTTGTGGACATATTATAATTTAATGCTAACATATCCTTAAACGTGTATAAGGATGCAACCAATCCAATATCCCCTCGCTTAGCCTTGAAACTAAGTCGCCAAAGGAAAACTTAGGGTTACTTTTTCTCAAAATGTTGTATGCACCGTTAGCATCAGCATTGATTAAAGTGCCGTTTTGTGAACGGTATAAGCCTCGTTTTACTCGTTTGCCACTGAACGAATGTGTCTTTTTGGGTTCGTATTTTTTAGGCAAAGAATCACCGTCAACAAAACTTGCTTTTGAAGTGTAGCTCTCATTTGTTACCTCTAGCGCAATGCCATGTAACTCAAGTTTATAGCGCAATTTATCTATAAACTGACCGAGAGATAAATTCACGAAGTTTTGATTGTTTTTTTTGCCTAGGTTGATTTGGTCAAGTGATTTAGCGACATCTCCAACCACAACCTTAGAAATGCCATTTTCAACACAAATCGATGTGACTTGATGAGTCGCTTTATGTAAATAATCGCCAATCCTCGCATTTCGCCTATCGGTTAGACGCTGTAAACGGTTTGACCATTTGAGGTTACGAGTCTTTTTTAAATGCGATTGAAGCTTAGCCAACCGCTTGTTATAGTGATGGTTTATGGATTTCAGCCGACGACCATCAATAATAAATGGCTTGTAAACGCCATTGGTCACACAAGTCGCTAAGTTGTTAAGTCCCAAATCAATAGCCATCACCTTATCGCTTGGCGATACAGCTACAACAATCTCATCGTCCTCATAAACCAAAATGGCCTCAAAATGCCTGTATTTAGGAACAATTTCAACTTGTTTAATCGTTTTGCCAACCAGTTGGGAGGGCAAGGGGAAACTTAAGCCCTTTTCCAAAAACACCTGATTATTTTTAACCGAAAAAGCTTGATAATCGTAAATAAGATTATCGTATTGCTTTTGTTTAAACCGTGGTGGTTTTGGTTGTCCTTTATATTTACTAGGATTGGTTTTAAAATCCTGATAAGTTTTAAAAAAGGACTTAAAATTTTTATCAAGTCGCCGTAAGGTTTGTTGAGCGACTTTAGCTTTCAACAACTTGTAGTTGACCTCTCCTTCAAGGTTTTCGACTTGCTTCATAGCCTTATCCATTTGCGGATAACTAAAATACTTGCCCGTTGCTTCAAAGGCTTGTAGCAAAATCCATAAAGTTTGGTTATAGAGATTCTTGGCGTGGCGGGTCAGTTCTCTAAGCCTTTTGAATTGGGATTTGTCCAAGCCCCTAATTTTCGTTTTTAGTGCTTTCTTCATTGAGCACCTCTATGGCACGTTTGACTCGACGTTTGGAATAATGTTTCATTGAAAAACAATGAATTAATTAATTATTTCGTTCATTATCTCCTCACTATCTAGTACTCAACCAAATTTAATATGATGGATAAATTTTTGATAACTTATTGGAAATAAAGTATTTTATTTCGCAAAAATCAATTGGTGGAGTACTAGTCTCTCGTTAGCGTTAAATTAGCCACAATTATTTCAGTCGAGAATTTAAGAAACAAGTGTTTAAACAATCCAAACCCAACACGGCTCAAACTGCTAAAGTAATTTATAATTATAAATATCTTGGAAACTTGCCCATCAATCACGTTCATCGAGCAAATCAAAAAATTGTTTGCGTTTTTCTTAGCAATCCCACTAGCAATATCAGAAAAAACCTTTAAGACTTTTATGCCTTTTAAAAACAAAAAGCTTCAAGCGTTTCTTACTTCCGTGTTAAATCGTTTTTTTGTTTGGGAGTCGAAACCCTCGCATTTTAAACGTTTAAATTTTGACGGCTCTTGCATATCTATTGGTAAACATCATCAGGGTTATAATCATATTGCCCTGACTTATGACCGTGACTTTAAATTTGCCTTGTTTAACTAACCTTGATAAGTGTTTTCGGCTGATGTTAGCTAATTTTAAAATTTATCCTGATCTATCTAATTTATTAGATAGACATTTGTCTATGTTGTCAAGATAAGGGGATATTTTTTTAGACTATATTTATTCCGGATTTCGGTAAACTCAGACAGATTAGCAATGCAGCGACTCAACAAATCTTTATTGATTTGAGAGTCGTATTTACTCAACAATAATATGCTTTGAATAATAGACGACTTACCGGTTGAATTTATCCCGGTTAAAATCGTCAAGGGCGGCAATTCAAAACGTTGTTTTTTTATGCACTTAAAATTGTCGATCTCAAGAAAGTTAAGCATGACTCAATTCCATTCTAATTTCATCGGCTTTATCAAATCGATATTTAACAGCATTACTGCTATCAATAGCAGTAAACATCTTGCTTTGATCCATTTCGGCTTTTAACGAATCCACTCTTTGTTTGAATTTCGAGCTATTAATATTTTCTGCACGAGGAAGAGCAAATGCGTAGCTTAAGCTCTCAAATAAGCCCATATTAATAGGACGACGACGTTCTGGATTGTCAAATCTATAGGCGTTATTCCCCAAAACCTTATAACAATTATTCATGGCATTGAGAAATAGATTTTCTAATTCAACTATTTTAGAGTCGTCATAGCTATTTATCTGCTTCATGACTGCGGCTAGAAATTCGTCAATATCACTTTTATATTCTAAGTTTCCTAATTGATTGGTTCTAAGGAGATAAAAACCTAAAAATCTTAAAATAAGATACTTATCTTTCATCCTTTTGGCAGAAATACCATTGTCTGTTGCCGATAGAAAACTCTCCAATTCAGATAATAGATTATCAGTTATCAGTTATCAGTTATCAAGACTAACTACCACTCGTAAGTACCCGTGCAGGTATTTTAAAAAATAAACCTAACAAAAACAATTGTGCCCATAACACTGGAAAACTCTTGCACGGGTACTTATGAACAATGGTCAGTGTACCACACAACCATTTAATTATAACCACAAGTGTGTGTTATGTCGGGTGGGCAACTCCCAACGCCGGCCTTCTCGCGAGCGCGAGATTGTGCCCGCTCCCCGGCCTTCCCCAGGTTTCATATTCAACCCCTTTGGGGTTGTGGCCCCATTCCCGGCCTTCCCCAGGTTTCGCCTCAATGCCATATCGTACCGCTTTTCGGTGAGGGCAACCATAAAGGATTGCCCCTACGCGACATGACGGTTTGTAGGGGCAATCCCACGTGCAAAGCCCTTAACTTAATGGCATTGAGGTTTCGCCTGGGGCTATTCATATTCAACCCCTACGGGGTTGAGGCCTAATAATTTTTGTGTAAAATATCAGACTAGTTTATGGCCCTCAAACAAGATGCTCCAAATAACCCTAATAATTTTATGTTAATAACGGTTTGGCTACTTATTCTGTTTGATGTGAGTGATTTTCCACTTTTCCATCAGCCTTTTTAATTTAACCGTCAGTCGCCACCTTTTTTTAGGTGTATCGCCTTTATCTTTACAGATGACTTCAACGGAAACTTCTGCATAACTTGAATTGAACTTGGTGAGTTCTACTTTAGGCTTGTTACACCAATCATTTTTGGCAATGAAGGAGCGCAGCTTCTCTTCGTTTGGCTTTTCCCATTGACGAATGACTGAATCGGCATCATTTTTGTTGATGTTATTAAAATAAGCTTCAACGACGATAAGAGACTTGCGACTTTAGTGATTTTCCATTTTCCGTTCACCTTTTCTAGTTCAAAAGTGATTCCCCACCTTTTTGGTGCTTTGCCTTTATCTTTACAAGTCACATCAATAGAAATTTCGGCATCGTACGAAGTTAAATTGAGGGGAACTATTTTTGCTATTTTACACCAATCCGTGTTGGCAATGATAGCGCGTAGCTTTGAAGGCGGATATTTCCATTTACGAATAGCTGAATTTGCGTAGCCCTTATCGATATTAGTGTAATAATCACGGACTAACTTGACAGCCCGACGACGTTCTTCTTCAGTATTACGGTGGGCTTGGTGAAGCTTACGGCGGGGTGGTAGCGCTTTTTTTCCATCATAAGGAGCAGCACGTTTTTCTCCGAAACGACGTTCTTGTTTAAGGCGAGCTACACGCTGACGCTCAAGACGTTGGTTTTCTTGTTGGAGACGATGTATTTCGTCGTCTTTAAGGCTATTTTGCTGCTCAAGCTCAAGACGTTTTTCTTGATTATCGGCCATTCTAGCGTCATATTCAGCCTTGAGTTGAGCGATTTCAAGTTCATGTCGTTTGGTTTGAGAATTTCTCCAGTCCGCTATAATAACAATAGCCAAGAATAAGAAAACCACAACGACACCCATAACAACGCTCGGTTTCCAACCTGAAACGGGCGTTGGTGTTAGGTGTTTTGTGGCGGATGGCGTAGGTTCAGGTGGCGGGGCCGGTATTGGCAACAGTTTGTCACGCCAAGTTTGCACAGTTTGCGGCCGGTCATTTTCATTGATTTGGAGGGCCCAATCAATGGCTTCCAGTAACTGCTGAGAGTAGCGCCCATGGCCGATTTCTACTGCTGGCGTTAATGGATCAGGTTTGCGCCGCATGATGGCTCCAATCCGCTCCGGCGATTCGGCCGGTATTTTGCCGCTGATAAGCCGGTACAATACGCCACCAAACGCGTAAATATCTGTCCACGTTCCTTGTTGATTGCCTTTCGTTTGTTCAAACGGCGTATAGCCGGGCGTGACAAGCGTTGTGACAGAACGGCTCCGACTGCCCACCTCGTAACGTGCCGCCCCAAAGTCGATTAACACCGGGCTGTTATCGGCCGTCCGTAGGTAAATATTGGCCGGTTTAATGTCTCGATGCAAATAGCCGGCGTTGTGTACGACTGATTAACACCGGGCTGTTATCGGCCGTCCGTAGGTAAATATTGGCCGGTTTAATGTCTCGATGCAAATAGCCGGCGTTGTGTACGACTGCCAAGCCGTCTAACAGCGGCGGCAAAATTCTTGTGATTTCGTTTTCGGTGGCGGTTTCGCCGTCTTTAATTAAATTCGCCAGACTTTGCCCCTGTTCATATTCCATAACAATATAGGCAGTGTTGTTCGCTTGAAAAAAACGCAACACGCGCACGATGTTGGGATGTTTAAATTGGGCTAAAATGTGGGCCTCTTCGAGAAATCGCTCTAATCCCCACGCAAAATTCTCGGTGTCTTTTTGGGATTTGGGCTGCACCGTCGAATTGCCTTCGCGCACGGCGATTTCGTTGGGCAGATATTCTTTGATCGCAACGGGCGCGTTTAGTTGCGTATCGTTAGCCAGATAGGTGATACCAAATCCGCCATCACCTAACACTTTTTGGATTTGATAGTCGTTTAAACGATAACCCGTGGGCAGCGCGTTGCGATTGTCTTGGATGTCAGTCATAATTACCTCCAATTGTTTCTCCGCTAAAGCCAGGGGCAACGCCCCTGGAAAGTCATCGCATCTATTTTTTCCACCGTTTCCCGGTTTAAATTCGCTAAACGTTCCCCATCAACGGAAATATATCTTGTAAACCGGTTAAGGACAATTCAAGATTGTCGCTGGCTTTCTCACACAGTTTTAAATTGTGCACAAACTGGGTAAGGTAATTTTGGTCAAATGTCGTCATAAGCGCACCCCGGTTTGTTTAGCAATTTGGTTGATTGGGTATTTTTTGTCGTTTGGGCAATGCATGATTAAATCAATTTTTTGATCGCCCAGTTGAATTTGTAGTGAGGTAACGACGGCTATTTTTTTTTGCCAACTTTGTGGGATTGGTTCCGCCGTTTCCACGTATAAGCCAATATCGCCTCCGCGTTTATTGTCATCGGCTCTGGAACCAAATAGCCAGATGCTGGCATTTTGACCAAATTCGGCGTGAATGGTTTGTACAATAATGTCTCTTTGGTGTGATGTTAAGCGCATATATAATGAAAAATGAAACATGAAAAATGAAGAGATTACCTAAGCAAGTCGATAATTTGATAGGAAATTTAATGAACGGTTCACGTCGTCATTTTCACGGCGTTGAAGTTCGTTCCGTGTAAATAGAGCCCGTGTTGTTCGCTTGAAAGAAACGCGACAGGCGTGCCGTTATTAATTATTCTAGTCGATAATTGTTGCACAAATTTTGTCGGAGTCCAAACTAACGTTTGGATGTCCAAACTAAAGTTTGGACTCCTGTTCGTAGTAGTCGCTTTAGCGACTCACAAGCCGTTCGTTATGTTAAAAGACTTTTGTTTATTCACTTATTATACTGAACATTGAGCTTTTCTGTCATTTTTCGGCTCTGATAAATCTTGGAATCCTTGAACAAAAGATTTCTCCTTAAGTCGAAATGACAAAAGCGTAAATTGTGTCAAGTATATAGTTGATAAGTTTTGCACAGATTTTGGCAGTCGTCCAAAATAACGTTTGGACGTCCAAACTAAAGTTTGGACTCCTACGTTGTCCAAACTAAAGTTTGGTATAGAACAAATCCGTTTATTCCCTTTCATCCGTTGTACTCCGCTAAAGCGACAAATCTGTTGCGTTAAAATTTTGGGGTTGAGCTACTTTGTTTCATGAGGTTTAAAAAGTGCTAACAGTTGCCAATTTCAGTTGAAAACGACAGCGAATCCGGCCACCAATATAATGAGTACAACGAATGACGGGGATAAACGAAATGTGCATTGTCGTTTTTTTATTATTGCACAAATTTTGCCTGAGTCCAAACTAAAGTTTGGACTCCTCCGTTAATAACTATTATAGTTATAGTTAATAATTGTTGCACAAATTTTGGCAGGAGTTCAAACGTTAGTTTGGACTCCTAAGTTTGGACTCATTTTTTGGAGGTTTTCAAATTAAGTTATGCCCCTCTGTGGTGCTTCATTGTTATACTTTTTCTAGGTGTTTTGTTGCTTAGCAAGTTTATAGATTCAGTCGCTAAAGCGACTACTACAAACTCTACAGCCCTAGGGCGTTGCCCCAGATTAATACGCCCCTTTGGGGCTAGACTTGGCACCGTCACAGCCCTCAATGCCATTAAGTTAAGGGCTTTGCACGTGGGATTGCCCCTACAAACCGTCATGTCGTGTAGGGGCAATCCTTTATGGTTGCCCTCACCCAAAAGCGGTACGATATGGCATTGCGTCACAGCCCTGGGGCTCCTTCTGATCATTGATTACTGAACTGTTTCACCATGTAGGGAATTTTAGTCAACATCTTTTCAAGATTTGCTATGTCGAACTCTTGTGCAAACTCCCGCAACTTTTCACAGTATTGGATGAGAGCAGGTATGTTATGATTATGTCCTAAATACATCAACTTGTCGGCCATTTCTTTAACCCTATCCGTGTTCATAATAACGTTTATTTCTTCCCAAATCGGCATAATGTCTTTTTCAAGTGTCTCTATCAGTTCGGGAAGGTTAATGATATTTTCCAGCGGTGGCATTGTAAAGCTGTCAACCGCCGTAGCGGCTTCTGTGATAACGGCTACTTCGATAATCTTGTGTTTTAAATAGCGGGATAATTCGCTAACGAGTTCAGATGTCGTGACAGGCTTGGATAAATAGCCATCAAAGTCGTAAGCGCTTACCTTTGATTTTGTGTCTTGGGTGGCAGAAGCCGTTAAAGCGATAACCGGTATTTTTTGGGTATCAGGATTTTTTTTTAACTGTCGGGTAGCTTCATAACCATCCATTTCAGGCATCTTAATGTCCATTAAAATGAGATCAGGCTGATACTCAGGAGCAAATAATAATGCCTGCTGTCCGTTTTCTGCTTCGACTACCTCTAAATTGACTTGTCTCAAATATTCTTTGACAAGATCACGGTTGGATTTAATATCATCCACCACTAATACTCGCGCTTCTTCAAAAACAATATTTTTAAAATTAAAAGCATCGTCTTGAATGTCGAGAGATTCGCTAACGCAGACTACTACATCCCGTAATGTGATTTCAAAAACGCTTCCTTTACCGACGCGACTTTTGACCGAAATATGACCGTTCATCACTTCTACTAGGCGTTTGGTAATCGCTAAACCTAGCCCAGTACCCCCGTATTTTCGAGTATTTTGACCATATTGTTGCCGAAAAGATTCAAAAATCATCTCCTGTTGGTTTTCTGGAACACCGATGCCGGTATCCTCTACGGCAATGATTAAATCAACTTTGCGATAAATATCCTCCAAAGTCCCTCCCTTTGAAAAAGGGGATATAGGGGAGATTTGGGCGCTCAGTTTAATGTAGCCCATGTCGGTAAACTTGACGGCATTGCCGATCAGATTAAGCAACACTTGCCGCAACCGAGTTTCATCTAGGAGCAACGCTGGCGGTAATGCTTTATCAATGTCTACAATAAATTCTAAGTTTTTCTCCGCTATCCTGAGAACGAAAATTTGTTGTAATTCATCGAAAACGATACGAGGATTGATTGCTTCATACTGAATTTCTAGCCGCCCCGCTTCAATTTTAGACAAATCAAGTATGTCGTTAATTAAGGTAAGCAACGCGTTGCCCGCCGCTTGAATGGAGTGCAGATAACTTTTTTGCTTGTGATCCGTCACCTGCGAAGACAACAGTTCACTGAAACCAATCACCGCATTCATAGGTGTACGGATTTCATGGCTCATGTTGGCAAGAAATTCACTTTTGGCACGATTAGCCGATTCAGCTTGTTCTTTGGCTTGTTTTAAAGCTTCTTCCGCTTGCTTGCGTTCAGTGATGTCGTGGAATATTTCAAACTTAGAAATACTACCGTCTATATTTTTGATGGGCGTATCAAATAAATCATAATGTCTGTCGTCCTTGAGTGAGTACCACTCCCACCGAACCGAGTTTCCAGCAAACACTTCTGGGTTTTTACACCAAGGGCAAACTTCCGTTCTGTCATGAAAATACATATAACACTTGCGCCTATCAATCGGGCCAAATGTTTTTTCAATGACAGGATTAATGTATTCAATGTCATACCGCTTATTAACAATATAGACACCATTTGGTATAGCATTTAAAATAGTTATCAATTTATCACGTTCTTTCTGGAGATTCTCTTCTGCTTGTTTACGTTCAGTAATATCAGAGTGAGTACCAATAAACCGGAGCGGTTTACCGTCTTCAATCCATTCAATCACTTTTCCACGATCTAATATCCACTTGTAACGGCCATTTTTGCACAATAGCCGGTGTTCATTGTAATAATACGCCGTTTCTCCGGCAATATGCTTATTCACATCAATATAAGCCGATTCTCTGTCATCGGGGTGAATCCTTTTATCCCTTTCGCTTAAATTGGCGGCTATTTCGCCGTCTTCATAGCCCAGCATTTTTTTCCAGACGGAGGAAAAATAGACTTGATTGGTGACAAGATTCCAATCCCATACGCCATCCTGACTGCCTTCAAGGGCAAATTGCCATCTTAATTCGCTCTGTCTCAGTTTTTCTTCCGCCTGTCTGCGCTCGTCAATTTCCAGTCGCAAGTGTTTATTGGCTACAACCAGTTCTGCGGTGCGTTTTTCCACTTCTGATTCAAGAAGTTCTTGGTATTGTGTTAATTCCTCTTCAGCCCGCTTGCGCTCGGCAATTTCCTGTTGCAATGTTTCCTCAAATTGCAGACGTGCAACGATTTGTTGTTCTAATTGCCTCTTTTGAGTTTCAAGCTGTTTTTGCGTGAAATAGAGTGTCAAGTGCGTTTTAACTCGTGCCAGCACTTCTTCGGTGGCAAAGGGCTTAGTGATATAGTCGATACCACCCACTTGAAAGCCTTTAACCTTATCAACCGTTTGTTCTAGGACGCTGATAAAAATCACCGGGATTTGTTGGTACTGCTCCGAGGCTTTCAATAGCTGACAAATTTCAAAACCATTCATGTCTGGCAGTTGAATGTCCAACAAAATCAAATCCGGCAATTTTGTTGTTAATGTCTCGAAGGCCGTTTTAGCATTGAGCGCAATTCGGACTGTGTAGCCTTCTTGTTTGAGTATGGCAGAAAGAAAACGCACGGCTATTGGACCGTCATCGACAATCAGGATGTTTCCGCCGGTGGATTCTAAAAGTGATTTGTCGTTCATTTTTGTTCAATTGGTAATGCGAATTAAGGGCTGAATTAAATATTATGAAATCAATGAAATATTATGAAATCAATGATATTTCCTGGGGCGCTGCCCCAGGCTATATTAATATCTCCCCGTTGGGGCTTTCCTCCTGGGGCGCTGCCCCAATGTCATATCGTACCGCTTTTCGGTGAGTTATTTTCAAAACGTCTAGTGGCTAAAGCCACTACTACAAACTATCTGAATTAGTTTCTTGCGAAGGTAGGCGGATATAAAATCGACTGCCTTTCCCTTCCTGACTTTCTACCCCTATCGTGCCGCCATTTTTTTCGACAAATTCTTGGCATAAAATTAAACCTAAACCACTGCCCTTTTCTTGGGCGGTTCCACGAGTGGTAAAAGACACATCCACTCGGAACAATTTGTCCCAGTCTTCAGGTTTGATGCCCACGCCGGTGTCAGAGATTGAAATTTCAACCTCATGGGCTTCGGTTTTCGCAGAAATTTCCACTTTGCCGTTTGTCGGGGTGAATTTGACCGCATTGGTGAGTAAGTTTCTGATGACCGTGTCGAGCATGTTGCCATCAGCAACAACCGACGTGATGTCATCAATAGACGAACAGATACTGATATGTTTGGCTCCGGCATTTTCACCCACTAACTCAATATTGTGGTCAATAATTTCTTTCAAGTCTAATGTTGCCGGTGTTACTTGGATTCGGCCGGTTTGCGATATTGACCACTCTAACAGGTTTTCTAACAAGTGGTAGCCGGAACCCGATGCTTGCAGAATATGTTGGCTCAACTTTTTTCTCTTTTCATCGCTTAGTTGGGTATCGTTATCTGCCAATAGCGATGATAAATTCAGTAAAGCATTAAATGGGCTTTTTAAATCATGCGCGATGAGGGAGAAAAATTTATCTTTGGTGGCGTTGGCTTGTTTGAGTTCTTCAACCTTTTGGTCGAGTTTTGTATTAGCTTGCTTGAGTTCTTCAACCTTTTGGCTGAGTTCTGCTTTTACCGTTTTGAGTTCAAGATGCGTATTGACGCGAGTCATTAACTCTTTGTGATTGAACGGTTTAGTGACATAATCCACTGCGCCCAGTTCTAAGCCAGCAATAACATCTTCTTTTTCGGTTTTGGCGCTCAGAAAAATCACCGGAATCTCTGCCAAGGTGGTGTCTTGCTTTAATCGTTTGCACATCTCAAAGCCGTCCATTTCCTGCATCAGAATATCCAGCAAAATCAGATCAGGCAATTTCTTTTTGATAGCACTCAATGCCTTAACGCCACTTTGGGCAAATAGAGGAAAATAGCCGTTTTCATTCAAGATAGTTCCCAGCACTTTTAGGTTTTGTGGATGATCATCCACAACTAAGACGACTTTTTTATTGCTCATTTGATTCCTCTGGTTTGGAGTCCAAACTTTAGTTTGGCAGTCGTCCAGCAACAAAACATCTACAAAAAGTATGTATAAATAAAAAAGCGCGACAGAGGGTCATAACTTAATTTGAAAACATGCAAAACCTTTTATGGCCCTCAAACAAGATAGTCTAAATAACCCTAAAAAACTAGGTCAATAACCGGCCCGCGTATTACCCTGCCAAACGTTAGTTTGGACGACTGCTAAAGTTTGGAGTCCTGCCAAGCTAAAGTATAGATAGAAGTTCATTCGGAGAATCAATCATATACTCAGGATTCATCTGTTGGAGTATGGTTTTATTATTAAAACCCCATGTCACGCAAACCATTTGAATCCCTACTTTTTTTGCAGCGTCAACATCACGAGTTTCATCAGCCACAAAATAGCCTGTTTGAGGACTAATGCCCTTAGTTTCCATCATTCTTCTGAGAACTTGCGCTTTTCCGAAAACAGAAGAACCTGAAAAAACGCCATCAAAGTAGTCCTTCATTTGGTGATGAGTCAGAAAAGTCCGAATATTTGAAGCCGAGTTAGAACTGAGGATAAAGAGTTTATTTCCTTGGTTTTTTAAACCCGCTAATGTTTCATGCCAACCTTCAAAGGGTTTTTGCAGATGAATTTGCTTATTTAATTCACCCCGTAGTCGGCGTAACACCGGCGGAATACGAAACAATAGAATCTCTAACCGCTTCAATACCTCTTCTCCAGTCAGCCCGCGGTAAAATTCTATCTCCTCATCGCGTACATATTTAAAATGATATTCCTTATGAATATGACGTATGATCGTTAGAATACTGTGAGACGTATCAGCAATTGTTCCATCAAAATCGAAAATGAATGAGTGCGGCATATCAATTATCAGTTGTCAACATTAATCAAGGAGTCCAAGATTTATCTTGGACGAATACTAAAGTTTGTCTTCTCTGCCAAACTAAAGTTTGGATTCCTAACTGGACGTGTCGCTTCAATGCCATTAAGAGGGCAACCACAAGGGATTGCCCCTACGAACCGTTATGTAATTTGCGCTAACCAAGTCCGAGCTTGTTGTTCCAATTGGCTACCAATTTCTTCGTAAACCTTTTTATGGTAGTTATTTAACCAGGCGATTTCGTCTTCATTTAATAATGAAGGTTCGACTAGGTTAAGATCAATCGGCGCAAGCGTTAAGGTTTCAAAGCCCATCATTTCAATTTCACCACCGTCAATGGTTTGTGGTTCGGTGACGGTGACTAGGTTTTCAATCCGAATGCCAAAGGCTTCTTTTTTATAGTAGCCGGGTTCATTGGAGATGATCATACCCGGTTTGAGGGCCACATTGATGACTTTCTTTGATATGCTTTGTGGGCCTTCATGCACGGAGAGAAAGCTGCCTACGCCATGTCCAGTGCCATGGTCAAAATCGAGTCCAACTTGCCAGAGGGCGTGTCGTGCGAGTATATCTAATTGTGTTCCGGTGGTACCTTTGGGAAAGCGGCAAGTTGCGAGGCGAATATGGCCTTTGAGGACGCGGGTAAAACGATCTTTTTGTTCGGCCGTCGGTGTGCCGATTGCGATAGTTCGAGTTACATCGGTCGTCCCATCAAAATATTGTCCGCCAGAATCAACAAGATAGAGTGTGCCCGGCTGTAAAGTTTTGTTCGAGTGTTCAGTGACTTGGTAATGGACAATCGCTGCGTTAGTCCCGGCCGCTGAAATGGTATCAAAGCTGAGATCATGGAGCAATCCGGTTTCTTTTCTAAATTGGGCTAACCGTTCAGCCGCTTGGATTTCATCGACATTACCGGTGGCGGCGTGTTTGTCTAACCAGTATAGAAAACGAGTTAGTGCGAGGCCATCTCGGCGATGGGCGGCACGAGCGCAGGCGAGTTCAACTTTGTTTTTACAGGCTTTGGGTAGACTGCAAGGATCGGCCTCTTTAATTATTTTAGCACCGGCAGCCTCAAGTCGGTTAAAAATCCAAGCGGCTGAGCGTTTTGGATCAACTTGTACTGATTTGTGAGTTTGGCCCAATTTATCAAGTACTATTCCTAGAGAGGCTGGGTTGTGGATTGTCACGGCCTTTCCGAGGTGTTCAAGCAATCGATTCCAAAGCTGATGCGTTGGATCCCAATCGCTAGGTTTTGTGACGGCTTCTCCTAATTGTTCTAGCAATCGATTCCAGTGCTGACGGGTTGGATTCCAATCGCGCGGCTTGATAAACAGATCAACTTGTCCATCGGCATGAATAATGGCGAAACCGAGTGGCAAAGGCGCACGCGGCACATCGCCACCGCGTATGTTTAATAGCCAAGCAATGGAATCGGGGGCCGTTAGCACGGCCGCGTCAATACGATTTTCGGCTAATTTCTTAGCGATTTGTTCGCGTTTTGCGAGACTACTTTTGCCAGCATAGCGGAGCGGATGGGGCACGATGGGTGCCAGTTGTGGTTCGGGTTGATCAGCCCATATTGTATCTATGGGATTGATATCGCAAGGAATTAGTTCGCTGCCAACTTTTTCACAAGCACGTTGTAGCGGCGCTAAGCCTTCTGGCGTATGTAGCCAAGGATCGTAGCCTAGCTTGGCGGCGGTTTGTTGACTGAGCCATTTTTCGGGTGGACAGTCTTTGATGTTATGTGGCTTAAATAGGGTTTCATCAACTTGCTCGCACACGGCAAGCGTATAGCGTCCATCGACGAAAATCGCTGAGCCGTCGCGATGGACAATCGCCATGCCAGATGAGCCGGTAAATCCGGTTAACCATGCCAGTCGTTCTGCATAAGGCGGTACATATTCGCCTTGATATTCGTCAGCACGAGGTACAAGAAAGCCATCAAGGTGGTGTAGTTCTGCCCAAAGGGCTTGGAGACGTTTAGCACTGGGTGCTTTGTTTGGGGCGACTTTTTCTTCGTTCATGGTTTAGTAATTTATATTGTCAAGGTTTAGTTTCGATATAAGTTGAGACAATGGATTTTAATATCTTGAGAATGGTTTCTGCTTCCGTGCTTTCAGTATATTCTTTGCTATGTTCAAGTGTTGCCTTTGGGCGTTCTGATTCTATGTCAGTGATTTCGGCGCGTACAAATGTCCACGCGTCTGCAATGGTGTAGCAGCCATAGATTTCTTGAGTGTCGTTGCCGTTGTCTTGCCAGTTTAAATGGGCTGTTGCTAATAGTTCTCCGTAAAGTTGAGGTTGCGGATTTTTGCCTTCGATACCGCGTTTGGCTTCTACAATAACTAAATAAGGCGTTTCTAAATGGCCGGCAATACATTTTCCCAAAATGCCGTCAACAATGCCATGAAGTTCAAAAGTAGGGTATTGCGCCGTCAAGCTAACTTCCGCGGTGGCGAGAATGTCTTCACGTTCTGCGAGTCGTAATAGTGGATAAATGGTTCTTGCCCAGAGCGTTGCTTCGTTCATGACATGGGCGGGGTAAGTGGGTGTCATTATATGGCGCAGTTGAAGTTTTTCGTTTTCAATAAGCGGAACGTTTTTTACTTGAGTCCAAGGATAATCAGCGATACCTTTTTTATTGAGATCGACAAGCGTTTTTAAATCGGCTAAAGTTAACTCGTTAAAACTATATTTTTGCATAGATCATACCTGCTAATAAGTACAACGGTTTATGGATTAGTACAACGGATTACGGTAGCTGGAGTCCAAACTTTAGTTTGGCAGGCGTCCAAGTTAAGCAACACGTACAAAAAGTATCAATAGCGCGACTGAGGGCCATAACTTAATTTGAAGACTTCCAAAGTATTTTATGGCCCTCAAACAAGATACGCCAAATAACCATAGCAATTTTCTGATTATAACGGATTTTGGGGAGAGGGCTTACCATCTATCCGTTTTCAAATCCTCAACACAGAGAACACGGAGCTACACGGAGTTTCACAGAGATTTTCCTTTCTCCCCAAAATCCGTGATAATGAGGTTATTTTTATCCGTTTATTTCGCGTATCCGTTGTACTTGTCAGCAAAAATCCGCTTGAAAAAGTCCTGCAATTTGGCCCAAGAGTCTTTGTCGGCCGCTTCGTCATAAGCCAGCGGGAGGCCGTATTTTTTGCCAATGGTGTCGGCGTCTGGATTGGTGAAGCTGTGTGTTACGCCCGGATAGCCAACAAATTCTAAATCGACACCAGCCTTTTGCATTTCTGTTTTGAAGGCCTTCACGATTTTCGGTGGTGTCAATGGATCTGCATTGCCGTGTAGCACGAGTACTTTGGCTTTGACTTTGTCCGGTTGGGCGGGCGTTTTTGTCGCTAAGCTGCCGTGAAAACTCGCAACGCCGTCTAAGTCGATGCCATCGCGTGCCATCGCTAACACGACACCGCCACCAAAGCAGTAGCCAATGGCGGCCACTTTGTCGCGTTCAACGGTGTGTTGTTGTTTGATAAAGTCTAATGCCGCCATAAAACGAGCTTTGCCAACGGCCATGTTTTTGAGGACTTTTTTCATAAACTTGGCGGCTTGTTTGGGGTGTTGGGTGTTTTTACCGTCGCCGTACATATCTACTGCAAGGGCGGTGTAGCCGAGTTTGGCTAACATGTTGGCGCGTTTGCGGGCATAAGGGTTATGTCCCCACCATTCGTGGACGACCAGTACGCCGGGGCGTTTGGCTTGGAGGCTGTTGTCGTAGGCGAGGTAGCCTTTTAGGGTTACGCCGTCGGCGGTGTAGTCTACTTGTTTGCCGATTATTTCGGCATGGAGCGGTAACTGGGCCGTTAGTAGTAGTGCGAGTGTGGCCGATAAGAGATATTTCATGCGGTTTTCCTTATGGTTGTAGATTAGGGGCGGTTAAAATATCAGATTAGTTAGGTTAGTGCAAATTGGTTGTGTGTGGTGGGGATAGTGCTAGTACAACTAATTATGCTTAGTTTAGTACAACGAATTACGCGGATAATCGAATTGATATAGCATTTTCCGCTTGAGTGAAATACAAAGCAATAACATGCCAACCCCGAAAGGGGTTGAATATGAATAGCTTAAGGAAAACCTCAATGCCATTAAGTTAAGAAATAAACGAGAAAGAGCCTTTGGTAAAGCCGTTGTCTCAAAGCTAAAGTCCCCTAAAGGGGACTGGTAAATTCATGATTTTTTCTAAGCAAACGATATGGCATTGAGTCTTCAGTGCCCTTTAGGGCACTTCAGCTATTAGACGACGGCTTTACCAAAGGCGGGGGAATTATTTCTTTCTAATTCCTTAACTTAATGGCATTGAGGTGCAACCTGTGGAAAAGGTAAAGGGCATACGCCAACCCCGAAAGGGGTTGAATATGAAACGTAGTAACGAGCGGAGCGAGATAATAGCCACAGGTGCAACTACAACTAATTATGCTTAGTACAACGAGTTGCGCTTAGTACAACTAATTACGCGGATAATCGAATTGATTAGTCGGATGGGTAGCGCTTTGCTAAACCCACCGAATTGTTGTAGTCCTTGTAGTTATTTTGTGTCAATTTGTGTCAATTTGACCATTATTTTTGTATGGCTATTGGCACGGGTTTGGGGCCATGAAACCATTTGAAAGCTTTCAACTTTAACTAACTAACTTTGCACCGGAGTGATTATGCTTGCCTTGGAGTCATTTTAACCCTTATTTTTGTATGGCTATTGGCACGGGTTTGGGGGCCATGAAACCATTTGAAAGCGTGCGTAATAGGCGTTCCGCCACTGCGTTTAGCGTTTCAGAACAAAGTTTCGTTGTACTAAGCGTCAGTTGCACTAGACTTAACACAATCAATCAAACTCAATTCGCCCATCCATCCTTATGGCGAGCAACAACAACCCCACAGCCCGCATCAATGCCATTAAGTTAAGGGCTTTGCACGTGGGATTGCCCCTACAAACCGTCATGTCGCGTAGGGGCAATCCTTTATGGTTGCCCTCACCGAAAAGCGGTACGATATGGCATTGACAGCCCGCATGCAGGCACTCAAAAAAATAGCGGCCGCGCTCCGCGCGCCAAAAAAAAAGGGAAAAGGGTAAGAGTTAAAAGGTAAAAGTGTTACAACATCCTGACGAGCCGCGCACCCTGCCAGTCGTCGCGGTAAGTCGGCGAGTCCCCGAGACGGAACGCCGACCGCGCCCTCCACGCTTCGTCGTCCCACGAGGCCCCGCGCACGGCAAAGCGGCCTACACCCCCTTGACTCATTAAACTAACCAACTCTTTTCCTTGATAATTTGCCTCAAACGCGCTCGCCTGTCCATTCCCAGACGTTGCCGTGCATATCATAAAGTCCAAAGGCATTGGGCGGATATTTACCGACATCCGTTGTATCACCAACCGAATAATTGTAGTTGGCTAACTCAGTGGTAATGACATCGCCCCAACAATAGGCGGTGATACTGCCGGCACGACAGCCATATTCCCATTCCGCTTCACTAGGTAAGCGATAATCTTTACCCACTTTTTCAGACAACCGCCGACAAAAATCCACCACATCAAGCCATGAAACCATTTCCACCGGGCGATTTTTCGATCTTTTGAACCAAAAACGTTTGAAGTGAGAAGGATTATTACCCATCACCGCTTGCCATTGCGCTTGGGTAATCGGGTATTTGCCCATATAAAACGGTTTAACGGTGACTTTGTGTTGTGTTTCATAATCATCTTCTCTGTCTTTCTCCGTTTCAGGCGAACCCATTAAGAATGTGCCACCCGGTATATACACCATTTCCAAAATCACACCCTTGCCCAAGTCTTCGATTTGATAACGGGCTTGTTTAGGCTCGTTGCGGATGATTTTGCCCTTAGCATCAACAATGGCGATTTCAAAACTGAAAAGTTTGCCTTTTTTCTCTTCCTCAGCTTTTTGTCGAGTTTTTTCGGCTTCGCGTGCGCGTTTTTCTTCGGCATCGGTTTTTTGTAGAGCGGTTTTGGCATCGTGTGCATGGATTTTTTCTGCCTCAGCTTTTTGCATATCCATTTCGGCTTTGTCAGCGCGGTTTTTTTCCGCCTCGGCTTTTTGCCGAGCCATTTTGGCATCGTGTGTACGCTTTTCAATCCACGTTTTATCAAGTTTATCTAACAAACGAGACAATTGCGTAATAACACTTTGTATCGTCGGGCGTTTATCTGGATGTTTTTTAAAACACACTAATAACAATCTTTGCAATTCAGGCACATCAGGCAAATCATCGGGATACGGAAACCGAGGGCTTTCTCCGCTTAACAAATGATACGCGGTGGCACCAAACGCATAAATATCGCTCTTAGCCGTCGGTTGCCCATACTCCGTTTCACCCAATTGCTCCGGCGGCGCATAATCAAGCGTACCAAAAACCGTCTGTGCAAACTGCGTTTTATGACTGCGCGTTTGAGTCAACGCCGCTTGCTGCTTAAGCGACGTCGCTACTCGCGCTAACCCAAAATCAATGATTTTTACCATTAAGCCATCTTCTGTCGGCTTAAAAAGCAAATTAGCCGGCTTCAAATCCAAATGAAAAACCCCAGCATCATGGGCAACGGCTAAGCCTTCGGCAATTTGCAACGCCACTTTTAGCCCTGTCACGAGATCAAGTTTACCGTATTTTTTGATCCAAGCTTCGCCATCGATAGCACCCTCAACATATTCAGTCACGAAATAAGGGCGTTCTTTCAAACCAGCATTCACAAAACCACAATCCAACGGCTTAGGCGTATACGCACTTTGTAAATTGTGCATAATAATCGGCTCCCTAAACACCTCATCCCGCCGCCCTTTACGCCCTTCCCAAAACGTTTTAACAATAATTTTGCGCCATTGATCCTGACACAAAAACACGCACCCATACCACCAGCCCCTAAAATATTCACCAGCGGATATTTATCCACATCATGCAACGCATACTGCCAAACATTAATCGCATAAGCCTCCTGTAACGCCGCTAACATTTTGGCATAATATTTGCATAAAATACAGATAAAACAAATTAAAATAAGAGGGCCTTTATAACTAATCATAGCCACCAAATCGGCCTCCGTGAGCGCCGCCGCGGCCGCATCCTGAAGCAATTGTTTTTTATAAGGGATTAAAACCCGACAATTTTTAATCGCATTCGCCCGGAAATCGGCCGACATCCCGCCTTGTTCAGAAGGATCAGAGTCCGGTTGAAAAAAGGAAGAGTTTTTCAAAAACGGCTGTAAGTAATTGATTTCTATTTGGTCAGCAAACTCCCGCTCTAATTTAGAATGGGAGAGTTTTTGCAGAAAAGCCAATTTTTGTTCAGGAGCCGCCAACCCAGCCGCGACGGTAGCAAGAGCATAACCATAGCTATTTTGAATCGCATCGTTTATTTCTTTAGACGATAAGGTAAAATGATTCTTAAGAATCACAACAGCCTTATCACCGGCGCGTGCCGCGAGTTCGACGACAGCAGGACTGTCTAATAACGAACTAAGGCTGATTTGTAACAATGAAGGTAATGACATAATTATCAGTGATCAGTTAAAAGCAATTACAAGGATTCGTTAACTACAGGGATTCGTTAACTACAGGGATTCGTTATAATAAAGGATTAGATCGTGCCGGTGTTTGGAATCTTAATTCGCTTATCCGCGCAATTCGCTGTACTCAATTAATTCGCTTATCCGCGCAATTCGCTGTACTAAGCATCCATTATACTAAACATAGCACAATAAGTTATACTAAACAAAAAACTAAAATCCCTTATTATATACAATCCCTGTAGAAAACAATGTCAATATACACCAATGTCACCGACAACATACAAGAATCACGTAACCTAGCCGCACTTTTATGGAGCCTACTCGGATTATTTTTTGGATTACTCCTTTGTATAAACGCACTAAGAACACTGACTTCAAACGAGCAACAAGCCGTCCACCACGCTAAGACATTAGCCGAAGGACAACGAGTTGTTCGTTCTATTGAACTGGATCAAGTTGAAACGGATAATGACGGCAAACTGGTTCATCTCAGTGGAGAAATCACGGTTGACGAAGTTTTAAGAGATAAGCTCTTTGACGTTGAAATTGTCAATGTGATCAAATTACGGCGTATCGTAGAAATGTACCAATGGGAAGAACAACAATATATGGACGAATACGGCACTCTCGACGCACGTTATCGAAAAAAATGGTCAAAACAGCTAATTAATTCAAAACAATTTGAACTGCCCAAAGGACACCATAACCCGACATCAATGCCAGTGAAAACCAAGGCAGTCATTGCCAAGCAAGTGAAATTAGGTGATTTCACGCTATCTGCCAGCCTGATCGAACCGATGAATGATCACCAAAAGCTGCCGATGACGGACGACTCATTTTTGCAAGTCGAAGAAAATCTCAGCGCCCAATTGGCGGACAAAGAATTACATTTAAATAACGGAAATTACTATATAGGCAAAAACCCCATTCGCCCTAAAATCGGTGATTTACGGATAACATTTGAAACCGTCCACGTCCAGCCTGAGCCTGGTAAGACAATCACCATCAGTGTTATTGCCGAACAAATTGGTTCACGCTTGGTGCCTTACCAGAGTCAAACCGGCGAAGAGATTGAACTGTTTGAATATGGAGTGATGAGTGCTGAACAAATGCTGAGGCACAAAAAAATCTATCAATTTTTCACGGATTCACGTCTAAGATTTTTAGGTTTTTTAATGATGTTTTTGGGCCTCTATGCCATATTCAGCGTCTCGTGGGTATTGGACGGCGCTATCCCTTTTTTGGGCAAAGCCACCGAATTGAGAGGTTGGTTGACTTCATTGATTACCGCCACCATATTAATGCTCATCACCATCGCCATTATTTGGATAGACTATAGCCCTATGACGGGTAGAACCCTGCTAGTGATTGCGCTCGTTCTGTTATATTTATTGAAATTTGCGCGTAAACCGCCCAGAGTACCAACGCTGATTCCAGAGGCGGTAGTTCCTCAAAAAAGTACCGCGGATTAAGACTCTGTGAAACTCTGTGTCACTCCGTGTCTCTGTGTTGAAAATTTACAAGTCTATTTTTCAACACTGAGTTCACAGAGAACCACAGAGTGACACAGAGCCACTAAGCTTATTGACGGACAAGTCTATTAATTATTATTCCCGTAGGGGGAATTAACAATTAATCATTAATCATTAATCATTTGAAAACATGGCCCCCAATTTAGCAAGGAGTCCAAACTTTAGTTTGGCAATCCTCCAAAACTTTAATTTGACAACGGAGTCCAAACAATGTCAACCCAAGAAGATTTTCATGCATTTTACCAAACCCATTTAGAACCCAAATTAATCGCCTTTGAAAAACAACGCCAAAGCATTGTCGGTAAACTAACCTTCATTCTATTCGTCTACGGCATACTGATGATATTCGCCATTTTGGCGATGATAACGCTGTTCATGATTACCAATGAAAACTGTCCGTCTTGGCTATCAACCTCCACTCTCGTGTTAACGATTATCGGTATGATAGTCCTCACCCTAGAGGTAATACGTTTCTATGGTCGAATAAAAGCACCCTATAAGAGACCTTTCAAAGAAGAGATCATTAGGCCCATTGTCACATTTGTTGACGAAAACCTGAACTACGAGCCGGAGAAAAAAATCCCCGTTAAAGAGTTTCAAACCAGCCAGTTGTTTAAGCGTGAATACGGCCACAAAGTTGATCGGTGGACAGGAGATGATTATGTTGAAGGGACATTGGACAACACGACGATGATATTTTCCGAAGTCCATGCACAAGAGGAAAAAACCGACAAGGAAGGCAGTTACTACGACACTGTTTTTAAAGGCTTATTTTTCATCTTCAATTATGACTTGAAGTTTAAAGGCGTCACGCTAGTATTACCCAATGAGCAAAGTTTTTTCAGCAAATTTGTTGAGAAACTGTTCTTTTGGAGAAAGACAGAAGGCCGGGAATTAGTCAAGTTAGGCGATCCGGAAATCGATCGAGAATTTCTCGTCTACAGCGATAATCCCACCATGGCACGCCATGTTCTGTCCACCAATTTTATGCACCGTCTCCTAGCCTTTCGCCGTCAGTTAAAAAAGCAAATCTATTTATCCTTCGTCAATGGTAAATTATACCTAGCGATATACGTCAAAGAAGACTTATTCGAGGCACCGGTTTTAGGCACAGTGCTAAACTATGAGCTACTCCAAGAAATTTTTGAATATCTGCAACTCGGCAAAGAAATTGCGGAAGATTTAATTATCTATTTAGGAGAAGCAAACCGAAGTCTTTAATGTCGGGTGGGTCGTTTTTAAATATTCAACACCGAGACACGGAGTTACACGAAGTTTCACAGAGAAAAAACTCAGTGTGACTCTGTGTGACTCTGTGAACTCTGTGTTGAAAAAAAACCAAGGCCATTATAATGTCTAATTCATTTACCAAATTTTGCACCTCATGGTGGTGCCGTACCCTAATCACGTTCAGTGCTATCTTGATTGGAGTCTTTTCGTTTTTGATTGCATTTACGGCACTGCTTTGTAACGAGAAAAGTACGGCCTTTCGCGCCCAAACCTTAGAAGAAGGCAAAAGTATCGTTATCGCAGTTGAAGCCTTTTTCGTCAAGGACACCAACGAAGGCCGACTTGTTCATCTCAGTGAGAAAGCAACAACGGAGGAAACCTTAACAGACGACACGTTTAACGTGCTTGTTAGCAAGAAGCTCAAGTTAAAGCGTGTGGTAGAAATGTACCAATGGAAAGAATCCGAGTATTATGACTACTTCGGGGGTACCTACTATGAATACGACAAAGTCTGGTCAGAACAGCGCATTGATTTCAGCCAATTTGATGAGCCAGAAGGGCATTCGAATCCTGATAAGCTACTGAACGGAAAAACATTCATTGCAAAAAAAATAACAATGGATGAATATACCCTGTCTTCCACCCTTGTTGAACAATTGAAGCATTATCAGCCGCAATGGATGCGAAAATACATGTTTGAACAGGCGCAGAAAAAATTTAATGCTCAGTTTCCTGACGACAAATTACATTTTCACTATGGAGGTTACTATATCGGTAAAAATCCTGACGAACCTCAAATTGGTGATCTACAGGTCAAATTTGAAACGATACCTGGCGTGACTATCAGTGTGATTGCCAAACAAGTCGGTTCACAGTTAGCGCCCTACCGGACGCAAGTCGGCGGTGACATTGAATTGTTTGAATATGGTACAGTGAATGTCAGTAAAATGTTCCACAACCAAAGAATATCCTATTTACTCAATAGTTTACCGCTACGTTTTCTCGGATTTTTTACCCTGTTCTTAGGTTTTTATATGGCATTCTTTGTGCTACGTCAACTCACAAGTTTTCCGCCTTTGTTAGAGAGCACCTTTGAGTGGGCTAAATGGGCTATTTTTAGTTTAATAATTGCCCTGTTACCGTTTATGATCGCCCAGAAAATTGACAGCGAGTTACTAAACGTTATCACAACGCTATTGGTTGCCGTGTGTTTATCGTCTTTAATGCTATTAATTTTCTATATCATATTCTCTGCACTTGCCAAAAAACTCTCAGATTCCAAAGACTTTTTGGAAAGCCTCGTTGAAAGGGCTAATTGGATTTCCTTAATTATAATAGCCACCACGCTATCCCTGATTGTCATTGCCCTTATTTGGATAAACTACCTCCCAAAGTTGGGCATCGCACTGATAGTGATTGCACTTACTTTCTTGCCTTTTTTAAGATTTGCGCGTATTTTATTTGAAAAACCAACGCTGGAATGGCAAGAACCAACACTTGATCCAGAGACAGAAGTGCCTCAAAAACAGGAGTCCAAACTTTAGTTTGGCAGAAGTCCAAATGATTAATGATTAATGATTAATGATTAATGATTAATGATTAATGATTAATGGTTAATGGTTAATGGTTAATATATAAGGCGCGCTAGAGGGCCATATTTTAATTTGAAACCATTCAAAATACTTTATGGCCCCCAGATGCTGTCTAATAACCTTGTAAAATAACGGGTTATAAGCCTTCCGTCGCAACGGTAATAACGCATTAATGATTAATGATTAATGATTAATGATTAATGATTAATGGTTAA